>Ga0137410_10003842_pt1 | contig 10191 bp, 10 predicted proteins | sample CZODoug1_16funga_FD_108878 | JGI IMG/M metagenome (GOLD analysis project Ga0137410, IMG submission 108878) | Vadose zone soil fungal communities from Angelo Coast Range Reserve, California, USA - CZODoug1_16fungal (Illumina Assembly) | ecosystem: Environmental > Terrestrial > Soil > Vadose zone... | reverse complement strand
TCGCCGTTGTCGCCGGACGAGAAGTACACGCCGATCCCCTCGACCGCCGCCTGAATGAGCGTGTCCTCCAGCGGCTTGACGAAGCCCGGCGGCAGCAGTTCCGTCGGGAAGCCGTAGGAATTCGTGACGATCTGCGCCAGGTGCCGGTCGACCACGTGGTTCATCGCCGCGTCGAGATCCTGGTAGTTGTTCGGGGCGCCGACGTAGACGATCGTGGCGCCCGGCGCCATGCCATGTACGGCCTCGACATCCAGGGTCTCTTCGCCATACCAACCCTGCGGGTCCTGCCTCGGATTTTGCGGCCGCTTATAGACGCCGGGCGGCACCACTTGCACCAGCTGCGCGGGCGTCATGGTCGGCAGCCCGCGGTTGGTCGACCAATGATTGACGTCCTGCAGAATCGTCGGCGAGGCGTACGCGTCGATGATGGCCACGGTCTGGCCGCTGCCATCGTAGCCTGCAATCCCGTACGCGCTCTTGATCTGATCCGGCGTGTGGCCTCTGACAGCCCACGGCGCCGTACCCGCAATCGCGGTGAATCCTGCCGGGAACGCATAGGGCGAACTGAGCTCGGCCCAAAAGCTGGACAGCGGCGGGGCGTTTCTGAAACCCGCCGACGGCGGCGCCTGAGCATCGACCCTGTGATGCGTTTCGACGAATTGATAGCTCTCGTCGAGACCGATCACGGCTTTGACCACACCCGCCAGGGAACTGGGTATCGACACGTCGGCCGCGGGTGCGCGCACCGTTTGGCCTCGTACATTATAAAGGTCGAACTGCGCGCCGAAGGCCGCCGCAAGTTGTGCCACGCTGCCTTCCGCCGAGATGTAGTGGTTGTTCTGCGGCGAGTAGACGACCGAGAAGCCTTGGCTGCGCAACCAATTCTGGACTTTTGCGACGTCGCTGGCCGCCGGCGAGAACCGGCTGCGGAATTGATTGGGCGTCAGGAATTTCCCGTAGGTACTGCTGCGCGGATCCGACACGGCGCGCGCCAGCGACTCGGCCCCGGCAGGATCGGTCCAGCCAAGGTAGACGCGGAATCCGACGTCGGTGGCCGCGTCCGCGGCGCCGACATATTTCGCCGCAGTCGCCCAGGGCGGCGCGCTGCCCACCAAGGTGGTGCGACCGCTCGAGGCGGCAGCGAGCACTGATGTCGCGGAAAGTGAGGCGGTCAAGACGAGAGAACAGGAGAGTAAACGCGAGAAGCAGATTGTGGCTTTCATAAGGCGTCCCCTAATTGTCTTTTGTAGGATTTTCCCTGTATACGCGCGTCGGACCGGTCTCGCAATGGTTCTCGCCTGCGCCGTGGATGCGGAGGCGCGAGGTCGCTCCGATTATGGTAAGTCGTAAGAAATGCCTTCTCTAATCGGCCCGAGCCAAGTGACATGCATCAGGAAAATCGACAGGTAAAGTCACTTCGCAATTCTTCGTGATGAACGATCGCTCAAGCCGCGCTGCTCGACGCTCGCTGTGCGGGATGGCTAGACGGTCGAACCCGATCAACGTGACTTGCCCGCACCCGCGGCGGTGGTAAACGGATTGATGAGGGGAACGCCGAAGGGCTCAAAATCAACCACATTACGAGTCGCCACAGTTAGCCCGCGAACCAATGCCGTCGCTGCGATGAGCGCATCTTCAAGATGATGGTCGGGCCGACGGTGCATCAGCTGCGCCCAACGACGCAAGGTAGGTGCGTCCGCCGGAAGAACACCGTAGCTCTGCGCCACGTTGTCGAGCCAGTTCTCGATTTCTTTTGCCTTCTCCGCGTCCTGTTGCCGCGTTATCTCTATTCTGGCTTGTATTTCACCAATGGTCACGGCGGAAACGTATAACGATTCCGCCGGTGCGGCTTCAATCCAAGCAACTACGCCCTTTTGGGGCTTGAGCTTGCGAAGCTCGGAAACGACATTCGTATCCAGGAGATACATGGAATCAGTCCATCGTTCGTGGCGTCCTGCGGCGCCGTTGCCCTCGTGAAAGCGGACTCAGCTCTCCCCGAGCCTCAGGCGCAAGTAGCAAAGCCTTCAAACTCGGGCGCGCGCGCTCATGCAAGCTGCGCCACTCCTGCATCGGTACGAGCACCGCAGTCTCCACGCCGCGCAGCGTAACGACTTGCGGCCCCTCTGTGAGACTTGCTCTCAAAAACTCGCTGAAGCGAGATTTCGCATCTTGAACCGGCCAAGATTTCATTGAATGAGCTCCTATGACTAGTCATCACACTAGTCTAATTGGAATCGCGGGTCAAGGGTTTCCGCTTATAAGTTATTGATTTATCATCATAAATGTGCTGACGGTATGGGCAACAAGCCAATAAACGAGGCGTCGCGCAACCGCGGTCCGGCCGAAGGTGTTCGGCGAACCGCCCCGGGCGAACCTCGCTTTCTCGAGGCTCGCCCTTGGACGAAATCACCGCTAGAAACGATAGCTTGCGGTGACGCCGATCGTCCGCGGCCGAACGCCGCGGCCGAAATACAGCGTATCGGTCGTGGGGCCCGTTCTGGGATTGCTGCCGGGCCCATTTGTATACGGATAGATGTCGCGCGCCTCGAACATCAGCGGATGCGCGTTCGTCAGGTTGTTGGCGTATGCCGATATGTCAAAGCCGTTGAAGCGCAGTCCGGCGCGAGCCGAGAGGTTATTGACGACCGGCAATCCGGGAAGCGTGGCGTCGAAAATCGCGTTGTTGTTGTCCTGTACGGGCAGGATGGACTTCTGGGCAGTCGAGTGCTGGAAGTCGAGACGGGCGTACGGCGTGCGGCCAGCCCATTCAGGGAAATGATATTCCGTTGATGCCGTGAAAGACCAGGGTGCACCGAGCAGCGCATCGCCACTGCTGGCGATAGGGCTGACGGGTGCCGCGGTGCCGGCAGCGGGGCCGGGTGCGATGCAGCCGATTCCATTGTATTTGTTGGTGCCGGCGCAGGAGGTCTTCGTCAACCGGGCGTCGGTGTAGGCCGCCGTGAGGTCGAAGGTCAGCGCGTCGATCGGCTTGTAGAGCACCTCGATATCGCCGCCCTCGCTCTTGGCCTTGCCGAGATTGGCGACAAATTGCTCACCGCAGACCGATAGATAGACGTTCTGCTGGATGTTGTTCCAATCGATATAGAACAGGCTGGCATTGATCTGCAGCCTGTGGTCGAGGAAGGTGTTCTTGCTGCCGATCTCGTAGCTCCACAGGCTGTCGGAGGAATACTGTGCCGGCACTTGGTTGAGTCCGAGCGCCGTGAGATTGGTGCCGCAGATGTCGCCGACCCCCACATTGGGACCACCGGGCCGGAAACCCTTGGAGGCGCTGACATACACCAGGTCGTCGCGGTCGGGTTGCCACGACAGCACGGCCTTGGGGGTCACGGGCTTCTCGGTGGCGCTCGATTGAGTGACGATGGTCGTGCCCAGGAACGGTCCGGTTTCGTTGACCGATCCGGTGTAGTCGACTTTGGAGAGGCGCACACCGGCGGTCGCCCTGAACGTGTCGGTCAACTTGAACGCAACTTCGCCGAAAACCGCGATTTGCCTATCGACGACGCGGTCGATCGGGCCGGTAAAGATCAGGCCGTTGGGGCAGGGCAGAGTGGGCGGCGAGCAGACCGGCACCGGCGGGTTGGGACCGGTAAAGGCGATCACTTCGGAATTCAGCGTCTGATCGATGATGTTCTCCGGGACGTTCTCGCTCAAGTGCGAGTAAAAGAGCCCGGCGTTCCAGACAATGCGCGCGTTCGTGTCGCTGGAAGCCAGCCGGAACTCCTGATAGAAATTGCGTTGATCGTCCTGAAATTGCGCATAGCCGCTGTCGCCTTTCGACGGAAAGACATTGGCCAATTCGCCGAACGAATTCCAGGTCGCGCGCAGGTATTGCGTGTAATCGGAAGTCGCATGTTGATTGCGGTCGTAAAAAGACGTGTTGGAGAAAAACGACGCGAAACCTAAATCCCACTTGATCTTGACGGCGCTCAAGGTAAACGGGTCGTTGCTGGGGTTGGTGCCAAAATTGCCGTTGCGGTAGACGTTGTCGACCGGATTCGAGAGCGCGATCCAATAAGCCGAGGTATCGTTGATTTGCAGGCGCTGATAGTAAATCGATGGAGTGATCTCGAGCGTATCGCTCACCTTCCATTTGACGGCGAGACGCGCGGTCGTCGTCTCCGAATAATTCGCGTTCGTTTTCGTGGTGTCGCCGTCATAGACGGGAGTTGGCAGCGCCACCGTATTGTTGGGGGACAGCGTGTAACCGACCCGGTCGACCCAGCCACCGTCGCGCCGGAAGGAGACGCTGACCCGAAACGCGAGCACATCGTCGATGATGGGTGCGCCGAATGCGGCGCCGCCTTCGTAGCTAGGGGAGCCCCCGTCGGTGGTGGCGACGTCGGCCCGCGCATAGCCGGCCGGCTTGTTGACGTTGGGTTCTGGCGATATGAATCGCACCACCCCGCCCTCGGCGCCGGCGCCGAACAGCGTGCCCTGCGGCCCGCGCAGTACTTCGACGCGGTCGAGATCGAAGAGCGCAGGGAAGGCGTTGATGGAGCCGAAGCCGACGTGGCGCGTCTGGATCGGCGAGTCGTCGATGTAGATGCCCGTGGTCGCGGTGCCGGCCGTCGAATCGACTCCGCGGATGTTGATGTCAGAACCTTCGTCATTGTAGTTGCCCGCCGAGCTCATGCCGTTGCGTTGGAAGTTGAGTCCGGGCGAAAGGCGCGACAGATCGTCGATGTTCTTCAGCCCCTGCGAATCCAGTTTCTCCTGGCTGAATGCCATGACGCTGACCGGAATATCTTGGAGCCGCTCACTGCGCCGCGTCGCGGTGACGACGATTTCCTCGAGACCGCCGCTCGATGCCGCCTCCGGATCCGCAGTCGCCGCCATGGACATGAGCGGCCAGAGCAGTTGGCCCGCTGCCGCCATCGGCCATAAGCATCGTTTGATCGTATTTGAACGCATTGCGCACCCCTAATGTTGCCTTTACCCCACATTTCGAGCCGGGTTTATTCTGGTTCTTCTGGCCATCCGTTGCGTAGAAACCCGGTCACTGCCGGAAGCTTAATACTTCTTTCAACGGCCGTTCAAGAAAGATCACCGGCGGACGGAACTTCCGTTTGGACTTTCCGGCTGCTTGTAGACGGTCATGCCCTTGAACCAGGTCGCGAGCACCTTCGTGTGCGCAATATCCCGTCCCTGACCGGCCGCAGCGAGCTTCAGGATGTCGCGATCGAGGACGATGAAATCGGCCGACTTGCCCACCTCGATGGACCCCGCTTCACGGTCGCGATTCAAGTAGCGCGCGCCATTGATGGTATAGGCGTCGATGGCATTCTGGATGGAGATACCCTGGCGAAGATCGGTTGCAAGTAGGCGTGCAGCGAGGCGACTTCCGGCAGCGTCGGCGGCACGGCATTCGGATTGCCCTCGAGCACACCGTCGGCGAAGAGCTTGACCACGTCGGCGCGAATCAGGGGATCATTCGCGTACTTTGCGCGTACCGCGCTTGCCTCCCGCACCATTCGGTCGTAGTCAATCGTGCCGCGGGTATCGCGGTACTTCCAAGGGTCATACCACTGCGCAAGCGTCGTGCGTACCGTGAGCTTGCCGCTTTTCTCCAGCCCATCGTACATCGGCAAAAGCTCCGGCGCGACCGCGGCATCCAGCATCCCGGTGATGCCGGCACTATTGAGGCGCTGCGTAATGCGCTCCGGCGCCTTCATCACCTCCGGCAAGTCCACCAGCAGCACGGACGTCGCATCCATGATGTAGCGCGCTTCCTCGTTGGCGGTGCCGTTCGGCTCGCCGTTCGCGTCGACGCCGACGAGCTTCGCGACGGCGGCAAAATCGGTGGCGAGCGCCGAGGTCCAGGCCGCGGCAAATTGCATGATCATCATGGGCCATGGGGTGCTGAGCGCATGCTTGGTCGTGGAGATCGGCGAGGCGACCCGACTGCTGCGCATGCTGCGCGTCTCGATCTACGCGCTCATTACGCCGATCTTGCTGTCGACTCAAACAGCCGGGCGTTAAAAGCGGGCCGCTGCCATTGCATCGGACGGTTGGTCAGACTGCTGAAACATCCGGTGGCTTCCTATAGACTTCTCGCGGGAGCGCAGCCTAAGGGCCGCGCCGCGCTCCCGTGATTCGCTGTCTACACCACCGCCGTGAGCAATGCCGACAAAGCCAGAAAAGCCCGAGTCCGGACCCTTCCTGCGCCGCAGGCAGATCCTGCAAGGCGCGATTGCCGCGGCGGCTCTGCCCGCCGGATTGATGTCTTGCGGTGGGGAGAAGAAACAGAAATCACTGATCGTTGGAGGATTGCCTGTGACCTGCAACCTCACTCTACCGGTCGCCTGCGTGGCCAGGACGGCCGGAAACGTGGCAGGCAGGGCCCCGGACCCGCAATTTTCGTACGAGTACAGCAAGTACAGCGGCTGGCCCGAGATCAAGGAATCGCTGATGGCAGGGCGAATCCAGGCGGCCTACATGCTGGCGCCGCTGGTCATGGACCTAGCCGACAAAAAAATACCCATCAAGATTGTTTCGCTGGGCCACCGCTCGGGCGCCGTGATCATGGTGCGCACCGATTCCCCGTACCAACACTTCAAGGATCTTGGCGGCAAGCGCATCGCCATTCCCAGCCGCTTTGCCGTCGATTTCCTATTCTTGAGGAAAATGCTGGCACAGGAAGGCATGACTCCGCAAGACATCCAGATCGTGGAAATGGCGCCTCCCGACATGCCTGCCGCCCTCTACGCCAATGCGGTGGACGCGTACTGTACCGGCGAGCCGTTCGGGGCCGCAGCCGAGCGCGCGGGCTACGCGCGCACGCTGCGCATGACACGCGACGAGTGGCGCAATTACGTTTGCTGTGTATTGACGGTGCGCGGGGAACTCATCGAGCAGAGCCGTCCGCTGGTTCAGGATCTCGTCGACCTTGTTCTGGGCGCGGGCGTGTGGCTCGACGCCAAGCAGGAGAACCGCAACAAAGCGGTGGCCATCGCCGCCGGCAAGAAATTTTTCAATCAGGATCCCAACATCATCCAGTTCGTCATGGACCATCCAACGGACCGGGTGACCTATGGCGACTTGCGCATGATCCGCGCGGAATTCGACGAACTGATGCAACTGTCGATCGACGCCGGGACCATCAAGCATGAAATTCCGTACGGCACTTATGTGGACGAGAGCTTTGCGAGAGTCGCGAAACCCGCTGAAATTCCGCTTTGATCCCGAGGACAACACGTGATTCGTGTACTCGTGCTGATGCTGCAGCTGCTCACGCTCAGCGCAGCGGCCGCGGCGGCGGACGGCACCAGCCTCATTGCCGGTGTTTTCAACCCGGCCCGGGCCGCACCTGATTTCGCGCTGCGCGGCTCCGACGGCACCGAACTACAACTCCGCCGCTACCGCGGTAAAGTGGTTCTGTTGGCGTTCGGCTATACTTCCTGCACCGAAGTGTGTCCCATAACTCTCGGCGTCCTGGCGCAGGCACGCAAGAAGCTGGCTGCAGCGGCCGATGAACTGCAGGTCATCTACATCACCGTGGATCCCGAGAGAGACGACGCTCCGCGCATGCGGCAGTACTTGACCGCCTTCGATCCCAGTTTTGTCGGTGGTACGGGTACGCCGCCACAATTGGCCGCCGTGCGCACGGATTATGGAATCTCGGTGACCAACAAAATACCAATTCCCGGCGGTTATGCACTGGGACATTCGTCATACGTATATCTGATCGATCGTGGCGGGAGCCTTCGCGCCTTGATGCCGTACGGGCACAGCGCCGACGACTTCGCACATGACGTCCGCATTTTGTTGAAGCAGTGAGCAGCCCTTGTTGCCTCCACGGTTGAGCAACAAAACCTATGAAGCACGTTAGATGGTTGGGGATATTGTTGGTAAGCATTGCTATTGGCGTGATGACTTGGGCAGCACTGACCCCCATCAGATCCGAATCACGAGATGTGATTTTCGAGATTCCGAAGGGAACCTGGGCCCGTCGCATGGCGGGAAATAAAATCGAAATACTCCCATCCACGATTCGCCTGACTCTGGGGCTGAAAGACATCCTGGTGCTCAAAAATATGGATGACGTGCCGCAGATATTCGGGCCGACCTTGATGATGCCCGGGCAGAGCTTTCGATTGCCCTTTGCGGTTGCATCGGACTATCAATTTGTCTGCACTGCACACGCCAGCGGACAGATGACGGTCATTGTCGAACCCATGCCGGAATCCGCCTGGGCAAGGATTTGGTGGCGCCTGCGGGCACTGAAGCAACAAGGGTGGCGGCAATGGTCAGCGTAGCGATGTCGAAACTAAAACGGATAGTTCCCGCGGCCACCGTGATCGCGATTCTGATCGCCATATGGTGGCTGGTGATCGTTGCAACTCATAGCGCGATTTTTCCCACACCTTGGCAGGTGGTGACGGGTACGCTGGAACTGACCCGGGACGGCACGCTGTGGGCTGATATCGGCGCCTCGCTGATGCGCGTGGGCCTGGGCTTCTCCGTGGCCGTCAGCATTGCCGTGCCGCTGGGTCTTTGGATGGGATGGGTAAGAGGCGCGTTTTCGACGCTCAATCCGATCTTTCAGATACTCCGCCCCATTTCGCCGATCGCCTGGATTCCGATTGCCATTCTCTGGTTTGGCGTGGGCGATGCATCGCCGATATTTCTCATTTTCATGTCGTCCGTGTTTCCGATGGTTGTGCAAACCACCGCCGGGGTGCACACCATCGAGCGGCGCTACCTTCGAGCGGCCGAAAATTTCGGCGTCTCGCGCTACACCCTGTTCAGTCGCGTCATCATTCCCGCGGTTCTGCCGCAAATCATCGTCGGCATGCGGATCGGCCTCGGTGTGGCCTGGCTCGTGGTCGTTGCGGCCGAGATGATCGCGCTTCGCTCCGGACTCGGCTATCTGATCATCGACTCGCGCAATGCCGGCAACCGCTACGATCTGGTCATCGGCGGGATGGTGATCATCGGCTTGATCGGCCTCTCACTCGATGGCGCCATGCGACTCATGGAAGGGATCAGATTGGTCAAGTGGCGCTATGCCCATTAAGATTTCCGTCAGGGACCTGGCGAAGCGCTTTCTAACGGATCAGGGTTCTCTGCAAGTCGTCAATGGTGTCAGTTTTGACGTCGCCGACGGCGAATTCGTCGCGATCGTCGGCCCCTCCGGCTGCGGAAAGTCCACCCTGATGAGCATCATCGCCGGCTTCGATCGTCCCGATCAGGGGTCGGTCACGGTCGATGGGGCGGCGGGGAAGGGACCGAGTTCCAAGGGCATCCTCATATCTCAGCAGGGCTCGGTATTCCCGTGGCTCACGGTGCAGCAGAATCTGATGTTTGGCCTCAATGGTCACGCGCCAAGCGACAAAGAGGAGCTTGCCGATCATTACGCCGCCATTGTGGGTCTGAAGGGCTTCGAGAAGAGCTACCCACATGAGCTGTCGGGAGGCATGCTCAAACGAGTGGAACTCGCGCGGGCGCTGGTGGTGAAACCGGAAATCCTCTATATGGATGAGCCGTTCTCCGCGTTGGACGCGCTCATGAGCTTGAGGATGCGCAAGGAGCTGCTGAGAATTCTGGCGGTAGAACGCCATACCGTCGTACTAATTACCCATGACGTGGAAGAAGCGATTCACCTCGCGGACCGAGTCTTCGTGCTCTCTGCCCGCCCGGCCACGATCCAGGCGACTTTCGAGGTTCCGTTCGAGCACCCGCGCAAACTGTCAAGCCCCGAGGTACAAGCACTGAGAGAAGCCATACTCCGCGAGCTGGGTGTTTAGTGACCCGGCCAACCGGCAGACGTCTCGTCGTTGCCGCGTTTACGTCACGATCGGGACTCGAGCACATAACTTTACAAGGTCGGCCACCGCGACAGCCTATTGAACGTATGCTCACGCTCGATAGCAGACCGCCTGATCAACCATGGCTCGCCAACTCAACAATGTCCTTCACTTCCAGTATTTGTTTGGGATAGCCCTTGCCGGCAGCGTTGATCATCGCTCGTCCCACCTCCTGCAAGGTACAAAAGCCTGCCGGGTAAAGCGCCCGGCCAATGGGGTAGAGCCAGGCCACCCACTTGTAATAACTCTTCACGTTCTTCTGGCCCGGCGTGGGCTTCATAAAGGCGGGTCGGAACATGTAGGACCGTTTGAACAACCGCATCAAGGCATTTTCGGTGGCGCCTTTTACGCGCGCCCAGGC
>Ga0137410_10003841_pt1 | contig 10193 bp, 9 predicted proteins | sample CZODoug1_16funga_FD_108878 | JGI IMG/M metagenome (GOLD analysis project Ga0137410, IMG submission 108878) | Vadose zone soil fungal communities from Angelo Coast Range Reserve, California, USA - CZODoug1_16fungal (Illumina Assembly) | ecosystem: Environmental > Terrestrial > Soil > Vadose zone... | reverse complement strand
CTCGTGATGGTGGTGCACGACGTGGACGTGGTGCCACGCTGGGTGAAGTATGAGATCTTCGTCCCGTACCGGATCAAAGGGATTCCCTGCCTGGTCGCGTGGTTCGTGATGCAATGGGAGCTGCTCGTCACGCCGCGCCGCAGCGGTCCGGCCGTTCCAGGATGAGGCATTTCAACCTCCGCCGCGTTGAGTATGCTTTCGGCACGAGCAATCCACCCCACCTCCAGCGTTCGAGATGGTTATGCGCGTGTTGAGTCGGCTGGTGTTCCCGTTCCTCCTCGTGGCTCTCCGCCCTCTACCCGTCTGTGCCCAGGCGCCACTCGGCGCCGTGTGGGATTCCGTGGGGACGATCCTCCGGGCGCCCGGCCTATCCACCGGCGGGTACTTCCGCTACAACCTGCCCCGCCGGGACATCACGCTCACGGTCGGCGATGTGACCGTCTCCCCGGCCCTCGCGCTCGGCAGCTGGGCGGGGTTCAGTGGCGATCCTCTCGACGCGACCGTGATGGGCGATCTAGTACTGACGGCAGCCGAACTGAAGCCGGTGCTCGCGGAGCTCGCGGTTCAGCAGCTCGAGGTGACCGCCGTACATAACCACCTTGTGGGCGGGACGCCGCAACTGACGTACGTCCATTTCCACGGCCAGGGCGTGGCGACCGCAGTCGCCGCGCGGCTCGACAAGGTGTTCGCTCGGACGGCGACGCCCAGGCCCGTCGCCGCGCCAGCCGCGGCTCCACCGCCGACGATCGACACCGCGCTGGTATTCCACACGCTCGGCAAATCCGGCACGGCGCGCGGCAGCGTGGCGCAGGTCGGGTTCGTGCTCGTGCCGGGAGCGGTCACGATGCACGGCCGCACGCTGGTCCCCGCATTGGCGTACGGGAGCCCGGTGAACGTGCAGCTGGTGTCCGGATCGCGGGCGGTCGCGACGGGAGACTTCGCCGTCACGGGCGATAAGGTGAACGGCATACTCGCCGTCCTGGCGGCGCGCGGCGTCGGCGCGACCGCCGTTCACACGCATCTCATCGACGAATCGCCACATCTCTATTTCATCCACTTCTGGGCTGACGGCCCGCTCCCCGACGTGCTCGAGGCGATCAAGGCGGCGCTCGACGCCGCCCGCTCACCCGCGTAGCTTTCCCGCGCCTTCTTCCCCGGCGGGAGCCTGAGCGACGCATCGGGCCAGATTCAGCACGTCTCCGACACCGCGCGATGGGTGGCCCTGTACCGCGCGATGGAGTCCGAGCGGCCGGACGCGCTGTTCCGCGATCCCTATGCCCGGAAGCTCGCGGGCGAGCGCGGGGAGCGGATCGTCGCGTCGATGCGGAGGGGCCGGACGTGGGCCTGGCCGATGATCGTGCGCACCGCCGTGCTGGACGAGCTGATCGTCCGGACGATCGCGCGGGACGGCGTCGACACGGTGCTCAACTTGGCCGCTGGGCTCGACACGCGGCCGTACCGGCTTGGCCTGCCATCTTCACTGCGCTGGATCGAGGCGGACTTCCCCGACGTGATCGCCTACAAGGAGGAGCAGCTCAAAGGTGAGCGGCCGGGGTGCGTGCTCGAGCACGTGGGGATCGATCTCACCGATGTCGGGCGGCGGCGCGCCCTGTTCGCCCGGATCGGCGCCGCGGCACGCCAGGTCCTGGTGGTGAGCGAGGGGTTGTTGATCTACCTCACGCCCGAGCAGGTCGCGGCGCTCGCCGGGGACCTGGCCGCGCCGGCACCGTTCCGCTGGTGGCTCATCGATCTCGGGTCACCGCGGTTGCTCAAGATGATGGACAAGACCTGGGGGCGCGCCGTGGCCGCCGGGAACGCCCCGTTCCAATTCGCGCCCGCCGAGGGATCGCAATTCTTCCGGGCGCAGGGCTGGCAGGAAGCCGAATTCCGCTCGATGTGGGAGGAATCGCTCCGCCTCAACCGGACGATGCCGCTGGGGCGGTTTTGGAACCTGGTCGCGCGGTTATATCCCAAGTCCAAGCGGGAGGAATTCCGGCGCATGTCCGGCATCGTCCTGCTCAAACGAGGTTGAGCCCGAAAGGACCTCCATGAGCATCCGCCGACTGGCGCTCGCCAGCGTGGCCTGGGCCGTCGCCTGCAGCCGGCCCGCGCCCCGCCCCACGGGTCCCAACGTCGTCACCATCACCGCTACCGACTACACCTTCGGGATGCCGGACACGATACCTGCCGGGCTCACGACCTTCCGCCTCGTCAACCAGGGAAAGGAGCTGCACCACGCATCCCTCGTCCGCCTGGGCAACGGCAAGACCCTGACGGACTTCCAGGCGGCGCTCGCAGCCGCCATGAAGAACCACACGCCTCCCCCGGCATGGATGGGGTTCGTTGGTGGCCCCAACGCCTTGACCCCGGGCGACACCGCCACCGCAACCCAGACGCTCGAGCCCGGCTCATACCTGTTCGTGTGCTGGATCCCGAGCGCCGACGGCACGCCGCACGTCATGAAGGGAATGCTGCATCCGGTCGTCGTCTCCGCCGCCACAACGCCCGCCGCAGCCGAACCTGCGACCGATCTGACGATCACGCTCACCGACTACGACTTTCAGCTCTCCCAGCCGTTAACGGCAGGCACACACGTCGTGCGGCTGGAAAACGCCGGGGCGCAGGCTCACGAGATCGCGATCACGGCTCTGTCGCCAGGAAAGACGCTGCAGGATTTCATCGCGTGGGAGCAGGGAGGTGAGAAGGGTCCGCTGCCCACGGGTCGGTGGCTAGGAGGCGTGTCGACTCTCGACGCGGGCGGGCACGCGCAGTTCAGCGCGACCTTCGCGCCCGGGAGCTACCTCTTGCTGTGCTTCTGGCCCGACGCCAAGGACGGCAAGCCGCACATCATGCACGGGATGGCCAAACAGATCACGGTCAGCTAGAACGACACAGGCCATGCCTCCCTCGCGGCAGCCCAGCGGGCGCCCGCCGCTCGGGAGGCACGGCCTGTGTCGTTCTGACCTAACGTTCGCTCAGAATATCCAGCGCACTCCCGCCTGCAGCTGCCGCGGGTCACCGAGCCCTGAGCGAATCGTCCCGTCGAAGTTCTTGTATGTCCCGGAGCCGGGGTCTTTGAAGTTGTCAGCGTTCGTCACGTTGAAGATCTCGATGAGCGCCTCGAGCCGCCCGCGCGGGCCCGCTGCGAAAGGCCGCGCGATGCGGATGTCCCAGGAGAAGTACGCGTTGTCTTTGCGGATGGTGTTTCGAAGCAGGATGTGGCCGTCCGCGCAAACGCGCTCCTGCGGACTCGACGCGCGAATGCCACTCGGCTGGTTCCCCACGCAGGTCTCCGATGCCGGCTGCGCCGAGTAATAGCTCACGCGATTGTTCACGTAGAACCCCGCCACCTTGGCCAGGAACCAGCCGTTGAAGCGGTGCCGCTGGTCACGATCGCTCCAGTTGTATTCCTTGCCGAGCGAGTCCGCCTGTGCGTAGCGGAACGTGAAGGGATCGCGCTCGTTGTCGTCGTCCGCCTTATCGAACGACAGGGTGTAGTTCACGTCGAATTGGAAGTTCGGGTCGAGCACGCGCCTCAAGCCGACCGTGACGCCGTTATAGCGCGACTTGGCGCTGCTCTCGACAGTGAACAGCGAGCCGATGGCGGTTGGGCCCGACTGGAAGGGGCCGATTGTACCGTTGCCAAAGCGCGGGTCGTTCCGGTTGATGAACCGCGTCAGGTGGTCAGTCCGCGCGTGCGTGTAGCTGATGGACGCCGCCAGGTCGCCGGCGACCTGGCGCTCGTAGCCCAGGGTGACGTTGAAAGTCCGTGGGTTTTGGAAGTTGCGGTCCACCACGTACACCGTGGGCTGGAACGGCGCGCCCGTCGAAAGCGGCAACAGGCTGTCGAACGCAGGCGGAGGCAGGAACCCGACCGTCGGACTCGAGCCGAACAGCGTCTGGCCGAGCGAGCCGTTGGTGCTGCGGACGCTCGCCAGGTTCAGGCCCGGAATACGAGCGTAGTATAGTCCCGCATTGAAGCGGAATACCTGCAACCCGTCGGCGTTCGGGTCCCAGGCGATGCCCAGCCGCGGCTGCCACATCTTCTTGTCGGACGGGATCAGGCCGTTCGACGGGAAGGTGTGCCCGTTCACCGTCGAGTCGATCCAGGGACCGAAGAACACCTGGGAGGGCGGCGTGATCGGGTCGGGCTCGATCTGCGCTTCCCACCGCAGGCCGTAGTTCAGAGTCAGCTTGGCCGAAGGCTTCCAGGTATCCTGGAGGAACACGGCCAGCTCGTTCTGCGTGATCGTCTGCGTGCCCGCCTGTTCGACGGTGTTCGACCCGACGCCCGACTGCTGCAGATACAGGTTCACGGGGCCGACGATCGTGTCGGTGGGTACGTCGCACACACCGTTGGGGCGGCCGTAAAACACGTTGGTCGTACGGTTCCGACATTCGACGTAGTGCGAGCCCTGGTTCACGAAGTTGATGAAACCGGTCACGCTGTTGAACGCCATCCGCCCGTTCGCGAATCCGACGAACACTTGCGTGGTCGAGGTGCGGTTCCACTCCCCGCCGAACTTGATGAGGTGGTTCCCGCGGGAGAACGACACATTGTCGAGTAGCTGGACCCGCGTGTCGTGGTCGTCCCGGATGGGGAGGAAGAACGGCAGGCCGATCCGGAATGCGTTGTTCAGGTCGATGTCGGTGTCGTGGAACGGCACCGCGGCGCCGAAAATGGAAGACACGCCGGTCGTATCGCCTAGATGGTTATTGGTCCCGGTGTAGGGACGCGGCCGGTCCTCCCGCGCGAACTGAAAGCGGAATTCATTGGACGTGCGGGAGGATAGGAACGACACCAGACTGCCGTTCACGGCGTGCGAGTGACTCTGCTCCAGGCCGTTGGCGCTGGCGCCCCACGTGTCCACGTCGAACGTGCCGTTCTGCTGCTGGGCCCAGGTATAGTTGTACTTGAGCGACAGATTGTGCTTGTCCGAGAGCCGGAAGTCGAACTTGGCGAGCGCCGCCCGCGCGTTGTTAGTGCGGGAGATCGGGCCGAAGTCGTTCAGGAGCTCGGGGTATCGGGTTCCCAAAAACGTTCTGAGCGAGTCGAGCTGCGGGCTCGGCGGTCGACTCTTCTGCTTCACGTCGTCATAGATCTGCTGGTCGTAGGCGAGGAAATAAAAGACCTTATCCCGCTTGAGGGGACCTCCCAGCGTGAACCCGAACTGATTCTGGGAGAAGTCGGGGTTGAACTTCGTGATGACGCCGGTCGGGGACGTGTGCTCGGGCGTGCCGGACACAGCGTCGAACTTGCCGAAGTAGTGCAGCGAGCCGCGGGTCTCATTGGTGCCAGACTTGGTGATCACGTTCACAAACCCGCCGGAGGAGCGGCCGAACTCGGCGTTGGCCCCACCGGCGATCACCACGAGCTCCTGCACCGCGTCGAGATTGAATGTGAAGGCCGGCCGCTGCCCACCACGCTGTTCACCGAAGAACGAGTTGTTGAAGTCGGCGCCGTCCACGGACACGTTGTTGTGGATGCCGCGCTGGCCCGCCACGGTGAGCTCGTCGCCATCCGGGCCCTGCACGATCGCCACATTGGGGGTGAGCAACGTGAGGTTGATGAAGTTGCGCCCGTTGTTCGGCAGACCCGTTACAGCCGCGGCGGAGAGCCGGGTCGCCGCCGCCGACTGCGTCACGTTCACCACAGGCTGCGTCGCCTCGACCGTGACGGCGGCGAGGGTGACCGCCGCGAGCGGCAGCCGCAGGGCCACCGTCTCCCCCACGCTCAACGCGATGCCCGTCCGCTTCACCTCGGCATAGCCGACCGACCGTGCGGTCACGTCGTAGGTGCCGAGCGGGAGCAAGGTGCCGGTGAAGTTGCCAGCCGCGTCCGTGGTCAACGTGCGCGTAAAGTTGGTGTTCGCTTCGTGCAGGATGACCGACGCGTTGGCGACAGGCGCGCCGTTCGGGTCTGTAACCACACCGCGGATGATGCCGGTCGTGGCCTGGCCTTGGGCGCCGAGCGGCGCGGGGGCGCCGAACAGCACGAGCACCGCGCCGACCAGGATATAGGAGAGGCGCGCAAGGAAGCGGGTTCCGCACGTCATGACCGAGAGCCTCCGGGGAGGTGGTTCCGCATAGGGCGGGGTTGAATTAGCACCGGAACGAAACGGGCGCAAGAAGCCCGCGGATCGTTCATCTTATAGCCGATGCAAAATCCCGACATCGCCCGACTGTTCGACGAGGTGGCGGACCTCCTGGAGATCCAAGACGCGAATCCGTTCCGCGTGCGCGCCTACCGCAACGCCGCCCGCACCATTCGGGATTTCCCCGAGCCGATCGCCGACCTGGTGCGCACGGGGACCAAGGACCTGACCGACATCCCCGGCATCGGGGACGACCTGGCCGAGAAGATCACGGCGATCGTCACCAGCGGTGAGCTGCCGCTCCGCAAGCAGCTCGCGAGCAAGCTGCCCGCGGGGCTGCTCGATCTTTTACGCATTCCCGGCCTCGGGCCCAAGCGCGTGAAGCTGCTCTACAAGAAGCTCAAGGTGAAATCGGCCGCCGACCTCGCCGCGGCGCTCGACAAAGGCAGGATCCAGAAGCTCAAGGGCTTCGGGCCGAAGATGGAAGAGAAGATCCGCGCGGGGCTCGGCCAGGCGCAGGTCGGGGAGCGGCGCATGCTCCTCAACGAAGCCGAGATTCAGGCCACCGCGGTGCTCGCATATCTCGAGGCGGGCGGCGGGATCGGGCAAATCGAGGTGGCGGGGAGCTACCGGCGGCGGCGCGAGACGATCGGGGACCTGGACATCGTCGTGACCTCCGAGGGGAAGGACAGCGCCACGGTGATGAACCGGTTCGTCGCGTACGGCGAGGTGGCGGAAGTCATCTCGAAGGGCGAGACGCGCGCCACCGTGAAGCTCCGGGGCGGGCTCCAGGTGGACCTGCGCGCCGTGGAGCCCGACGCCTACGGCGCAGCGCTGCTGTACTTCACGGGCTCCAAGGCCCACAACATCGAGCTCCGTAAGATCGCCCAGGAGAAGGCCTACAAGCTGAACGAGTACGGCCTGTTCAAAGGCACGCGGCGTGCCGCCGGGAAGACCGAGCAGGAGATCTACACGAAGCTCGGCCTCGACTGGATTGCGCCGGAGCTGCGCGAAGCGCGCGGTGAGATCGCGCTCGCCCGCGAGCACCGGCTGCCCCACCTCGTGGAGGTGAAAGACATCCGCGGCGACCTGCAGATGCACACCAGCGCCACCGACGGGAAGGGGACCATCGAAGACATGGCCCATGCCGCGCGCGCCCTGGGCTACCAGTACATCGCCATCACGGACCACTCGAAGCGTGTGACGATGGCGCTCGGGCTCGACGCGAAGCGGCTGCGGGAGCAGTGGAAGGTGGTCGACGCCTGGAACGCCACGAGCCCCGGCTTCACGATCCTCAAGAGCGTCGAGCTCGACATCCTCGAGAATGGGAAGCTCGATCTGCCGGACGACGTGTTGGCCGAAGCGGACTATGTGGTCGCCACCATCCACTACGGGATCAATCAGAGCGAGAAGGAGCTGACCCGGCGCCTGGTGGGCGCGGCGGAACACGCGTGGGTGGACGCGATCGGACACCCGACGGGGCGTCTCGTGGGAAAACGCGAGCCCTACGCCTTCGACTTCGATGCCCTGTGTGGTGCCTGCGCGGCGACGGGTTGCCTGCTCGAGCTGAACGGCCACCCCGAGCGCATGGATCTGCCCGACACGCTCGCGGCGGCGGGCAAGCAGCACGGCGTCCGGTTCGTGCTCTCGACGGACAGCCACCAGCCGGGGAACCTGCCGTTCATGAAGTACGCGGTGTACCTGGCGAGACGCGCCGGACTCGAGGCCGGTGACATCGTGAATACCCGTCCCCTGGTGGCGTTCCAGGCGGCACTCAAAAGGGCGGCAACGGGCGGCAAAAAGCGGCAATGAGGTGCGGCGTCGCCTTGCCGCCCCTGCCGCCCTTTGCCGCCTATTGCCGCCCTATCAGTTCGAGCTGCACCACCGGCGCGAAACTCTTGCGATGATGGCACGTGAAGCCGAACGCCGCGAGCGCGGCGAGGTGGTCGGGCGTGCCGTAGCCCTTGTTGCTCGCCCAGGCGTACGAGGGATGCCGGGTCGCTAAGAGCTCCATCAGGCGATCGCGCACGGTTTTCGCGATCACCGACGCCGCGGCGATCGAGTGGCAGTACGCGTCGCCGTCCACGATCGCTTCGTGGGCGCGACCCAGCTCGGGACAGGGCAGGCCGTCCACCAGCACGAGGTCCGGCGTCAGGGCGAGTCGCCCCAGCGCGCGCTCCATCGCGAGGATGCTGGCCCGGCGAATGTTCAAGCGGTCGATCTCGCGCACGCTCGCGGCGCCCACGCCGATCGCCAGCGCGCGGGCCCGCACCACCAGGGCCAGCCGGCTGCGCTTCGCGGGCGGCAAGAGCTTCGAGTCGCGCAGTCCACGAATGAATTTGCAATGGGGGGGAAACACGACGGCCGCGGCCACCACCGGACCAGCCAGGGGACCGCGGCCTGCTTCGTCGACACCGGCGACGACTCCGCCCCCCGCTCGCCAGAACGCGATCTCGCGCTCGAGCGTGGGGCGGGGGCCTTTCACGCCTCTTGCTTCTCCGCCGTCTCGGGTACGATGACGCCGCGCTTCTCGCGGATCCGCGCCGCTTTGCCGGCGAGTCGCCGCAGGAAGTAGAGCTTGGCGCGCCGTACGCGCCCCTTGCGCACCAGCTCGATCTCCCCGATCAACGGCGCGTGCAGGGGGAAGATGCGCTCGACGCCGACGCCCGCCGAGATCTTGCGAACGGTGAACGTCGCGTTGATCCCGGCACCGCGGCGCCCGATGCAGACACCCTCGAACGCCTGCAATCGCTCCTTGTCGCCCTCGCGCACGCGCACCATCACGCGGACGGTGTCGCCCGGATCGAATGCGGGGATGTTGGTCTTGAGCCCCTCGCGCTCGATCGCCCGTAGTCTATTCATGACTGTATCCCTCTATCCGTCCGTCTAGTCGTCCCGCTTCGCCCACAGATCAGGCCGCCGTTCCCGCGTCAGCCGCTCGGCCTCGGCCTGGCGCCACCGCGCGATTTGCGCATGATCTCCGCTCAACAATACCGCCGGCACATCCATTCCGCGATAGCTCGGCGGGCGCGTATAGCTCGGCGGCGACAGCAGCCCCTCGTAGTGCGAGTCCGTAGCGGCTGACTCGTGATCTCCCAGCGCTCCCGGGAGCAACCGCACCACCGCATCCAGCACGCACAGCGCCGCCGGCTCACCACCCGACAGCACGAAGTCGCCGACCGACAGCTCCTCCGCCCCCAGCCCGTCCGCCACGCGCTGGTCCACATCCTTGTAGTGCCCGCACAGCAAGGTCAGCTGTTGGCCCACCGCGAAGCGCACGGCGTCGCGGTGGGTGAACGGCCGCCCGCGGGCCGACAACACCACGATGGGCGGCCCGGTCCGCAGGTCCTCCACCGCTTCGAAGAACGGCTCGGGCTTGAGCACCATCCCGGCCCCGCCGCCGTACGGGGCGTCGTCCACCGTCTTGTGCCGGTCGTGCGTGTAGTCGCGCAGCTGCACCACCCGGTAGCGCACCAGCCCCTGCGCCGCGGCCCGTCCCAGGATACTGGCCCGCAGCGGCGCGTCGAACACCTCCGGGAAGAGCGTTACGACGTTAATCGCCAGCATCGGTCTCTTCCACGGCAACGAAGTGATCCCGCCACGGCTCCACCACCGCGCGCGACTTCACCCCGACGAACGAGAGCAGCCACTCACGGTGGTATGCGCGCCGCCGCGCCACGATCAGCGGTCCCGCCACGACCTGGCGCTCTTCGTTCACGACCAGCAGCCGGGCCTTCGGCGTGAACACCGCACCCGGATTCTCCACGAGGGGAACCACTGCGACCTCCCCCCGCTGCCCGTGCGGCTTGCGCACGCGCCCGACTAGGCGGGCCGTTTGCCCAGCACTCCCGCCTTCTTCAGCAGCGAGCGGACCGTGTCGGTCGGGAGCGCCCCCTTGTCGAGCCAGGCGCGCGCCTGCTCCGCATTTACCTGGATATCGGCCGGATTGGTACGCGGGTTGTAATGGCCCAAGGTCACGACGAACCGCCCGTCGCGGGGCGAGCGCGAATCCGCGACGACGATCCGGAAATAGCTCTGCCCCTTCCGCCCCACGCGCCGCAGTCGAATGCGAGTTGCCATAGCGTGCCTACGTCCTTT
>Ga0137410_10003834_pt1 | contig 10198 bp, 10 predicted proteins | sample CZODoug1_16funga_FD_108878 | JGI IMG/M metagenome (GOLD analysis project Ga0137410, IMG submission 108878) | Vadose zone soil fungal communities from Angelo Coast Range Reserve, California, USA - CZODoug1_16fungal (Illumina Assembly) | ecosystem: Environmental > Terrestrial > Soil > Vadose zone... | reverse complement strand
TTGCTTCGACCGCGTCAGTTCGCGTCATTCGTTGGGAACCTTACCGCGAACTTCTTTGGCGACTCGCATCAGTCTTTCAACGGCCTCGACAAGCGCGGGGCCGCCGCAATTCCAAAGCCGGTTCGGGATGACGACCACCCGTGTGTGATCAGAAAGTCGCGAAAGCACCGGATGCCTGAGGAGCTCTGTGGCCAACGCTGGTCCATCCCGATGTGAGCCGATAATCAAAACATCGACTGGATTCATTGCCATGATTTCGAGCGGCACCTGTCCAAATTCGCCGATCCCGAGGCGCACCGCCACGTTTTCAAGCCCGGCGCGAGTCATGACAACATCGATCATTGAGCCGCGGCCATAGGTATAATGATCGCCATGGAACACGATCGCCGTTGGCGCGACCGGCGGTCGATCCCTCTCCAGCCTGGCGAGATTGCTATCCATTTCGGCGATGATCTGCTCGCCTCTTTCCTTTTCATCGAGGAGCGCTGCGATCTCCCGATATTGTTGGCGAACGTCCTCGAAGCTTCGCGGCACGTCGGTATCGACTACCCTCATGCCCGCCCGCTTCAGCAAAGCGACGGGTGCGCGTGCCGTGTAGATCCCGGCAAGCACGAGGTCCGGGTTCAGTGGTAGGATCTCCTCTGCGACGCCATGGTTGATAGGAACATCCCGCGCCAAATCGGCGACGTTCGAGTTGTCCCGATCCCGCGCTTGCCACGTGACTGAGGAAATATTGCGCCGGTCGGCCAGCCGCAGCACCAGCTCGTCGGTGCACAGGTTCATGGAGACGATGCGGTGGGGCTTCGACACGGATTCGGCGGCGGGTGCGAGACCCGCCGCCGAGAGCGCCACCACAATCACACCAATGGCAGGGAGGAGTTGCATCGGGTGAAGGCGCGCCTCCGGGCGCGGATAGAGTGTCCTACGGCCCTGAATCGGGTGACCATCACACGCTCGGCGCCCATTGCTGGGCGGGCTGTTGAGAACCTACCGCGACTGGCTGCAGGCGGAAACACCGTCGACTTCAATTCACGAACCCCGGCCTGCTATCACCTCCGGTCAGGAAGTCGGGCAGACGCGGCAGCCCTCCCGTGTATGTCACGCCGGCATAAGCTCCGATCCCAGGCCGCAGGAATCCGGTCGGGTTCTGATAGTGCTCGTTGAACAGGTTGTCGATACGGGCAAACGTCTTCAGGGTCGGGTTGACTTGGTAATTCGCCGCAACGTTGACAACCGTGTACCCAGGCGCGACCAAGTCTCGAACGTTGCCGTTGCGACTAACGTCGAGCCAGTCCGAAACATGCACAAGCGTTGCTGACAAGGTGAGCGGGTCGATCGGGTTCCAAAGGGCTTGTAGGCTCCACTTGTGCGTTGGCCGTCGTCTCAAATCAAGGCCGGTATCGTCATCAATCGCCCGGGTCCAGGTGTAGTCGGCGCGCAGCTTGATCCTGTCGGTGACATTGACCGCTCCAAATGCTTCTATGCCGTGGGTGCGAGCGCTACCGATGTTGAAGTTTGAATTGATGGGGTCCAGCCGACATTCTCCCTCGAAGCAGTGCTCAACAAACCGGCCAGTCGGACCAGACTCGATCAGATCGGTGAGGTGGTTGTTGAACCAGGTTAAACCGACCAAGGCCCGCTTGTCCCAGAGCGGTTGTTCGAACCCAAGATCCCAGCCCATGCTTGATTCCGGCTTCAGGTTCGGATTGGCGAAGAACGAATCCGGGAAGTCCTGGAACTTCTGCACCAGCGTCGGGACCTTGAAACCGGTGCCATAGCTGGCCCGGAACTTGGTCTCGGTCAACGGCATGATCACCGCGGGAGCGACACGATATGTGGTGTGCGTACCGAAAAATTGGTCGTCATCAACGCGAGCGTTGGCGACCAGAAAGAACGTCTTTTGGTAGTCCGCCTGAAGCTCAGCGAAGGCGCCCTTGAGATTGGAGGATTTGTTGAGACTGCCTTGGCGGAATGACTCGGTCTCATCGGACGCACCGAATATCACGGTGGCGTTTGGAAGAAGCTTAAGGTCGCCGCGGTAGTCGTAGCGGATGCGATCTCCTTTGGAAATGGTGACCGGCCCGGAGAAGCCAAAGGGATCAGCGAACAAGTTCCAATTGTCGATCCAATTGACCCCGAAGTAGCTGACGAAGCGGCCGTTAAAGGGGTCTAATACCGCTTCTCCACGCGTGAAAAACTTATGGACGACCTGCTCACTTTGGATATCGGCCGGTGTGCCCGCTGCCGTGAGGAAGTTATCGCCGGTAGACCGCAGCTTCGCATCGATATAGCGCGCGACATAGTTGAGCGTCAGATATTCGCTGACGTTGGCCCCGAGCTTGGTCGAGTACTGCTTGGCATCGAAGTAATCGTTGATGCGCGCTTGTCCGGGCGGCAACAGCTCGAGTGGGGTCACCGGCACTGATCCGGCATGGAAGTGATCGACATTGAATTGATAGTTGTAGTTGGCTCCCGATCCACCGAAGCTGGCACGCTGATTGAAGGTGCTGAAGCTGCCGCCTTCCGTGGTGAAGCTCCACGTGGGCGGCCCTTCGCCCTTCTTGGTGATGACCGAGACTACGCCGCCAAGCGCGTCGGCGCCGTACAGGCCGCTCTGCGGCCCGCGCAGCACCTCGATGCGCTCGACGTCGCCGGTGAGCATTTGCCCGAGATCAAACGTGCGATTGAAGATGCTGGGATCGCTCACATCCATCCCATCGATAATGAACTTGGTGTGATTGGAGTTGGTGCCGCGCAGGAAAATCGAGGTCTGGCCGCCGGGACTGCCCGTCTGCACCACGTTGAGACCTGGCACGGTGCTGAGCGCGTCGGGCACCGTACGAAGCTGCTGCTGCTCCAGTTGCTGGCGGTTAATGACAGTCACAGAGCTTGTGGTCTCGCGCGCCGGCGTGGCAACGCCGGTGGCGCTGTAAACGACCGGATCACCCGCGGCAGTCGGCGGCGTCGTGGCCGGCGGGGCGTCGGTCGGCGGTGTGGAAGCCGGCGTCACCGGACGCGCTCCGGTGGCCCTCCCAGTACGGCGGGCGGTCCCGGGCCGTGGCTGCGGCGCGGTCACCACGACTGGGGGAAGCTTGGTCTCCGGCGACGCCGTTTGTTGTGCAGTTGCCGGCTGTGAGCAGAGGGCAAGCAAGACCGACGTAAGAGCCGTCGAGGCAAGAAAGCTTGCGCTGCGACCAGGCGCTGTCTTGGAGGAATGCATGTGTGAACCGCGCGACGTTGTGGCACGTCATCGCGAACGCAGTCTCACCACACGGCAATACGCCCGTTTGGTTCAACTAGTGTCAGTACACCCCGACCGACATGCCCGCGCATGACCACACTGACGGCAGGTCTCCTGGCTCGCGGCCTAGTCGTCTCCGTCCCTTCCCAGGACTCCAGGTCCCAGTGGATTATCGCGGAGCTCACGCCGCTTACAGTTGCGGGGGCAGCCACGGCTTCGGGCAACTTCGCCCTCACCGCGTTCCCTTTTGATCCCCGAAGGGGAACCGTCATGCAAACGCTAAGAAGACGCACAGAACGAGTCAACGATGTGCGCGGGCACGCAGTATTTGCGCTGAGCAAAATCTCGCCGCTGTGACTTTGACGACACAACTCAGGTGTCTATTTACCAGCATCCGGCGGGCGACCGTCCTCTGGCGACCATTTGACCGAGGGTATACGCGCCACCAGCCGACTGCGCAGCAGCTCTGGACGCTCAGCCCAGGGGACGAAACCATAGTCCCCCTCACTATATGAAAGGGCAAAGGCTGCGACTGCCTCTGCGCCGCTTTGCGGTTCGAGATCGCCAAACACGAATGTGTAGCCGTCAGGAGCTGATACCGCGATCGTCGCCGGCCGCTTGCAGACGCCGAGGCATTGGACCGCCCGGACCTTCACATCAGGAGCATTCGCCTGCATCACGGGCCGCAGCGCCTCCAGCATACTTGCTCCGATCCGCGTCGCCTCGTCGGACGCCAACCGACACGTGGTGCAGACGCTGACAACCACAGGACCCGAAGGCTTTGCATCCGACGTTTTGCTACCGTGACCAGACACTTTCTTGCACCTCCCTGGCATGAGGTCACCAATCTAACGTGCCGGGGTTGGCCCGGAAAGGACGGCGGGAGGTGCATCGCATGCTAGTCGAGCAGTGTTGCTAGTCGAGCAGTTGTCCAATCCGGGCGACTAAAATAGCCTAGCGGGTCTCCCGGAATGCTTCACAATTGGGGTCGCCACCATGGTCGTTCTCAACAGAATCTACACGCGCACGGGCGATGACGGCACCACCGCACTTGGCACTGGCGAGCGGCGCAAGAAGTACGATTTGCGCATCTCGGCCTATGGCACCGTGGATGAACTGAACTCGGTGGTCGGGATTGCACGCCTGCACACTGCGGGCAGCCCCGATCTCGATTCGGTTCTGGGACGGATTCAGAATGACTTGTTCGATGTCGGCGCCGATCTCTGCATGCCCGGCACACGTGGCAAGGGGCCCGGAGGCGCACGATTGACGGTGAGCGACACACAGGTCGACTGGCTCGAAGGAGAGATCGATAACCTCAACTCTAAGCTCGCGCCGCTACGATCCTTCATCCTCCCGGGTGGAAGTCCTGCTTCCGCGCATCTGCACCTCGCACGCACCGTTTGCCGGCGGGCCGAGCGTCTCATGGTCGAGCTCAGAGACGAGCCTGGCGAAGACGTCACACTGACAGCTCTCAAATACGTCAACCGTCTCTCAGATTTTCTCTTCGTTGCATGTCGTGCAATGAACGATAATGGCGCCGCCGATGTCCTTTGGGTTCCGGGACAGAACCGATAATTCCAAGTTTCGTGACCGCGTCGAACGGCGCAAGGGGGATTTCGATGCAGGATCATACTGCTCAGCGGTCGGAGCAAGGCACGACGAGCTGGGAAACGCTCGCTCGCCTGCAACACGCCGTCGTTCGCCGGCGTGGCCGTTTCATCGTCGTTGATTTGAGTGCGCCGCATCGGACACTCAGCACCTCCACACGAAATGGCGGACAGTCAGATGAGGTGCGCCACCTGGTCAATCACCAATCGTGCGAGGCCACCGGGCATGATACGCGGTTTGAATACATCACCGGGCAAGGGATGGAGGCCTATCACGCCGCTGTATGCAAAGAGGTGGGCTTGTCGCCCGACAATACAGCCGTCATGGGAACTGCGGCCAATATGAACTACGCGGCCATCGTCAGCAAACGGCATGACGACTTGGAAGTGATGGCAATCGTCACCGCTGGTGTGGAAAGCAACGCGACTTGCGCTGGCGATCCTGCCGTATGGCATGAGACGCCGGATGGTTTTGTGAAGTTGCCGGCAGGAACGATCAATACGATGGTCCTCAGCAACACACCGGTGACCGGTTCCACCCTGGCTCAGGTTGTTATGATCATGACCGAAGGGAAGACGGCTGCACTCCGGAGACTGGCGGCGCCGAGCCGCTATTCCGCCGATCTCGCGACAGGAACGGGCACGGATCAATACTGCGTGGCGGCTCCGATCGATGCCCGAAAGCCACTGACCACGGCCAGCACCCACATGAAGCTCGGCGAAATAGTTGGTCTTGCCGTGCGAGAAGCGACGCTGGAGGCGCTGCGCTGGCAGAACGGATTGGAACCCAGCTACACGCGAGGGGTCATTCACGCCCTCGGGAGGTTCGGCTTCACCGAACAGAAGCTGTTCGAGCGGCTCGCAGAGCTTCTCGATCCAGCCGACTTTGAGCTGATCAAGAAGAACAGCAAATCAGTGCTCTATGAACCTCACGTTGGTGCGGCATCACATGCAATGGCAGCGGTGCTCGATCGAGGAAGGTATGGGATTTTGCCTCAATCCTGCGTGCAAGACGCCCTCGCGCAGCAGGCGGCCATCTTGGCCGCGAATCTTGCGGCGAAACCCGATAATTGGCGAAAATACTACGCTGAAGTGCAGGCCTCTGAAGGCGACATCAACGAGCTGGTAATCACCGCAATCGCGCTCGGCTGGAGCGATAAATGGCGGGCGAGCTGATCGACCTGCTGGGGCCGCATCCCATCGCCCTTGCCATCGCCGTACCCGTCGACCTGGCGATCGGGGATCCGGTCTATCGTTGGCATCCGGTTCGTCTCATCGGACACGGGCTGCGCTCGATAGAACGCCTTCTTCGTTCGATGGGTGCTGATGGCTACGGCGGGGGCATTGCGCTGTTTGCATTGCTTACTCTTGTTGCGCTTGGCGTTATCACAAGCGCCATGCTCTTGTCGTTGGCGCTGTCAGTCTGGGTCGCCTGGGTCTTGCATGTGTTCCTTCTCTATAGCCTCCTCGCCCTGGGCGATCTTGTCCATCACGTGTGGCGGGTTGAACGTGCCCTCACAGCCGGGGATCTATCTGCCGCCCGCTCTGCCGTCGCCCAGCTGGTCGTTCGCGATACCGACCGCATGGATGCGGCCGCGTGCCGGCGGACTGCGATAGAGAGCCTCAGCGAGAATTTGACAGATGGCTTTGTCAGTGCACTCTTCTGGTACGCGCTCCTTGGAATTCCCGGGCTTGTGCTGTTCAAAGTCGTCAGCACGATGGATTCAATGGTGGGATTCAAAACGCCGAAGTACCTTCGCTTCGGCTGGTGCGGGGCGCGTCTTGACGACGTGATGAATTATCTGCCCGCACGCCTGACCTGGCTGCTCATTGTGTTTGTTGCCGCGGTGCTGCCCACGTGTTCCGCTCGTAAGGCATTTGCCGTTGGCCTGGGCCAAAACACTCTCTTTCCCAGTCCGAATTCGGGATGGAGCGAAGCAGCTACAGCCGGCGCCATTCAACGGCGCCTTGTTGGACCGGTTTGGAGGGATGGCCAGCCTGTGACGGATCTCTGGATTGGCGACTCTCGGGATCCAGAAGCTGCGACGCACGACGACGTGAGACGTGCCATCGTTCTCACCATTACGGCGGGTCTGCTCGCGGCCGTATTGGCCGGGAGCGCCTTGCTCTTGGTTTGGTAGTCGATGGCTGTTCCTTGCGGTCAAAAGCACTACTCTTCGATAGGCTGTCGTCGCCCATCGTTGCAAGTTCCGTTAGAGATATCCTCGCAAAGCCGACGTCCAAGATGCCCGTGATATGATCGATGGATGCGACGCGACCCGTCTAGGCGGGGCGGTGGGCGAGGCGACTGCGCGATTCGTCGCCAAGGGTCTAGCGGGTCAGATCGCGCGAGCTGCGTAAGGACAGCCCACGTCTTCAGGACGACGCGCTTCGACTTCGCCTGCACGAATATGACGAACTCGTCAACGAGCCGGATGAGGCGGCGGCCGCCTCGCTCTGGCTCGCTTTTTGCCGAGGGGTCAGCACAATTGCGACCGCCTCGCAGTGCTAAGCTGCCCGCAAGATGCCGAGCTGCTGCAACGCGGTTGCGCCATCGTCCAACCCGATTTCCTCGGCGATCTTGCCATCCTGCACGCGAAGCACGGTCGTTCCCGTGAACCGCATTTTCCGGCCCGAGGCCGCAGGAAGGGAGCCGATCAGAAAGTCGCTGAAGGCGGGGCCGGTGTGCGTGCCGCCCCCTTCCCAGCGGCCGACGACATAGTCACCCTCGGCGATAAGGTCTGCTACACCCCAAAACTTGAGGTCCGGGAATGCTCGGCGGAATTCGGTCATGAACTTCTTCACGTCCTCGCGACCGCGACGAGGCGCATGCAGCGAATATTGCAAGAGAATGTCAGGCGTGCTGAGTTCATCGACGACGCCGTGGTTCCAGGGATTGCCCCAAAACTCCTTGAACCATCGAGCGACTACGGCTTTGTTTTCCTGTTCCTTCGACATGGTGAGCTCCTTCTCTCTTTCTCTGTGCCCCCTCTGCGCTGGAGATAAAATCGTTTGCTGCCTGTGCCCACCCGATTCCAGCTCAATCGCATGCTTATCATTTCATATCGGCAATGAGCTGGTCACTCGCGCGACCACAATCACAGACGAAGAATGTGTGGCGGAGATTAAGCAGCGTCTGGTCTGGCCTGGCGCTAGTGAAGCGCATCAGCTTTCGGCAATCGGGACAGACCGGGGGCCGTACCGGTGGCGGAGGATCAGGCTGGTGCACAGTACGCTCCCCTTGGACGCCGTATGCGAGCACCTAGTTTCAAACCATCCAGGCAATCGTTTTTTGTCAGTAGGCCGAGTTATCCCCGCTATTCAGAGCATTTGTGGCTTCGCGAAAATGCGCAGGCCGGTTTCGGGGCATTCCAAGAGCGGCGTCCCTTGCTCTGAAAACGCAACGGCAGCGCCGCATGGGAGTCCTCCCGGCGATAATCACAGGTCCTTTTCCGCAAGCTCGCGAAACTCGTCGGGGACCGAGCGGGAAAGGCCCAGCGCCGAGCCGTATTCGACCGCCTCCCATCCGAAACGATCGCGGATCTTGTCGACCGCGCGATCGGCTGTCCAACGCGCCATACCTCTTTTGCTGCCCGGGCGGCGCTTCTCATCGTCGAGCCCGAAGGGGAGCTCCAGTTGCACATCCCAATGTCGTTCGAGCTGCGACACCGAGATCCCCAGCAACGAGATGATCCTCTCGTGCGGATAATCCGCGAGCGCGCTCCAAACGAGCTCTTCCGCGATTTCGGCGAGACTAGCAGTCGCTGCAATCGGCGCATCGAGCGTTATGGAGCGCGTGACAGAGTGGAGATCGGCGAAGCGAACGCGGACTGTTACGGTCCGGCCGGGCCGAGACTTGGCCCGCAGCCTGGTGGCGATCCTGTCGGCAAGATGACGCAAAACAGGTCGAAACACCCGGGCTTGCGCAGGTTTCCTGCCGAGCGCGGACTGGGCTCCGGCCGAATGCGCGCGACGACGCGTCTCGATGTGCCGGGGATCGCGATTCCAAGCGAGCGCCGTCAGCTTCTCTCCGGCCGCACGGCCGACCACGCGTTGCAGCGACCAGCCTGGCATGTTCGCCAGTTGGCCGATGGTCTGGATGCCGCGCTCGTTGAGCCGCGCCTTGGTCGCTGGACCTATGCCCCACATCAGCTCGACAGGTAGATCGTGCAGGAAACGAAGCTCGCTTTCCGGGTCGACAACCACCAGGCCGTCGGGTTTGGCCACTTGCGAGGCAATCTTCGCGAGATGTTTGGTGCGTGCCACCCCGATCGAGATTGGAAGGCCAATGTCGGTGCGCACGCGGCGACGGACTGCTGTGGCAATCTCAGCGGGCGAGCCGAATAGATGGGTGCAGCCCGCGACATCGGCGAAGGCCTCGTCAATGGAGATTCGTTCGACGAGCGGCGTGAAATCGTTGAGCACGTTGATGGCGGCATCGCCGAGCCGCTGATAGTCCTTGAAATGACCACCCACAAAAATCAGTTGCGGACAAAGCTCTCGCGCCCGCCGTCCTGACATGCCGCCGCTTACTCCAAATGCCTTGGCTTCATATGACGCCGCGAGGACGACACCACCGCCGACGGCAATGGGTTTGCCACGTAAGAAGGGGTCGAGCAGTTGCTCGACCGATGCATAGAAGGCATCGAGGTCGGCGTGGAGGATGGTGGCTGTGGTTTCCATCCCGGTACCCGCAACGTCTCGTCATCAGCAGTGGCTGGTGAAGCACTGTAAGCCACTCATGCAAATGCCATGGGCCTCAAACTCTGATCTTGACCCGCCGAGGTGGCATCCGCCCGCGTGCGAAGCCGGTCGACATTGCTTCGGTCAATCGTTCGACTTCGGCCTCCAGGTAGGCGTTCGCAATGAGCGTAGCGCGCAACGCCGCCCGCACATCTCCTCCGCAAGTCGCGATCGCTTCATCAACCTCCGCTTCAAGCGGAGCAGCGATCTCAGCTTCCGATTCGCTCGAGCGCCCTGGTGCATTCATGTTTGGACTTCCCCTTTTGGGTGATGAGAACAAAAGAAGAACTAAGAGTCAATGGGGGAAGGTGATGAGCCAAACGAGGGGCGAGCGAAGTGCTGCGACCGGGAAGGGGCTCAGGGCGAACGAAAGACCGAAGCCAAATATGGCACTTAGCGTACAGTATTAAAATACTACCAAACTGCGGTGGATATACCATATATTCTGTTTATGCGGCTTACCCCTCTCAGGGGTCGAAACCCACCTGAGTAAAGCCGCTGTATCCTGCCCCGGCAGCCCCCGCGCCGGGGCTTTTCTCTTACTAGTGCGGCGAATTTGAAGTTCCTATCCCATCGCCGCAAACGCGTTTAGGAACTTCAAATT
>Ga0137410_10003832_pt1 | contig 10205 bp, 9 predicted proteins | sample CZODoug1_16funga_FD_108878 | JGI IMG/M metagenome (GOLD analysis project Ga0137410, IMG submission 108878) | Vadose zone soil fungal communities from Angelo Coast Range Reserve, California, USA - CZODoug1_16fungal (Illumina Assembly) | ecosystem: Environmental > Terrestrial > Soil > Vadose zone... | reverse complement strand
AAGCTCAAGGCGAAGGCGGCGGGATTGTGGAACCTGTTCCTGCCCGAGTCCAAGCGCGGCGCCGGGCTTACCAACCTCGAGTACGCGCCGCTGTCGGAACTGATGGGCCGCATCACGTGGGGAAGCGAAGTCTTCAATTGCAGCGCGCCCGATACCGGCAATATGGAAACCATCGAGCGCTACGGGACCGAAGCGCACAAGCGCGAATGGCTCGAGCCGCTGCTGGCCGGCGAGATCCGTTCCGCGTTCGCGATGACCGAGCCCGACGTTGCGTCGTCGGATGCGACCAACATCCAGACCAGCATGCGCCGCGAGGGCGATGCCTACGTGATCAATGGCCGCAAATGGTGGACATCAGGCGCCGGCGATCCGCGCTGCAAGATCATGATCGTGATGGGCAAGACCAATCCGGATGCACCGCGCCACTCGCAGCAGTCGATGATCCTGGTTCCTACCGAAACCGCGGGCGTGAAGATCATCCGTGCTCTCTCGGTTTACGGTTACGACGACGCGCCGCACGGCCATATGGAAGTCGTCTTCGACAACGTGCGCGTACCGGCCAGCAACATTCTGCTGGGCGAGGGGCGCGGCTTCGAGATAGCTCAAGGTCGCCTTGGACCGGGTCGCATCCATCACTGCATGCGCACGATCGGCGTGGCGGAACGAGCGCTTGGCCTGATGTGCAGACGCCTCGCATCGCGCGTCGCGTTCGGGTCGCCGATCGCGAAGCAGACCGTGTGGCAGGAGCGCATCGCCGAGGCGCGCATCATGATCGACCAGGCGCGCCTGCTGACACTGAAAGCGGCACGCATGATGGACACGGTGGGAAACAAGGCAGCCAAGGCCGAAATCGCGATGATCAAGGTGGTGGCGCCGAACATGGCTTGCACCATCATCGACTGGGCGATCCAGGCCCACGGTGGCGGCGGCGTTTGCGACGACTTCCCGCTTGCCAGCGCCTATGCCCACATCCGCACGCTGCGGATCGCTGACGGGCCGGACGAGGTCCATCGCAATGCCATCGCCAAGCTGGAGATCGCGCGCCACGCCGGACTGGCCGGATCGGAGAAGGACATCGAAATGCCGGTGACGCGCGGAGCGTGAATCGATGATCGATGTCTTCACGTGGGCCACGCCCAACGGGCACAAGGTCCACATCATGCTGGAGGAGTGTGGACTGTCGTACAACGTTCATGCGGTCGACATCGGCAGTGGTGATCAGTTCGAGCCCGCGTTCCTGGCGATCAGCCCGAACAACAAGATCCCGTCCATCACGGATTCCGACGGGCCGGCCGGCAAGCCGATTTCGATTTTCGAATCGGGCGCGATCCTGCTCTACCTGGCCGGCAAGACCGGAAAATTCCTCCCCACGGACGTGCGCGGCAAGTACACGGCGTTGCAGTGGCTGATGTTCCAGATGGGCAGCGTCGGTCCGATGTTCGGTCAGGCGCATCACTTCCGCAACTACGCGCCGGAAAAACTCGAGTACGCCGTCAGCCGTTACACGCGCGAAGCCAACCGGCTCTATGCGGTGATGGACAAACAGCTCGGCAAGACCGCCTGCTTCGCCGGCGAGTATTCGATCGCCGATATCGCGATTTTTCCCTGGACCCGTTCGTACGCGAACCATGGCGTCGATCTCGACGAGTACCCGAACGTCAAACGCTGGTTCGATGCGATCAGTGCGCGCCCGGCAGTGCAGCGCGGCGTCAAGGTTTTGGCAGATCGGCGCCGCCCGATCACCGGCGACAAGGAACGCGAGATTCTCTTCGGCGACAAGCAGTACGAGCGTCGCTGAGGGTGCTCCCGCGGCTACTGCAGCGGCTCTTTGAGGAAATCCGAGAACGGGAACGGCATCACGTTGATGCCCTCGTCCTCGAGCGCCGCAGCCTCTTCCCGGGTCGTCGTGCCGCGGATGCCGCGCGTCGGCACTTCCTCGTAGTGGATTCGGCGCGCTTCTTCCGCAAACCGCTCGCCGACGTCCTCGGTATTGGCGGCGATTTCGCGCGCCATGCGCAGGAAGGCTGCCTGCATCTGCTGCGGCGTGGGAAGCATCGCCTGCTGGCGCTCGCGCGCGCCCAGGTTGAGCCGCGCCGCCGAGGGGGTCCGGTGCACATCGACGGAACCGCACATCGGGCAGGAAAGCTGGCCCTTCTCGATCTGCGTGTCGAAATCGTTCTCCGAGCTAAACCAGCCCTCGAACGAATGATCGTTCGCGCAAATGAGATCGAAGACCTTCAAAGCCATTGTCGTGGTGGGGATGCGTTTCCACGCAAGCTAACACAAATGCGGGGACGCCGAGACCGAGCACGCCACCACGAAAATGCCTATTCCTCCTTGCCGGCGGCGCCCCAGACTGTGCTTTCCCGCGCGCGGGCTAACATGATTACCAGTGCCCGGGTGACGAAATTGGTAGACGTACCGGACTTAAAATCCGGGGCCGCAAGGCGTACGGGTTCGATTCCCGTCCTGGGCACCAATGACGCGGCAGCCTACTGCGTGCGCCGTATACAAATGCCGCGCAATCTGGTGCTCTCGAGCCTTCCTTCGCACCATTGTTGGTCTCTCAGAGATAGTGGCGCCAGCGACGCAATCGGTGCAGCGGTCTAACGCGAATTTCTTATAAGTGTCGGCGAATCCTGCAGCCAACGCTGATCAACCGGACTACGCTTTCTGCACTCACTGCGGCACACAGATACGCAGGAATTGTCGGGAGGGCGAAGGATGCGATTCCTAAGAGTCTTGCTGGCGCTTGTCCTTACGCCTTGTGTCGCACTCGCAGATCCGGTGTTGCTGGCCGACTTTGATCCCCCCATCTTTCCGTTCGCGACGACCTGCCAGAACTGCTCCATCAGCGAGACGTTTTTTCAGGTCACCTCGACTGCGGGTGAAGGAGATCCGACAGCCGTGTCCTTGTTCAGCGGTGCGTTCACCCTGGCGAGCGGTGTGACCGGTGTCTTTGATTTCGACGAAACGAACGCGCCTGGCTTCCTGGCAATGAGTCAACGCCTAACCGACGCCCTCAACGCCAATCTGATCTTTTCCTTCACCTTCTTCAACGCCAATGACCGCGCGGGCGAAGCAGCGGCCTTCGGCAACCTGCTGACCGGCGACCTCATCGACTTCCTGCGGTTGGTCGTCGATCAAAACGGCGGGATACAGACTTCGGACGAGCTCAAATACACGCTCGATGCTCGCTGGGAGGTCTGGGGCAACACGGTTGCCGAACCCGCAACGCTTTCGCTGGTCGTGCTTGGCCTGGCGAGCATCGCGCTCGCGCGCCGCCGCAGGCAGCCAGGCGCGCTTAGAGCAGCTCTCGATCCGGTTGCGAGGTACGCCGCTTAGTGTCAGCGGCCGCGGGTGGTGCCCGGTTCCATCGGCAGGTGCAGGCAGGTTTATGCGGTCAAACGCAACTCGCGTTGCTGCCGCAACCGTAGTCGGACTTCCTTAGTTCCAGCGCGTCACGACACAGCGCCTCAGACACGTCGATGCGGCCGACGTTGTAGTGCGCGATCTCGTCGGCGCGCGCGTTCGAGCAACCCGGACACGGAATTCGTCATTTCTCTGCAGAATTTTCACGCCACCGATTCAGCGAAGTCTTTACGCTGGAACCAGCAAGTGGGTGGATGTGTCGAGGAGGAACCCGATGCGCCTCAAGAGATTCTTGTTCGCACTGCTGTTCGTGCCGACCGTCACGCTGGCGGCCCCGATCTTGCTGGCCGATTTCGCACCGGGAATATTTCCGTTCACCGCCCACTACGTCTGCCAGGAGTGTCAGAGCGTCAACGTCTCGTTCGACATCGTTTCTCCTGGTACGACTCCTGGAACCACAATCTCGCTGTTCCGCGGCACCGATTTCACGCTGCCGGTGTTTGGTTTTGGTGCTGGCCCTACAGGGTCGTTCGACTTTGACGCGTCGAACTCCCTGGGTTTCGCCGGCCTAGCCGACCGGCTGACCGATGCGCAGAACGGCAACCTGATCTTTTCGTTCACGTTTTTCACCGCCAATGACCGCGCTGGCGAGGCCGCTGCGTTCGGCGGATTGCTGACCGGCGACTTCATCGACTTCCTGCGGCTGGTGGTGGATGCCAACAGCGCAGTGCGGACGGACCGGGGACTCGACTACACGCTCGGCGTCCGCTGGGAAGTCTGGGGCAACACCGTGCCTGAACCAGGAACGCTGTCGCTCGTTGTGCTTGCCCTCGCAGGCCTTGCGCTGATCCAGCGTCGCGCCCATCTGAATCGAGCGCGAGCGCGGGTCTGACCGCTCAGCGGCCGCGCGTCGTTCCCGGCTCCATCGGCATCGAGTTGGTCCGGCTGCGGATCAACTCCAGCTGGTCGCGCGTGACCACATCGACGGGCGCCGCATCACAGCGCTTCAGGTGCGATCCTGTGATCGGTTCTTGCGGGCAAATCTTCGATTGGGTGGCGATCGCTTCACCTTCAGCGGCCGGCGCAGCGGCTGGTGCCTTGGTTTCGCTCGCGCAAGCGGCGACAACAAGCGAACTCAACAGGAGTATTGAAAGACGCGAAATTTTGGGCCTCCCCTCGATGAACGGAACGTGCGGCGCACGCGCGACGGCCCCGAGAATCGGTCATTCCGACTGATGATGCAAGGCTCGCGGGTGCAACAGTTGCACGCGGTCCTTGGTCGTTCTTGACTTGCCGGGGGCAAGCACGCATGCGCGCGCCCGGAGAAATCCTGGAGGCGGGGGTCGGAATCGAACCGGCGTACACGGATTTGCAGTCCGCTGCATGGCCACTCTGCCACCCCGCCCTGCGTCTTGCACTTGCTGGCGAGCGGCCGATTCTAGCGGCCGCCTGCCACCGCCTCGCCGGTGCTGCATCAAACGGCGAAGCGGTAAAAAGAAAGGGAAGCCGGCGGCTTCCCTTGGCGTTCTTGGAGCGGGAAAGGAGTCTCGAACTCCCGACCTCAACCTTGGCAAGGTTGCGCTCTACCAACTGAGCTATTCCCGCAACGGGAGGCGAATTATATAGGCCGACCACCTGCTGTCAAAAAAACGTCACCCGCCTAGCCAGGGTTCTTGTGGGCCGCCAGGTGCGGCCAGGCCATTTTCAGATAAAAGAGCATCGAGTAGACCGTCAGCACGGCCGCGACGTAGATGAGAACCGTGCCGATACGACCGATGTCGATCACGCCGAACAGCGGATCGTGGAACAACAGCATCGGAATGGCGACCATTTGCGCGATGGTCTTCAACTTCCCCATCGAGCTCACGGCGACGCTCTTGTGCTTCCCGATCTGCGCCATCCACTCGCGCAGTGCCGAGATGGCAATCTCGCGCCCGATGATCACCAACGCCACGAACGCTCCGACCCGATCCAGTGCCAGCAGGACGATCAGCGCAGCGCACACCATCAACTTGTCCGCAACCGGATCGAGAAACGCGCCGAGTTGCGTGATCAGGCCGTACTTGCGTGCGAAATAACCGTCGAATGCATCGGTGATGGCGGCGATCGTGAACAACGCGCAGGCCGTGATGTTTTTCCACGGTGTCGAAATCCAGACCTCCGGCAGATAAAAAACGCCGACCACCAGCGGGATCATCGCGATCCGCGCCCACGTGAGGAGCATCGGCAGGTTAATCGGCATCGTTGCTGGTGTTCTGCGGCTGCGCCTGCGGTTGGGCGTGAAGTTGCGCGTAAATCCGCTCGGCGAGGTTACGCGAAAGCCCATCGACACGCGCGATGTCCTCGATCGAGGCGGCTTGCAGTCCGCGCAGGCCGCCGAAATGCGCCAGCAGCTTCTGCCGCCGTTTTGGCCCGATGCCCTCGAGTTCTTCCAGCTGCGAGGACTTGCGCGCCTTGGCGCGCCGCGCCCGCATGCCGGTGATCGCAAACCGATGCGCTTCATCGCGAATCTGTGCGATCAGCAGCAGCGCCTGCGAAGCACGCCCGAGCGTCAGCGACGCCCGGCCGTCGGCGAACACCAGCTCTTCCAGGCCCACCTTTCGCGCCTCGCCCTTCGCTACGCCCACCAGCATCGTCGGATCGAGGCCAAACTCCTCGAATACCTGGCGCGCGACCGCGACCTGCCCTGCCCCGCCGTCGATCAGCACCAGGTTCGGCAGCACGCCTTCGCCGCGCGCGAGTGGTGCGTAACGTCGCGTGAGGACCTGCCGCATCGCCGCGTAGTCGTCGCCGCCCGTGATGCCTTCGATGTTGAAGCGCCGGTACTCGCTCGAACGCATGGCATGGTTCACGTAGACCACGCACGACGCCTGCGTCGCTTCGCCCATCGTGTGACTGACGTCGAAACATTCGACGCGAAGCTTGGCAGGATCGCCGTCTTCGGGCTCGAGGCCAAGTGTTTCGACCAGCGCTCGCGTGCGCGCCTGCTGCGAGCCTTCTTCCGCCAACCGGCGAGCGAGCGCGATACGGGCGTTGCCTTCCGCCATTTCCAGCCAGCGCCGGCGCGCACCCTTGACTCCGCCATCATGGGCGCGGATCAGCTGCACCTTGCGCTCGGCGGTGGACAACATCTCCTGCAACTCGTCCACGTCGGCATCGACGTTGACCAGCACGACCTCGGGACACGGTTGATCGACGTAGTGCTGCGAAACGAAGGCGTCGAGCACCTCGACCGGATCCGGCGCGTCGCCGCCGCGGGTCGGAAAATAGGCCTTGTCGCCAAGGTGGCGGCCGCCGCGCACCATCGCGAGATTCACACACGCCTGGCCGGAATCCACCACCACAGCAACGATGTCGGCGTCGACATCGGTGCTGCTGGTTTCGATCACCTGCTGGTGCAGCACGCGCGAAAGCGCCCCCAGCTGATCGCGGATGATTGCGGCCTGCTCGAACTTCAGGTCGGCCGCCAGCGCCTGCATGCGCGCCTCGAGTTCCGCCATCACTTCGCTCGAGCGCCCGCGCAGGAACCGCACGGCACGCTCCACGTCTTCGGTGTAGGCCGCTGCATCGATCAGGCCGACACACGGACCGCTGCAGCGCTGGATCTGGTACAGCAGGCACGGCCGCGAGCGATGATTGAACACCGTGTCCTCGCAGGTGCGCAGGCGAAAGACCTTCTGCAACTCGCGAATGCTGTCCTTCACCGCCCACGCGTTCGGATAGGGCCCGAAGTAGCGTGCCTTCTTGTCGACGGCGCCGCGGTAATAAGCCAGCCGCGGAAACTCATGGTCCGGGATCTTCAGGTACGGATACGACTTGTCGTCGATAAAACGAATGTTGAAGCGTGGCTGATGCGCTTTGATCAGGTTGTTCTCGAGCAGAAGCGCCTCGGCTTCGGAGCGCGTGATCGTGGTCTCGATCGCGGTCACGCGCTCCACCATCAGGGCGATGCGCGGATCGACCACGATCTTGTTGATGAAATACGACCCCACCCGTTTCTTGAGGTCGCGGGCCTTGCCGACGTACAGCACTGCCCCGTCCGCGCCCATCATGCGGTAGACGCCAGGCAGGTGCGGCAAGCCGTCGACGACCGCTTTGGGGTCGAACGCGCTGGCAGGATCGGAGGTTGCGGTGGGCACGGGCGATGGGGCCCGCGCCTCTATAATCGCGGGCTTTGCTTCGGAAGCTCGAACGTTCGGACCTTGCGGCATTCTACGGGCCGCGTCAGTTTCGCGTCCGCCACGTCCAAGCCCGGGCGTTCCCCTGGAAAAACTGCAATGGCCAAAATCCTCGCCACCGAAATCCGCGCCGGCAACCTGCTTGAATGGGACAAGCGGCTCTGGCGCGTGCTGAAGTCCCATCACGTTCATGTCGGCGGCCGCGGCGGCGCCTACATGCAGGTCGAGATGAAGGATATCGAGACCGGCCAGAAGCGCAACGAGCGCATCGCCACCGACGAAAAGATGGAGCGCCCGTTCATCGACCGACGCACGATGACCTACTCGTACCAGGACGGCACCAGTTTCGTCTTCATGGACAACGAGACTTACGAACAGCTCAACCTGAGCGCCGAGTTCCTCGAAGGCCAGGCCGGTTTCCTGCTGCCGAATGCCGAAGTGGAGATCAATTTCCACAATGGTCGCGCGCTTGGCGTGCAGTTGCCGACCAGCGTCGTGCTGGAGGTGGTCGATACCGAACCCGGCATCAAGAACGCCACCGCGACCAATATCTTCAAGCCGGCCACGATGGAGACCGGGATCATCGTCCAGGTTCCGCCGTTCGTCATTTCTGGCGAAAAGATCCGCGTCAACACGGACGACGGCTCTTACATCGAACGCGCCTGAACGCCCCTTGTGCTACGGCAGGGTGCGGCTGCGCCAGGATTCGATATCGGCAAGCGCACCGCGATATGTCTGGTCGGCCTTGAGGGTCAACAGATCGACGGCCGCACCGCGCGGGGTGATGCGCGCCACGCGCTGATCGAAGGTGTCCTTGCGTTGCCAGCGCAAACCGTCGAGTACACGATCAGCAGCGTCGCTGTCGTTGCAGACCAGGATCATGTCGCAACCGGCGTCAATCGCGGCCTGCGCACTTTCAAGTAGTCCGCCTGCCACGCGCGCGCCTTCCATCGACAAGTCGTCGCTGAAGACGACTCCCGAAAAGCCCAGTTCGCCGCGCAGCGTTTCCTCGATCCACGCGCGCGAGAACCCCGCCGGCAAACGGTCGACTTTCTCGTAGACGACGTGGGCGGGCATGACGCTCGTCAGTGAAGCGCCAAGCCAGCGATACGGTTCGGCGTCGGCAGCAAGAATCTTCTTGCGCGGACGCTCGTCGACCGGAACCGCATGGTGCGAGTCCGCCGCCGGCCAGCCGTGGCCGGGGAAGTGCTTGCCGCAGTTGGCCATGCCGGCCAGCAGCAGGCCATGGCAAAGATGGTTCGCCAGCATCGCGACCACTCGCGCGTCCGAGTGAAACGACCGGTCGCCGATCACTTTGCTGCGATTCCAGTCAAGGTCGAGCACCGGGGCGAACGTGAAATCGACGCCGCACGCGCGCAACTCGGCGGCGAGGACGTAACCTGCTGAGGTCGCGGTCCGGCACGCGCCGAGCACGTCTTGCTCCCACAACCGCCCGAGTGCCGCCATCGCAGGAATCAAGGTAAAGCCGGAACGAAAACGCTGGACCCGGCCGCCTTCGTGATCGACCGCGATCAGCAACGGTGGATCCCTCAGCGCATGAATGTCGGCGCACAACGCCGCGAGCTGCGTCGGCGACTGAAAGTTGCGCGCAAACAGGATCACCATGCCGACCAGCGGATGGCGCAAGCGTTCGCGCTCCCGTTCCGACAGGTGCGCCCCTTCGACATCGATAACCACTGGTCCGAGCATCTCAGGCGCTCCCTTCCACTACTTCAGCGATCGCATAAGCAACTGCGTAGGCGCGCTCGTCGCTCACGGAAACATGCAGCTTGAGATGGCGTTCGGCGACGAATCTTTCGAGCGCTCCATGCACGACCGCCACGGGGCGACCGCTGGGCGCGTTGAGGATCTCCACTGCGCGCCAGGTCATCGGATAGCGCATGCCCAGGCCGAGTGCTTTCGAGACCGCCTCCTTGCCCGCAAATCGGGTTGCGAGGAACGTCAGGCCGCGCGCCGCATGGCGCTGAGAGCGCTGCTCATAGCGCACAAGTTCCTGCTTGCCGAGGATGCGCTCGGCAAAACGCCGGCCGTTGCGGCGTATAGCCTGGTCGATGCGCTCGATCTCGATCACGTCGGTGCCGATGCCGTAGATCACGATCGGTGTCGCATCGGAGCCGCACTGCGGATAGCGGCGAGGTATTGGCCTACCGACTCGGCCAGGCCGAACTCGAGCGCGTCGGCAATCAAGGCGTGGCCGATCGACACCTCGAGTACCCCCGGCACCGCGGCGAGGAACGGGCCAAGGTTGGCTCGATTCAGGTCATGTCCAGCATTGACGCCAAGCCCGACGGCGAGTGCGGCTTCCGCGGCTTCGGTGTAGCGCCGCAATTCCTGGGCCTGCTGCGGTGTGCCGAATGCCTTCGCGTAGGGTTCGGTGTATAGCTCGACCCGATCCGCGCCGAGCGCCGCGGCTGCGGCCATTGCGGCGGGATCCGGGTCCATGAAGAGGCTCACGCGTGTCCCCGCGGCCTTGGCCTGATCGATGAGCGTGCGCAAACGCGCACCTTCACGCGCCAGGTCCCAGCCGTGATCAGAAGTGAATGCGCCCGTTTCGTCCGGCACGAATGTGCACTGGTGCGGCCGTACCTGCCGGACGTAGTCCAGCAACTGATGCAGCGGATTGCCTTCGATGTT
>Ga0137410_10003831_pt1 | contig 10205 bp, 8 predicted proteins | sample CZODoug1_16funga_FD_108878 | JGI IMG/M metagenome (GOLD analysis project Ga0137410, IMG submission 108878) | Vadose zone soil fungal communities from Angelo Coast Range Reserve, California, USA - CZODoug1_16fungal (Illumina Assembly) | ecosystem: Environmental > Terrestrial > Soil > Vadose zone... | reverse complement strand
CGGGTTGTGGAAAGACACGTGGTCGCCGGTCCACAGCGAGTCGAGCCCGAGCGCCTCGCAGCGCCGCGCCAGGGCGAACTGCTGCTCGGGCGGGTGCATGGAGAGGAACGCGCCGAACCTGGCTTGCAGATCCATCAGCGTGCCTACCGCGGGAAGGCGTCCTTGACGCCCCCGTCCACCGTGATCGTGCACCCGGTGGTCTTGGCCGAGCGATCGGAGGCGAGGAACAGGACGGCTTCCGCCACGTCCTCGGGCAGGATGGCCCGGGCCAGGATGTTGCGCTGGCGGTAGAAGTCCTCCAGCTCGTCCACCGTGATGCCCTGGGCTCGCGCGCGCTCGCGGCGCACGTCCTCGGACCAGAGCTTGGAGTCCCGGAAGACCGCGTCGGGGTTCACGATGTTCGAGCGGATCCCGTGGGGACCACCCTCCAGCGCGAGCACCTTGGCGAGCTGCGCCTCCGCCGCCTTCGAGGCCGAATACGCGGAGAAATCCTTCCCGGGCGACATCACGTTCTTGGTGGCCACGAAGACGAACGCGCCGCCCAGCCCCTGCGCCTTCAGCACCCGCATCCCCTCGCGCGCCACGAGAAAGTGTCCGGTGGCGTTGACCGCGAAGGAGCGCTCCCAGTCCGCGAGCTCCATGCGGTCGACCGGTGCGGCGTGCGCGGTCCCCGCGTTGGAGACCACGATGTCGATCCCGCCGTAGGCCAGCACCGCCTCCTCGAAGGCGGCCCGCACCGAGGCCTCGCTCGTGACATCCATCCGGAGCCCGATCGCCCGCCCCGCCCCGTGGGCCCCCACGATCTCCTCGGCCGCCTTGCGCGCCCCCGCCGCGTCGAGATCGCCCACCAGCACGTGCGCGCCCTCGGCGGCCAGCCGCTGCGCCGCCGCCCGCCCGATGCCGCTGGCCCCGCCGGTGACCAGCGCGATGCGCCGGGCCAGCTCCTTCTCGGGCGGGGCGAGTGAGAGCTTGTAGAGCTCGAGCGGCCAGTACTCCACGTCGAAGGCCTCTCGCGCCGAGAGCGACACGTAGCCTCCGAAGGAGGTGGCGGCACCGAGCACCGAGATCGTGTGCTGGTAGATGTCGTCCACGATGCCGGCGGTGCGCCGGTCCTTGCCGGCCGCGAAGAGCCCGAGGCCGCCCACCACGATCACGCGCGGGAACGGATCGGTGAGCTTCGCGCCCTCGGTGTTGTGCCCCTCGAAGTAGGCGGTGTAGTCGGTGACGAAGCGCTCCACCGCCGCGGTCACCCCGGCCCGCACCGCCTCCGGATCCGACGGGTCCGCGACCGGCGCGAAGCACGGCAGGCGCTTGGTGAAGATGGTGTGGTCGGGGGTCGCGGGCCCGATCCGGCAGAGGGCGTCGGCCTCGCGCGAGGCCGCGAACTCGAGCACCGGAGGCGCGTCGTCAAAGAAGAGCACCTGCCGCCGGCTCTTGCCGACCAGCCCGCGCAGGTGCGGGGCCACCGCGAGCGCCACCCGCCGGCGCGCCTCCGCGGCCGGGCTCGCCACCGCCGCGCCGCCGAAGCGAGTGCGCCCCTTCGCGCGATGGGCGATGGCCTCCTCGGCGCGGCTGATCAGCTGGACGGTGGCCTCGTAGGCGTGCTTCACCGAGGCGCCCCAGCAGATCGTCCCGTGCTTCTCGAGCAGGATGGCACGCGCGTTCGGGTGCGCCGCGAACACGGAGGCCACCTCGCGGGAGATCAGGAAGCCCGGCCGACGGTACGAGAGCGCGATGACCTCGTCGCCGTACACCTCGCGGAGCACGTCCCGGCTCCGGTCGTTGTTGGTGAGCGAGACGACCGCGTCGGCGTGGGTGTGGATCACCGCCGGGGCGGGCAGGAAGCCGTGCAGGAGCGTCTCGATCGACGGCCGCGGGCTCGCCGGCTCCTGCAGCGCGTGCGCGAGATAGTCCACCATCTCCTGGTCGCCCATGTCCGGGCGATCCAGCAGCGCCAGCACGTCGTCCATGCGGACGCCCGGGAAGTCCTTCTTCTGGATGCTCTTGAGATCGGAGCCGCTGCCCTTGACCCGGAGCACGCGGGTGGGCCGGCCGCGGTGGTCGCGCTCCTCCTGCTTGATGGAGGTGTTGCCGCCGCCCCAGACGACGAGCGTGGTCTCGGCCCCGATCAAGCGCGAGGCGTAGACGAGAAGATCGAGATCGCTCTTGCCCTGCGCGTCACCGTCGCTCCAGCGGGAGTTCATGGCGCCCTCACCATACCCGAATCCGCCATGGCGGTAAAGATTGCGGGACGCTATCGTGACCGCGTGACCGCGTGGACGCGGCGGGGCCTCACACTGGGCGCGGCGCTGGCCCTCGCCCTGATCGGGCCGCTCGATTCGGGGCGTGGCTCCGGCGAGGCGCGCGCCGACGGCATCATGCTCATCGAGGCCGGCGCGTTCTGGATGGGCAGCGACTCGACCGTCCCGGACGAGGGCCCAATGCACCGCGTGTACGTGCGTGACCTCTGGCTCGACCGCAACAAGGTGACCAATCGGGAAGTCGCCCAGTTCCTCGAGGCCCGCGGGCTCCGGAGCCCGGAGGGCATGCGCTACCTCGATCAGGACGATCCCGACGCGCGGATCCATCGGCGCGGGGGCCGGTTCATCGCCGATCCCGGGTTCGAGGAGCACCCCGCGGTCGAGGTCTCCTGGTTCGGTGCCCGCGACTACTGCCTCTGGCTCGGCCGGCGCCTGCCCACCGAGGCCGAGTGGGAGAAGGCGGCCCGCGGGCTCGACCGCCGTCGCTACCCGTGGGGCGACGAAGCGCCGGATGCCGAGCGGGCGGTCGTCGGGCGCCCCTACAACGCCACCGAGCGCGGCGACCTCCGGCCGGCCGGCGCCGGCCCCACCGGAGTCCAGGATCTGCTCGGCAACCTGCGGGAGTGGACGGGCTCGGTCTACCGGCCCTATCCCTACCGGGCCGACGACGGGCGCGAGCAGGCGACGCTCGACGCCGGACGCGTGGTCCGGGGCGGGAGTCACGACGACCCCGTGGACGCACTGCTGGTGACGATTCGCCGCCTCTCCTCGTATGATGGAGGGCGCGGTGGGCTGGCCCACGGCCACCACCACACCGGCTTTCGCTGCGCCACCTCGGAGGACCTGGGAGGACGATGACGTCATGAGAGGCCTGATGATGGACTACCCCCTGACCCTCACCCAGTTCTTCGAGCGCACGCGTCGCCTCTTCCACCGCAAGCGCATGGCGACGCGGGTGCCCGGGGTGGGGCTCCAGTGGTACACCTACGCGGACTACGCGGACCGGGTCTGCCGCCTGGCCGGTGCGCTGCGTGGCCTCGGCCTGCAGAAAGGGGCGCGGGTCGGCACCTTCGCGTGGAACTCCCACCGCCACATGGAGGTCTACTTCGCGGCGCCGCTCATGGGCATGGTGCTGCACACCGTGAACATCCGGCTCTCCGCCCAGGACATCACCTACATCGTCAACCACGCGGGCGACGAGGTGCTGATCGTCGACGCGAGCCTCTGGTCCATCCTCGAGCCGATCCGGAAAGACCTCACCACCGTCAAGCACATCATCATCATGAAGGACACCCCCGCCGCCGAGGTGCCCGCGGGGGCGCTCGACTACGAGCAGCTCGTGGCCGCCACCGACCCGGTCAGCGAGTGGCCGCGTCTCGAGGAGACGGACGCGGCCGGCATCTGCTACACCTCCGGCACCACCGGGCACCCGAAGGGCGTGGTCTACACCCACCGCGCGATCTATCTGCACTGCTTCGCGTCCTCCACGGTGGACGTGCTCGGCATCTGTGAGCGCGACGTGATCCTGCACATCGTGCCCATGTTCCACGCCAACGCGTGGTGCGTGCCGTTCGCGGGAGTCATGAACGGGGCGACCCAGATCTTCGGCGGGCCCAACCCGCAGCCGCGGGACATCATCGAGATCGTCCACCACGAGAAGGTCACGGTGGTGGGCGCGGTGCCGACGGTGTGGATCGCCATCCAGGGCATTCTCGAGAAAGAGCCGCAGTGGAACATCTCGTCGATCCGCTGCATCCCGATCGGCGGGTCGGCCGCGCCGCGGACCCTCATCGAGCTGTTCGACAAGAAGTACGGGGCCTACATGCTCCACGCGTGGGGGATGACCGAGATGACCCCGCTCGGCAGCGTCTGCCGGCCGCGCTCCTACATGGACGCGCTCCCCGAGGACGAGCGCTACGCGGTGCGGGCCAAGCAAGGGGCGCCGGTGGCCGGCGTCGACATGAGGATCGTCGACGACGCCGGGAATGTCCTACCGTGGGATGGCAAGAGCGCGGGCGAGATCCAGGTGCGCGGGCCGTGGGTCACCAGCGGGTACTACAACAACCCGGAGGGCGCGGCCCAGTTCACCCGGGACGGCTGGTTCCGCACCGGCGACGTGGCCACGCTCGACCCCGACGGCTACATCCAGATCACCGACCGCACCAAGGACCTGATCAAGTCGGGCGGCGAGTGGATCTCGAGCGTGGACATGGAGACCACGATCATGGGCCACCCCAAGGTGCTGGAGGCCGCGGTGATCGCGGTCCCGCACGAGCGCTGGGTGGAGCGGCCGCTCGCCTGCATCGTGCCCAAGCCCGAGCACAAGAGCACGCTCACCGCGGAGGAGATCTACGAGTACCTCAAGCCCCGGGTGGCCAAGTGGTGGCTCCCCGACGAGGTCGTCTTCATCGAGGCGGTGCCCAAGACCAGCGTGGGCAAGTTCGACAAGAAGGTCCTCCGCGACCGCTTCAAGGCCTGGAAGCCGAAGTAGCGGGCGACCGATCCCCGGCTAGCAGCGCCGGGCGAGGGCCGGCCAGTCCTCGCCGGGAAGGAGGGGCTCGGGCGTGCCCTTCCAGGCCGCGGCCATGGCCTTGAGACGGGCGATCCGGTCGGCGGCCAGCGGGTGGGTGGAGAAGTAGGTCAGCGCCTTCGGCTGCCGGCCCTCCTCCTGCCCGATGGTGTCGAAGAAGTCGATCATCCCCGCGGGATCGACCCGGGCGGCCAGCAGCATCTTCATCCCCTCGGTGTCCGCCTCGTCCTCCGCGCGCCGCGAGTAGCGCAGCTCGCCCAGCGTGCGCGCGGTCTGCAGCCCGTAGGCGAGCGGGCCCGTCACGTCACCGGTCAGCGCCATCAGCAAGAGCCCGGTGGAGGCGTCCTGGATCACCGCGCGCGTGGTGTGGCGCCGCAGCACGTGCTGCAGCTCGTGGGCGACCACCCCGGCCAGCTCCTCCGGCGTGCGAGTGCGCTCGAGGAGCCCCTTGAAGATGACGACGTTGCCGCCCGGCAGCGCGTGCGCGTTCGCCACCGTGCGGTTCACCACGTAGACCCGCAGGGTGTAGGGCGACGGCGGCGCGGACGCGGTGAGGCGGCGCACGATCTCGTCCACCGCGGCGCCCAGGCGCGGATCGCCGCAGCGGCGCTCCGGCGGGGCCATGTAAGCGATCGCCGACCGGCCCACGCTCTCCTCCCAGGCCACCGGCACGCGCGGCGCGACGAGGGCGGCCAGCGCCGGGATGCCCCACAGGTAGATCGCGGCGGTGACCGCGAGCACGCCCGCCGCGGCCGCGATGGTCCAGCGCACCCGCGCCCGGCGCCGTCGCGGGTCGTGGAAGCGCAGGCGCAGGCCGGGCGCGACCTCGTGGAGGCTCTCGAGGAACGCGCTGTCCGGAATGAGCAGGGTCTCGGGCAGGTTGCCGCCCCGCTCGATCCGCACCTCCTCCCCCGCGTAGAAGCCCTGGGTCTGGCGCAGCTCGCGGTAGGGCCACAGGCGCGGCGCGCCTCCCGCGGGGCTGATCTCGAGCGCTTCGCGCATCAGGCGGACAGTCGCGGCATGCCGGGCCGCGGTCTGCCCGTCGAGATAGATGCCCTGCCAGTCGGTCCGCACCGGGGTCGGGGACGGTCAGGCGAGGTCGAAGCCGGAGTCGAAGAAGCCGGACAGGCCTTCCCCGATGTTCCCGGCCTGCTGCGCCTGCTGCTGGATGCGCGCGAGATCGAGGGCGCCCACCAGGGCCAGGTTGCGGAAGGCGAAGTTGATGTTGCGCACCCGGACCCACGGCCACGCGATGCCCAGCGTGCCCACGAGCAGCAGGAGGTTGACCACCCACAGTCCCAGCAGGGCGCCGCCGGTCACGCGACACGAGAAGCGCGCGGTCCCGAAGGTGGTGTGGTCCCAGAAGTAGCGGCGCTTGAACGCCACGTACCAGACCCAGCACAGGCCGAGCGTCGGGAGGGTCAACAAGATCGCCACCAGGAAGGGCCCGAAGAGCTCACGCCCGCGCCCGTTGAAGTCGAACTTCTCGCTGCCGAAGTAGGAGTGCGCGACCATGAACGCCTGCCGCGACACGAGGAAGAACGGGTAGTAGAGGCCCAGGGTGAGGCCGGTCAGGAAGCTGCCGAGGATGAAGATCTTGATCAGCGCCCACACGTGCCCGCGGAAGGAGAACCGGATGCCCCGCCAGGAGGTGCGGCTCAATCGATAGCGCCGCGCGCCCACCATCGCGATCGGGAAGAACACGAAGAACAGGCTGCCGGAGACCACGCCCGCGATCACCTTCGCCACCGGCGGCACGTCCAGGACGTCGCGGATCATGTTCAGGAAGAGGATCGGCAGGCCGAAGACCAGCACCGCCTTGATCGTGCCCAGCAACAGCTCGCGGGCCGTCCCGTGATAGGCGAAGCGGTCGCCCTCGATCTGGGTCTGCCCGGAGAGATATGCGCGGATGCGCGTCTTCGCCCAGAAGTAGTAGATCCCCAACGTGACGATGGTCAGCAGGACGTTGACGACGTGGATGCCGAACAGGGTGCCGCCGTTGCCGTGGAAGGTCGGATGCCGGACGGTCGAGACCGGAGGCAGCTCGGGTCCGGGCCCGGACGGCGGCGACACGTAGACCGACGGGGGCAACGGAGGCGCCGGCGGCGGGGTGGCAGGAGGCATCGGGGCGCGGGGTGGCGGCGCGCCGGGCGGTCCGGGCCTGCGGAAGAACGACGGCTGGCCCGCGGGTTCCTGCCCGTCCATACGAATCGACTATGGGCAAGAACCTGCTGGGGGTCAACTTTTCGCGGGTCAGGCCCCCGCGCCGTCGGCGGCGGCGTAGCGCTCGAGGTGATGCTCGGCGTCCCCGAACGTCTGCCCGATCATGGTGAGCCGCCGGAAGGTGTGGCTGACCTTCAGCTCCTCGGTCATGCCCATGCCGCCGTGGAGCTGCACCGCCTCCTGGCTCACGTGCCGGCAGGCGTCCGCGACCTTGATCTTCGCCGCGGAGACCGCCCGGCGCCGCTCGTCGGGCGGGGCGCTGTCGACCTTCACGCACGCCAGGCACGCCATCGAGCGGGCCTGCTCGTAGCTGATCACCATGTCGACCATGCGGTGCTGCAGCGCCTGGAAGCTGCCGATCGGCACCCCGAACTGCCGCCGCGTCTTGAGGTACTCGAGCGTCGCCTCGTTGGCGAAGCGAATCGCCCCCACCGCCTCCGCGCAGAGCAGCGCGGTGGCGTAGTCGGCGGCGTCCTCTATCAGGGGCAGCGCCCGGCCCTCGTCCCCCAGCCGGGCCTCGGCCGGCACCGACACCCCGGAGAGCCAGACGTCGGCGGCCCGCAGCTCGTCGATCGTGCGGTACTCCTTGAGGGTGACCCCGGGCGCGCTCCGGTCGACCAGGAACAGGCTGATGCCCGCCGGATCGGTCTCACCACCGCTCGTGCGCCCGGACACGATCAGCGTATCGGCGGCGCCCCCGGCCAGCACCGCCCGCTTCTCCCCCTCGAGCGCATAGCCCGCGCCGGACCGCTTCGCCTGCGTCCCGACGTGGCCCAAGTCGTAGCGCGCGGTGCGCTCGGTATGGGCGAAGGCGAGCCGCTGCTTGCCCTGGATCAACGCGGGCAGGATGCGCTTCTGCTGCGCCTCCGACCCCGCGCGCGCCACCAGCCGTCCGCCCAGCCCCACATTCACCCAGTAGGGCTCGACCACGAGGCCCTCACCGAGGGCCTCCATGACCAGCATCACGTCCACGGCGGTGCCCCCGAACCCCCCGTGCTCCTCCTCGAACGGCACCCCCAGCAACCCCATCTCCGCGAACGCGGCCCACACCGCCTCACTCCACCCGCTCGCCGAATCCACGATCTTCGCCCGCTTATCAATCGAATACTCGTTCGCCAAATACCGCTTCAGCGAATCCGCAAGGAGCTGCTGCTCCTCAGTCAAATCGAAGTTCATCGAGCAACTCCTGAACGAGAGAGGTCGTCATGCGGCACCGCGACGTCCGGCGGGGCCGGGGGGTGGCCCTGGGGGGTCAGGCTGACCCGTTCCTGCCAAGCAGAACGATGCCGCCCACCGCCCAGGTTGGGAACTCCTCCCAGGGCCGCCGAAGAACAGCGCTGCGTGGTCAGACGACCCCCCAGGGCCACCCCCCGGCCCCGCCGAACATCGCCACGCGCGCCCCGAGTACGAGCCGCCACTACAGCCCGAGCGTCGCCTTCGCGATGATGTTCCGCTGGATCTCATTGGACCCCGCGTAGATCGTGGCCTTGCGCAGATTGCAGTACCGGGGAGCGAGCCGCGCCGTGAAGTGGTCGAAGTCCATCGCGTCGACGGGCCGGAACGCCTGCGCCAGCGGGCCCGCGGCCTGCATCATCAGCTCGGTGATCGCCTGCTGGATCTCGGTGCCCTTGATCTTGAGCATCGACACGTCGGCCCCCGGGGGCCGGCCGCTGCGGCGCATCTGGTCGAGGAACCGAAGATTCGTGATCTCGAGCGCCATCAGCTCGACCTCGACCCGCGTGAGCCGGTCACGGAAGCGCGGGTCCTCGATGATCGGACGGCCGTCCTTCATCTGCTCACTCGCCACTTCCTTCAGCTTGGCCAGCTCCCGCTTGGAGGCGCCGATGCGGCCGGTGCCCATGCGCTCGTAGCCCAGGAGGTACTTGGCCACCGTCCAGCCCTTGCCCTCCTCGTGCACGAGGTTCTCGGCCGGAACCTTCACCTCGTCGAAGAAGACCTCGTTGACCTCCTTGCTGCCGTCGAGCAGGACGATCGGCCGGACCGTGATGCCGGGGGTCTTCATGTCGATCAGCAGGAAGGAGATCCCGTCCTGCCGCTTGCCGCTGGCGTCCGTGCGCACCAGGCAGAAGATCCAGTCCGCGTGCTGCGCCATCGTGGTCCAGATCTTCTGGCCGGTGACGACGTAGTGGCCGTTCTGTCGCACCGCGCGCGTCTTGAGCGACGCCAGGTCCGAGCCCGAGCCCGGCTCCGAGTAGCCCTGGCACCAGAAGTCCTCACCCTGGTAGATGCGCGGGAGGAACCGCTTCTTCTGGGCGTCGGTGCCGAACTGCAGGAGCACCGGGGCGCACATGCGCACGCCGAAGGGCACGACCATCGGAGTAGCCGCGAAGCCGCACTCCTCCTCGAAGATGTAGCGCTGCACCACGTTCCAGTCGGTCCCGCCCCACTCCTGCGGCCAGTCGGGCGCCACCCAGCCCTTCCTGGCCAGGATCTTGTGCCAGCGCAGGAGCTCTTCCTTGGACAGCTCCTGGTAGCTCTCCATCTTCTGGCGCAGGTCGACGGGCAGGTTGGTGCGGAGCCAGCCGCGGACTTCGTCGCGGAATGCCAGCTCCTCGGGCGAGTAGTTCAGGTCCATGGTCAGGCTCCTCTCCGCGGAGTCGTCGTCGGCCCCGGGCCGGGCCGAGGGCCATGCTATCCCAGGGCGCGGATGAGGTCCAGCAGCCGGCCCAGGGTGGCGAGCCGCGCGGCCAGCCCCTCCCCCGCGGGCTCGACCCGCAGGGTGGTGATGCCGGCCCGGCGATAGGCCTCGAGGCGGGCGCGCACCATCGCCTCGGTGCCGAGCAGGTTGGTCTTCTGCACCAGCTCGTCGGGCACCCGCGCCGCCGCTTCCTCGCGCTTGCCCGCCAGCCAGAGGCGCTGCACCTCGACCGCCACGTCCTCGTAGCCCGCCCGGCGGAACGCCTCATTGTAGAAGTTGTGCTGGCGGGAGCCCATGGCTCCGAGCGTGAACGCGAGGCCCGGCTTTCGCGGGGGAAGGAGCCGCTCCACGTCGTCCGAGAAGGCCACGAAGCCGCCGGCCTGCAGGTCGAGCTGGGCGAGCGATCGGCCACCCCGGGCCGCCCCCGCGGCCAGGTGGTCGGTGAAGACGCGCGCGTGCTCGGGCATGAACGACGTCCCGAGCCAGCCGTCGGCGATCTCGCCCGTCATCTCAAGACTCTTCGGGGAAAGGG
>Ga0137410_10003824_pt1 | contig 10211 bp, 7 predicted proteins | sample CZODoug1_16funga_FD_108878 | JGI IMG/M metagenome (GOLD analysis project Ga0137410, IMG submission 108878) | Vadose zone soil fungal communities from Angelo Coast Range Reserve, California, USA - CZODoug1_16fungal (Illumina Assembly) | ecosystem: Environmental > Terrestrial > Soil > Vadose zone... | reverse complement strand
GTTAGAGAACCCCAGACCCGTACACGCTCATTCGCAAGCATTGAGAATGCGATTGCGGCCGTACGCGCGGGGCAAATGGTGATTGTTGTCGACGATGAAAGTCGCGAAAACGAAGGTGACCTCACTGTCGCCGCTGAGAAGATTACGCCGCAAGCCATTAATTTCATGGCGCAGTATGGTCGCGGACTGATTTGTTTGGCGATGACACCCGAGCATCTCGATGCGCTCGAAATTCCATTGATGGTTGCGCACAACAGCTCGCGATTTGAAACCGCTTTTTGCGTCAGCATCGAGGCGAAACAAGGCACAACCACGGGAATTTCTGCCGCCGATCGCGCCTCCACCGTGCTCACCGCAATCAATCCGGCGACAAGGCCTTCGGATCTAAGCCGTCCTGGTCACGTCTTCCCGTTGCGCGCAAAGAATGCCGGAGTACTCGCACGTGCCGGGCAAACCGAAGCGGCTGTCGACTTGGCCAGACTAGCCGGCCTCCATCCTTCCGGCGTCATCTGCGAAATCATGAACAAGGACGGCACCATGGCTCGGGTGCCACAACTCAGTCGATTTGCGCGGCGACATGACATTCCACTCGTCGCCATCGCCGACCTGATTGCCTACCGGATGCGTACAGAGTCAGTGGTTAAGCGCGTGGCCTCCACGAAGCTGCCAACCGAATACGGAGAATTTCGTCTTCACGCATTCGAGAATCAGATCGACAAGCAAACTCACGTCGCTCTTGTTCGCGGCGAGGTAGGAAACGGGCAGGACGTACTCGTGCGAGTGCACTCACAGTGCCTTACCGGCGATGTTTTGCGTTCCGCTCGTTGTGACTGTGGCGGTCAACTCGATAAAGCCCTGCGCCGGATCGCGACGGAAGGCCGTGGAGTGCTGCTTTACCTGAACCAAGAAGGACGAGGGATTGGATTGGCCAACAAGATTCGCGCTTACGGCCTGCAGGATGAAGGACTCGACACGGTAGAGGCCAATGAACGCCTTGGGTTCAAACCCGATCAACGAGACTACGGCATCGGCGTGCAGATCCTGCGAGAACTGGGCGTCCGCTCCATGCACCTCTTAAGCAACAATCCCCGCAAGCTCGTCGCCATCGAAGGCTACGGGCTATCGGTGACGAAATGGCTGCCTATCGAGATACCTGCGTCACCTTCGACACTGCGCTATTTGACGACAAAACGAAACAAACTCGGGCACGTCTTGAGCGGAGTCTGAGACTGCGCTCTCAGGGAACTCCGTCCGCATTGGCCACGCGCACAGGTCTGACTTTCCCACAGTCATCAACATTTTTGTGTCTGTGATTCAAGAACATATGGGAATCCGCTCGCGCCTTTTTAATTGAGTTCGAAAGGCCCGCCGTCAAAGCCTAGGCAATTGAGTGAACGTGTTGACAGCGGTTCTGCAGCCCGAATCATCTCCGAAAAAGTAACGCGCCTCTTTTCAGCGACCTAAGCCACCAACATCTTTGGTCGACAGGATGCTTTTAGTCGTAGCGCATTCACAAACACGCGAGGCAAAGGGAACAACGAGAAACTTCATGGCGACTCCAACAAAAGAAATCAAGAAAGCACTACCTCAACCCAATTCTGACTTCTACCAACTCCTGGAGACTTTGCCTGCCGAAGAACTGGCAGTCGTGAAGCAGGTCCGCAACTTCATGGAAACCAAGGTCCAGCCCATCATCACGAAGTATTGGGTTGAGGATTCATTCCCGTTTGAGCTGTTGCCTGCGATTAAGGAACTCAATATCGGCGGCGTTGCCATGAACGGCTATGGCTGCCGCGGCGGAAGTGCGCAGCTGTTCGGATTGATCGCCATGGAGATGGCGCGCGTCGATTCCTCTATCGCCACATTCTTCGGCGTTCACAACGGCTTGGCCATGGGGTCCATCTATCTGGGCGGTTCCGAGGAACAGAAGCAAAAATGGCTCCCGCCAATGGCCCGCTGGGAAAAGATTGGCTGCTTCGGCTTGACCGAGCCTCTCGTCGGCTCGGGAACCTCTGGCGGCCTTACGACTACGGCCAAGCGTGACGGAGACACCTGGACCATTAATGGCCAGAAGAAATGGATCGGCAATTCTCCATGGTGCGACATCTCGATCATCTGGGCGCGCGATCTCGCCGACAACCAAGTCAAGGCCTTCATCGTCGAGAACAAGACCACACCCGGATTCACGGTCGAAAAAATCCAGAACAAGATCGCCCTCAAAGTCGTGCAGAACGGCTTGATCACTATGGAGAACTGCCGCGTCCCGGAGGAAAACCGCCTGCAAGCCGATCAATCGTTCCGAGACACGGCCCGTGTCTTGAAAATGACGCGATTCATGGTCGGCTGGGAGGCGACAGGATGCGCCATGGGCGCTTACGAAAATGCGGTCAAGTACTGCCAGGAACGGTTGCAATTCGGCAAGCCCATCGGCTCATTCCAGATGGTGCAGGACCTCCTAGCCAGGATGCTCGCCAACATCACCGCTTCGCAGTGCCTCTTGGTGCGCATGTCGCAGTTGGACGCCGAAGGCAAGATGAGCGACGCGCATGCATCGCTGGCCAAGGCCTTCACGACCGCCAAATGCCGCGAAACGGTCGCGTGGGCGCGAGAGCTGCTTGGCGGCAATGGCATCTCCGCGGACTACAACGTCGGGCGGTTCTTCGTGGATTCGGAAGCTCTGTACTCCTACGAGGGCACGTTTCAAATGCAGAACCTGATTCTCGGCAAGGCCATTACCGGTCTCAGCGCCTTCATCTAGTGGAATCGGAGTCGAATTTTCCACCTGATATCCATCAACCGCATACAAAAGGGCAAAAGGAGCAAGCAAATCTATGTCTCTTAAAGAATCTAAGTTGAAAGTTGTCAAACCCACACCAAAAGGCACAGCCAGCCGCTTGTTCTTTCTAAGTGCGAGCAGCGGCCAAGTTTTCTCCGCAAATCCTGATGGCTCCGACCTAAAGGTCATTGTCAATGAGGGAAGGCGGATCCCCGACGGAATTGTTGTGGACACAGATGCCGGTCACCTCTACTGGACCAACATGGGCAATCCCAGCGCCAATGACGGTTCCATCGAGCGCTCGGACATTGACGGGAGCAACACCAGCCACATCGTTCCGAACGGCGGCACATTCACTCCCAAACAACTGCAACTCGATAAAAACAACCGCAAGCTTTACTGGTCGGATCGCGAAGGCATGCGGATCATGCGCTCGAATCTGGATGGATCCAAAATCGAAACGCTTGTCGATACGAGCCAGGGCGACGCACGTCCCGGCAAGGACGCGAAGAAATGGTGCGTCGGCATCGCGCTCGACGTTGAAGGCGGAAAAGTCTACTGGACCCAGAAAGGCCCCGAAAAAGGGGGACAGGGCCGCATCTTCCGCGCAAATCTGGAGATCCCCGCGGGTCAAACTCCACAAAACCGCCAGGACATTGAAGTTCTTTACACCAACTTGCCCGAACCCATCGACCTCGACCTCGATCTGGCCAACCGAATAATGTACTGGACCGATCGCGGAGATCCCCCGCGCGGCAACACCGTGAATCGCGCACCAATGGACGCGGCCAATGGCAATCGGCCAGTGCCGGAAATTGTTTTTAACCACCTCATGGAAGGAATCGGTCTTGCGCTGGATCTCGACAATGGGCGCATGTTTGTGACCGACCTGGCCGGATCTGTCTACAGCGCCAATCTCGACGGATCAAACAAGAAACCTGTGATCTTTGCTCAAGGAAATCTAACTGGCATCGCGTACGCGGAGCTTCCTGCCAATTCGTAGTCTGGCTCCGATCAGTCTTACAAATCACGAGGAGACAATCATGAGTTCGCCGGCAGCTGCTTTGAAACTTGAAAACGTTCTGTACGAGAAGAAGGGTCCGATTGCCTACGTGACCATCAACCGGCCCAAAGTACTGAACGCTCTGAACGCGAAAACCATTTCCGAATTGCGATCCGCGTTCGAAGACGCGCGCGATGATTCCGAAGTGCGTGGAGTCCTTTTCACCGGAGCGGGAGACAAGTCCTTTGCGGCCGGCGCGGACATCAGCGAAATGGCTAACGATACTCCGCTCACGGCAGAACAGAAAACTCGCGCCGGCCAAGCACTTACGGAGCTCATTGAAAACCTTGGCAAGCCGGTCATCGCCGCGGTGAATGGTTTTGCACTTGGTGGCGGCTGTGAACTCTCCATGGCCAGCACGATTCGAATCGCCGCTGAAACTGCGAAGTTCGGTCAACCCGAAGTGAAGATCGGAGTAATGCCGGGCTATGGCGGAACACAGCGTCTCCCCAGGTTGATCGGTAAGGGCCGCGCATTGCAACTCATTCTGTCAGGCGCAATCATCGACGCGCAAGAAGCCTATCGCATCGGCCTGGTGAATGAAGTTGTTCCGAGCGCGAACCTAATCGCACGGGTGGAAGCCCTACTCAACCAAATCATCTCCAACGCACCCGTCGGCGTGAAGTATTCCATCGAGGCCGTAAACAAAGGATTGGATACGAGCCTCGAGGGAGGATTCCTTCTGGAAGCTTCGCTGTTCGCGATTTGCGCCGGAACCGAAGACAAAAAAGAAGGAACATCCGCCTTCCTTGCCAAGCGTCTTCCAAAGTTCCAAGGACGCTAGCGCTCAGCGGACTTCAACCTCATTTTAAATTTCTACTCAGAAACAGAAAGAAGAAAAACTCATGGCAGACGAAAACATATTCTCAGGACTAAAGGTCGTGGACCTCGCAAGCTTCATCGCTGGTCCCGGCGCAGCTACCATCCTGTCCGATTACGGCGCCGACGTCATTAAAGTCGAACCGCCTGGATCCGGTGACCCACATCGCCACACCTTTCAGCTCCCGCCACAGCCCCGGTCGAGCGACAACTACGCCTGGCACTTGGACAACCGCAACAAGCGCGGAATGTCGCTGGACCTGAAATCGGCGCACGCGAGAACTGTCGTCGAACGTCTCGTGAAGTGGGCCGACGTTCTGGTCATCAACTTCCCCCATCCCGCGCGCAAGCGGCTCAAGCTGACCTACGAAGAGGTTGCCGCGTGGAACCCGCGCTTGATTTACGCGGACATCACCGGCTACGGCGACAACGGACCCGACGCCGATCTTCCCGGATTTGACATTACTGCTTTCTGGGCGCGCACCGGACTGCTGTCGTTGACCCGCGATTCAGGTGCTCCTCCTACCCTTCCCCCTTCCGGCAGCGGAGATCACGCTACGGCAGTCGGGTTGTATGGAGCGATTGTTACCGCCCTCTACCGGCGCGAGCGCACGGGAAAAGGCGCGGCCGTCACCACTTCCCTGCTTGCGCAGGGAGTCTGGTCCGGTTCGATGTACGTTCAGGCGGCACTCGCCGGAGCGAACTTCTATCCTCTGCATGATCGCAAGAATCCGCCGAATGCGATTTTCAATGTCTACCGAACTTCGGACGACCAGTGGTTCTTGATTGTCGTTCAGAACAAGGACTGGCCAAGTCTCGCAGCGGCAATTGGCCGCCAGGAACTTCTCTTGGACGCTCGATTCAACGAGGATGCGAAGCGCGTCGCAAACGCGCAAGCACTGACCGAAATTTTAGATGCGGTTTTTACCTCACAAACCCTGGACCACTGGCAGCGCGCTTTCGACCAGGCTCATATCACCTACGGCATCGTCAGGAGTCCCAAAGAAGTAACGACCGACCCGCAATTGCTTGCGAACGAAGTCATCGTTCCGCTCGAAGGCGCCGGCGAACATCTGAAGCTCACGGTGAGCAGCCCGCTGACCGTGCATGGCGCTGCAAAAGTGCCGGCGCGACGCGCTCCCGAACTTGGTGAGCACAATGACGAGATTCTCAAACAGCTCGGTTTCAGCGGTGATGAGATCGATGGCCTGCGCGCGAATGGCGCTGTTCCCCACGCTTGGCATTTGGAATCGAAGGCTGGAGGAGCATCATGACCGACATTGTCACCGAACGCTCCGGAAATATCTTGCGAGTTCAGTTCAATCGACCGTCCAAGAAAAACGCGATGACCTCCGCCATGTATATCACCATGGCGGATCTCCTCAACGAATCGGCAAAAGACGATCGCATCCGCGTCGTGCTTTGGCACGGAGCCGGAGACTCTTTTTGCGCGGGGAACGACCTTGATGACTTTCTCAAAAACCCCCCAGGTCCCGGAGACAGCCCGCAATCGCGTTTGATCAATGCCTTCATCGCCTTTGAAAAACCAATCGTCGCGGCGGTGCGCGGTGCGGCAATCGGGGGCGGTACCACCATGCTCACGCACTGCGATTTTGTCTATGCCAGCGAGACTGCAAAATTCCAAATGCCTTTCATCAATCTCGCACTGGTTCCTGAATTCGGAGCCACATTTTCCGTCCCCATGCGCGCGGGATATTTGCGTGCCGCAGAACTTCTTCAACTCGGTCTGCCCTTCGATGCGAAGGAAGCTCTGGAGTTTGGCTTCGTTACCCGTGTTGTCCCAGACCAGAAGTTGCTCGAGACCGCCACGGAAACTGCTCAGAAACTCGCCGAAAAGCCTGCGGCCGCGCTGCAGGCTTCGAAACGGCTCATGAAAAAACCGTGGCGCGATGCGCTTCTGGAAGCCGCCAAGGCCGAGAACGGCGAGTTCTCGGTGCGCGTCCGCTCTGCGGATACCAAGGAAGCCATCACCGCGTTTTTCGAGAAACGTCCACCCGACTTTACCTGGTCGAGAAAGGCCGCGGTCGCTTAGGTCTGCCATGGCTCGAACGAGAGTAGTCATTGTCGGGGCGGGATTTGGAGGCCTGGCTGCGGCCAAGGCGCTTCGGAATACTCCTGCCGACGTCGTCTTGATCGACCGCACCAATCATCACTTGTTTGAGCCGCTGCTCTATCAGGTGGCGACATCGGTACTGACACCAGGTCAAATCGCGACTCCGATCCGAGGAATTCTTCGACGACAAAAAAACGCCACGGTGATCCTCGGCGAGGTCACCGGAGTCGACAAAGAGAAGAAATGCATCTTCTCAAGTGACGCCGACCGGGAAAATGTTCCCATTCCCTACGACTATCTGGTGCTTGCAACGGGAGTCAGCCAAAGCTACTTCGGGCACAACGAATTCGCTCAATTTGCTCCTGGCCTAAAAACTCTGGTTGATGCCGTTGCCGTTCGCAACAAGGTCCTCCAGGCATTCGAACAGGCCGAAGCAGAAGAAGATCCAAGCCGCCACGGTGATCTCCTGACTTTCATCCTGGTGGGCGCCGGCCCAACGGGCGTGGAGATGGCCGCTGCTCTCGCCGTCCTTGTGCGGAGCACCCTTAAGTCGGAATTCCGGCGGATCGATCCGACAACCGCTCGAATCCTGCTCGTGGACATGGCGGCGCGGGTTTTGCCCACTTTTTCCGAGGATCTCTCTAAAGCCGCAAGTGAGCGGCTTAAAAACCTGGGCGTTGAAGTTCGGCTCGGCCACAGCGTTGACCACATTGATGCCGACGGAATCGTCGTGGCTGGTGAACGTATCGCCAGCAAAACGGTTATCTGGACCGCAGGCGTTGCACCTTCTCCCGCAGGCAAGTGGCTCAACGTAGAGACCGATCGAGCAGGACGCGTACGGGTGCAGCCCAACCTCAGCGTTCCAGGACACCCGGAAATCTTTGTCGTTGGCGACACGGCATCTCTCGATGAGAACGGCAAACCGCTGCCGGGAGTCGCTCAAGTAGCGCTTCAGCAAGGAAGATACGCGGGCAAGTTGATTCACAAACGCATTGTGGGCGGACCGGCGCCGAAACCATTCAAGTATTTCGACAAAGGCAACATGGCGGTTGTCGGAAAAGGGTTCGCCGTTCTGCAAACCGGAAAGATCCATCTGAGCGGCTTCACAGCCTGGCTCGCATGGGCGGCCGTGCATCTGCAGTTCCTGGCAACGTCCAGTCTCCGCGTGAGCGTGTTCGTTCAGTGGGTCTGGACTTACATCACGGGGCAACGTGGATCGCGCCTGATCGTAAACCATCGCGGAGCCGAAAAAGATACTCGCTCGGCCGAAGCTCGCGTCGGAGCTGCGGCGGCGAGCAAGTGAGTTCGAGAAATTTGGAAATTTAGTTCTAACAAGGAGAAACATATGGCAAAGAGCAGAGAGATTCGCAACGTAGCAATTGTAGGCACCGGAGTCATCGGCGCGAGTTGGGCGGCACTTTACCTTGCTCGTGGACTCAATGTCACCGCAACGGACCCGGCGCCCGACGCCGAAACCAACCTGCGCCGTTACATTGACGCCGCCTGGAAAGATCTTACCGTCATTGGCCTTTCCCCGAACGCGTCGCGCGATCACCTGAAGTTCACAACGGATTTGAAGGCGGCGCTCGCGGATGCCGACTTGGTGCAGGAGAACGGACCCGAACGGAAGGACTTCAAGATCAAGCTGTTCGCGGATATCGACGCGGCGACTCGGCCGGATGCGATCATCGCATCGAGTTCTTCCGGGTTGACCATGAGTACGATGCAGTCTGCCTGCAAGCATCCGGAACGTTGCGTCATCGGCCATCCCTTCAATCCTCCCCATGTCGTGCCGCTCGTTGAAGTAGTCGCGGGCGAAAAAACGTCGCCGGAAACTGTCCAGCGTGCGATCTCTTTTTACGAATCGATTGGCAAGAAACCGATTCATGTCCGCAAAGAGGTCGTCGGCCACGTGGCTAATCGCCTTCAGGCAGCGCTGTACCGTGAGGTCGTTCACCTCATCGAGCAAGGTGTATTGGACGTCGCGGATTCGGATGCTGCGGTGTGCTGGGGACCTGGGCTGCGTTGGGGAGTGATGGGTCCGAATCTCCTGTTCCATCTCGCCGGTGGTCCCGGAGGAATTCACCACTTCATGGAGCACCTCTCCGGGCCGGTAGCCTCTTGGTGGAAAGACCTCGGCACGATCACCGAATTCAGTCCTCAGGTGAAGCAAGCGATTATCGACGGCGTGCAAAAAGAGGCAGGCAACCGCTCGGTGGACGAACTCAACCGTGAACGCGACGCCATGTTGCTGGAACTGCTGGCTACCCGCGCAAAGGGTGAAGAGGCGGCCGAAGCAGCCACAGCCGGAGGCCACGGCGACTAGCTTCCATCAGTGAAGCGCGCTCTGGTTCGTGCTTCGCGGCCCCACGCGCTGCTTCATTGGACAGCACACGATGATTTACGCTCATTCGCTCGGCCGGGCATTCCGGTATTACACGCAACGCACGGCGCTGGTTGTCGACGGCGCCGCTGTTTCTTTCAAGGCTCTCCACGAGCGCGTCCGGAACATTGCGGCCGCGCTCGCCGCCAAGGGTTTTGCAGCGGGCGACCGCCTTGCGCTTCTGTTGCCGAATTCACCTGAATACATTGAGTTGGTCTACGCGTGCAGTTGGCTCGGCGTTACTGCGGTCCCGATAAACGCGCGCCTCTCCGCAGCTGAAATCGACCGAGTTCTGCTTGATGCAAAACCGCGCGGGCTGGTGCGACATTCCTCGCTCCTGAAGCCTGCGTTGCCGCTTCCGTGGCAACTCGTGCTCGATGAACAGCCCCTGGACGTTCGGAACGACTCCTGTCCAGATCCTGTTTATGATCCGGAAGCGATCCTCGCTCTCATCTATACCAGTGGCACGACGGGCTGGCCGAAGGGCGTCATGGTGACGCACGCCAACATCCTGGCGAACCTGGACCACTTCAGTTATTGGATGGGATACCGAGAAGGCGGCGTCTATCTGCATGCGGCACCGATTTTTCACATCGCCGATTTTCCCGCCTTGTTCGCAGCACCGGCATTCGGTGCGCGCCAAGTCACAATTCCGAAGTTCAGTCCGCAAGGTTTCTGCGAGTTGGTCCAACGCGAACGCGTGACTCACACGGTGCTCGTCCCGACGATGCTGAACCTGCTGACGCAGATGCCCGAAGCAAAGCCGTATGACTTGAGCAGCCTCGAGGTTCTGGCTTATGGCGGTTCTCCAATGGCGCCGGAACTTGTCCGTCGCATCAGAAAGCTTCTGCCGAACGTGAAACTTCTCCAGTGCTATGGACTCAGCGAGACCGGCTTCCTCACGGGTCTCGAAGATCGGGACCATGTCGAGGGCAAGCTCCTATCTTGTGGGCGGCCCTGTCCAGGAATTGACCTGCGAATCGAGGACGAGACGGGGAAGGAAGTAGAAGTCGGGCAGCACGGGGAATTGGTCGCACGGGGCGCCAACGTCATGCGGGGCTACTGGAACGATCCGCAAGACACGGCTCTCGCATTT
>Ga0137410_10003820_pt1 | contig 10218 bp, 7 predicted proteins | sample CZODoug1_16funga_FD_108878 | JGI IMG/M metagenome (GOLD analysis project Ga0137410, IMG submission 108878) | Vadose zone soil fungal communities from Angelo Coast Range Reserve, California, USA - CZODoug1_16fungal (Illumina Assembly) | ecosystem: Environmental > Terrestrial > Soil > Vadose zone... | reverse complement strand
GGTTCGGCGACGCAGCTTCCAGCGCCCTGCTGAGTTTTCCGTCCGAAGCGGATTTCAAGTATGTCGTCATGCCGATGAGGATATAGCGGTGGGTGATTCCGAAAAACAGGCGCCCGAGCCGATGAAGGAAGCCGCAGAACCGGGTGGGGGCTACGAGGCCGACAGCATCAAGGTCCTGAAAGGCCTGGATGCGGTCCGCAAGCGGCCGGGGATGTACATCGGCGACACATCGGACGGGACCGGACTGCATCACATGGTGTTCGAGGTTGTGGACAACGCCATCGACGAAGCCCTGGCGGGCTTTTGCGACGAGATCACCGTCACCATCCACACCGACAACTCGATCAGCGTAGTCGACAACGGCCGCGGCATTCCCACGGGTGTGCACGAGCAGGACGAGGAGAAACGCTCGGCGGCAGAGATCGTCATGACCGAGCTTCACGCCGGAGGCAAGTTCGACAACAACGCCTACAAGGTCGCCGGCGGCCTGCACGGCGTGGGCGTCTCGGTGGTCAACGCGCTCTCCGACTGGCTCCGGCTGACCATTCGCCGCGAAGGCAAAAGCCATTTCATGGAGTTCCGCCGCGGCGTGGCGGTGGCGCCGCTCAAGGTGACCGGCAAGACGGAAAGGCGGGGCACCGAGGTACATTTTCTGGCAAGTACCGACACTTTCGGAGTCATCGAATACCACTTCGACATCCTGGCGAGACGGCTGCGCGAGCTCTCCTTCCTCAACAACGGGGTGAAGATCCAGCTGGTCGACCAGCGCTCCGGGAAGGAGGAGAACTTCGCGCATACCGGGGGCGTGAAGGGGTTCGTCGAGTACATCAACAAGAGCAAGAACGTTCTCCATGGAACGCCCTTTCACGCGATTGCGCAAAAAGAAGGCATCACCGTCGAAGTCGCGATGCAATGGAATGACTCCTACCAGGAGCAGGTGCTCTGCTTCACCAACAATATCCCGCAGCGCGACGGCGGTACGCACCTTTCGGGCCTGCGCGCCGCCATGACGCGAAGCCTGAACCAGTACATCGAATCGAACGAGATCGCCAAGAAGGCTAAGGTCGAGACCAGCGGTGACGACATGCGCGAGGGCCTGTCGTGCGTGCTTTCCATCAAGGTTCCGGAGCCCAAGTTCTCCTCGCAGACCAAAGACAAGCTGGTGTCGTCGGAAGTCGGCCCGGTGGTGCAGGAGCTGGTCGGGGAGAAATTGAAGAACTTCCTGCTCGAGCGGCCCAACGACGCGCGCATCATCTGCAGCAAGATCGTCGATGCCGCCCGCGCGAGGGAAGCAGCGCGCAAGGCACGCGAGATGACGCGCCGCAAGGGCGTGCTGGATTCATTCGGACTGTCGGCCAAGCTCGCCGACTGCCAGGAAAAAGATCCCGCCCTGTGCGAGCTGTACATCGTCGAAGGGGACTCGGCCGGCGGCTCGGCCAAGCAGGGGCGCGAGCGAAAGTTCCAGGCGATTCTGCCCCTGAAGGGCAAAATTCTCAACGTCGAGAAGGCGCGGTTCGACAAGCTGATCTCTTCGCAGGAAATCGTCACGCTGATCCAGACCCTGGGCACGGGCATAGGCAAGGACGAGTACGACATCTCGAAGCTGCGCTACCACCGCATCATCATCATGACCGACGCCGACGTGGACGGAGCGCATATCCGGACCCTGCTGCTGACGTTCTTCTATCGCCAGATGCCCGAGCTGGTCGAGCATGGCCACGTCTACATCGCGCAGCCGCCTCTCTACAAAGTAAAGATCGGCAAGCAGGAACGCTACTTCAAGGACGACCACGAGCGCGCTCAGTTCATGCTCGAACAGGCGCTGGTGGGGGCCGCTCTCTCGCCCAAGAAGGGCGCACAGGCGATCGAGGGCAAGACCCTGGAGCAGCTCGCCAAGGCCTACCTGTTCGCCGAGGCGGTGGTGGCGCGGGCCTCGAAGATCATCGACGCCGAGGCGCTGAGCGCGTTGATGCGCGGCGTGAAAGTCGATCTTTCGAGCCCGCAAACGGCGGGCGCGAGCGCGCTGCGCCTCAAGCAGGCGATGGCGGTCAACGGAAACGGCGTGAACGTCAGCGCGCGCTACGACGGCAGGAACGAGCGCCATCAACTGGTGATCGAGCGATCCCACCACGGCAATGTGCGGACCAGCGTGCTCGACGAGGATTTTCTCTCGTCGGGAGACCATCAGCAGCTGAACCGGATCGCGCAGCTCCTGCAGGGGCTGATCGGTCCGGGAGCGGTCATCCGGCGCGAGGAGAAGGAGGAGGCCATCGCGGACTTTCCCCAGGCGATGAAATGGCTGCTCGGAGAAGTCGAGCGCAGCGCGAGCATCCAGCGCTACAAAGGCCTGGGCGAGATGAATCCCAACCAGTTGTGGGAGACGACCATGGACCCGCAGTCCCGCCGCCTCCTGAAAGTCCAGATCGAGGACGGGATAGCCGCCGACGAGATTTTCACGAAGCTCATGGGCGACGACGTGGAGCCGCGGCGGGTATTCATCGAGCAGAACGCTCTGGTCGCCCGGCTCGACGTCTGAAGCTGAGCTAGGCGGCTTTTCTCGCTTTGGGCCGTGCGCGGCCGGTGGACCGCTTGGCGCGCGGCTTGCTCTGTGCAGTCTTCCTGACCGCTTCGGGCGCCGCCTCCTTCTTGGGAGGAGGAGAACCCGGTTTTCCGGCGCGCGGGGCAAACTCGAACCCCACCTTGCCGTCCGCACCGCGCACCAAGAACGCGGAGAACGGCCGTCCCTTCCTGGAAATGAATCGATGCAGGAGGTCGGTCCTGCCGGTGGCGAGGAGCTTCTGGATTTCCTCGCGCTCGATCGGTCTTTGCAGGATGACGCGGCCGGAGCGGAAGTCGCAACTGCGATCCGCGTTGACGCTGTTCTCGCAAACGTAGGCCATGGGCTGCTCGAATACGCGTCCCCCGCACTTCGGGCAGGGACCCAGCGGCGTCAAGCCGGTGAAATCCACCTTTGCGGCCCCGTCGCCGTCCGCCGGCCTTCCGAAGTCGAACTCGGCGCGAAATTCCGGAGTGAGCCGCACCACCGCAGCGAAGGGCTTGCCGGCGCGGCTGCGGAATCCGGTCAACGGTCCCACCGAGCGCGCAGTGATCAGCGTTTCGATCTCTTCAGGGGCGAACTCGCGGCTGGATACCACCTTCCAGATCGAAAAATCGCACTTCTGGCATTTGAACTTGCGATAGGTCTCGTTCACCTTGCTGCCGCACTTCGGGCAGGGCGTATTCAGGGTGAGGAATGCCGTGTCGGGGATATCGCCGCGCTTGATGCGCGAGACCATCTCGCGGGTGAGATCGACGATGTGGTCCATGAATGCGCTGCGCGGCAGCGCACCGTGCTCCATCTGCTTCAGCCGGAATTCCCAGTTGCCGGTGAGCTCGGGCGAGCACAGCTCGGTCACGCCGAAGTGGCGCAGCGCGAAGAGCAGCGAGGACGCTTTCGGCGTCGGGTGCAAGTCGCGTCCTACGCGATGAACATAGTCCTCGTAGATCAATCCCTCGATGATCTGCGCGCGCGTAGCCGGGGTGCCCAGGCCCTTCTCGCTCATCGCTTCGCGCAACTCCTCGTCCTCGACCAGCTTTCCCGCGCTTTCCATCGCCGACAGAAGCGTCGCCTCGGTGAAGCGCGCGGGCGGCTTCGTCTGGTTGGCGCGGACGTCGACCTCCCTGGTTCGCACCTTTTCGCCGTTCTTGATCGCGACCAGGCTCGGAGACTCGGAAGTGTCCGCATCCTTGCCGTAGACCTGGAGCCAGCCGGCCTCGGTCATGACCCGGCCTTCGGTCTTGAAGGCTTCGCCTTCGACCCGCGTGATACGCGTGGTGACGAGATACTCCGCGGCGGGAAAGAACACCGCGAGGAAGCGCTTGACGACCATGTCGTAGAGCTTCCCCTCCGCCTCGGAGAGATGCCGCGGCGGCTGCATGGTCGGGATGATCGCGAAATGGTCGGAGATCTTCTTGTTGTCGAAAATGCGCTTGTTCGGCCTGACCCAGCCCTGCTTGAGGATGCGCGCCGCGTGCGGGGCATAGCCCAGGGCCTTTTGCGCGGCAAGCGTGTCCAAGGTCTTCTTCACCGTGCCGAGGTAATCCTCGGGCAGGGCGCGCGAATCGGTGCGCGGATACGTCAGCGCCTTGTGCTTCTCGTACAGCGCCTGCGCGAGAGACAGAGTGGTCCTGGCCGAAAACCCGAAGCGGCCGTTCGCCTCCCGCTGGAGACTGGTCAGGTCGTAGAGCGTGGGAGAGAGTTGCGACGCGGGCTTGGCCTCCTCGGTGGCGATTCCCGGCTTTCCGAGGCATTTTTCGCGGATCGCGTCGGCCCGCTCCTTGATCCAGAGCCTTTCGGCCCTCGCCTCGCCGTCGTCCTTGGGCTTCTGGAAGCTCTCGTCGAACCAGCGGCCGGCGTACTCTCCGGCAGCGGCCGCGAACGTGCCATGGATTTCCCAATAGTCGCGCGCCTTGAACTCGCGTATGCGCTCCTCGCGCTCCACCAGGATGGCGAGCGTCGGTGTCTGCACGCGACCGACCGTGGTCTTGTAGAAGCCGCCTTCCTTCGAGTTGAACGCCGTCATGGCGCGCGTTCCGTTGATCCCGACCAGCCAGTCCGACTCGGATCGACACAGCGCCGCGTCGGCCAGAGGAAGCAGCTCGCGATCCTTGCGCAGCTGCTCGAAGCCTTCCTTGATCGAGCTCTGCGTCATCGATTGCAGCCACAGCCGCTCGATCGGCTTCTTGCTTTCGGCGTGCCGGACGATGTACCGGAAGATCAACTCCCCTTCCCGGCCCGCGTCGCAGGCATTGATGACGCCGGTGACGTCCTTGCGGCGGAGCAGCTTGATGAGGAGCTTGAGGCGCTCTTCCGTGCGCTCGATGGGCCGCAGGTCGAAATGCGGCGGGATCACCGGCAGGTTGGTGAAGGACCACTTGCCTCGCTTCACTTCGACGCCTTCGGGCGGGACGAGCTCGAGCAGATGACCGATCGCAGAGGAAAGCACGTAATCGCGGCTTTCGTAGTAGTCGCCGTGACGCGTGAAGCCTCCCAGGGTGCGGGCGATGTCGTTCGCCACGGAAGGCTTTTCAGCGATGATGAGTTTTTTGGCCACGAAGAAGCAAACCGCAAAAGGACCGGACGATCGCAGCCCGGCCCGTGCTACGCGAAGCGCAGAATGATAAGTGTAATCGGAAAGCGAGGCAAGAAAGCCGTCCTCGCCGAGCGCCAACGGGCGGCGCGCACTCGCGCGCTCAGTGCACTCGCCGCTTCTCGCCGTCGGGAATCAGCTCGTCGAGAACCAGCGCGTCGACGTTGCCGCGACGTGTCCACAGCACCATCAGGACAATGACCTTGAGCTTGTCCGGTCCGACGACTTCGCTCGGCAAACCCATGGCCCGCTCGATGATGAGCTCGCGCAGCAGCGGGGTGAGAATCTTGGCGCTTTCGAGAAATGCTATGAATCCGCGGCTCTCCAGGGCCAGCTTGGTGCATTCATCGGCCGTGTATCCCCGGAAGGAAGATCGCGCATCCAGCGATTCCGAGATGCCTTCCTCGGGTCGATGCGTGACGCTGTTCAGCCAATCCAGAGCGTCGTGAATGTCCTCGTTTTCGAAGCCCGCTGCGTGCAGCTTGCGCTCGAGCGTGTCGTAGTCCGGGTAGGCCTGCGCCTGGTAGTAATTCTCGAAAAGGTAGACGAGTATGTCGAACATGTGTCCTCAGCGGATGCGTTGGTACAAGCCTCCGGGGAGGCCTGCGATCTTTCCGTCGAGCTCCAACTTGAGCAAGGTGGCCGATACGGCTTCTGCAGGCAGGCCGCTGCGGAGGGTCAGTTCGTCGATGTCGCAGGGATCGAAACCCATCTTCTCGAGCAAATCATGGCCTTCGCCGGCCTGCGGCGGCGCATTCTGCGCGCGGCGCGACGAGATACCGAGCTCCTCGAGCACGTCCTGCGCGCTCTCGACGAGCTTCGCTCCCTGCTTGATCAAGGCATGACAGCCTTTCGAGAGCGGGGAATGAATCGACCCGGGAATCGCGAACACTTCGCGGCCCTGGTCGGCCGCGAAGCGCGCGGTGATCAGCGACCCCGAATCCACGGCGGCCTCGACGACCAGGCAGCCCTTGGCGAGACCGGAGATAAGGCGGTTGCGGCGCGGAAAATTCCCGGCATGAGGCTCCGTGCCGAGCGGAAACTCGGACACCAGGGCGCCGCGCGACAGGATTTCATCCGCAAGCGGCGCGTTGCGGCGCGGATACGTGACGTCGGCGCCGGTGCCGAGCACGGCGATCGTCGACCCGGGTCCCTCGAGGCCGCCGCGGTGCGCGTCGCTGTCCACGCCGATCGCCAAGCCGCTCACGATGGTGAGACCTGCATTGCTGAGGGCGCATGCGAAGGCATGCGCGTTCTTCAAGCCCTGGGGCGTGGCGTTTCGGCTTCCCACGATGGCCAGCGCCGGGGAAGAGAGCAGTTCCGGGTTGCCCGCTACGTACAGCAAGGCGGGAGGATCGGGGATTTCGAGGAGCTGCCTGGGATACGCCGCGTCGGCGAGAGTCAGCACCGTGTGCCCGGGCTGCCCGGCCCAGCGAACAGCCTTTTCGATTTCGGCGCCGCGATTCTTCTCGAGGATGCTCGTCGCCAGCGTCTCGGGGACGACGCGACACAGCTGCGACCGCGTTGCGCCCAGGATATGGGCGGGCAGACCGAAAGCGGAGAGTAGGGAACGGAATCTGCTGCCCCCGAGTCCGGGCACCAGACTGAGCTCGATCCAGGCGGCCAGATCGCCTGAATCGTTCATTTGCGAAAGTCCTCGGAAGATTCCGCCTGTTGTCAGGGGTTCTGAACGATGTCCCCGCTCTGAACCGGCCTTGTGCTCTCCATCACCAGAGCATAGGAGACCGAATTGAACGTACGGAAAATATACACCAGGCCGTAGCGTTCCGGGGGCAGCTGAATGGCCGCGGAGCGGTCCCGCGATTTGAGGTAGTCCTGCTGATCGTATATGACGACATTGCGGTGGATCGCGAGCACATTGCCGGGTTCCAGTCCGTGCCGCCGGCCCCGGTTGATCGAGATGATCGAATCGCGCCCGCCGCTGCTCGTGGGGAGAGCGTCGTAGAAAGCGATGATCCGCCCGCTGACCTTGGAGGCCGGCGCATGGGGCACATACTGGGGAATGACGGGCGGCGGCGCCGGAATCAGCCTGTCGCCCGCCGAGATTTCCTTCTTGGAGCTCACGATCTGTACCGTGGCGGGCTCGCCCGGCCGCGTCACTCTCGCGGTCCCGAGGAACACGGCTTCGTAGCCCAGAGTCAGGTTGCTGTCGGGGTCGACCAGGGGTACCCCGGTGCGATACACCTGCCATACCGGGTTGGTCGCCTTGCCGAATCCGCTGACATACGCCACGTTGCCCTGTCCAAGATTCACGCGATCTTCTTCCGTGGCGATGATCCTGGGCGCCCGATCCAGGCCGCCCTCCTCGATCAGCAACGGCTGCGTGAGAAACGGCTCGATCGCCCTCGGCGGAATCGCGGGAATGGCTCCGGCGCCCAGAGCACTGGAGTAGACGCGGGGCAGGAGCTTGACCGAATCCGAATCCTCGGGGGCTTTCGCTGCACCCGCCCCGGCATCGCCGAGCCGCAACTGGGGAGGCGAGACGCTGCGATCGAGCACCAGCACGTCGCCCGGGGAGATCTGGTGAGGATTGCGGATCTGCTCTTGATTCATGCGCCAGATCTCGGGCCAGCGCCATTGATCGCTGAGAAACTTCGTGGCGATGCTCCAGAGCGTATCGCCTCTTTGAACGACGTAGCGGTCGGGTGCCGTGTCCTTGACCTGCAGATCGCCCTGCGCGAGAGCGAACCACGCCGTGCCCGCGAGGCCGAGCGCGAGGAGAGCTGTGATAGACTTTTGCATGACCGCCTCGTTTGGATTTGCGCGCCGCAACCCCAATATTAGCCGCTGCGGCCCGCTTTTTACAGTCTGCATTAAATTCTGCATCTAATACTTTCAATTTGCAAGTATTTATGTCGGTACGAGACATCCTCCACTACCCCGATCCGAGGCTCTACCAGAAGGCCCTGCCGGTAGCCCGGGTCGATGAATCGGTACGCGCGCTGGTCCGGGATATGGCCGACACCATGTACCAGGCGCCCGGAGTCGGGCTCGCCGCGACGCAGCTCAATGTGCACCAGCGCGTGGTCGTGATCGATGCCTCGGAAACCCGCGATCAGCTGCTGGTGCTGATCAATCCGGAGATCATCGCGCGCGAGGGCCTCCAATATTGCGAGGAGGGCTGCCTGTCGGTTCCGGGTATTTACGAAACCGTCGAGCGCGCCGAGCGCGTGACGGTGCGCGCCCTCGGATTGGACGGGAAATCCTTCACGATGACGGCCGAGAAGCTGCTTGCGGTGTGCATCCAGCATGAGCTGGATCATCTCGAGGGCAAGGTCTTTGTCGACTATCTGTCGCGGCTGAAGCAGCAGCGCATCAAGGCAAAACTCCAGAAACAGGTCCGCAAGACGGCTTGAGAGTCCTTTTCGCCGGCACCCCGGAATTTGCCGCGCGTTGCCTCGCGACGCTCCTCGAATCCCGTCACCAGGTGTGCGGCGTGATGACCCAGCCGGATCGCCCGGCAGGACGGGGCCTCGTGCCGGCTGCGTCTCCGGTCAAGAAGCTCGCGGCCGCTCGCGAAATTCGGGTGCTTCAGCCGGCAGCCCTCAAAGATACCGGTGTCCAGGAAGAGATCAGGCTCCTGGGTGCCGACGTCATCGTTACCGCCGCCTTCGGATTGATCTTCCCCCAGCGCGTGCTGGATATTGCGCCGCGTGGCGCGATCAACGTTCACGCTTCCTTGCTGCCGCGCTGGCGCGGCGCGGCGCCGGTCCAGCGCGCGCTGCTCGCCGGCGACGAGGTGACCGGCGTGTCGATCATGCTGATGGACGCGGGACTGGACACGGGCCCGGTGCTGCTTCAGGAGAGCATTCCGGTTTTGAACAGCGACACCGCCGGCACGCTCACCGACCGCCTCGCGGAACTCGGAGGCAGGTTGCTGGTACGCGGCGTGGACGCACTGGAAGCGGGAGAGCTCAGGCCGGTGCCCCAGCCGGCCGAAGGCGTGACGCACGCGTCCAAGCCCGACAAGCGGGAGTTCCGTGTGGACTGGCGTGAAGACGCGGTGAAAGTGGATCGCCGCGTGCGCGCATTCAATCCAGCGCCCGGCGCCGGGGCGCGCTTGCGCGGCATCGACCTGAAGATCTGGAGTTGCACCGTCGCCGCGGGCAAGGGAGAGCCCGGCGAAGTGCTGGGCATGGACGAAGGCGGTCTGCGCGTCGCCTGCGGTGAAGGCGCCCTGATCGTGACCGAGCTGCAGCGTCCCGGGGGAAAGCGCCTGCAGGCGGCCGAATTTCTCCGTGGATTCGCGCTTTCCGGCGGGGAGCGGTTCGAAACCTAGCCCGAGCGCGCCTCAGCGCAGGCGAAGGCGCTGCGCCTATAATGCGCGCAACGCACGTCACCTTCGGCAACACGTCCTTGTCCACGGTCGTCGCCAACCACTCCCTCGCAGATGCCTTCGCCGCTGCGGCTCGTGCCCTCGGCCGGGTCTTGAGCGGGCAGAGTCTGAACGACGCGTTGGCCGACCTCAAGCAACGCGCCATCGTGCCGACGCTCGCCGCTGCGGCGCAGGATCTCTGCTACAACGCGTTGCGCGGCTACGGGCTCGTCGACGTGGCTCTGGACAAGCTCCTTCAGAAGCCGCTCACCGATGTCCCGGTGCGCGGCCTGCTCCTCGCCGCGCTCGCGGAGCTGGCGGCCCGACCGCAGTCGGCGCATGCAGTAGTGCACCAGGCCGTGGAAGGCGCGGCCTTGCTGGGAAAGATTCAGGTCAAGGGCCTGGTGAACGCGGTGCTGCGCAACTTCCAGCGCCGCATGCCCGAGCTGATCTCGGAAATCGAAGCGACCGAGCCCGGCCGCTTCCGTCATCCGCAATGGTGGATCGACGCATTGCGCACGGCGTACCCCGATCGGTGGGAATCGGTCCTGCTGGAGGCCAACCGGCACCCGCCCATGATCCTTCGGGTCAACCGGCGCCGGCTGTCGCCGCACGCGTATCTTGAGAAACTCGATCGGGCCGGCATGGCCGCGCGCTCCCTCGGGCAGCAGGCGCTGCTCCTGGAGAAACCCTGCCGCGTGGAGCGGCTGCCTGGCTTCGCCGCCGGCGAAG
>Ga0137410_10003819_pt1 | contig 10218 bp, 8 predicted proteins | sample CZODoug1_16funga_FD_108878 | JGI IMG/M metagenome (GOLD analysis project Ga0137410, IMG submission 108878) | Vadose zone soil fungal communities from Angelo Coast Range Reserve, California, USA - CZODoug1_16fungal (Illumina Assembly) | ecosystem: Environmental > Terrestrial > Soil > Vadose zone... | reverse complement strand
TTTGCGAGCACGGAGATTCGCGAGATGATCAGCGAAAATCTGGACGAGCTCTCGCCGCTGCTGCGGACAGCGTTTGTCCTGCGCGAAGTGCAGGGCTATTCGACAGGCGAGGCAGCCAAGAAGCTGGGCGTCACGGAAAACACCCTGAAGGCGCGGTTGTGGCGCGCGCGGCAGCAACTGGCCGAGCGGCTGGGACGGCGGCTCCGTAGGGTGAAGGACGGCATGACCGGAGGGATGGGCGATCCGGAGTGCAGCTACTGCTAAAGAATGAAGTAACGACGCAAAGAAACAACGAGGCAACGAAAAAGAGGCCAGCGGAAACGCTGGCCTCTTCCTTCTAAGGTCTCTACGGCCATGAATCGGAAATCTTCATTTTGCGCTTTACATGAGTTGCGATGATGGCGCGGGCGTCGGAGAGTTGTTGAGGACTTGCAAAGCAGCGTTTGGGAAAAACAAGCGCTGAATCCCCTTCGAAGTATAGGAGGATAAGTCCGGAGCTTTGCTTCGCCAGTTGAACAGCCGACCAATCATGATGTGATTGAGACTGTGAAAGACGGATGTCGATTCCAGCGACGCTGAGGAGATAAGACGCCGTTCCTCCAGTACCCATCGTTTGGCGGACGAGAGAGCGCGAGCGAACATAGGGTCTGACCAGCGCGAGATACAGCAATAGTCCTAAGAGCAAGTATCCAAGCGGAGGTTCGAGAAGTGGCCTCAGGAAACCCAATCGATCTATACCAAGAGCTACGGCAACCACAAGGACGATCGCCAAGATCCATCTTCCATAAAGCATGCGCCGAATGGCGCCAGCGAAATAAAGCCAGTAAACGTCGCTAATTCTTAGGTCAGTCTGGAATTCAATAGAGGGTGAAGTGTCTTCGTTCATTAATTTGGAAAGTAAAGCGTACCACGTTGTTAAATATAAACCGGGGACTGAAAACTGCAACTCTCAGAGTTAGGAAACACTTGTGGCCGCAATGTAGCGGCCAAGGACGCGGAGTTCGCTGGTGGCCCCGCGCACTCCATTCACCGCTTGATCGAGGCGGGCAACATCGCTCGCCTCGACATCGATGAAGAACTGATATTCCCAGGGGCGCCCGTGGATCGGACGGCTCTCAATCTTGAGCAGGTTTACGCCGTGCTTCGCGAAGGGCTCAAGCGAGGCCAAAAGTGCACCGGGGCGATGAGCAAGGCGCATGGCCAGGGAGACTTTGCGAGCGTCGGGAGAAACCCGCGACGCGGCTTCGTGTTCCGGAAGCAGGAGCACGAAGCGCGTGAAATTCTCTGCGTTGTCCTGGATGCTCTCGGCAAGAATCACGCCGTGATAGTGCTCGGCGGCGCGGCGTCCGGCGATGGCTGCGCAGGATTTGTCTCCGCGAGACAGCGCTTCGCGCACGCTGCCGGCGGTGTCTTCCGCCGGAACGCGCTTCCATTCGGGGTGAGCGGCGAAAAAACGCTCGCACTGCGCCAGGGCCATAGGATGGGACGCGACGGAGCGGATATCCGCGAGCGACGCGCCGGGAGCACCGATGAGCTGCATTTCGATCGGCAGAATCGTCTCTGCGACAATCGTAAGCCGGCTTTCCATCAGTAGATCGAACACACGCACCACGGAGCCCGCCAAGGAATTCTCAACGGGTGCAAGGAGCGCGTCAGCGGCGCCCTCGGCGATGGCCGTGAAGGTGGCCTCAAACGTCGCTCGCGGCACGGTTGTAATGGCGCCGCCAAGAAGTTGGATGGCGGCCTCTTCGCTGAAAGCGCCGGGCTCGCCCTGAAAAGCCACGCGCATGGTCTTGCGATTGGATGTGCTCATAGGCAGGCGCTATCTTGCAATAAGGGCCGCAAAACCAAAAGCAAAGATTCGCTGTATAATCCCGTCTCCAGGAGAGAGAATCCATCATGAAGAGACCCGAAGCGACCGAATACGCAGAATACTATGCGAACTACATCTCAAAGGTCCCGGGATCTGATGTATTGAGCGTTTTGGAATCGCAACGTTTGCAAATGCTGCAGTTGTTCGCGGGGCGAAGCGAGCGGGACGGCAGCTTCCGGTATGCTCCGGGAAAATGGACGGTCAAGGAAGTTCTCGGACACGTCACGGATACCGAACGCATTTTTGCCTACCGGGCCTTGTGCTTCGCGCGGGCCGATCAGACGGCGCTCCCCGGTTTCGAGCAGGATGACTACGTGCGGAGCGGCGCGTTTGGCAGCCGGACACTCGCCGATCTTGCCGAGGAGTTTGGAGCCGTGCGCAGCGCGAGCATCAGCTTGTTTCGTTCGTTCAAAGAAGATGTCTGGGCGAGGCGTGGCAAGGCGAATGAGAAAGACGTGACCGTGCGGGCGCTGGCCTTTATTACCGCGGGCCACCAGATGCACCACCGCATCATTCTGGAAGAGCGTTACTTTCCAGCTATTCCGCGCGCCTGAATCACCGATCACATTTACGGCCGAACGCGGGAATGATCGACGTAGAAGCGTTGATACGTCAGATTGTTCCGGGAATGATCTCGCTGCACCGCGTAGGCGACCGGCTTGGAGATTGGCCGCACCGCGGGACTGGCGGAATCGAGGGAGCGGTTGGGGCTCGCCGTCCGAAATCTTTTTTGGGGTTTAACCAGAAAGAAGAGCAATATCGCCGCGAGCGCGATGATGAACGCGGCGCTAATCACCGCCGCGGCTCCCGCCTCGATGGGATGCGCAAAGGCATCGGCCAGGATGTAGAGGCCCCAGCAAAGAAATGTAACAACGACGAACCCAGCAAGGCTGCCAAAAGTGCGCACCAGCCCGGCGCGAATTGCCAGTGATTTCGAAGGACGCACACCCGAAGGATGATGGAAGACCCGGCGGCGCATGGGTCACCCCTCGGGAGTGTCCCGGTGAGCGAGCGCTGTCTCCGGGAATTTCAAGAAATCAAGATAGCGAAAGACGGGCGGGGAATAATTCTTCTTCATAACGCCTCCGCAGGCGCATCGGGGATTTTCTCCCTCGATTTCGCCGTTGGATTCCACCAGAACACTGCAACCGCACGCTGGATTGATGCAATGCCAGCGCTCTCCGGATTTCATGACCATGGCCCCTTTTCCTCCCTTCGCAAAAACGATCGAATGTCCGCAAAGGCAATCGCAGGTCGAGCCCGTGATATACGGAGAGCTAAGGTAAGTCTGAGTAAACTGAAAAGCAAGAAGAATTTTAATTCCCATTTTACGTACATAACTAGTACTGGTGCAAGCCGGACAGAACTCTTGAGGCGGCGAAAACTGCAGGCGTTCGCCGCAGCTTCGCCCTTAAGAGCGACCTTTTTCCTGAGGACCGCCGAGGAGCGATGCAACCAGCTCGTACCAAGGCTATCGGGGCGGAGGTTGCGAGGGGGGCGGGCGGCTGTTAAAATTCAATGTTTGCTGGGACGCAGCCGTCTGCGCCGTAAGCGCGGGCGGCTTTTTGTCCGTTTGGAACGGCGTTCGCGAACGATCAGCGACCTGTCTTTTCGGCCTGACCCCCTCGAGCTTTTTTCGAGTGCAACTGCGGTGAGGAGGTACTCGACTCACCGGTTCTGGCCCCTGCGGGAAGGGAGACTACGAGTGGCAAAATACGATGTGGCGATTATCGGCAGTGGTCCGGGCGGGTATGTAGCGGCGATCCGGGCGGGCGAACTTGGATTGAAAACCGTGGTAGTGGAAAAAGATCCCTACCTGGGCGGGACCTGCCTGCACGTTGGCTGTATTCCCACCAAGGTTCTGCTGCATCACGCCGAGGTTTACGACCACTTCAAGAACGGCGCGGAGTTGGGGTTCGAGGTCAGCGGCTTGAAAATCAACTGGGCTAACGTCCTCTCGCGCAAAGACAAGATCGTCAAGAAGCATTCGAAAGGCATCGAGTTTCTCTTCAAGAAGAACAAGGTGGAGTGGGTGCAGGGCTGGGGAAAGTACGAAGGCCCGGGCCGCGTGAGCGTGGAGAAGGATGGAAAGAAAACCGAAATCGAAGCGGCCAACATCCTCATGGTGAGTGGCTCGGAAGCGAAGTCGCTCCCCGGCATTGAACCCGACCACAAGACGATTCTCACGAACCGCTCGATTCTTGAGCTTCCGGAAATTCCGAAGACCTTGATTGTCGTTGGTGCCGGCGCCGTGGGTGTGGAATTTGCATCCATCTATAATTCCTTCGGGACACAGGTGACTATCCTGGAAGCGTTGCCGCGTATCGTGCCGGTCGAGGACGAAGAGATTTCCGCGGAGCTGACCAAAGCCTTTCAAAAAAAAGGCATCCAGGTTTTCACGAGCTGCGCAGTCGAGTCCGTGAAGAAGGATGCCAAAGGTGTCAGCGTGGCGTTCAAGGACAAGGAAGGCAAAGCGCAGACGCTGCAGGCGGAGAAACTGCTCCTGGCCGTAGGTCGCAAGGCCATGACGGATGGCTGTGGGCTCGAGAAATCGATGGCGAAAGTGGAGCGAGGATTCGTCCACGTCGGCGATAACATGGAGACGGCCGAGAAAGGGCTCTACGCGATTGGCGACATCGTCGCGGGACTTCCGCAGCTAGCGCACGCGGCGATGATGGAAGGGATTATCGCCGTGACGCATATTGCCGGAAAGCCGACCCATCAGATCGTGAAGACGCGCATCCCCAATGCGACGTACTGCGAGCCGCAGATCGGCTCGATCGGTTTGACAGAAAAACAGGCGCGCGACGCGGGCTATGACGTGAAGACGGGTAAATTCCCGTTTGTGGGTAATAGCAAGGCGACGATTCTGGGGAGTCACGGCGGATTCGTCAAAGTGGTTTCCGACGAATCCTATGGCGAAGTCCTGGGGATTCACATCATTGGGCCGCTGGCGACGGAACTTCTCGCCGAAGCCGCGACAGTTTTAAACCTCGAAGGCACCATCGACGACATGATGAACATGATCCATGCACATCCCACGGTATGGGAAGCGATGGGCGATGCGTTTGCGAGCGTTAGAGGATTACAGATCAACGTTTGAGATCTTGGCCGTAGTGACGCAGCATGCGGCGCCACTACAAAGAAAATTGAACTGTGCTGAATAATTGTCTGACTATCGACCTGGGATTAATCGGCTACACGGACGCTTACGCGTTGCAGAAGCGCCTTGTGGCCGCGCGTAAAGTTGGTGCGATCGAAGACGTTTTGTTGCTTTGCGAGCATCCGCATGTCATCACGCAGGGGCGTAACGGGAAGCGCGAGCATCTCCTGGTCAGCGAGCACGTGCTGCGGCAAAAGGGCGTGGAGTATTACGAGACCAGCCGCGGCGGTGATATTACCTATCACGGGCCGGGGCAGCTTGTGGGATATCCCATTCTGAACCTCGGCGCGATCCGGCGCGACGTCGTGTGGTACGTGCGGACGCTCGAAGAAGCGATGATCCGCGCGACCGCGGAGTTTGGGATTGCGGCCGAGCGCGTTGCGGGAAAGACGGGAATCTGGGTACGCGCCGGCAATACCGAAGAGAAGCTGGCCGCCATCGGCGTGCATATCAGCCGTTGGATTACTTCGCACGGATTCGCGTACAACGTGTCCACGGACTTGCGGAATTTCGACCTGATCGTGCCGTGCGGAATTGCAGACCGCAAAGCGACGTCTCTGGAGAAATTGCTGGGACGCAGTGTTGAGCCAAAGGAAGTCGCGCCGAAGATCGCCAAGCATCTTGGAGAATTGCTGGGTCTGGAGGTGAAGGAATCTTCGAGGAACGAATTGCTGGAGAAGCTGGAACGCGCCGAGCAGGCCGTCATGGTTTCCGCATAGGAATTGGAGCAGGGATGAAGAAGGAATTAACGCGGCAGCAGTATCTGGACTTGTACTACTACATGCGGCTGAACCGCGCCGTCGAAGACACGATGGTGAAGCTGTTCCGGCAGAACAAAATTGTCGGCGGGCTTTACTCCAGTCTGGGCCAGGAAGCGATTTCCGTGGGCACCGCGTACGCGCTCGAGAAAAAAGACTGGCTGGCGCCGATGATCCGCAATATCGGGGCGCTGCTGGTAAAGGGTGTGCGGCCCCGCGACATTTTCATGCAGCACATGGCCAAGTACGATTCCCCGACCAAAGGCAAGGACGGCACCAGCCACTTCGGGGATCTGGACGATCTGCACATCGTCTCGCCGATCTCCATGCTGGGAGATTTGATTCCGGTGATGACCGGCGTGGCGATGGCGGGACGCTATCTGGGTCAGAAAATCGTGGCCATGACCTGGATCGGTGACGGTGGCAGCTCGACCGGAGTGTTTCACGAAGGTCTGAATTTTGCAGCCGTGCAGAAAGCGCCGTTCGTCTTGATTCTAGAGAATAACCTCTGGGCCTATTCGACGCCGGTGCGCAAACAAGTGCCGCTGGAAAACCTGGCGGACCGGGCCAAGGCGTATGGCATTGACAGTTACATCGTGGACGGCAACGACGTCCTCGCCGTGTACTCGACCGCCAAGGAAGCCGTGGAGCGTGCGCGTGCCGGTGAAGGTCCAATCCTGATTGAAGCCAAGAGCTTCCGGCGCATGGGCCACGCGCAACACGACCCGGCCGAGTACGTTCCGAAAGAGATGCGCGCCTACTGGGAAGCGCGGGACCCGATTGCACTCTACGAAAAGTTCTTGTCGAGCCAAAAACTCCTCGAGGCCAAGAGCAAGAAAGAAATCGAAGAGAAGATTGACACCCTGCTCGCCGCGGAGCGGGAGTTCGCGGAGAATTCGCCCATGCCTCCGCCGGAATTGGCGGAAACCGGCGTCTACTGCACCGGCGACGATTGTCACAAGATCCGCGCGAAGTGGGAGCGGCCGGTTGCCGAGGTAACACCGCCAAGATCGAGTGTCAAGGCGGTTTGGGCAGTTGCAGGATTTGGATCGGGCAAAGGCTCCGGCGGCGTGAACGCGCCCATTCACTTCGGCGATACGCAGCCTGCGGAGCACACCGTTGGGAATGAAGCAAGATCCGCGAACGGCGGAAAGCCGGCGGCCAAAGTTGCAGCCAAGGTGGCGCCAAAGAAAACCGTGAAAGCCGCCTCGGCGAGGGGTTCGAGAAAGGCGCGGAGATAGCCATGCCCAAAGCAAACGGCGGCGGTCCGAATGGCAGCGCCTCAAGCGGAACGCAAGTCACCTTTCTCGAAGCCATCAAGCAGGCGATGTTCGAAGAGATGGAGCGCGACCCAGCAGTCATTTTGATGGGGGAAGACGTCGGCGTTTATGGCGGCGCCTTCAAGACCAGCGAAGGCTTGCTCGAGCGGTTCGGCTGGGAGCGCGTGATTGACACCCCCATCAGCGAGAGCGCCATTATCGGAGCGGCTTGCGGAATGAGTTACTGCGGCTTGCGCCCCATTTGCGAAATGCAGTTCATCGATTTCATCGTCTGCGCTTTCAATCAAATCACCAATTTTGTGGCCAAGGGGCACTACCTCTGGAACGCCCCGGCGCCCATGGTCATTCGCGGGCCGTCCGGCGGCGGCGTGCATGGAGGCCCGTTCCACTCCGCGAATCCGGAGATGTATTTCGTGCACACGCCGGGGTTGAAAGTGATCTATCCCTCGACGCCCTACGATGCCAAGGGTTTGCTGAAGGCCGCGGTGCGCGACAACAACCCGGTGCTCTTCTTCGAGCACAAGTTTCTCTACCGCCGCATCAAGGGGGAAGTTCCCGCCGGCGATTATACTGTGCCAATTGGCAAAGCCGTGGTGCGCCGCGAAGGAAAGCATCTCACCATCCTTTCCTACGCAGCGATGATGCATACCTCGCTCGAAGCGGCCGAAGCCTTGGCTAAAGAAGGGATCGAAGCGGAAGTGATCGATTTGCGCACGCTGCTGCCGCTGGATGAAGAGACGATTCTGAATTCGGTGAAAAAGACCAACAAATGCCTGGTGGTGCATGAAGACACCAGGACAGGCGGAATCGCTGGCGAAATCGCGGCGATACTTTTCGAGAAGGCCTTCCATGATCTTGATGGGCCACTCGTGCGCGTAACTTCGCTGGATACGCCGGTGCCGTACGCTCCGACGCTGGAAGAACACTTTCTTCCGAACGCAAAAAAAGTTTTTTCTGCCGCGAAGGAACTGGCGCGGTATTAGGATTTAGAGAAAAGAGGAGAGCAATCATGGCCGTAGACATCGTTATGCCCCAGATGGGCGAGAGCATTTTCGAAGGCACCATCACCAAGTGGCTGAAAAAGCCCGGTGACAAGGTGGAACGCGACGAGCCGTTGTTTGAGATTTCCACGGACAAAGTGGACGCGGAGATTCCCTCACCGTCTGCCGGCGTCCTGAAGGAAATCAAGGTCGGTGAAGGACAGACCGTGCCGATTCAAACGATTGTAGGCGTCATTGATGTGGCGGGCTCGGCGGCCGCTTCCTCCGCGTCTGCACCAGCGAAAGCGGCTGCGCCGGTCCCTGGTCCTGCAAAGCCCGCTGCTACTGGTCCCGCCCAGGTCGCATCGAGGCCTGCGGCTCCTGCACCGGCCACCGCGCCGGTTGCGGCTTCTCCCGCCTCCTCAAGTTCCACGAGCGAGCGGATTCATAGTTCCCCGCTCGTTCGGCGCATGGCCAAGGAGCACGGGATCGATCTCTCCACCATCGAAGGCACGGGTGCGGGCGGGCGCATCAGCAAGCAGGATATCGAAGCGGTGATCGCAGCCGGCGGCGCTCCGACTGCTGCTCCGCCCGCTTACTCCGCTCCGTCTCCGGTGCCGAGTTCGCGGCCGGCGCCTCCTCCACCGGCGGCCGCGCCGGGAGTTTCCGGCGGGCAGGTGCACGTGGCGCTGGAGACAGCCGTGCCCCGCGAAAAGATGTACTTCGGCAACTACGAAGTGCAGCCCATGAGCCCCATGCGCCAGCGAATCGCCGAGCACATGGTGGCCTCGAAGCGGGTTTCCGCGCATGTCTACTCCGTCGATGAGATCGACATGACCAAGGTGGCTGCCCTTCGCGCCAAGTCCAAGGACGAATTCGAAAAGCGCTACGAAACCAAGCTGACCTTTATGCCCTTCTTCGTGAAGGCCGCCGTCGCGGGACTGCGCGCATACCCCACACTGAACGCCTCGCTCGACGGAACCAACGTCATCCTGCACAAGGAGATCAACGTCGGCATCGCCGTGGCCCTCGACTGGGGCCTGCTTGTGCCTGTCGTGAAAAGCGCCGACGAGAAAAATATCCTCGGCATCCAGCGCAACATGAACGACCTTGCCGAGCGCGCGCGTTCGAAGAAGCTGAAGCCCGAGGAAGTGCAGGAGAGCACCTTCTCCATCACCAACCCGGGCGTTTTCGGCGGCTTGTTCGGCCTTCCGGTGATCAGCCAGCCCAACGTCGGCATCCTGGGTCTCGGCGCCATCGAAAAGCGCCCAGTGGTCATCAACGACTCCATTGCCATCCGCTCGATGTGCTACGTGACGCTCAGCTATGACCATCGCGTTGTGGACGGCGCCATCGCCCACCAGTTCCTGCACAAGGTCAAGGAGACGCTGGAAAACTGGAACGAGCCCGTACTGTAAGGAACGCTCCTTTCGCGGCTCAGGGCAAGAAATCAAGAGCAGCTGTCGAGTTGCAAGTCCGGCGAAGGAAGGCTCCCGCCCAAGGGAGCTTTTCCTTTCAGAGCGAGCCCTGGCCATCTCTCACTGTGCGAATTTGGGACGGTCGTTCCCGCTAGTGGCCAGACGGAGGCGCATCGTTGCTCCTCGATTCTATACAAACCATTCACACGAAAGCCGTTACGGGCAGGCGTCACTGGCAGGCAGGCTGCCTCAGTATGCCCGTGCGGGACGGACAACCACATGGAGGACGCAGGGGCAGCCAACCATGACGACCGCAACGCTCGGAATCTCAAGGGAACGCGAAGGCATGCAGCCGCGAATTCTCATCGCCGATGACCAGCAGGATGTCCTTGACGCCCTGCGGCTGCTGCTCAAGGGGCACGGCTATAGCATCGAAACGGTCAATTCCCCGGCGGACTTGCTGGCGGCTGTGGGCCGCCAGGAATTCGACATTCTCCTCATCGATCTGAACTATGCGCGTGACACCACGTCCGGCCGTGAAGGCTTGGACGTGCTCAGTCGGCTGAAGGAAATCGTGGATGCGCCGCCGGTCGTAGCCATGACCGGATGGGCCACCGTGGGCCTGGCTGTCGAAGCGATGCAATTCGGCGTGAGCGACTTTGTGGAGAAGCCCTGGACCAACACCCGGCTGCTGGAGATTCTCACCAAACAAATCGGCCTGGGGCGCGAGCGCCGCGAATCTAGGC
>Ga0137410_10003818_pt1 | contig 10219 bp, 10 predicted proteins | sample CZODoug1_16funga_FD_108878 | JGI IMG/M metagenome (GOLD analysis project Ga0137410, IMG submission 108878) | Vadose zone soil fungal communities from Angelo Coast Range Reserve, California, USA - CZODoug1_16fungal (Illumina Assembly) | ecosystem: Environmental > Terrestrial > Soil > Vadose zone... | reverse complement strand
CGGATGGTGACGCTGGCCAACCAGGACAGCGAAGTGACCTTCAAGGCCGACGACCGGGTGAAGAACCTGGCCCAGGTGAAGCCCGGCGATACCGTCACTGCCACCGTGACCGAGTCGCTCAGCGCGCGGGTGCTCAAGAAGGGCGAGGCGATCCCGCAGGCCTCGGAAGGCTCGACGGTCGCCGGCGCCCCGATCGGCGCGAAGCCGGCCGGCTACGCGGCCAAGGAAGTGCTGGTGGTCGCGACCATCGCCGCCATCGACAAGAAGAACATGATCATCACGCTCAAAGGCCCGAAGGGGAACGCCTACCCGATCAAGGCCAAGGACAAGAACAAGGTTGCCAAGCTCGCCGTCGGTGACAACGTGGAGATCCACGCCACCAGGACGCTGGCGATCGAAGTGACCACGCCCAAGCAGTAAAGGCAGCGCGCAGCGAGGAGGTGCATCGTGGTCCGTTCAGGCAGGATCCTGGCCCTGGCGCTGGCAATCGCCGGCTGCTCTTCGATGAAGGTGCAGACCGAGTTCAACAAAGCGACCAACTTCAAGAGCTACCGCACGTATGCCTGGATCAGGCAGCCGCCGGGTCCCGAGCAAGCTCCCGCCGTGCGCGACCCGCGGATCCGCGAGGCCGTGATCGGCGGCATCGATCGGGGGCTGGCCTCGAAGGGCATGACGAAGGTGGAGCTCGAACAGAATCCGGATCTCCTGGTCGCCGTGCACGGGTGGGCGAACAGTCGCATCGACGTCAAGAGCTACGGCTACGCCTATGGGCCCACGCCGTATGGCATGTACCCGGTGCTGGCCACACCCGCCGTCGACGTGCGGGAATACCGCGACGGCACGATGATCATCGACCTGGTGGACGCGAGCACCAAGCAGATGGTCTGGCGCGGGACGGCCACCGACACCTTCAGCCCGGGCGCCGAGGCGCAGAAGGCCGGGGAAGCGGTGGAGAAGACGCTGGCGGAGTATCCGCCGCCGGCGAACTGAATCGCGGGATCCATTCCACCGCCAGAGTCATCCACAACTCACTTGCCCCGGGGCAAGTCGATGTCGTCGCGTGCGCGCGCCTTGTCCATCCTAGTACGTCATCTCCAGCGCCAACATGAGCGTGGTATCGAGATTCTTCTTCCCGGGCGGCGGCCCGCTGTCCTCCGAGATCCCGTACGAAACCGAAAACGCCAGCATCTTGTAGAGCTGCGTCGACAGCTTGATCACATTGGTCAGCAGCAGCCGCGGGCCGTCGGGCAGGTTCACGAGAAGGTTCAGCTCGTCCGCCAGGATCACCTCCCGGCTGACCGCATACCGGATCGCGACGCCGCCCTTGGGCGCCGCGATCGTCTGGTCTTCCAGGTTCAGCGGGACCGGATAGTACTGGAACCGGTACTCGTACCCTCCCCGAAATCCGAAGTCGACCCGCAGCGAACGCGTCTGGAAATCGCCGTCCTTCTCGTCCACGAGCTGCAGCGAGATTCCGCCCTCCCCCGCCGGCCGCCACTCGATCGACTTGAGGTGATCGGTATCGACGATGCCCTCGAGATAGACGGCGACCAGCTGGCTGAACCGGCGCGCCACGCGCACGGCTCCCGATGCGTTGAGCGCGTTGGTGCTCTCCACGCCGTTGTTCGGGTCCCTCGATCGCCCATACGCGCCGCTCGCCTTGAAGCCGTAGATCCAGTCGGGCGTCTTCCGCGTCATCGCCGCGCCGAACGAGAGGGTGGTGCTCTCGGAGTTGCCGGTGAAGGTCGCGACGCCCAGCGAGACCGTCCCCGAGAGAGTGCTCTCGGCGGCAGGCGGCGCGCCGGGCGCGGTGGCGACGGGAGCCTGCGCGATCAGGACGGCGAGAATGCTGGCGAGCATGGGGACCTCAGCGGCTGACCTGGACGGAACGCCCGTTGAGCGGCTGCACGGGCCGCGCGTTGTGCGCGTGCTTCGCGGCGAAAGCGGCTTCCTCGGGCTTCGAGATCTCCACCGGGTTCTTCAGCACCAGCCAGGTGACGTCCTCGCTGCACGGCGGCGTGGTGAGCGAGCCGGTGAAGGTGTAGTACGCGCGGTTCGCGGGCAGGAGCGGGGTCAGCTCGACGGGGGGGCCCTCCGGCGCGTGCTCCTGGCCGACATCCGCCGGCAGGTTCTTCCAGAGCGTCTGGATGAACGGATTCTCGTGGCCGGTCTTCAGCAGCACGGCCACCACCGCGAACTTCTCGTCGGCGTCCTTGTGCACCAGGTGGGCGACCATCGGGAAGGAGTGGCCCTGAATCTTCTCTTCCGACGGATGGTGGAAATGGAATTGGGCCAGATAGAACCTGCGCCCGTCCACGCTGATGAAGCTGCCGCGCTCGACGTTCACCTGCACCGAGTGGCCGTTGTCGATGATCTTGTACGCCGCCGGCGCGTAGGAGAACTCGATCGGAGGCAGATCGGCCGGCTTCGCGTTGCGGATGTCGATCGGCGACTGGTGCTTCCCGGTCTTGCAGGTCGCGTACTCCGTCTTCAGATCGTCCCAGTGCTTCGGACCGCTCGCGCCTTCGTAGGACCAGTGATGTTTCGCCTCTGCGGCCTGAGCGAACGCGAGCTGCGGGCAAAGGCAGCAAATCACCGCAACCAATGCCGGCGTAAGCCATGGCCTCATGGGATTTCCCTCCCGCGCGCATGCTTGGAACAGAATGCCTCTCGAGGCGATGGGTCCTTGGTCCAATTTCACGACATCCCGCGCCAGGAAATGCTCGGCCGCAAATGCCCGTTCTCGCCGCTCTCGCAGCGATGGCCCTCGCCGCGGACGCTGTCGCCGAGCCGGCGCCGCAACAGCCTGCGCCCAACATCGCAACTGCGCCGAAGTACGGCGTCGGCCGGTTCCGCCTTCTCCCACCGTGGGAGGATCCGAACCTGGTCAAGGGCCCCGTCCCGCCGCCCGACAAGAACTACGGCGTGGCCCTCGCCGAGGTGGTGCTGATCGACACCTCGATCTGGGCCTTCAATTACCTGCGCGGGAAGGAGTTCGCCAAGATCAGCTGGGACAGCATCGAGCAGAACTTCAACAAGGGCTGGATCATCGACACCGACGACTACTGGGCGAACGGCCTCGGACATCCGCTGCACGGCAACCTCACCTTCAACTCCGCCCGCACCCTGGGCCTCAACTTCTACGAATCGTTCGCCTATTCGTTCGTCGGCTCGCTCATCTGGGAGCAGTTCTTCGAGATCCAGCCGCCCTCGATGAACGACCAGGTGAACACGCCGTTCGGCGGCACCATGCTGGGCGAGTCGCTCTTCCGCCTCTCCCGCCTCATCCTCGACGCCGGGGGCTACAAGCCGAGCGCCTGGCGCGAGTTCTTCTCGTTCGTCTTCAACCCGATGGGCGGCCTCAACCGCCTCTTCTACGGCGACAAGTACCGGGGCGAGCTGCTGCTTCCCGTCTCCTGGATCGGCGAGTTCAGGTTCGGCTCCGTGGTCGCCGGATCGAGCCGGTCGGACCGCGCCGACTCCAGTCAAACCAACGTCGGCCCCTGGGCATCGTTCGGCGCCTACATCGTGTACGGCGTTCCGGGGACGCCCGACCTGTCGCTGAGAAAGCCGTTCGACCACTTCGAGGCCAGCGGGTCGTTCTCGCTCACCGGAGACGTCACGGAGAAGCCGACGGCGACCCTGCTCGTCCGCGGCCTCATGCTCGGCGAGACGCTCGGCGCGGGCGGCGACTCAGGCGGCCTCTGGGGCCTGTTCAGCTCCTACGATTTCATCGCCCCCAACGTGTTCCGCGTCCAGGGATTCGGTCTCGGTCCCGGCGTGAGCCTGATGAAGCGCTGGGACTGGTTCGAGCTGCACGGGACGGGCGTCCTCGAGCTCTTGCCCTGGGCGGGAGGCGGCACCACGGTCCCTCTCGGCGTTCGCGACTACCACTACGGACCCGGTGGAGAAGCGGTGCTGCAGTTCAGAATGCACTTCTACGACCGCGTGGTCGTGCGGCTGGATGGAAGGCAGTACTTCGTCACCGGCGCCTATGCGCGCGGAGGATCCGAGCACATTTCCTACGGCAAGCTGGAGACCAGCGTCCGCATCGCCGACGTGCACGGCGTCACCGCCTCTCTCGACTGGGGCCACCGCCAGGCAAGCTATTTCGGGGAGCCTGACATCTGGCAGCGCGCCTCCGTCTTTTCCCTCTATTACACGCTCTTCCAGGGGTGGTGATGACGCGCAACGTCCTCCCGCTGCCGATCCTCGCCTCGCTCGCGGTCGCGTGCGCGCAGGACCTCGACGTCCACATCCGCGGGGGCGATCGGCCCCCCGACCCCGGCTACCTGGTCATGGGCCTGGCGGTGGACGGCGGAGTGACGGTGGACCGCTTCCAGGTGGTGATGCGCAACATGCGCTTGCAGTCGCAGCCGGTCGACGGCGGCGTGGACACGCCCGGAGGGGTGTACGTCGGTCCGGGGCCGTTCCTGATCGAACTTTCCGGACCGCAGCTGACCGGAGGAACGTTCACGCCGCTGGTCAACGACTACGCAGTCGGCGCGAAGGGGTTCTACGAGATGGACATCGACCTGCTGCCGGTCTCGCAGGGAGACGTCGTGCTCAAGCCAGACCTGCAGCCGATGCTCGGCAAGAGCTTCGTGATCCAGGGCACCAACCAGCAGGGCGCGCAGTTCACCTTCGAGTCCTCGATCGCGAAGGTGCTGGTGCGGGAGTCGGTCTTCCGGATGGGGATGAACCACAACAACATCGACGTGAACATCGCGCCCAACGCCTGGTTCCTCCACCCCGACGGGGGCGCGCCGCTCGATCCCGCCTCGGCCGATCCCGCGGTTCGCGCGCTCATCGAGGAAAACGTCGCCGCCTCCATCGACGCCTACGAAGACGACGACATGAACGGCATCCCCGATCCGCTGGGCTAGAGCACCGCTACAGGGAGAATCCGAGCCCGACCAGGGCCACCGTCTCGCCCGCCGTGCGCGTGGACCCCGCGGCGGACCCGCGCCTCAGGTTCCGCTCGATCAAAGCCGAGATCTGCAGATCGCTCCAGGGCAGCCTGAGCTTCGCGCCGCCGTGCACGTTCGACCAGGAGTCGGTCAGGTCCGCGGAGGGGTGCCGGTCGGGCCACGGATCAGGGCCCAGGATGCTGTATCGCGTATCGATGGCCGCGCCGAAGTCGAGCGAGACTGGCCCGTACGCGATCTCCAGCGAGGGCGCCGCGGCCAGTCCCCAGCCCAGCGTGTATCCCCAGGTTCGCTGCGTGCTGGTCAGAGCGTCGACCGGCACCAGACCCGGCGCCCCGTCCATCGCGAACGAGCGCGATCCGCCGAAGGTCAGCGCAAGATCCGCGCGAAACCGGATCTGCAGGGGCCCGTCGATCCGGCGAAGCTCCAGCCCGAGGCCGGGAACGTGGACGGACGACCACGAATCCATCGGTCCGCCATCCCAGGCATGCTTCCGCAGGTCATAGCCCACCCCGCCGGAGACGAGCAGGTCCCAGCCGTCCCCGCCTTCCCCGATCCTGCGGTCGTACAGGGTCACGAGCGATGCGTTCGCCGTGAAGCGCAGGTCGGCGAGCCCGGAACGGCCGCCCCGCACGTTCAGCGAGAGGCCGCTGACGTTGCCGTCGAACCCGAGCCGCGCCCCTTCGCCCGGCTCGCCGAAGCCCCGGAAGTGGACGAGCCTCGTGGCCATCCGCACGCCAAATTCCGCTCCGCCGCCGATCCGGGCGCCGGAGATCAGGCCCAGGTCAACCCCTAGCGCGCCGTTCTCGCCGTCGTCCAGCGGCGGCGGTCCGCCGTTGAGCAGCTTCATGGGAAACAACACGGCGGACAGCACGTTGCGCGCGGTGGACCCCCGCTTCCGGTCGAGCCACTGGGAGAGCTGCACCAGCGACTCTCCGAGCGACGCGCCCGCCACCGGGGTGACGATCAGATCGTTGAACGAGACGTTCTCCGGAAACTCGGCCAGCTCCCAGGTCAGCGAGGCAAGCGAAGCCCAGCCGAGGGACTCGAGCGGACCCGATCGGTTCGAGCGCGCGGTCGTGTAGTAGAAGGTCCCGGCGAAGGGGTGCGCCAGGAAGTTCGTCTCGAACGCGCTGGCGTCGAAGCTCCAGGCCTTGAGCGTCAGCTTGTCGACCAGGCGAACGTTCCCGGGTGGGTCGCCCTCGGGGGGTGACGACAGGTACAGGAGCGCGAAGTCCAGGCCGAGAAAGGCGCCGATCTGCAGACTGGTCCGAAGCCGCGCGGGCGAGGACGGTGGATCGGCGTCTGCGGCCGCACAGGGCCGTGAAACGGCAAGCGCCGCGGCCAGCACCGCGGCGCTGAGCAACCCACCTGTGCGAGACATCGGGGACCATGACTCCCGCGGGACGCGAAAGGCCACTCACTTTCCGAAGCACAGTCCTCCGGTGAAGGCGAACTGGAGCGAGGGAACGCCCGCGCTCACGGCCAGGCCCGACCCGCCGGTCCCGAAGTAGTACCCGCCGCTGTTGAAGATGATGGGGATCAGCATGCGCACCTCGAGGCGCAGGCCGATGTTGGGCGTCATCCAGACCTTCGTGCCGACCATGAGCGTGCTCGCGAAGCGCCAGGTGTCGCCCACGGTCCGGGTCCCGCCGGTGGTCAGGGAGATGGTTTCGGGCGAAAGCAGGACGGCGCCGAGGGTGAGGCCGAGGAAGGGCTCCACCCGGCCAATCTGCTTCATGGTCATTCCACCGAGCTGGAAATAGTTGGACGGAACGTTGAACGGCTTGCTGGTGCTGGGATAGAGCGGATTGAGGGATCTGAACGTGGCGCTCGGGCTCGTGTACTCCCACATCAGCTCGACCGCGCCGAGGGAGTGGAGCCGCCAGTCCAGGGCGGCGCCGTACGGCGGCGCGTCGCCGATGTTCAGGTTGCCGCCGTTCGTGCTGGCGTCGCCGTTGGTCTGGTACCCGGCGAAGACGCTCACGTCGAACCTCTGCGGCCCCACCGAGTCGCCGTACCCGTCGTAGGTGTACTGGGCCATCGCGCCCGGCACGGCGGCGAAGAAGACCAGCAGGAACAGCCACCGGCGGAATCGTTCCATGAGCTCGCGCATGCTTGTCCCTCGTCTCAAAACGCCGCACCGATCTTCAGCCAGAAGTAATCGCCCTTGATCCGGTTCTTCGTCTCCAGCTCCGGCAGCCACTTGATCTCCACGGCCCCCTCCGCGCCCGTGAACTTCATCGCGTAGGAGGCGACGGGACCGACGCCCACCGTGCGTCCCTTGAACTCGCCCAGCGTCGCTCCCGAGCCGCTGTCCCCGGTGATCTGCTGGTAGTAGAAGGCGTTCGCGCCCACGCCCATGAAGCCGCCCAGCACCGGGACGTGCTCGGCGACGGTCGCGTCCAGGTGGAATTGCGTGCCGGTCTTGTAGTCGGTGGCGTCATTTTTGGTGTTGAAGTCGAACGCGGCGTAGGCGCTCGTCTCGAGCCCGATCTTGCTGCTCAGGAACGACACGGTGACCGTGGGCTCGAAGGTCCAGTAGTTCTTCCCCACGTTGGCGACCGAGCCCACTTCATACTTCCCGGTCGGCGCGTAGATGCCCAATCGGAAGTCGTATTTCAGGTCACCGCCCAGCGCGGTCCAGGCGATCATGAGCGGGTAGAGGAGGACGTCTCCGATTCCGCTGTTGTTCTCGCCGGCAGCGCGCGTGGTGCTTCCGGCCACGAGGTTGCCGGTGATGTCCATCCAGAGGACCGGCACGACGCCTCCGAACGCGTAGCTCCCGCCCAGCAGCCCGAGCGGCGTCCGGTAGAACGCCACGAACAAGTTGGTGAAGGCGCTGACGTCCAGGTTCGCGGAGACCGATCCGGCGATCGGGAGCTGGAAGTCCGAGCTGGCGTTGTAATAGGCGAGGAAGTCGGCCACGACGAGGCCGGTGTGCCCCGGAAGCGCGTCGATGAACGAAGCGTTCGCTCCGGGGAAGTAGTGACCACTGCCCCCCGCTTCCGCACGCGCCGGCGGCGGAGCGAGGACCGCGAGCAGAAGGACCGCGGCCCCCGGCGCGCGGGCGGTTCGGGACATGCGAGAGCGCTAGCACGCCCCGGAATCGATCGCCGTTGGCCCATCGTCCAATGCAGCCTCATGCGGCCATGGCCCTATGCTGGCGCGTGCGCCTCGCTCGGTAGGTCTCGCCAGGCCTTCTCCCGGCGCAAACCGGAGGGGAAAGCGATGAACTTGCGCCTCGGAATGGTCCTCGTCGCGGTGTTGCCTGCATCCGCGATCGCGCAGCAGGAAACCCGTGCCAACCCGGCGGATCAGCCCGCCGCGGCCCGAACCGCCCCCGTGCTGAACGGTCACACGTTCATGCCGTCGTTCATCGTGGACACGCCGTTCCGGGAGACCACGTTCAGGCTCGGGCTCCTGTACGGCTTCGGCAGCGCCACCGGCCCTCGTTACGACATCCACGGAAACCCGATCGGAACCGCCGACTACACCTTCGCGAGCTTCGCGCAGACCTTCCGCTTCGACTATCAGTTCTTGGAGTGGCTTTCGGCCGGGGCGACCATCATCACCAGCCTCTACAGCGGGATCGACGGACCTTCGGTGGTCTCGATCGGCGCCCAGGTGGGCGTGGGCGCGGGCTTGAACGTCAAGGCGGGCTACCGTTTCGGACCGGTCCAGACCGCCATCGGTCTCGACGTCTCCAATTCGCCGCAGTACGGCTTCCTGATCGCCGCCACGCTGATCAAGGCGGTGCAACAGGGCGTGATCGACCCGGGAACCGCGCTGCAGGCCAACCACGTGCGCACCGTGAACCCGTTCGCCGCGGCTTCCTGGGCCCCATTTCCCGCGCTCGGCCTGACCGCGAACTTCGGCTACCTCTACAAGGAGCTGCGGCTGTCCGGCGTCGGGGCGGTCGACCATCAGAACGGGCTCCAGTTCGGCATGGCCGCGGACTTCGACTTCGCAAAGATCTCGTCCGTACCCATCGGCCTCCTCGCCGCCTACCGGATCAGCGCGCCGATCGGCGACAGCGACCTGGAGAAGATCGACGACATCACCGGCGGGATCTTCTACACGGCGCAGAGGGAGATCAGCCTCGGGCTCGAGGTCGGATGGCGCTCCTTCACCATCCGGCCGCCGCTCGATTCGACGATGACGTTCGCGCAACTCGGGCTCCAGTACTACTGGTGACCCGGTGAAGGGGTAGGACCAAAGCTCAATGCGAGGCGGGTGCCGTCCTGCTGTACAAGCTGGCGTTCCTCGAGGCTGAGATTCGGAGGATCCCATGTCGAAGAAATTGCTCTCCCTGCTCTGCATCGCCGCCGCCGTCGGGTGCGGGCCTTCGAAGGACGAGTTCGCTTCCGCGCAGCGCGATTCCCAGCAGAACCTCAAGAAGTACCAGGACGAGAGCGAGAAGACCGCCGCCCTGGAGAAGAAGCTCGCCGAGGTGCAGCAGCAGAACACGACCCTGCAGCAGCAGCTCAACGACGCCACGGCCTCGGCCACGAAGCTCAAGGAGGAGAAGGGCGCGCTGGAGGCGAAGAGCGCCCAGTACGAGCAGCTCGCGAGCTCGCTGCAGGAGCAGATCAAGAGCGGCGAGGTGGAGATCTCGGAGCTGAAGGGCAAGATGACGGTGAAGCTCAAGGACAAGATCCTGTTCTCGTCGGCCTCGGCGTCCTTGAACAAGAAGGGGAAGTCGGCCCTCGACGCCATCGCGAGCGCCTTCAAGGGTCTCAAGGGCAAGAACGTGGTCGTGGCCGGCTACACCGACGACGTCCCGATCGGCGACAAGGCGCACTTCGAGGACAACTGGGCGCTCTCCACCGCCCGCGCGGTGAACGTCGTCCGGTATTTGCAGACCAAGGGCGTGGCGCCGGCGGTGCTGGGCGCCGCGGGCTTCTCGGAGTACCGGCCGCTCGTTCCGAACGATTCGCCCGCGAACCGGAGCCAGAACCGCCGCATCGAGATCGCCTTGACCGCCGCCGACTACACACCGCCGGTGGTGGACAAGCCGAAGTAGCGCGCGGCCGGCGGCGCCGCTCGTCCGATGGGAGGCTGGCGATATCTCCTCGCGCTGACGCTCCCGCTGGTCGGGTTGGCGCCGCGGCCGGCGCAGGCCGGGCTCGAGAACTACGCGGTCGGCTCGATTCCGGTCGCCGGCGGCCTGGCAGACCTGGAGTTTCCCGTCGCCGGCGACTTCCGAGGACAGGCCGGCCTGGTCCTTGTCAGCCAGGGGACCTTCGACGACGGCAACCCCTTCGCACATCTCGCCCTGGTCGGGCCGT
>Ga0137410_10003817_pt1 | contig 10219 bp, 8 predicted proteins | sample CZODoug1_16funga_FD_108878 | JGI IMG/M metagenome (GOLD analysis project Ga0137410, IMG submission 108878) | Vadose zone soil fungal communities from Angelo Coast Range Reserve, California, USA - CZODoug1_16fungal (Illumina Assembly) | ecosystem: Environmental > Terrestrial > Soil > Vadose zone... | reverse complement strand
CCGCGCGCCCTACGAACCGCTCCTCGCCGAATGGGGACACATCGCGCCATGCTTCTGTTACCACTGCCCGTTCGAAAAAACCTTTCCACAGTGCGAACTCGCGTGCGCCGACGATCTTCAGGTTCATTTAGTAGAACCAGCGCGGGGTCAAGCCGCAGCTTTTATTTTCGAGCCTGTCGTTGGCGCGACTCTCGGTGCAGCTGTTCCGCCTGAAGGCTACACGGCGCGCATCGCCGAAATCTGTCGCAAAAATAAAATCCTTCTTATTGCCGACGAAATTATGTCCGGCATGGGCCGCACTGGAAAACCATTCGCTGTCCAACACTGGGACATCGAGCCGGACATGATTCTGCTGGGCAAAGGAATCGCCAGCGGTTACGCGCCGCTCGGCGCCGTGCTCGTTTCCGCGCGCGTGGTCGAAGCTTTCGAGCATGGCTCCGGCACCTTTATACATGGCTTCACGTATCAGGCTCATCCCGTGTCCACGGCCGCAGGTAACGCGGTTCTCGACTACCTCGAAGAGCACATACTCTTTGAGCGCGTGAATTCAGCCGCGCAAGATTTCCGCGACGCGCTTTCTCCGCTACAATCCCATCCGAACGTCGGCGACATTCGCGGTCTGGGTCTGCTTCTTGGCGTCGAATTCGTCAAAGATAAAACAACTCGCGAGCCTTTCCCGGAAGAACGAAACATTGCGGAGAGGATTCGCCAGGCCTGTCTGGAGGAAAGCGTTCTCACCTATCCAACGCAAGGCTGCGTTGACGGCTTGCGCGGCGATCATATCCTTCTCGCGCCGCCGTTCACGATCTCGTCCGAAGAGTGCGCGCTGATTGCTCACGCGCTACAGTCGGCAGTGACAAAAGTGTTTTCGGCGTGATTTGGCGGCTGGCCAGGTTTGGGCGCTGCACCGGATTGCTCTCATTCTGGAGAACGAAATAAATATGCGGACTCCCTTGCGCGGTCTTGCAGTTTGCTTTCTTTGCACGCCGCCCTTAGCTTTCGTACTTTCGGCCCAGCTCACACAGGAACCGCCACGTATTTCTGCGATTCTCGGTTTTTCTCCGGCGCACGCCGCCGCCGAGCACCAACTCGAATCCGCCTTTCAATCCATACCGTCTCCCGAAAAAGCGCGCACATGGCTCCGCACTTTTACTGCCGAACCGCATCCCGCCGCTTCCGAACGCAACAATCAGCTCGCTGATTTCGTCGCTGAGGAATGGCGCAAACAGGGCTGGGAAGACGTCGCGCTTCGCCGCTACGATGTTTTGCATTCGCGCCCGCGGAGCGTCGGTCTCGAGATGACCGAGCCGGTCCATTTCACCGCGTCTCTGCGCGAAGATGCCTACGATATTGATCCGGACACAAAAAATCCCGCGGTGCCCGGCTCCTACTTTGGTTATTCCGCGTCCGGCGACGTCACCGCCGAAGTCGTCTACGCGCACAGCGGCAATCCCGAAGATTATGAGTTGCTTCGAAAAAACGGCATCAGCGTGAAAGGCAAGATCGTTCTCGTGCGCTATTCGAATCCCTACAGCTATCGTGGCTTCAAGGCGCTTACTGCGGAGCGCGAAGGCGCCGCTGCCCTGCTCATTTATTCCGATCCCGCCGAAGACGGTTCCGCGCGCGGCAAAGTTTTTCCCGATGGCCCGTGGGGCCCGGAGAGCCACATTCAACGCGGCGCAATCACGTACGATTACATTGTTCCCGGCGATCCGACGACCCCCGGCTGGGCTTCCGTTCCCGGCGCAAAGCACATCGCTCCGGAAGAAGCGCGCTCGCTGCCGAGAATTCCTGCGCTCCCTCTTTCGTGGCGCGACGCAAAACCGCTTCTCGAGAACATGAACGGTCCGGAAGCGCCAAAGGATTGGCAGGGCGCACTGCCCATCACCTATCGATTCACTGGCGCCGTAAGAGTCCACGTGAAAATCGATATGGAGACCAGCATGCAGTCTTACACGGTCGTCGAAGCGCGCATTCGCGGCAGCGAACTTCCCGACGAATGGGTGCTGCTTGGAAATCATCGCGACGCGTGGGTGTACGGCGCCGTCGATCCTTCGAGCGGCACGGCTTCGATGATGGAACTAACGCGCTCTCTTGGTGAACTCAAACAGCGTGGCATCCGGCCGCGGCGCACCATCGTAGTTTGCAGCTGGGACGGCGAAGAATACGCGCTCACGGGCTCGACGGAATGGGGCGAGCAATTTGCCGATGATCTGAAGAAAAAACTCGTCGCGTACCTCAATGTGGATGAATCCGTCGCCGGAGCCGCCACCACGGCAGGTCCGGAAGGGCTGAGTTTTTCGCCCGCCGCTGTCGCCTCTCTTGTGCCAATGCTTGTGGAAGCTTCGAAAGATGCGCGTGCGCCTTCGGGAAAATCTCTGTACGAAGCCTGGCGCGCCACGTCGATGCGCGATTCGAAAGCGAGCAGTCCGCCATTGGACAGCGCGCTGGTCGAGACGCGCATTGGCAGCGGCTCCGATCACACCGTGTTCCTCAATCATCTCGGCCGGCCGGTGATCAACCTCGGTTTCACGGGCGACTATGGCGTCTATCACTCCATGTACGACGATTATTACTGGATGTCGCACATCGGCGATCCCTCGTTCGAATACCACGTCGCGCTGACTCGGATTTGGGGCATCGTCGCGTTGCGTCTGGCCAACGCGGACATTCTTCCGTTTGACTTCGGCTTCAACGCTTCGGCCTTGGAACAATTCTTGCGCGAGCTCGAGCAAAAGAATCGTGGCGAGCAGCGGCGTCTCTCCGTGAAACGGCTTCATGCGCGCATCACTGAATTCGAAAAAGCTGGCAGCCTCCTGCGCGATGCCGCCGCTGGCGATCTTCTCTCAGGCTCGCCTTCATCGGAGAAGATCCGGCGTCTCAACCAACAGTTGCTCCAGGTCGAATCCAATTGGCTCGACCCCGCAGGCATTCCGGGCCGACCGTGGTTTCAGCATCTTCTTTATTCCTCGCGCTACACGTATGCGCATCTGGAATTTCCCGGTCTCACCGAAGCCGTAGAAAAGCAGGATTGGAAATTGGCGGGCCAACAAGCAGCGCTGCTCGAAAAGGCTTTGAAAAGAAACACAGAACTTTTACGTTCGGCTCGATCCTCCTGGGAGAAAAACAATAAATGATTCGTCTTTTTTCTTTGCGATACCTCGTCGTTCTTTCCTGTTCATTGACAATAACATCGTTGATCTCGGCGCAGAGCGATCCGCCCATCAAGCCGCGCGCTCGCGATCTCGGCGTCCCTTTTGACGGTATGCCTGGGCCGCTCAATGCCATCACCGATGTTTCCGGAGTCACCGTCGGACATACGACGCTCATTTCCGGCGAAGGAAAATTGCAAGTTGGCAAGGGACCGGTTCGAACGGGAGTGACCGCCGTCCTTCCGAGAGGAAAAGATTCGATGACCAATTCCGTTTTCGCCGGCTGGTGGTCGCTGAACGGCAACGGCGAAATGACCGGAACGACTTGGGTGGAAGAGTCCGGTTTTCTCGAAGGGCCCGTGATGATCACGAACACGCACAGCGTCGGCGTTGTTCGCGACGCCGTCATTCAATGGCGCGTCAATCACGCGCAGCCCGATCCCAGCAGTGAATGGTGGTCGCTGCCGGTCGTTGCGGAAACCTGGGATGGCTGGCTCAATGACATCAACGGATTCCACGTGAGGCCTGAGCACGCGCTTCACGCCATCGATACCGCGGCGTCCGGCCCCGTTCAGGAAGGCAACGTTGGCGGCGGAACAGGAATGGTCTGCAATGGCTTCAAGGGCGGCATCGGCACTGCTTCCCGCAAGCTGGATACGAAAGACGGCGGCTACACGGTGGGAATTCTTGTGCAATGCAACTACGGCACGAAAGACAATTTGCGTATTGCCGGGATTCCCGTGGGGAGAGAAATTGCCGCCGATGTTCCTTACGCCGGCACTTCATTCGTGAACGATGACCACGGCTCGATCATCGTGGTTGTCGCGACGGATGCGCCGCTCGTCGCGCACCAGCTCAAGCGCCTGGCCCGACGCGTTTCGCTCGGCCTCGGCCGCAACGGCGGCATCTCCGGCAACGGCTCCGGCGACATTTTCATCGCGTTCTCGACCGCCAATCCTGGCGCGGTGGCTGCCGACCGCGTCGTCGATCTAAAAATGTTGCCCAACGATAAGCTCGGGCCCGTTTTCGCCGCCACGGTGCAAGCCACGGAAGAAGCCATCGTCAACGCGATGATTGCCGCCGAAACCATGACCGGCATCGAGAATCACAAAGTTATTGCGCTACCGCACGATAAACTCCGCGAAGTGCTGAAGAAATACAACCGATTGAATCAATAGGGCCCGCCGTATGAAACAACTGCTCGCGGCTAAGAAAATCATTCCCTAGAGAACCGAAACCGCTGTTTTCCGTGCTGGATTGAAGAATGGGAGGGGCACCACTTTGGCGGAAACGGTGTGGCGCACGGCTTCCACGGTCATCTCAATGCTCAACGTCGTCCCGGCCGCTGCACTGTCGCGGCTTACGCAGGCGAGCGCGATCATTTTTTTCAGCGTGGGCGACCATGTCGTCGACGTTGCCTTGCCCACTTGCCGGCCGCCACGATATACCGGCACAGCCACGCGCGACGCCATGCCCGGCACCTGCGGCGCCATCTTCAGTTTGTCGTAGAGCGCTTCGACTTCGTTCCAGTTGATCTCCAAACCCACCAGTGCCCGCTCGGCGCCCCGTTTCGCTTCTTGCGCCAGCGCTTCGCGTCCCACGAAATTTTCTTTCTTCAAGTCCACGAGCTTGCCCAACCCGATCTCCGCCGGAGAATATTTCTGTGACTCGATCAAGGCCTTCTTGCTCGAAATGTAATCCACTTCAATCAAGATCAGGCCAGCTTCGATTCGTGCGATGTCCAACGCGATCATTCCGGCAGGATGAATGTCAAACGCTTTGCCCTTGGCGATTAGTGCATCCCACACTTTGACCGCATCGCGCCAAGGCATCCACACTTCGAATCCCAAGTCGCCGGTATATCCTGTGCGAGAAATGTCCACGGGCACGCCCGCAATTTTTCCATGGGTCACGCGGAAATATTTCAAGTTCGTGATGTTCGCGTCCGCTGCTTCGTGCAGCAGTTTTCCGGATGTCGGCCCCTGCAGCGCCAGCGCCGCGGTCTGCTCCGAAATGTCTTCAATCGTCACGTCCAGCGACAGAGCATTCTGCTGGAACCAACGCAGACTTGGGTCCGCGGCGGTCCAGCGATACTCGCTTTCTCCCAACCGGGTGATCGTTCCGTCGTCAATCACCTTGCCTTCGGGATCAGACCAGCAGCAGTAAATCACCTGATCGACGGCAACTTTATTGATGTCGCGCGCAATCACGCGGTTGACGAACTTGGTGGCGTCGCGCCCCGTCACGCGATATTTGAAGAGCGGCGAAATATCAATCAGCGCCGCGGAATTGCGGATGGCGTTGTACTCGTGCTCGTGGTGCATCTCATAAACGCTGACCGTGTAATAGCCTGACCATTCGCGGTAGTTCAGGCTTTCACAGAGCGCCAGCGTTCTTTCGTGAAACGCGGTTCCTACCGGCAAGAATCCTCCTGATGTACACGCGGCAGACGACACCGCAAAGACACTGGATTATAGGTGCGAACTTGTTGCCCTCGCAAGGATTGCACGATTCGAAGAGAATTACGTGAATACTAGCATTCTTGTAACAACGGTCACCGCTTTCCTTCACAAAAATAAGATATGAAGACCATGCAGGAGGCTGACGCCGCTTTACAGCGGGCCAAAGCTGGTCCTATAGTCAACTGGCGGCCACTTTCGGACACTGCATGCGAAAAATCCACCTCTTTCGAAGCGCACTGCTTCCCTGCCTGCTCTTGTTCAGCACAACTTTCTGCGCGGCGGAAGACATCAAGAAGATTCATCCCGCCGGGTATGTGAGCGACCTGGCCGGAGTTATCAGTTCGGAGGCCAAGACTAGGCTCGAAGCGTTATGCGCGGAGGTGGAGCAAAAGACTGGCGCGCAGATGGCGATCGTGACGGTGCAATCGCTCGAGGGCGAAAGCGTTGAAAATTATGCGGTAGACCTCTACAAACAGCTTGGCGTCGGAAGTAAGAAAGACAATCGCGGCGTCCTTCTGCTAGTCGCTCCCAACGATCGCAAATATCGCATCGAGGTAGGCTACGGACTGGAGCCGGTGATCAATGATGCGCGAGCCGGAGATGCGGGACGCGCAATGGTCCCCTACTTGCGCCAGCGCGAGTACGGTAAGGCAGCCGAGGTTGGCGCTTGGCAGTTGGCCAAATACATTGCAGATGATGCCGCCGTTACGTTGCGCGGCCTGTCGCCTGCGCCTCGGCAGAATGGCGGAAGGAGCGTCGGATTCCCAGTATTCTGGATCATTCTTGGGCTGATTATTTTCTTTCGTGTTATTGGAAGTCTGTCTGGCCGAGGTGGACGCGGATCGCGTGGAGGCGGATCGGGCGGAAGCGGCTTGCTCTGGTTTGCGCTGGGAATGCTGGCAAGCAACAGCGGAAGGCGCTCGGGAGGCAATTGGGGCGGTGGCGGTTTCGGCGGTGGCGGAGGCGGTGACGGCGGAGGGGGCGGATTTGGGGGATTTGGCGGCGGCAGCAGCGGAGGCGGAGGCGCTTCAGGAGACTGGTAGCGTTGCAGGAAAGGAACGGCTGAGAAATGCTTTCCACGGAAACAAAACTGGCGGAACTGGTCAAGAGGCTGAAGGAATTCGCCGCGGCGAATCTCGAATCCGTTATCTTGTTCGGGTCGGCCGCGCGCGGGGATTTTCGCGAAGGACATTCGGACCTTAACGTGGCTTGCATCCTTCATTCGCTGAATGTCGAGGAGTTGGGGCGGCTCGCGCACGTGGTGAGATGGTGGTGCGTCGAACAGAAAGAGCCTGCGCCACTTTTCTTCACGAGAGAAGAGTTGAAGCATGCCGCGGATGTCTTCGCGATCGAGATTCTGGATATGAAGCACGGGCGGCGAGTGCTTTACGGAGCGGACGTCGTAGCAGAAATTGAAGTGCCAATGAATCTCCATCGCGTGCAGATTGAGCATGGCTTGCGCACGACCATCTTTAAATTGCGCCAACACTATCTGCGTGCGCCGGGGAATTCGAAGGAACTGGCGCCAGTGCTGCGAAAATCGTTTTCGGGGGTACTGACGCTGCTGCGCCACGTGGTGATTGCTTTCGGAGAAGAGCCCCCGGTTGCGGCGCATGATATTGTTGCGCGAGCAGCGTCGCTGACAAGCTCGGACATGGCGGCGTTCGGCCCCCTGCAGAAGCTGCGCGAAACGGGCGAATTCCACGGCGAAATTGTTCCGGTGTACGGTGCGTATCTAAAGGCATTGGAGAAAACCGTGGACACGCTGGAGCATCACTTTCCCAAGCGGGAATGGCGGCGCGTGAAAAACGCGCATTCGTAAATCCAATTGAGTCGAGGCGGATATGAAAATAGCACTGATCGTTTTGGCTGTTTTGCTGATCGTCGTACTAATGCTCGGGAGTTGGTTTATCGGGATCAAAAATCAGATGGTGGTGAAACGCGAAGCGGTGAACGCCGCGTGGGCCCAAGTGGACGTGGTACTGCAACGGCGCGCCGACTTGATCCCCAACCTGGTGGAGACAGTGAAAGGCTTTGCGGCGCAGGAGCAAACCGTTTTCGGCGATATCGCTAAAGCGCGTTCCGCCTTGCTTAGCGCGCATTCTCCAGCTGAAAAAATCGCCGCGAATGGACAATTGGATTCTGCACTGGGGCGCTTGCTCGTAGTTGTTGAAAATTATCCCCAACTAAAATCCAACGAGAATTTCTTGCGTCTGCAAGACGAGCTGGCGGGCACGGAAAATCGCATCGCCATCGAGCGCCGCCGTTACAACGAGACTGTCCAGGATTACAACACTTTCATTTCGCTCTTTCCCAACAGCCTAGTGGCGAGCATGAGCGGGTTCACTCGCAACGACGCGTACTTCAAAACGGAAGAAGGCGCGCGGCAGGTCCCCAAGGTTAGTTTCGGAACGCCCAACGCGCCGGCTGCGGCGCCGCAACCAGCGCCTGCAAAGCGCTGAAGTCTTTTGCTTCGGCAAATCGCGCATCTCAAGATAGCCCCAGTTGCTTGCGGATTTCCGCGACGATCTGTTCCGGAGACTGCGCGGCGTCGATGGTGATGGCGTCCGCAGGCTCTTCGAGATCGGCGAATTGGCCGGCCAAGATACGTTCGCCGGCAAAATGCCCGTGGCGGCGGCGGATTCTTTCGGCGAAGAGCGCGTAACTTCCTTTCAGATAAACAATTTTAACTTCGGGGCTGGCGCGAAGCTCCTCGCGGTAGGCGCGCTTGAGGGCGGAGCAGGCGAGGACGAGGTTTTTCCCGGCAGCGATCCATTCGAGGATGGCTTTTCGCATGGCTGCGAGCCAAGGAGCGCGGTCGGCGTCGTTGAGCGGGATACCTTTGGACATTTTTTCGATGTTGGCGGGCGGATGGAAGGTGTCCGCGTCGGCGAATTGCCAGTTGATCTGCGTGGCGAGCATAGTGCCAATGGTCGTCTTGCCGGCACCGGTCGTGCCCATGATGATGACGATCACAATTTCCTTTCGTGGAGCTTGCCGTCAGACTTGACCGAGGAATTCGCCGAGCAGCATGTGGAAATGGTGGACACCGTTTTCGCGCTTCACGGAGTAACGCCCACGGTCGTAGGTCGAAGAGCGCAAACCGCGCTGGACGTTTTCGCAGAGGCCGATGTCTTCCTGCTGCACTTCGTCGCTGAAGGCCACGGCGCGGTTGATGCGCTCCTGATTTTTCTGCGAAGCCACATCGTGGAAAAACCACTCGAAGATGGTGAGAGTCTTTTCGTGGGAAAGAGGAACGATGACGTTCGTCGAAATGTTGTCCGGATAGATGTTGAGCATCAAGTTCGGAAAAATCCAGAAGTAGAGGGCTTGTTGCAAGCCAGCGCCGGGCGAATACATGCGCTCGGCCGCGTCTTCTTTTTTCATGGCACGGATGGGCGCGAATTGCTGCGAATAGTAACGAAAAGTGTCCGTGCGATACTGCGCGTAATCGATTTCTTTCATCAGGCCGGGATGGGCGATGGGGATGTGGTAGCCCTCAAGATAGTTGTCGACGTAGACCTTCCAGTTGCAATCAATGACGTAGTCGCGGCGCTCGGCGAATTGCAGACCTCCAAACTGAAAGCCCCGCGCCTGCTGAGGAATCTGGCCGAGATAAGTTGCGAGCGGTTCAGCTTTCAAATCGAAATTCACGAAGATGAACTGTTCCCAGGTTTCACAGCGAAGCGGCACCATGCCCATGGTGCTGCGGTCGAAGAATTCGACGCCTTCGACGTCGGGCGTGCCGATCAGGCGGCCGTCCAGCGTGTAGGTCCAGCCGTGATATTGGCAGCGGAGGATGTTCTTGCAGCCGCTGCCGAGCGCGATGGGTCCGGCGCGGTGACGGCAAACATTGCTGAAGGCGCGCAACTCACCCTGCTTGTCGCGAACGACGATGATGGGTTCGCTGGCGACATCGGCGGTGAAGAAACTCTCGGGGTCGGCGATGGTGCGCTTCTCGCCGTTTACTTCGCCGCACGATTGGCCGAGAGTTCCGACGAGTTGCCAAGTGCGCTGGAAGATGCGCGACTTCTCGATTTCCAGAATTGCGGGATCGGTGTAGAAGCGCGAAGCGAGTGTTTGCGCGCACTCGATCTGCTCGTGGACGTCGAGGTGAAGGGGCTTAGTCAACATGACTAGAACTTGCGGGTTTCCTGGCGCGACCAGCGCTCGACCACGATTTTTGATTCGGTGAAGAATTCGACAGCGTCGCGGCCCTGGCCGTGGAGGATGCCAAAGAAACTTTCTTTCCAGCCGCTGAAGGGGAAATAGGCCATGGGGGCGGCGACGCCGATGTTGATGCCGATATTTCCCGCGGGCGCTTCGTAGCGGAATTTGCGCGCGGCGGAGCCACTGGTGGTGAAAAGCGACGCCTGATTGCCGTAGGGGCTACGGCGGAGAAATTCCATGGCTTCATCAATGGAATTGGCATGAATCAAGCTGAGGACGGGACCGAAAATCTCTGTGTTGGCAAGCTGGCTGCTTGAGGGCAAATCGTCGAGAATCGTGGGCGCCAGGAAATTTCCTGACTCGTATTTTGGGATTTTGGTATTGCGCCCATCGAGAATGGGTTTGGCGCCTTCGCCAACACCTGCGGAGACGAGT
>Ga0137410_10003813_pt1 | contig 10221 bp, 7 predicted proteins | sample CZODoug1_16funga_FD_108878 | JGI IMG/M metagenome (GOLD analysis project Ga0137410, IMG submission 108878) | Vadose zone soil fungal communities from Angelo Coast Range Reserve, California, USA - CZODoug1_16fungal (Illumina Assembly) | ecosystem: Environmental > Terrestrial > Soil > Vadose zone... | reverse complement strand
TTGCCCGCAAGTCCCTCTCGTATCTCTGCCAGCGCGGGCTCCGGATTTTTCTCCAGCAGATGCACCGCAGCAAGAATCATCCCCGGCGTGCAGATGCCGCACTGCGCGCCACCGCATTCCAGGAACGCCTCTTGCAGAGGATGCATCGAGGCATGCGCCGAGATTCCCTCGATGGTATCGATGCTCGCGCCGCATGCTTGCGCAACGGGAACGAGACAACTATTCACCAGCATGCCGTCCAACAGAACGGAACACGAACCGCATTCTCCTTCGCCGCACCCTTCTTTCGTGCCAGTTAACTTCAAGTCGTTCCGCAGCACGTCCAACAATCTTTCCATGGGGTGGGCGAGAAGTTTTTTCGCCTCGCCGTTGACGATAAACGAAACCTCGCACTTGGCGCTCGCCGCTGGTGAGGGTTTCATGCTGTCCCTCGCGTGGAAGAAGGAGCATCTTGCTCGAGAGGCGCGGGCCCCAGCGCCTCAAACAAATCTTCCGGCAGCAGCGGAATCGAACGGAAGCGAATACCGGTCGCATCTTCCACAGCGTTTACGATCGCCGGCGCAGGTCCATCCATGGGAAGTTCTCCGATGCCCTTGGCGCCATGCGCGCCGTGAGCGTTGCCAAGCTCCTCAAAAAACACGCGGATCGGCGGCAAGTCCGCCGAAGTCGGCATGATGTAATTCGTCATCTGATTGTTGATCATGCGGCCGTTCTGCCAGACCACTTTTTCGTAGAGAGCGAAGCCGATCGCCTGCGCCACTCCGCCGGTGATCTGTCCCTCCGCCAAAACCGGGTGAAGAACCTTGCCGACTTCCTGCAGTGCGACGAAGTCGTCCACGGTCACGGCATAAGTCGTCAGATCCACCGTGACTTCCGCAACGTATACGGCCCACGCAAAGGCCGCGTAGGCCTCGCCGCGATATTTTTCATCGTCCCAGTAAACATCGCCAGGCGCTTCATACCGCGCATAAGACTTCAACGCCCCGTGCGCCGCGATATACTCCCGGCACGCGGCGCGAAATTGTTCTGGAGTGTACTCGTCACCAAGAAGTCCGGTCTTCGTGAGCGTTTCTTTGATTCCCTTAGCCGCCGACTGAACTAGTTTTCCGACAATCATCGCCGTGCGCGATGCCACGGTCGGGCCGCTGTTCGGCACCACCGTCGTGTCCGGCTGCGCGATGGCGACGCTCTCATAAGGAAGCCCCAGCGCCTCGGCCGCAATCTGGCAAAGCACGGTATTGGTTCCTTGGCCAAATTCCGCGCTGGACACCAGCACTCGAACATGGCCTTCGGCGTCGGCTTCCACGCCGACCAGCGAATTCAGATAGCGTTCGCCGGAGCCCGTGAATCCCGCGCCATGCAAAAAAGCTGCGATCCCAATTCCTTTTCTGCGCATTCCACTTTTGTTTTCTTGCGCAAAACGCGTTTTCTTTGCGGCATAGTCAGACAACTCCAGCGCCCGGTTGAGCAAACGATGTAGGTCAATATTTTCTCGAATGGTCTGTTCCGTCGTTGTAGTTTGGCCTGGCTGCAGGAAATTTCGTCGGCGGATTTCGACTGGAGAGATCCCCACGGCTTGGGCGATGCGGTCCATGTGCCGCTCCATGGCAAAGAGGCTCTGCGGCGCGCCAAATCCGCGAAAAGCCCCATGAGGCGGCGTATTCGTTGCCACCGCCTTCGCGCGAATGCGCACACTCGGCCAGTAATAAGGACCGCCCGCGTGAATGGTGCCCCGCGATAAAACCACCGACGACAATGTCGCATACGCTCCGCCATCGATGGTGAACTCGATTTCGCCTCCGAGAATTTTCCCATCTTTGCTAACCGCGGTGCGATGGCGGGTTCGCGAAGGATGCCGCTTCGTCGTTGCCACCATGTCTTCCGTGCGGTCATAGATGATCTTCACCGGTCTGCCGGACTTGATCGCGAGCAGCGCCGCATGCCCCGCGATCATGGACGGATACTCTTCCTTTCCTCCGAAGGCGCCTCCGGTCTCCATCTGCACGACGCGAATCTTGTCTTCGGGAAGGCCGCACAGCGCCATCAACGCTTTGTGAACGTAATATGGACACTGCAGCGAGCCCCAGACGGTGACTCCATTTTTCGGGTCGAACGCCGCGATGATTCCATTGTTTTCGATATACAACTGTTCCTGCGCGCCGGTGAAATACTCGCCTTCGACGATGTGCGCGGCTTCTTTCCAGACGACGTCCACGTCACCCTTTTCAACCAGGTAGCGCTTGAAGGTGTTGTCGGCGCCCCAGATGATTGTGGATTGTCGCTCGCTTTCTTCCATGGAGTGCACGGGCGGAAGCGGCTCGTACTCGATTGCAACGGCTTCAACTGCTTTTCGAAGTTTGTGGGGGGCTGCATGAGCTAGAAGCAGAATCGGCTCTTCAGGGTGATTCACTGTTTCAGAGGCAAGGCAAGGTTGGTCATCGAGGATCAGAGCGATGCAATTCTTTCCGGGGATGTCCTTGGCCGTTACCAAGATAAATTCGTCCCAGGCCACGCCCGGATCAAATGAAATGTTGCTGATCTTTCCGCGCGCAATGTTGCTGCGCACCGTCGCCCCATAAAGCATGCCGGGCAAAACCATGTCGTCGACGTAGCGCGCCGCTCCGGTGACTTTGTCCCCGCCTTCCTTGCGCGGCACGGATGCCCCGACGATGTGATGGACCGTCATAAATTTCTTTGCTGGCCGTATTCTGTATGAAATGGCAGGAGTTTCAAATCTCTATTTGAAGCCTCAGTACGCCAGTTGCCGCCGCAATTCGCGCCCGCCTGGCTCTCCTGGAAATTTCCCATCGGCGAATACACATTCTCCGCGCAGATAGGTTGCCTTGACGACACCGCAAAGTTTTTCACCCAAATAGGGTGAAACGCGGTGACGGTAGAAAAGACGGTCCTCTGTCGCAGTGAATTCAGCTTCCGGCTCAAAAACCACGAAGTCGGCATCAAAATTCTTTGCGATGCGTCCCTTCTGGGGTTCAGACCCGGCAAGCCGCGCAGGACCTTCCGCCATCCAGCGCGCGATATCCATCAGCGTGAATCCGCGGCCACTGGCCTCGGACCACATCACCGGCAGCGCCAGCGAAAGGCTGGAAATACCTCCCCAGGCCGACCGAAAGTTCCGCTCGTCAATCCGCTTCATCTCGGGCGGACAGGGAGAATGATCCGCCGCCACCAAATCAATGACTCCCTCTTGAAGCCCTTGCCAAAGTTTTTCGCGATTCTCCTGGCTGCGAACCGGCGGCGCGCACTTGAACAGCGTCTGGCCGTCCGGGATTTTGTCGGAAGAGAAATGCAGATAGTGCGGACAAGTTTCAACGCTGACGGGGAGACCTTCCGACTTTGCAGCCCGCAACATGTCCAGCGCCTGGCTCGTCGCCAGATGCACAATGTGCAGACGGAAATGATATTCGCGGCACAGGGAGATCATCAGCTGAATCGCGGAAAGCTCCGCTTCATCCGGCCGCGATTGCAGATACGTCGTGTATTTGCTCCAGTCCGCTCCCGCTAATCGGCGCGTTGCGGCGTCCACCGGCCCGGGCAGTTCCGCATGCACGAGCAGAGGCAAGCCAGTCCTCGCGAGATGCGGCAAGACCACGCGGAGCTCCCGCTCATTGACCATGGTGAAACCATCAATGCCAGGGTGAATGAGGAAGCATTTGAATCCCGGCACGCCCGCGGCTGCCAATCCTTCGATGTGCTCCTGGTTGTCGCTCACAACTCCGCCCCATGCCATCCAGTCCACGTAGCACTGGCCGCTCGCGGCTGCGCGTTTCGCTTCGAGTGCAGCTAGCGTCGTCGTTGCTGGCAAACAGTTGAGTGGCATGTCCACCAGCAACGTGTAGCCACCCGCCGCAGCGGCGCGGGTGGCCGTCCGGAATCCTTCCCATTCCGTCCGCCCGGGTTCGTTGATGTGGACGTGAGAGTCCACGAGCCCCGGCAGAAGGACGGCTTCGCCAAAGTCCTTCACGGAAATCTGCGCTGGCAGCTGATCCGATAGAACAACATCGAGGATTCGTCCGTCTTGGACGAGCACAGCAGCCGTTTTGATTCCGTCCGGTGTCACTACCCGCCGAGAGAGAAAAGCTTTGAGACTCATGTTCCGCGCCTACGGGACTAATACGCACAGAAGGGTACCGCAACCAACTTCAACTCCCAATGCCCCCGTGACGCCCCCGGTTTTCCCTCGCAAATTCTCAGGCGGAACGCAAAGCAAATCTGGGATAATGCAGGTCATTGAAAACACCCCTGCAACTTCTGGACGAATTCAAGGTGCGCTTTGGCACGGCCGCGAGCATTTACCGGGCGCCGGGCCGCGTGAACCTGATTGGCGAGCACACCGACTATAACGACGGCTTGGTGCTGCCAGCCGCGATTGATTTCTATTGCTGGGCAGCAGTTGCTCCACGCCGTGACCGGAACCTGGTCATCCATTCCGAGAATTTCAATGAAACGGTCGAGGCCGGCCTCGATTCCTTGTCACCCTTAGAGAAGAAGCACTGGGCCAATTATCCTCTGGGCGTAGCATGGGCGCTCGCGCAAGCGGGAAAGCGGCTCACGGGAGCAAATCTCTATATCTCCGGCGAGGTTCCGCTCGGAGCCGGGTTGAGTTCGTCGGCCGCCGTTGAAGTTGCCATTGGTTTTGCTCTGCTCGACCAGAGCGGGCTTGCCGTCGACCGCGCGGAACTGGCCCGGCTATGCCAAAAAGCGGAGAACGAATTCGTGGGCGCGCACGTTGGAATCATGGATCAGTTTGTTTCCTGCTTTGGGCGCGCGTGGCATGCGCTTTTGCTGGACTGCCGCTCGCTCCAGTATGAATTCGTCAAACTTCCGCCGGACCTCCAGTTGGTGATTTGCAATACCATGGTTCGCCACGAACTGGCGTCCGGCGAGTACAATGCCCGCCGCGCGGAGTGCGAAGAAGGCGTTCGAATCTTACGGATAGTTTTGCCGGAGATTCGCGCGCTTCGTGACGTCACGCTCACTCAGTTGGAGAAGCACGTTCGAATCCTGCCCGCAAAGGTGTTTGCCCGCTGCCGCCACGTCATTACAGAAAACGCGCGAGTGAAAAGCGCAGTCGAGGCATTTCACAGCGGAGACAGCAAAGCCCTCGGGCCATTACTGCAGGACTCGCATCGCAGTCTCCGGGACGACTATGAGGTCAGTTGCAGGGAACTCGATCTGATGGTGGAAATTGCCATGGCGCAACCGGGCCTGATTGGCGCGCGCATGACCGGCGGAGGATTTGGCGGCTGCACCATCAATTTGGTGGAGTCCGCGGCCGTGAGCGAATTCAGGAGGAACGTGGCGGCGGAATATTCCTCCAAGACAGGTCTTACTCCTGAGATTTACGTTTCTCCGGCGTCCGAAGGCGCGCAGCAAATGGCCCTCGAAAAGAACAGGCCCGCCAAGTAACAGGAACGGGCGGAGAAGGGAACTGCATCAAGTCGCTAAGATCCGTCAAGCTGCGACCTTGCGTATGAGTTTCGACGAGCTAAATCGAGTTCCACACCGGCGTTTCAATCCGCTCCTGCGCGAGTGGGTTCTGGTTTCTCCCCATCGGACCCAGCGCCCGTGGCTGGGAAGGGTCGAGAGGCTTCACACGCCTCCCGCGGTTTCTTACGATCCTAACTGTTACTTGTGCCCGGGAAATCGCCGCGCGGGCGGAGCACAGACGCCGCAGTATTCGCAAACGTACGTTTTTGACAACGATTACCCCGCGATGCTGCCGGAGGTCGCGCCTCTCCAATTGAATACGGCCGGCTTGCTCGTGGGACACGGTGAGCGGGGAATCTGCCGCGTGATGTGTTTTTCTCCGCGGCACGATCTGACTGTTCCACGAATGAGCCCGCAGGAATTGCGCGAAGTCGTGAATGGCTGGGTCGAGCAGTACTCCGCACTTGGGCAAATTCCCTGGATTCGTCACGTGCAGATTTTCGAAAATCGCGGCGAGATGATGGGCGCGAGCAATCCCCACCCGCACTGCCAGATTTGGGCGAATGAATCATTGCCGAACATTCCAACTCGGGAGCTGGCGTCCTTCCGGGAATATCGCGCTGAAAAACATTCTTGCCTGCTCTGCGACTACTTAAAGTTGGAGTTGGAGTTAAATGAGCGGGTGGTCTGCCAGAATGATGCTTTTGCCGTGGTCGTGCCCTTCTGGGCCGTTTGGCCATTCGAATCGCTGGTGCTAAGCAAGCGCCATCTCGCTTCCATCGATCAGCTCAGCGACGCAGAGCGGGACCACTTGGGCGACATCATGCGCCGCATCACCATTCGTTACGACAATTTGTTTGAGACTGCTTTCCCGTATTCCATGGGATTCCATCAGAAGCCGACCGACGGCGCAGCCTACGAAGAATGGCACCTGCACGCGCACTACTTTCCGCCACTCCTGCGCTCCGCCACGATTCAGAAATTCATGGTTGGTTACGAACTTCTCGGCTCTCCCCAGCGCGACGTCACGCCAGAGCGCGCCGCGGTACACCTCGTGGAAGCAGGAGAGACGCACTACCTGGAGCGGGCCGCGGATAATCCCTAGATCGCGATTCCCTCGCACCCAGGAAAAACAGTTTCGTAAACGATTACGCTTGGCACCCCAGTCGGGGACGTGTTAACGTCTCGCGCTGCCCCCTTGAGAGTGCCGGAAACGCTGGCACCGTGGGTCTCCGGGAAGTGCCAAAGCGATTTGAAGTATCTTGGAGTATCCGGCGATTTAGAGTAAACGGTTACTCGTACTTTGCAGGCCCACAAACGAAACGATGCTGCTCCCTGATCTTCGCAAAGCGGTCCTGGAAGCAAACCTTGAGCTCGTGCGCAAGGGCCTGGTCCTATATACCTTTGGAAATTCCAGTGCGATTTTTCGCAAGAAATCGCTGGTGGTCATCAAACCGAGCGGTGTTCCTTACCATCGATTGAGACCTGCGGACCTCGTCATCACGGATTTGAACGGTAAGATTGTGGAAGGCAAGCTGCGCCCTTCTTCCGATTTGCCCACGCACCTCATTTTGTACAAGTCATTCCCCTCCATTGGCGGCATCAGTCACACACATTCGGAGTACGCGACCGCATGGGCCCAGGCGCGCCGGCCCATCCCCTGTTTGGGAACCACGCACGCCGATTACTTCCACGGAGCAGTACCCGTCACCCAGGAAATGACGGACGCGGAAGTTGCCTCAAAATACGAAGAAAACACCGGACACGCCATCGTGCGCGCTTTTGGCGGCGTGGACTATTCCGCGGTCCCGGCCGTGTTGGTAGCCAATCATGGAGCGTTTGCCTGGGGACCCGATCCCGCAACATCCGCTCACAATGCTGTCATCCTGGAATCCGTCGCGCGCATGGCTTACTTCACTCTTGGCATTAATCAGCAAGCCGCGGCTATTGGACGCTTTCTTCACGACCAGCACTACCTTAGGAAACATGGAAAGGCCGCCTACTACGGGCAGCCCAAGGAGAAAATATGACCTCCGTGATGGCGTGGACTGCGCCGACAACTCTCGTACATCTGTCCGCAGTGGATCTCGGCATTATCGCTTTCTATTTTGCTCTAGTGCTGGGGATCGGCTTTTATCTGAGGCGCTTCGCCAACACTGGCGAAGACTTCTTCTTGGCCGGCCGCGAGATGACCGCGTGGGTGGCCGGGCTGGCCTTTGTCTCGGCCAACCTGGGTTCCTTGGAGCTGCTCGGCTGGGCGGGTTCCGCCTACCAATACGGCATCCTCGCCGCACACTGGTATTGGATCGGCGCCATTCCCGCCATGATATTTCTGGGACTGGTGATGATGCCTTTCTATTACATTTCAAAGACTCATTCCGTCCCCGGTTATCTGCAACTGCGCTACGGTTCGGCCACGAGCGCGCTCAGCGCCGTCACCTTCGCGATCATGACCATCCTTATGTCCGGCGTGAACATGTACGCCATGGCTGTCGTGATGAAGGTGGTCCTCGGCTGGAACATCAACTTCAGCATCTGGGTGTCATCGCTGACGGTAGGTATTTACGTTGCGTCCGGCGGGCTGTTTTCCGCCATCTTCAACGAAGTTTTGCAATTTTTCCTAATCTGGTTCGGCGCGCTTCTCATCCCCATCCTGGGTTTGATCGAAACGGGTGGATGGAAGGGCATGGTCGCGCGCATTCAGCAGAATTTCCCGGGTCAGGATTACACTCACGCATGGAGCACGCTTGGCCGCTTTCAGGACAATCCGATGGGGATGCACTGGACTGGGATTGTTTTCGGCCTTGGCGCCGTGCAGGCGATGGGCTATTGGACCACGGACTTCCTTGTGGTGCAGCGCGTGCTTTCGGCCAAGGACATCCGCTCAGCCAAAATGGCGCCGATCATCGGTTCCTTTTTCAAGATGGCTGTACCATTGATTGTGATTCTCCCGGGGTTGCTCGGTCTCGCGGTACTGCCGATGCACCTGGTTCCCGCGAGCAGCTTACAGCCCGGGCAATACAGTTACAACGAGGTGCTCCCGCTCATGCTGGCCCGCTACTGCGGGCCCGGCTTGTTGGGGCTTGGCATCACTGCTTTAGTCGCCGGATTTATGGCTGGCATGGCGGGCAATGTGAGCGCCTTTGCCACCGTTTGGACGTACGACATCTATCGTCCATTTCTGCGTAAGACCGCGCCCGATCAGCATTACGTTTCCATGGGACGCTGGTGCACGTTGATCGGCCTGATTGTAAGCATCGGAACTGCCTATCTGGCGATGGGCTTTGCGAGCATCATGGATTACGTACAGGCACTGTTCGGCTTCTTCATCGCACCTCTGTTCGGCACGGTATTGCTCGGAATGCTTTGGAAGCGCGTAAGTCGTGCCGCCGGGTTCTTGGGGCTGCTGGCGGGAACGCTTTCTTCCGTCACTATGTTTACGTTGATGAAATTGGATCATCGCTGGGTTGCCATATTCGCTTTGTCTCCAAAGGCCCAGGGACTCGCGCAAGACATGTACCAGGCGCTGTGGGCCTGTGTCACCTGCGTGGTAGTAACCGTGCTCGTGACGCTGGTGACTAAGCCGCGGCCCGATGAGGAACTGAAGGGACTTGTTTATGCCCTGACGGAAGTCGCGCAGGAAGGGCATACGAGTTTTCTGCGCCGGCCGCTCTTTTGGGGAATTACAGCCCTCGTGATCTTGGCGGTTCTGCAAATCATTTTCTGGTGAGAATCCATGAGCGAAAAACATCACATCATTCAGGTATGGTTCTTTGTCGGCGTTCTCCTGCTGGTATACGGCTTTCTGATTTTGGCCAGCGGACTGGCGGAATGGTCGCATCCCCCCAACATAGTATTAGCCGAGCTGCACGCTCCGGTGTGGTGGGGCGCCCTGATGCTTGTTCTGGGTCTGATTTATTGCATCAAGTTCTCCCCCGAACGCAAGGCATGACGATTTTGGCTGCTGGGTTGAACCGGGGCAAAGCATCCCAACGGAGAAGGTAAATGGCAGTTGTCGCCGGCGTTGATTTTGGAACGTTAAGCGTTCGCGTTTCCATCGTGGACAGCGAGCGCGGGCTGCTCGCTTCCGCCACCGCAGAGTATCCGCTCCATCGCAAACGCGAAGATCCCGAATACGCCACGCAGTCTCATGAAGATCATATGCGCGCCCTGGCGGCCGCTACTCGCGAAGTCGTCCGGAAATGCAGCGTCCCCGCCGAGCAGATTCTTGCCATTGCTCTCGACACCACAGGTTCTTCCGTCATTCCGGTAGGCAAGAATCTCCAGCCGCTGGATGACTATTATTTGTGGTGCGATCACCGCGCGAAAGCCGAAGCTGCGGAAATCACCGAAGCCGCGCACCGCGAAAAACTCGCCGCCATCGACTGGTGCGGCGGGGTGTACTCTTCGGAATGGGGCTTCTCGAAACTTCTCCATTGGCTGCGCCACAATCCTGCGAAGCGCGCGGAATTCGTCTCGGCCTTCGAGCACTGCGATATGGTCGCCGGAACGCTGTGTGGCATCACCGATGCAAAGCGGGTGAAGCGCAGCATCTGCGCCATGGGCCACAAGTGGCTGTGGAACCAGTCGCTCGGCGGTTTGCCACCAGGGGATTTCCTCGTCAAGGTAGATCCGCTTTTGGCAGGCGTGCGCGAAAAAATCGACGGTGAATTCGCGGCTTCCGATCAGCTCGCCGGCAGGCTTTCGCCGCATTGGGCGCAGCAACTTGGATTGAAGGCCGGTATCCCCATTCCTGTCGGTGCCTTCGATGCT
>Ga0137410_10003811_pt1 | contig 10225 bp, 8 predicted proteins | sample CZODoug1_16funga_FD_108878 | JGI IMG/M metagenome (GOLD analysis project Ga0137410, IMG submission 108878) | Vadose zone soil fungal communities from Angelo Coast Range Reserve, California, USA - CZODoug1_16fungal (Illumina Assembly) | ecosystem: Environmental > Terrestrial > Soil > Vadose zone... | reverse complement strand
TCACGACATGTCGTTCATCCTGTACAACGCGCCGCAATCGACCTGCAGTCAACGCGTGCGCTTCGTGCTGAACGCCAAGGGGCTGCGCTTCGAGGAGAAAAAGCTCGATCTTCTGGCAGGCGATCAACTCAAACCGGAATACCTCGCGCTCAATCCGAACGGCGTGGTTCCGATGCTCGACCACGACGGCACGATCGTGATCGATTCCTCGGTGATCATCGAATATATCGACGAGATCGCGCCGGTGCCGAAAAGTAGGTAAAGGAACCTTGCAAGATACTTCGACCAAAAGACGCGGTGCGAGGAATGCCTGAAGCTGGAACCGAAATGACCGCCGGCGCCGCGACGCAAGCGGCCAAGCCCGCGTCGCCGACGATCGAGGCGCGCCGCGCCCAGACGTTCCCGGCGCTCGAGCCCGAGGAGATCACGCGCGTGCGCCGTTTCGGCGCCCTGCGCCGGTATGCGGCGGGCGAGCGCGTGTACGAGACCGGAAAACCCATCTCCGGCCTGCACGTGGTGCTCTCTGGAACCATCCGTGTCACCGGCCGCGACGGGCACGGGCACGACTTTCCCGTTGTCGATCACCTCGCCGGAGGTTTTTCCGGGGAGCTCGCGGTGCTTTCCGGCCGGCGCTCGCTGGTGGACGCGGTCGCGGTCGGAGAGGTGGAGGCGCTGCTCGTCGACGCCGACCAGCTGCACGCCTTGCTCATCGCCGAGGCCGCCATCGGCGAGAAGATCATGCGCGCGCTGATGCTGCGGCGGGTGGCCCTGATCGAGACCGGCACCGGCGGCCCGGTGCTGATCGGCGCGGCGTCTTCGGGGGACGTCGCCCGATTGCGCAGCTTCCTCAGCCGCAACGGCATTCCTCATCTGCTGCTCGACCCCGCCGGCGATCACGATGCGCAGGCGTTCATCGCGCGCTACGCGCCGCGGGAGGAGGACCTGCCGCTCGCGGTGTGTCCCGATGGATCGGTGCTGCGCAATCCCACCGAGGGCGAGCTCGCCAAATGCATCGGCATGCTCGACGCCGACGGGGGCGAAGACCGCGTCTACGATCTCGTCGTCGCGGGCGCCGGTCCCGCGGGACTGGCCGCCGCCGTCTACGCGGCCTCCGAGGGGCTGAGCGTTCTTGTGATCGACGCCCGCGCGTTCGGCGGCCAGGCGGGCGCGAGCGCGCGCATCGAGAACTATCTCGGCTTCCCGACCGGCATCTCCGGCCAGGCACTGGCGGCGCGCGCGTATACGCAGGCTCAGAAATTCGGGGCGAACATGCTGATCCCGGAGGAGATCGTGGGGCTCGAATGCGAGCGACCGGACGGCGATCCGTTCACCCTGCGGCTCGCGGACGGTCGCGTCGCGCGGAGCCGCGCCGTCGCGATCGCCACCGGCGCGCGCTATCGCCGTCCGGACTGTTCCAATCTGAAGGCCATGGAAGGGCGGGGCGTGTGGTACTGGGCGTCGCCGATCGAGGCGAAGATATGCGCGGGGCAGGAAGTGGTGCTCGTCGGCGGCGGGAATTCCGCGGGACAGGCCGCCGTGTTTCTCTCCGGACATGCCGCGAAGGTCTGGATGCTGGTGCGCGGCCCCGGCCTCGCCGCGAGCATGTCCAGGTACCTGGTCGAACGCATCGCGGGCATCGCCAACATCGAGCTGTGCACCCAAACGGAGATCGTCGAGCTGCTGGGAACGCGTCAGTCGGGCGTCGAGTCGGTGACCTGGCGGCGGCGTGACCTGAGAAAGGACGAGACTCGCCCGATCCGCAACGTATTCCTGTTCCTCGGCGCCGATCCCGCGACAGAGTGGCTCAAAGATTGCGGCGTCGCGGTCGACGAGAGGGGATTCGTGAAGACCGGCGAGGGCTCAAGGCCGCTGGAGACCAGCGTGCCGGGCGTTTTCGCGATCGGCGACGTGCGCGCCGGGTCGGTCAAGCGCGTGGGCGGCGCGATCGGCGAGGGGGCGGCCGCGGTGGCGCAGATCCACGCCTTCCTCGCCCAGCCTGGAGCCAAGACCGCCGTTCGAGCTTAGTGCGTCCGGAAAATTTACCGCGATCCACATGGCGAAGAAGCGCTGCTGCACCATGGGAGAGTGAGCCGAACGATCTACCGATGGCGCCTGGTTTCCCGTGTCAGCACCTGGAGTTGCGGAATTTCCCGGTCCATCCGGCTCATCAGTCCCCGCTGTTGACCGTCGCCGCAGACATGGTGCAATAGGTCGACCGGCCTTGCAAGCCGACTCAGGCAAAATAGAGGCCTCGGGCTAGACGACGGCAGAGATGATCGACACGAATTCATCGCAGGCGAGCATATTGATCGTGGATGACGATCCGCAGAGCCTTCTCGCTCTGCAAGAGCTTCTGCAGAGCTTTGCACAAAAAGTGGTCGCAGCGAATTCCGGAGAAGATGCGCTGCGATGCGTCCTGAAACAGGACTTCGCGGCCGTTCTGCTGGACGCGCGCATGCCGGGGGTGGATGGCTTCGAGACCGCCAGATTGATCAGGGAACGCGAACGCTCCCGGCACACGCCGATTATCTTTCTCACGGGAGCCTATGAAGACGTCCATTCCGTGTTTCGCGGGTACGAAGCGGGGGCGGTGGATTACATCGTCAAACCGCTGGTGCCGGAAATCCTCAAATCCAAGATATCGGTTTTTGTCGAACTCTATAACAAGAATGCGGTATTGCTTCGGGAGATTGCCGACCGCAAGCGGGCTGAAGATCACTTGAGGAAATCGGAGGAAAATCTGCGCGCGCTGGCTGCGCATCTGCACCACGTGCGCGAGGAGGAATGGACGCGGATCGCGCGCGAGATTCACGACGAGCTCGGTCAGACGCTGACGGGGCTGAAAATGGATTTGAAGTGGGTCACGAACAGGCTGCCGGAGGACCAGCGGGCGCTCGCCGAGAGAGCGGAATCGATGTCCGCCCTGATCGACGACAGCATCCTGTCCGTGCGCAAGATTGCCTCCCGCTTGCGCCCGGAGCTGCTGGACCAGCTGGGGCTGACCGCCGCCGTCGAGTGGCACGCCGGGGATTTTCGCAAACGCACCGGGATCCGGTGCAATCTCTCTTTGCCTTCAGATGCGCCGGCGATCGATCGGGATCGATCGACGGCGGCGTTCCGTATCTTTCAGGAACTTCTGACCAACGTCGCGCGGCATGCGAACGCGACCCGGATCGATATCGCCATGCGGACGGATTCCGGCGCCTTCGTGCTGACGGTCGAGGACAACGGCAAGGGCATCGAGGAGTCTGAGGTTTTCGACGCGAAATCACTCGGGCTGTTGGGAATGCGCGAGCGCGTTCTTCCTTTTGGCGGAACCGTTGAGATCACCGGAGCGAGGGGCAGGGGGACCAAAGGAGTAGTGTCCATTCCGCTCGGCTTGAAGTAGAATTTTGTGACGCTCGCGGTGTGTGTGGTGTGGAGAATCGTTTCCGGGAGGCTTGTGCCGTGCGAATACTGATTGCGGACGACCACGCGGTCGTTCGGCGTGGCCTGAAAGAGATCCTGGCGTCGGAACCCGACATGGATCTGGTGGGTGAGGCCAAGAACGGCGAGGAAGCGCTTGATCTCGTTCGCAGGCTCGACTGGGATGTCGCCGTCCTCGATTTTTCCATGCCGGGCCGCAGCGGGGTGGAGCTGATCAAGGAAGTAAAGCGCCAGCACCCGGGCCGCCCCGTACTCGTGCTGAGCATGCTCTCCGAGGACGCGCACGCCGCGCAAGTATTCAAAGCGGGGGGCTCCGGTTACATAAACAAGGAGAGCGCCGGCGAAGAGTTGACGGCCGCCATCCGCAAAGTGGCAAGCGGAGGCAAGTACGTCAGCGCGAGCTTTGCGGAGAAGTTGGCGACGGGTCTGGCGCCCGGCGCCGACAAACCCCTGCACGAGTCCCTTTCCGACCGTGAGTACCGGGTGATGTGGCTGCTCGCCTCGGGCAGGCAGATCAACCAGATTGCAGCGGAAATGTTCCTGAGCCCGAGCACGGTCAGCACCTATCGAGCCCGCATCCTCAAGAAATTGAAGCTGACGGACAACGCCGCCCTCGTTCGTTACGCCGTCAAGCAACAACTCATCTAGGGCAGCTGCTCGCGTGGCCGGCCCGCCTGGCGCCTCAATCGTCCCAGGGGATGATGCGTAGCTCGCCGTCTACATCCGGCCGCCGATCCTCGACAAAAATATCAAGGTTGCGCGATGGTGAGCGAGAAGGCGGCCCACTATCATGAGCTACTAGATGGTTTGACAAGGGAGGTCATTCAAATCATGGGTGGCGCGATACTTGTAGTCGAAGACGAGCCGATCACTCAGAGGCTGATCGCTGTCAATCTCGAGCGCGCAGGGCACCAAGTGATGCGCGCAGCCAGCGTACCGGAGGCCGTAGCGGCTATCCGCGAGGTGCTGCCGGACCTGGTACTGCTCGATTGGATTCTCCCCAACGCGACTGGAGTGAGTTTCGCGAGGCAGTTGCGGACCGATCAGCGCACCAAGGACATCCCGATCATCATGCTGACGGGTCGTACACAGGAAACGGACAAGGTAACCGGGCTCGAAGCCGGAGCGGATGATTACATCACCAAACCCTTCTCCACCGCGGAGTTGCTCGCGCGAATCAAGGCCGTCATACGCAGGCGCGCGCCCCTGCTCAGCGACGAGGTCGTCGAGATCGCGGGCCTGAGGCTTGATCCTGCCGCGCACCGGATCACCGGGAACGGGCAGAAAATCGATCTCAAGACCACCGAATTCCGGATACTGCATTTCTTCATGAGCCATCCCGATCGCGTCTATAGCCGCGCGCAGCTTCTCGACGAAGTATGGGGTGACCATGTTTTTGTAGAGGAGCGCACCGTGGACGTGCACATTCGCAGACTGCGACAGGTGCTCCTTCCAAGCGGTCACGAAGGACTGATAGAAACCGTGCGCGGAATGGGCTATCGCTTCCTGCGCAAGCTGCCCTGAGCCGAAGCAGCTCAGAAGGCGTTCTGCTTTTTGAGCAGGACAAAGATCGTCTTCACGACGATCTGCAGATCGAGCTGCAAAGACCAATTTCTCAAGTACGTGAGATCATGCTCGATGCGCGCCTGCATCTTGTCGAGGGTATCGGTTTCTCCTCGCAAGCCGCTGACTTGTGCCAAGCCCGTGATTCCCGGCTTGACCTTGTGCCGGATCATGTAGCCCTTGATCAAGCGGCGATACATTTCGTTGTGCGCTACCGCGTGGGGTCGAGGACCCACGACACTCATGCTGCCCTGGAGCACGTTGAAAAACTGCGGCAATTCGTCAAGCGATGTTTGGCGCAGAAACGCGCCAAACCGGGTTACGCGCCGGTCGTCGCGCGTGGCCTGCTTGATCAGGTTCCCGTCTTCGAGCACGGTCATCGTGCGGAACTTGTAGACGATGATTTCCCTCCCGTCGAGTCCATAGCGGCGCTGCCTGAAGAGAACCGGCCCGGGAGTGGTCAGTTTTATCCCGATTGCAACGGCGAGCATGACCGGCAGGACCAGCACGAGGATCGACAACGAGAGGACGATGTCGCTCGCGCGCTTGATCAGGCCGTTGATCCCGTAGAACGGAGTTTCGCACGCCGCTACGACGGGCATGCCGCCGATCGCATCCATACGCGCCTGGATCAGGTCGAACAGGAAAATGTCCGGGACAAAGTAGATCGATGCGGTGGTGTCGTGCAGCTCGTCGAGCAGCTTGAGGATGCGGGGCTGCGAGGCCATCGGCAGTGTGATGTAGATCAATTCGACATGATGTGTCTTGACGTACTCGGCGACTTGGTCGAGCGGGCCGAGGATCTTGCCGGCGTCGATACCATTCATCCGCTCGGGGCTGCGATCTTCGAAATAGCCGGCGAAGCGGACACCGAGAAACGGGGTGGCCTGAATTCGTTCGGCGAGTTTGCGGCCAAGCTCGCCTTCGCCTGCGATGACGGCGACCCTCTGCGCGCCTTCCTGCGCGAGCATGCGCAGCAGAACGACGGGCATCAGCGCGCGAGCGGCGAACAAAGTGACCGGCGTTGCGAGCATCCAGGTGAAGACGACGCGCGGGTCGAATGAGCCCAGCGTGCGAGTCGCCCAACCGATGATCGTCAGGAGTGCGACGACGACAAGCCAGCCTGCCAGGACATCGCCGGCGAGCGCCCGCAGGTTGGTGCCTTTCGGAGGGTCTCCGGGAAACGTCAGCGAGAACACGATCAGGGCGAGGATCAGGTAGGGACCTTCGAACGTCTCGCCGAAGGCGAGGGTGGCAACCAACAGCATTCCCACTGCCACGAGCGGATCGAGCGCCGCCTGCGCGAGAGCGGCGGGTGTACGCAGCTGATCCAGAAGCGGTCCTCGGGATGGGTGGACGGCGAGCCTGTCAGGAACCGAAAGGGCCATGGGTGCAGGGAAGGCGTGCGCCTTGTCTCGTGGCTGTTGTGGGCGACCCGGGGCTTGGAAGCGGTCTCGCTCAAGGTCCGCCCGCAACACGGTATAGCGCCATTGCAAACGTTGAATGGGCGACCGGCTAGCTCTAAGGAGCTACCCAGATGCTGGAAACGCACCGCGACGACGCAGGAAGGGTGTTGCCTCGCGGCCGCTGCTGTGGAGCAATCGCCGCCGCTGCTCCGGATGGCCTATACGGTTCGTGCGTTCCGGGTCTGCCGCTCGGCCATACAAACAATGACTTGAGATCGTGACACTGCCGAGGGAGATCATTTTCCGATTGTTTCATGTCTGTGTCATACGCGATATCCATATTGGCGACGACGATTCATAGAGAAAGGCGCCCATGCAAGCCGACGCGGCTGAACTCGCCGGACAAAGTTGGCCTTGTACCCTGCCGCTTGTATCTCGGTCCTCTGCCACAGTGAACGGTGTCATTTCCGGCAACGCGTCCCAACTGGATCCACTCGAGCTCGAATCGCTCGTTCTGAACATGGATGCGTCGCTGAGAGTGCACGCGCGGCATCAGTTCTTTACTTGGACCCAGGGATTGCTGCAGAACTTGTTGAAGCACGAGCTGCTGGTTTGCGCTCTGCGAAACGCGGAACCGATGTCGTTCCATGTAGACAGCTTTGCGACTTCGCCGCTGGACCTGGCGTCTATCAGCGAACTATTCCGTCAAGACACCTCGGTGGTTCCGCATCTCATCAAAACCTGGGAAAGCAATTACTTCCAGCCCGTGGTCTGCGAAGTGGAAAATGTGGGCCCGCTCGAGCGCAGCGCGTTTGCACGCGAGCTGAATCGGATAGGAGCGAGCGTGGTCCTGGCGCATGGTACCTACGACATGTTCGGTAGACCGGCGAGTTTCTTCACCTTTGCGTGCCAGTCCGGGACGCTCGGCCCCAAGCAGGTTTGTCTTGTCGAGCGGGTCGTTCCGTTCCTGCACCTAGCCTGGGTGCGCACCCAGATCAACCGGCCCGCGGAAAACCCCGGCGTCAATCCTCCCCAAGCCAATCTTCTTACCTCGAGGGAGCGGGAAATCTTGCACTGGATCCACCTGGGCAAGAGCAACATCGAGATCGGGGTCATCCTGAAGATCAGTCCCTTGACGGTAAAAAATCACGTTCAGAAGATTCTGCGCAAGTTGAATGTCCAGAATCGCACGCAAGCCGTCGGCAAAGCGATGGCGCTGCGTATCCTGAGCATCTGAGCGCGGCTCGGGCGATTCGTCGCCTGCGTGTCTGTAGTTCTATCGACCTACTTTCGGGCAGCGAAGCGTTGGACTCGGTTTCACGCTGTCGCTCTATGCTCGCACCTGTCATTTCAGCTCTTGAGAGGAAAGGACGATGAAGAAGCTGATGCTCGAAGCGCTTGCCGCCTGGCTGGCATTGGCAGCGGCGTACGGGCAGGTCTTCGCTGCCATACAGACCGGCCCCAACGTCGCGTCGACGATGATTTCTTCCCGCGGCAACGAGGCCTTTGCGAAAGGCGGCATCGCCGCGAACGGGGAGGTTGCGCTCCTGCCTTCGGCGCTGAAACGGCAGGCGGTCTTCAACCAGCGCGAGGCCGGCGCGCTGCAACACGTGGTTCTGCCGGTAAACCGCGACAGCGGTCAGATCAAGGAAATTCGGATCGTTCGAATTGACGATCCGGAAACGGTGAAATTCGACTCGGTCACCGATACCAGGCCTATTTCTCGGACTGCCTTCCCTGTCCCGGAGCCGGGCAGTTGGGCCACGGCGCTGGCGGGCTTGCTCGGAGTGATTGCCATCGCGCGTCGCCGTATGTCGCTGTGACGACGCGCGCCTGGGGCGGGCGGCCAATGACTCCTGATTCACAGGAGCTCTTGCCGGCCGACGACCCATGGCACGCGTGTCGCGGTGCGCCCGAGGTTCGGATTTCTGCTACCCAAGATCTGAACTCGTTCTGAGCTACCCATGACTCGCAGCCGCGATGGTACCTGGCTGCGAGTCATGGGCGCGGCAATTGCGGTGACCGGGTTTCTCATGCCGGGGACGAAAGCGCTTGCGTTGTGGGACGACAAGCTCCAGCTGTACGCGGAGGAGAAGCTCGTCCGTGACGACAACGTGTTTCGCCTCTCGAATAGCGTGGATCCTGCGTCCGCAATCGGCTCGACCTCGAAGGGCGACACCTATCACACGACGTCGGTCGGATTCAACTTCGACGTTCCGGTCAGCCGTCAGCGTTTTCAAGCGGCCTTCACGAGGAACGATACACGCTACCAGCAATTTACGGATCTCGATTTCACCGGCCACGACTCGCGGGCCGTGTGGCTTTGGCAGCTTGGCAACGACCTGAGCGGCCGGCTGGGATATACCGAGGCGCTCTCGCTCGCGTCATTCGCGTACATTCAGGCCAACACGCCTGATCCTCTCAAGACCCGGCAGGCCTTCTTGAATGCGGCTTTTCTGGTCACGCCGCGCTGGCGGCTCCAGGGAGGGTGGACCGGGCTGGAGCAGACGAACGGGAATCCGGCGTTCCAGACCAGCGACATCGATATTTCCAGCACCGATGCAACGCTGAGCTATATCACTCCCTCCAATAATTCCGTGGGACTCAGCGCGCGGGTCGAGGACGGTCGCTATCCGAACCGGGAGTTCGTGCCCGGAAGCACTCTCGACGACGCCTACCGGCAGTACGGCGCCGGCATCGTCATCGACTGGAGCCCGAGCGGCGTGTCGCATCTGACGGCGCGCGTCGACCACGTCAGCCGCCGCTATGAGCACTTGTCGCAGAGCGATGTCGACGGCAATACGTTCCTCGCCGAGTACGACTGGAAGCCGACCGGCAAGTTCTCGCTCGCGGCTACCCTCCGGAGGGATATCAGCCCCTACCAGGACATTCAATCGAGCTTCGTGCTCGTCAAGGGAGTCAGCCTGCGCCCGAAGCTCAATGTAAGCGAAAAAATCGACGTGTCCGCAGTGTTCGACTACAGTCGCTGGTATTTCCTTGGGGACCCGGGGCTGGTGTCCGGTGGGGTGCAAGGTCGTGTGGACCGTCTGCTCTCGGCGACGGCGACAGTTTCGTATCGCGCCGCCCGAAATCTGACGTTCCTGGTCAGTGCGCAGCGCGAGCTTCGCACCTCGAACACCGCTTTGGCTGACTACGCATTCGACGTCGTGTTTTTGACCGCCCGGATCGCGTTCTAGACGATGACCGGCCCCCTGTGAAGGGGCCGGCTGTCGATCCCGCTAGAAAGCGGGCGGGCTTTCTCCGATCAGCGGGGCGTAATCGACCAGTTGAGATCCCCCACCGTGTCGATGGCGGAGCCGCTCGACAGGGTGGCGCCGTTCATGAACCAGATCGAGTCCTGGCCGGTCACTTGATTGCGCCACAGGATGTCGGACTTGCCGTCGCCGTCGAAGTCGCCGATCCCCGCGATGCTCCAGTTGAGATCCATCACCGCGCCGATGGCGGGGCTGCTCGACAGCGTGGCGCCGTTCATGAACCAGATCACGTCCTCGCCGGTCGTCGGGTTGCGCCACAGGATGTCGGCTTTGCCGTTTCCGTCGAAGTCCCCGGTTCCAGCGATGGTCCAGTTGAGGTCGGTCATCGCACTGACGGAAACCGCGCTCACGATCGCGGCTCCGTTCATGAACCAGAGCAGGTTTTCGCCGGTTGCGCTGTTGTGCCACAGGATGTCGGACTTGCCGTCGCCGTCGAAGTCGCCGGTCCCCGCGACGCTCCAGTTGAGATCCGCCACAGTCGCGAAGGCCACTGCACCACCCGAGATCGTCCCGCCGTTCATGAGCCAGATCGAGTTGGCGCCGGTCGCGTTGTTG
>Ga0137410_10003810_pt1 | contig 10226 bp, 13 predicted proteins | sample CZODoug1_16funga_FD_108878 | JGI IMG/M metagenome (GOLD analysis project Ga0137410, IMG submission 108878) | Vadose zone soil fungal communities from Angelo Coast Range Reserve, California, USA - CZODoug1_16fungal (Illumina Assembly) | ecosystem: Environmental > Terrestrial > Soil > Vadose zone... | reverse complement strand
GCGATACGAAGGGCGATTGGCGCTCTACCAACAATCCTCGATTCACATCCCGATCAACGAATCTCATTCCCCAGACGACGTCTCCGAAACCATCGTCGGAAAGCTGAAATCGCTGTCAGATGAGGCGCGCGTTCTGGCATAATTCATCTGTAATGGCGGCAAAAGACATCTATCACGATCATGTCAGGAAGGCGCTCGAAAACGACGGCTGGACGATCACGGACGATCCGTATGGCCTAAAATGGGGCACGCCACTCTGCAAATAGATTTAGGGGCGGAACGGCTTATTGCCGCCGAAAAGGGCAATCAAAAAATCGCCGTCGAAATCAAAAGCTTCGTTGGGCGTTCTCAGGTTGATGATCTGGAGGATGCGCTGGGCCAGTTAATGTTGTACCGTTACCTTCTGCGCAAAAAGGAACCGGAACGACTGCTTTATCTGGCGGTTAACGCTGGTGTATATGCGTCGTTTCTAAGCCAGCCGCATGTTGAGCCTCTTTTGCGAGAAGAGAATATTCGGCTCATCGTGTTCGAGCCGATGAAGGAGGAAATTACCGAATGGATAAACTGGACAGATACCGAGACATAATTGAGCAAGTGTTGGCAAAGCAGGTATTCAATTCCGACCGCTACCCGCATTTGCGCGACCGGCCGGTTTTTGATCGCCGCTCGGATAATTACCTTATGCTGCGCGAAGGCTGGGACGAGTCAGAGCGCTCCTACGGCGTAGTCGTTCATCTGGAAATCATCAACGGCAAGATTTGGGTGCAAGAGGACTGGACGGAACACGGTGTCGCAGGCGATCTGGAAGAAGCCGGCGTGCCGAAGAGCGACATCGTGCTCGGCTTTCAACCGCCGCAAGTGAGGCCATACACCGAATACGCCGCGGCGTAAGGGCGTTTGATCACTTGCAAACGACCATTCGTTTTACTCGTGCGGATCGCGGTGATAAAGGTCGCGCCACGCCGAGAGATAAGGCGAATGGCCGTCTTCGGAATCGCGCAGTTGTTTGATTACCGGATGGGTGAATTTGTTGACGATGGCGTTGATCATCACTCGTAGGGCCTGTTCCTGATCCTCGCTCAGGTCGCCGAGGCGTTTGCGGCTGCGCTCAAATTCGGTAAAAGCCATCTCGCTGACCTGGCGCCGGAACGCGCCGATGACGGCGTTGAGGTCGCCTTCGGCCAGGGCGCGGAAGAATTGTTCGGCTTCGGCCTCGATGATTTCTTCGGCGCGCATCGCCTCGCGCTGGCGTTCGGCGCGGTTGGCTTCGGCGATTGATTCCAGGTCGTCAACATTGAACAGGAAGGCGTTGTCGAGCCGCCCGATCGCCGGATCGATGTTGCGTGGTACGGAGATGTCGACGAGCAGCATCGGACGGTTGCGACGGCGTTCGAGCGCGCGGCGGATCTGGTCGGAGCGAATCAGGTAGCTCGGCGCGCCCGTCGAACAGATCAGAATCTCGGCTTCCGGCAACCGCTTCTCGAATTCCTCGAAATGTACAGGCTCGCCGTTCAACTCGCCCGCCAGCGCGACCGCTTTCTCGTATGTGCGATTGACGATCAGCAGGCGACTCGCGCCATAATTCAAAAGGTGTTTTGCCGCAAGCTCCGCCATCTCGCCCGCGCCGATCAACATCACCGAGCTCCCTTTCAAGTCCTCGAAGACCTTTCGCGCCAGCTCGACCGCGACGAAGCTGATCGAGACCGCGCTGGACCCGACGCCAGTTTCGTTGCGTACGCGCTTGGCGACGGCAAAGGCGCGGTTCATCAACCGGGTCAGCTCGTGGCCAACGACGGCGTTCTCCTGCGCGCGCCGAAAAGCCTCTTTGACCTGTCCTGTGATCTGCGGCTCGCCCATGACCATCGAATCGAGCGACGACGTGACGCGGAAGACGTGTTTGATTGCGGCCTGGCCGGCGAGGTCGTAAAGATGTTTGCGCAGCGGCGAAAGATCGTATTGGTGGAAGCGGCTCAGGAAATCGTAGAGGCGCGAAACAGCGTTCTCGTGTCGCCCGGCGCCGTTCGGGGTCGCGGCGATCAATTCAACTCGAGTGCAGGTGGAAACGATCAGCCCCTCGCTGATCATTTCACGGTCGACCAACTCGCGTAGCGCGTCCGCGAGGCGCGATTCAGCGAACGCCAGGCGCTCGCGCACCTCGATCGGGGCCGTTTTATGACTCGTTCCGATTAGAACTATGCCCATATGATTGCGGATTGCGGATTGCAATGCTTAGCCACAGAGCCACGGAGACACAGAGCAGAAAGAGAAAAGAGGCTTTCTCGACAATATCTTTTTCTCTCCTTCTCTGTGCCTCTGTGTCTCTGTGGCTAGTCTCAATCCGCAATTATCCAAAGACGTGATAGCCGCCCAATCCGCGCGCGCCGAGCCAGGTCAGAATTACGACCACGAAGCCTGCGACTGACATCCAGGCCGCGCGGCGTCCGCGCCAGCCGGCGGTCAACCGGTAGTGGATCGGGAAGAGGTAAACAATCCAGGTGACGAGCGCCATCACCTCTTTTGGATCGTTGTGCCAGTAGCGCCCGTCGCGCTGGTTGTTCCAGAAAATGCCCGTCGCGACGCCTAGCGTCAGCAGTACGAATCCGATCGTCACGCTGCGATAGCCTATCTCGTCGCAGGTGTTCAGCGCCGGCAGCCGCTCGGAGCTTGCGCCGAAGCGCTTGGCCTTCAATTCACGCTCCTGGATCAAATACATCAGGCCGCAAACGAAAGTGACGGCGAAGGCCGCGTAAGAGGCGATGACCAGAGTGACGTGAACGGGAAAGACGATCTGCGTTAGCGGGCCCGCCGAGATCGCGCTCTCCAACATTCGCGGCACGGCCTCGGCCCGCGCCGGCAGCAGCAGCGATACGAGCATGAATAAATAGACCAATGGGAGGAGGAAGGCCGGCAACGCCCGCGTATGATAACGCTTACTTACGGCCAAATAATAGCCCGCAATCGCCCACCCGAGGAACGAACTGACCTCTTTCGGGCTGACCACCGGAAAATGACCAGACTCCCGCCATGCCGCCACGATCGCGGCTGTGTGGGCCACAAAACCCAGCCCGATGATGAGCTTCAGATCGCGGTCGGGCCGCTTGGATTTCGTGGCGAACGTGTAGATTGAATAGAACGCGCCAGCCAGGTAGAGCGTCAGGGCAATCACCAATAGTATAACCATCATTGTATCCCGCGGTTGTTTTTCGCTCAGGAATGTTACGGGGAAGATTATAGCGCCGGATTTAAGGGTAGCGCTACCTGCACGCCCAATGCATTGAATGACGGTCAGCGCCGCCGCTCACAGGGCGGCCACTGATGCTCACTGATTCCCACTGATTCCCACTGATTCAAGGATCAGGGTTGCGCCAACCGTTCGTATTCCACTCGCAAATTGAATCTGATTGTTTTATTCGCGGAGGGTGAAAGCCTGTTGTCGAAGATGAAATAACTCTGTCCGGTAGGCAGTGTCGCGTTGATCGTGTCCTCTGTCACAGGTCCTGACCTGTACCAGGCTTTAGGCTGGTACGAGTAATTCTTTCGCCAGTTTACCAGGCCATCCTCGTTGGTCACGATGGCGTCAATTTCATTCTTTTCGCCGCCCTGCGCCGTGAATTTTCCGACCAATCGAGCGTTCCGCCAATCATTCTGCACATGCAGCGGTTGCGACCACATTTGGTCGGGCTGCAAAGCGAGCGCTTTAGTGTCGATCTCGTAGCTTTCGGACTTCCAGAATGGAGTGGGCATTGGTGTTGGTTTAGGAGTAGGCAGGCTAGTGGAATATACGACCGGCCCGCCGGTAACCGTCGCTTGCCCTTGAGATCGACCTTTTAGTATCTGCGGAAGAACAGCGAAGGCGACTAAGACACACGCGCAAGCGCCGAGTATGGCGAAAGCGATGATGCCTTTGCGGGCGCGCTTAGCGTTTTTTTTAGACCTGGCGATGCCATATGGTGTGGAAACGTCCTCCCCACATTGGAGGCAAATCCGCGCATCTTCAGGCAATTGCTCCCCACAGTTGAGGCAAAATATGACTGCCTCCTCGATAATCTCGTACAACTCTTCCGGCTTGCGGCTACGTTCCTTTTTCATTGTGTCGCAAATGTCTCGCGGGAAATGACCAGTGTTGTTTTCACAATGGGGGCGACGTCACTAAACCACTCAGGAAGGGGATCAACGGGACATCCTTGGGGTGCTCTGGGGCGGACTTCACTCTTTGGCTTTGCCCAATCGCTCATCTATTTCGCGCTGGAGCGCGCGAAGCAGGGCAGCGACGGTTTCTTTGTCTCTCTTCGTCAACTTCTGATAATTGAACGTCATGACGTTCATTATCGCATCGTTGATCTTGCTTCGACAATAGCTTCCTCTATCAGTTTGACTCTCAATTCCGCGCGCTGGATTTCCGGGGTTGGCCATCGGGCGCCGTCGCCGTCGCCAGCGCCATCGGTTGATGAAGACTGGAAACCGTGCGATAAAGTTCGTTTCGGGGTCACACCCCAAATAGCCCCGAATAGAATGATAATTTACGAAGATGGAGCGAGGCATGATATCCAGAGCCGCCCTTTTATATCTCTCACAAAAAACCGAACTGAAAGACTTTTTTTCAAAACTCCCCGGATTCAGCCGGGTCATGCGCCGCTTTATCGCCGGCGAAAACATTGACGACGCGATCGCGGCCATACTGGAGCTCAACCACGCCGGCATGGCGGCGACCTTCGACCATCTGGGCGAAAGCACAACGTCGCGGGCCGAAGCCGAATCCGATGTGCGCGAATACCTGCGCGTTTTGGATCGCATCGAAAACACCGGCGTCAATTCCAACGTCTCGGTCAAGCTGACCCAGTTGGGATTGGACATTGACGAAGATTATTGTTTGCAGAACGCGCGCCGGATCGCCGAGGCGGCCAAACGCCACGGCAACTTCGCGCGGATTGACATGGAGGATTCGTCGAAGACCGACACCACGCTGGACATATTCAAACGGCTCTACGGCGAATACGGCAACGTCGGCGTCGTCCTGCAGGCTTACCTTTACCGCACCGAGAAGGACGTCGACGACGCGCTGGCGATGGGCGCGCGCATCCGGTTGTGCAAGGGCGCTTACAAGGAACCCGAAGAAGTGGCTTTTCCGGAAAAAAGCGAGGTGGACGCGAACTACGTCAGGCTGATGAAGAAGCTGCTCAAGAGCGGCGTCTATCACGGCATCGCGACGCACGACGAGAAGATGATCGCCGCGACCAGGGAATTCGCCGCCAGGGAGGGCGTTTCGAAGGACGCGTTTGAATTCCAGATGCTTTACGGCATACGGCGTGATCTGCAATTGAAGCTCGTGCGGGACGGCTATCGAATGCGGATCTACGTGCCGTATGGCGAATATTGGTACCCGTATTTCATGCGCCGATTGGCTGAAAGGCCGGCGAATCTATGGTTCGTGCTGAAAAACTTGTTCAAAGGATGAAAGTCAGCCACGAATGAACACGAATGTTCACGAATTTCTTTCTCGACCTCGATGCCCCATTTGTTTTCCGTCGCCTTCTTCCATTCGTGGATATTCGTGTTCATTCGTGGCTGACTTTCCCCTCTTGAATATTATAGTCAGCCCAGCTTCAACTTCTCCAACTCCTTCACGACATCTTCCGGCTTCCAGTCGTTGCCGCGATAGACTTTCACGACCTTGCCGTCAGGCGTGATGATGGCGGTGCGCAATCCGTGGATGACCTGATTCTTATCCTTATCATCCTTCCAGTAGTTCAATCCGAAAAACCGCGCGACGCTCTTAATCTGCTCGGGGCTGCCGGTGGCGAACTCCCATCGCTTGAACCCGTCTTTATCCGAACCGGCGTGGCGCGCTCCGTAGTCGCGCAGCACGTTCGGTTTGTCGTAATCAGGATCGACGGTGACGCTGAGCAGACGCGTCTTGTCGCGCAGCGCAGGGTTGTTCTGCAATTCGCGATTGATCGCCACGAAGTTCTGAGTCATCAGCGGGCAGTAATCGGGCAGCGGGCATCGCGTGTAGATGAAGGTCATGATCAGCGCCTTACCGCGGTATTGTTTGAAGCTGATCTTCTTGCCGTCCTGATTGACCAGCGTGAAATCGGGCGTTTCCGTCCCGGCGGCGGGTTCGACTCCGCTCTCTTCGGCGTTGCCGGCGAGCTTCGGATCGACGACGTTGGAGACGACCGGGTTTTCGAGCCACGAGCGGCCCTGATCGACGACCAGCGTGGCCTGAATCTGCGCGCCCGGTTTCAATTCCGGGTAGACCCAATCTTCGAGCAGCGTGAACGGCATGGTCATCGCTTCCATATATCCTTTGATCTCTTCGTGCGCGATCGTCACTTTGTGGTCGGCTTTGTTTGCGGAAACGACCTTGCCCTTGACTTCGTACCGCTGAGCCGCGTTTGAGGCTTCAGGGGATTTAGACGTAGAGCTGGAACTGCAAGCTGAAACGATCAGGCCAAAAATCAACAAAGAATAGAGCAGAAACTTATTTTTCATTGTTTTCTCCCAGTTTTATGACGCTTCGTTGGTTTTCATTTCAACGCGCGGGAAATGTCGGTCAGTGAGGCGTCATTCTACATCAAGCGGCGCAAGCTTTCCGCCCGGCGTCACGCGAAACTTCACGCCGCGCCATTCGATCTCGTCTCCGACCAGGCCCGCCGCCCAGACGCCGAACGCGATCAGATCGCGAATCGGCGCCAGCCAGAAATATCGCGCCAGCGCGCGGTCTTTCAAGCCGTACACGCCGATGACGAAAAGAGGCAGGAATCGGGCGAGGACCGTCACGGCCAACAGCCACAATGCGAAGCCTGAAAAGCCCCAGGCCAACGCCGCCATCAACGCCGTCGCCACGCCGTGAGTCATGATCATTCCGCGATAACCCCACGGGCGCGAAACGCGCACCGTCCGCGCCCATCTTACTTGATGTCTCAACATCGCCGCGAACGTGTCGGGCGCGGAGACGTGTTCGACCACGCAATCCGAGAGGACGACTTCCAGTCCTTCCTTCGCGGCATGACTGCCGAGCAGGAAGTCATCGGCCAGATAATCGGCCAGGGCAGGGAATCCGCCCATGCGTTCGAGCGTCTCACGCCGCATCGCGATGGTCGAGCCGAACGCGAATTTGACGCCCTGGAGCGCGCGCGCCGAACAGACGTCGGGGCCGAACGTCGCCGAGACGCCGATGTTTTCGAGCAATCCCGCGAACGTCTTCGCATTCGTCCCGCGGTAGAGACATGTCACCATCCCGACTTGCGGGCCAACATGCGAGTTGGATTGTGGACGCAGCGGGGCCATGACGCGGCGCAGGTAATCAGGCTCGACGCGAATGTCGCTGTCGGCGATCAGCAACACGTCGTGCTTCGCCTTCGCGTACATGTTTTGCAGGTTGGAGACCTTGGCGTTGTGGCCGAGTTCGTCCGGCGAGACGACGAGTTCGATGTCGCGCTCGGGGAAATCGGCGATCAAACGGCGGATGATCGGGATCGCCAGGTCGCTCTCCTCGCGGAGGCCGAAGATGATCTGGTATTCGGGATAATCCTGCCGGAGGAAACTGGCGAAATTTTCATAGGCCTCGGCGTCGGCCCCGCGAACCGGTTTGAAGATCGTCGCCGGCGGAGTGTAGTTCAAGCCCAGCGCACGCTGCCGGCGCCGGTCGGCGAACCAGAGCAACCCGGCCACGAGCGCGATCAGATAGTAGACGATCGCGGCGATCACGCAGGCGAGCAACACCGCGCGCAGCGCGAACAAGGCCCGGAACGCGACGGGGGCCGCCGCCCGACTGACCATTTCTTCAGGCGCAAGCTCCGAGTAGATCAGTCCCGCCCATTCGATTACGCGGGTCTTGAAAAAAACTTCGACGTGTTTATCAAGTGAAATGACCGCGACTCCGAGCGCGACGAGCATCGTCCCCATCCATCTCCCTTTCGAGATTCGCTCATTCAGAAAGAATCGCGCGCCCAGGGTATTGGTGATGTAGGTGACGGCGGTCAGCGGCGCGACGAAGCTGAGGTCGGCGTAACTGAGCAAGCTGATGAACGAGAAGAACGCGACCGCCAGACAGGCGACGCCCCCGAAGAGGTAAGGATTGCGGATCATCCTGCCCAGCGAGCCGATGAGCGCCTTCGGGCGAAACGAAACGGCGCCGACCTTCCGCATCCCTTTGGCCGAAAGTATTTCGCCGAGCGAGCTGCCCACGACCAGACTGCACAGAAGCAGAAACGTCTTCATCCGGCTACGCCTCCCGGCTCCGGGCTGGTGGTTCTTTGCTCAGTGCGGGAGACGACGGCCACGCCGAAACAGATGATTATCGTTCCGATCCATCGCGTGATCGAGACGTGTTCGCCCAGCGCTCGCCACGACATAAACGCGTTCACCGCGTAACCGAACGACGTGACCGGCAGCACAAAGCTCAAATCGGCCCACGAGAGCGCGGCCAGATAGAGCCCGAAAAATACGCCGAGAAGGAGGATGCCCATCCAGATCAGCGGATTCGTGAAGACCTGCAGCCCAATGTTGAACAGCTCGACCGGATCGAGCGTGTTGACCTCGCCGATGGATTTCATCCCTTTGGTCAAAGAGACGTCGCCGAGCGTCTGCGCGCAGATGGCGAAGAATAATACGATAAAAATCCTCATATTGCGGATTGCGGATTGCGGATTGCGGCGCTTAGCCACAGAGCCACGGAGGCACAGAGTAAATCACCAAAGGATGGTCAGCTTTCATCTTTCCATGCCTCGGCTCCGTGTCTCTGTGTCTCTGTGGCTAACTTCCTCAATCGGTAGAGTTTCGTAAGTCGCCGGCCTGAAGCCGGAGGTCTCGATCGCGCTCCGCACGCGGGCGCTGACCAGAGCTTTCAATTCACGCTCGCCGCCGGGGTTTTCGCGTTTCGCAGCTTCGTCGGCGTCGAAGGCGAGCGGGTGAGCGTATATTTCGCCGCTTGCCGCGTCAAACTGTCCGGGCCGCTCGGGCTGATCGTCCCGAGCGGTTTGACTGATCAGCCGGATCAGGCCGAGCAGATAATCTTCATTCATATCGCCCGTTTGCAGCAGGCCGTAAACTTTTTGCGGGCGGACGAAGTCTCGCCCGCGCAGCCTGCGCTCGCACCAGCGCCCGAGCAGGTTGTAGACCGTTCCCAGGACCAGCTTGGCCGTCAGATTATTTCGGTCGAGCTTCAAGCTCACCCGCATCTCGCCCTTCACGACGCGGACGCGGCGAACTCCGAACTCTTCACACAACTTTATCAACTCGTCGAAGATCACCGGGTGTTGATGCAGATGCGCGTGACCGTCGACGTGCGAGAAGCGGAGTCGCGTCGCGGCGAAACGCTCGAACTGCGCCCGCATCTCGCGGCGAATCTCGCGTCGCGCGGCGGGGCTGAAATAGTAATGAACACCGGCGCGGAACGGGCTGGTTGTGAAATCGCCGGTTGTGTCGGTGATGTGCGGGATTTTCGCGTGAGGCAATGCGGCGCGGCCATGAACCAGCGCCAGGTGAAGTCCGACGGCGAGGCCGGGATTCGATCTCGCCAGCTCGACGGCCTGGCGGGCGGCGCGTTCGTTGACCATCAGGCTGCAACTCGTCAAGACGCCTTCGCGGTGCGCCAGGACGATCGCGCGGTTGACGGCTTCGGAATAGCCGAAGTCGTCGCCGTTGATGATGAGAGGGATTGGCGCGCGTGGGGCAGTAAGGTGGTGATTACCGCTCATTTTCAGACAGCGACAGGCAGATGTTCAGCGAACGCGCCGAGGGATTCACACTTCACGGCCTCACGGAGCAGTTCCTTTAACATCTCCGCATCAGTGATGCCATCAAGGGTTTCAGCAATTCCCTGAGGGAGAGAGCCGAATCGAATTTCCAGGATTTCGATGATATTAGCGCGCAAAGTTTCCTGTATCGCCATTCGTTCCCAACTCGAGATGTATGGTTTGCCTATTTCTTTGTTCTCTTTTCGGATAGTTTCTTTCAATTCCTGTTCCATATTTTGCGGCAATATCAGCTCCCAATCAATGAACCGCAGCAAGTCTATCACATCCCGGCGCATCTCTTTGCGTTCGCGCAGCAGGCGGATCAATTCTAACTTGGCCTTCATCCGCGCGTTCGGCGAACCTCAGAAAAGCGTTTGGAGTTCCGCCTTTAGGCGGCGGCAGAAAAGCGTTTGGAGTTCCGCCTTTAGGCGGCGGCAGAAAAGCGTTTGGAGTTCCGCCTTTAGGCGGCGGCAGAAAAGCGTTTGG
>Ga0137410_10003809_pt1 | contig 10227 bp, 6 predicted proteins | sample CZODoug1_16funga_FD_108878 | JGI IMG/M metagenome (GOLD analysis project Ga0137410, IMG submission 108878) | Vadose zone soil fungal communities from Angelo Coast Range Reserve, California, USA - CZODoug1_16fungal (Illumina Assembly) | ecosystem: Environmental > Terrestrial > Soil > Vadose zone... | reverse complement strand
CTCGCCCCGCCCACGCGCGATGGATGGTCCCTGAGGGGGTGTGCTTCCGAGAAAGGTGCATCGCCGATGCCAGGCTTGTCACGTGCGCGGACCGGTTGTCACAATGACAGGCAGAAAGACGGGTCAAATCGCCGTAAGCCCCTGTTTGTTCGCGCTAAAGCCGCGTCATACCGACCGTCGCTCTGGCAGATGGGTTGCACTGAGACACATATATCTATGGTGAAGACCCGGCACACCGCATCAGGGGAGGCCTGCGCTCGATGGCCAAGGTGATGGTGGTGGACGACGCGTATTCGGAGCTCCAGGTGATGGAGACGATCCTCCGATCGGTGGGTCACGACGTGTTGACCTACCTCGACGGCGACCAGCTCGAGGAGAAGATCGTCAAGGAGCGCCCGGACGTCGTCCTGCTGGACATCGTGATGCCGAGGCGGAGCGGGTACGAGGTGCTCCGCAGCCTGCGCAAGGACGAGCGGATCCGTGAGACGCGAGTGGTCGTCGTCAGCTCGAAGAACCAGCAGAGCGATCGCGTCTGGGGCATGCGGCAGGGCGCGGACGAGTATCTGCCGAAGCCGTTCACGCCGGAGCAGCTCGTCACGATCGTCGGACGGTTCCTCAAATGACGACGAGCCTTCTCGACAGCTCTGCGGCGGTTCGGGCGTGCGTCTTCACGCTGGCCGGCGAGCCGTTCGCGATCGACGTCAACCAGGTGCGCGAAGTGGCCGTCTTCCAGGAGTGGACGACGGTGCCGCTGGCTTCTGCCCATCTCGTGGGCGTGGCGAACTTGCGCGGCGACGTCGTCCCGATCGCCGACGCGCGCGGCGTGCTGAAGCTGGCCGCGCGGCGGAGCGGACGCAAGCTCTGGACGCTGATCGTCGAGGCGGAGGGATGCGAGGTCGCCCTGGTCATCGACGGGGAAGTCAGCCTCGAGGCGTTCGGTGGGATCACGAGCCTCGATGAGTCGAGTCCACAGCCGCACGCCGAGTGGGCGCTCGGGTTTCTGCCCGACGGCGAGCGGCTCGTTCCGTTGCTCGATCCGGCCAGACTTCTGCGCGCGCTCCGCGAGGGGCGCGACAAGGAGGGATGACGATGCAGCGGCGGGCAATACTGCAAATCCTGTCCGGGGCCGCAATCGGCGGCGTCCTCGGCCGGCGGACGGCATGGGCCCAGGCGCCGGCCAGAGGCGTTGTCGACCCGCGGGGCCCCGCGGCGCCCGGCGTGAACGCCAAGGACCTCAAGATCGGCATGAGCGCCGCCTTCCGGGGACCGTCTGCGGGACTCGGCACCGAGCTCTACCGCGGCGCCCAGGTCTACTACACCGAGATCAACCAGCGCGGCGGCGTGCACGGCCGCACGATCTCGGTGGTGGCGCTCGACGACGGCAACGAGCCGACGCCCTGCATCAAGAACACGATCGAGCTCGTCGAGAAGGAGCAGGTGTTCTTCCTCTCCAACTATGTCGGCACTCCCACGCTCACCCGTGCGCTTCCGGTGATCAAGCGCTACGCCGATCGCCAGGTAATCCTCGTCGGCAACTTCACCGGTGCGCAGCTGCAGCGCGAGGAGCCGTACGTCGAGCAGGTTTTCAACATCCGGGCCTCGTACCGGCAGGAGATGCTGGCCCTGGTCGACCGCTTCTGGCAGACCGGCGCGCGAAAGTTCGGGGTCTACTACCAGATCGACGCCTACGGCCGCAGCGGGACCGACGGCGTGGCGCGAGGCCTCGCGCAGCGCGGAGCGACGATCGCGGCCGAGGCGACGTATGTGCGCAACTCCGCCAGGTTCGCCGCCGACGTGAGTCCGGCCGTTCAGGCGCTCCGCCAGGCCGGGGTCGACGTGGTCCTGTGCACCGGCTCCTACCAAGGCTGCGGCGCGTTCGTCCGGACCGCGCGGGATCGGGGCTGGACCGTGCCCATCTCGAACGTCTCGTTCGTCGGTTCCGAGGCGATGCTGAGCCTCTTGCTGAGCCACGGCAAGACCACCGGGCGCGACTACACGCGCGGGCTGATCAACTCCCAGGTGGTCCCGAGCTACGACGACGTGGGCCTGCCGGCGGTCGTCGAGTACCGCACGCTGATGGACAAGCACAATCCACAGCTGCCGCCGGGACTGCGCGACCCCCAGCACGCGGCGGAGCAGCTCAGCTTCCGCAGCCTGGAGGGTTTCGTCAACGCCAAGGTGATCGTCGAGGCGCTGCGCCGAAGCGGCCCGAGCCCGACCCGCGCGGGCTTCCGGCAGGCGCTGGAATCGCTGAAGAACTTCGATCTCGGGATCGGCGCGCCGCTCACCTTCGGGCCGGAGCGCCACCAGGGGCTGGACAACGTGTATTTCACCAGTGTGGTGAACGGACGGTGGGCCCCCGTCTCTGACTGGGCGGCCGCGGTGAAAGTATGAAGAGGCAACGCAAGCTGAGGCTCGGTCTGCTCTCGAAGCTCATCTTGTTTCTGGCCGTGACGCTGGTGCCGCTGGCGGCGATCACCTGGTGGATCTCCGTGCGGGCGCTCACCACGAACCTGACGGACGAGTTCACGTCCAAGGGCACCGCGATCGCGCGAAGCCTGGCCAGCTCCGCCGTCGACCGCATGCTCCACCGCGACGCGTCGACGGTGCAGGGGCTCGTCGACCAGCTCGGCGCCATCAACGGCGTGAAGTACGTCATGGTGTACGACCAGCAGAAGACGCTGGTCGCCCACACCTTCGCGCCCCTCGTCCCGCCCGGCATCGTCGATCGGAACCTGGTGCCGGGCGACGCGACCCAGCAGGTGAAGGAGATCGCGTACCCGGACCCGGTCACCGGAGCGACCCAGCAGATCATCGACATCGGAGTGCCGGTGCTCGCGGGCCAGCTGGGAACGGTCCGCGTGGGGATGGACCGCTCGATCATCGCGGCGGCGGCGGGCCGGTCCGGCCAGTACTTGCTCCTCGTGTTCGTTGGCATCGCGATGCTGGCGGTGCTGGCCGGCGTGCTCTTCGCCCATCACATCACGAAGCCGGTGACCCAGGTCGTCCGGGCGGCCGAGCGCGTGGGTCAGGGCGATCTCACGCGGCTGGTCACCGTGTCGTCGCGCGACGAGATCGGACAGCTCGCGACCACTTTCAACGACACCATCGTGCGCCTGCGCTCGCAGGTCCAGACCGAATCCGAGCGCGACGAGGAGCGGCATAAGCGCGAGGATCTCCAGCGCAACATCATGCGGTTCCTCGACACCGCCACCGAGATCGCGCGGGGCGACCTCACCCGTCGCGGCCAGGTCACCTCGGACGTCCTCGGCGGCGTCGTCGACGCGATCAACGTGATGGTCGAGGAGCTGGCGACCCTGATCGAGGGCGTGCGCGAGGCGGCGCATCAAGTCCTCACGAGCTCGACCGAGATGATGGGCACCATGGAAGCGACCGCCGGCGGCGCCCAGACGCAGTCGCGAGAGGCGGTGGCGGTGAGCGACACGATGGAAGCGCTCACGCGCTCGATGCGCCAGGTGGCGGAGAACGCCGAGCAGTCGGCCGCCTCGGCCGACCTCGCCCTGGAGTCGGCGGAGAAGGGCGAGCACGCGGTGCGCGCGAGCCTCTCCGGCATGCAGCGCATCCGCGGCGAGGTGCAGGGAATCTCGAAGAGGGTCAAGAGCCTCGCCGACCGCTCCCTCGAGATCTCCGAGATCGTCAACACCATCGAGGACATCTCGTCGCAAACCAACCTCCTCGCGCTCAACGCGGCGATCGAGGCCGCCGGCGCCGGCGAGGCGGGGCTACGCTTCGCGGTCGTGGCCGAAGAGGTCCGCAAGCTCGCCGAGCGCTCCGGCAAGGCCGCCAAGGACATCGTCGTGCTCATCAAGGGGGTTCAGACGGAAACGCAGCAGGCGGTGGTGGCCATGGAGGAGGGCACCCGGGAGGTCGAGGCGGGCTACCGGGTCACGGTCGAGGCCGGCGAGCGCTTGCACCAGATCGGCGAGATCTCGCAGAAGGCGGCGGCGCTGGCCCGTGACATCTCACAGTCGGCCCAGGAGCAGGTGCGCGACGTCGAGGGCGGCGCGGTCGCCGTCCAGTCCATCGCGGGCGTGGCGGTCGAGACCGAGAAGGCGGCGCTCGAGACGAGGAAGACGATGGACCAGGTGGTTCGCGTCGCCCAGGCCCTCACGTCGAGCCTCGCGCGGTTCAAGCTGGCTACCTGACGCGTCATCGAGGGGAGAGATCGTGGCGGACGGCGACCGGCAGTTCCTGCTGAGCGTGTTTTTGATGGAGGCGTGGGATACCCTCGCCGCCGTCGAGGACGGCCTCACCGCGCTGGGACACGCGTCCCGCGAGGAGGCGACGCTCGAGAGCCTCGCGGTCGTGACCCACCGGCTGCGCGGCTCGGCGGCGCTCAGCGGGTTTCCGCAGGTATCGGCCCTCGCCACCGCGATGGAGGAAACGGTCGAGCGGGTGGCGGCGGCGCCGGTCGACGACCGGCGCGCGCTCGCGGTGCTGTCCGACATGGTGCTCGCCCTGAAGACCGCGCTGGACGTGATCGGCGCGACCGGCGCCGAGGACGGGGAGGCGATCGCCGAGGCGCTCGATCGCATCGTTCCGGCGGCAAAGCCCGAGCCCGGGACGGAGACGGCGCGGCGCCTCGAGGAGCTGGACCGGTTCTTCGCCGGCCAGCCGGACGTGCTCGAGTATTTCGTTCCGGAGGCCGTCGAGCATCTCGAGTCGATGGCCCAGTCGCTGGTCGCGCTGGAGGGTGAAGGCGTCACCGCCGACGAGATCGCGAGCCTGTTCCGAGCGGTCCACACGCTCAAGGGCGCCGCCTACACCGTCGGGTGCGAGCTGGTCGGAGACCTCGCTCACCGTATCGAGGACATGCTGGGCGCGATTCGCGAGAATCAGCGCTCCCTCGACCGCGGCGCGATCGAGACGGTGTTCGCCGGGCTCGATGCCCTTCGGCTCCTCGTGCGCAGCGGAGAAGGTGTCACCGACGGGCGGGCCGTCGCCTACGAGCGGGCCCTGGCAATGCTCGCCGCCCCGCCGACGCTCGAGTCGCCGATGACCGGCGAGCCGAGCGAGGCGATGACGGCGCCCGCGCTGGCGACGGCGGACGCGCCGGGACGGGGTGAGACGGTCAGCGCCGAGCCGGCGCCATCGCACGAGCCGATGGTCACGGCGCGCGCGTCCGCCCCGACCCGTGCGGCTCGTGAGGCGGTCGCCCGGCGCGGCCGTCCGAGCATCCGGGTGAGCCTCGACCGTCTCGACGCGCTCATGAATCTCGTCGGCGAGCTGGTCGTCACCCGGAGCCGTCTCGAGCGCCACCTGACGCAGCTCGAGCAGGCCGGCGAGCTCCTGTCGTTCACACAATCACGCATGACCCAGACCGTCGCCGAGTTCGAGTCCAAGTACGCGCACCGTCCGTTGCCGGACGTCGAACCGGGCCCGCCGAGCCGGCCCTCGATTTCGGAGGTGACGCTGGGGGAGGTCTTCGAGGAGCTCGAGTTCGATCGCTACGACGACTTCAATCTTCTGGCCCGCCGGGTCGGGGAGATCTCGAGCGATCTCACGGAGATTCAAAGCCAGCTCAGCGGCTTGGTCCGCGTCGTTCGCGAGGACGCCGGCGGCGTCCAGCGCCTCAGCGGAGAGCTGCGCGGTCAGATCACGCGCGCGCGCATGGTGCCCGTCGGCCGGCTTTTCGCGCCGTTCGTGCGCATGGTGCGCGAGGCGTCGCGCGCGTCCGGCAAGGCCGTGAGCCTCGAGATCAGAGGCGAGACGGTCGAGATGGACACCACGATCGTGGAGCTGATGGCCGACCCGCTGGTTCACCTGGTTCGGAACGCCATCGCCCACGGTATCGAGGGGGAGGAAACCCGGCGCCGGCTCGGCAAGCCGCCTCACGGCACCCTGCATCTGGGAGCGGCGCACAAGGGCGGGTCGATCTACATCGAGGTCGCGGACGACGGCCGAGGCATCGACCTCGAGGCGGTCAGCGAGGCGGCGCGCCGCGCCGGCTTCGTGACGGCGGAGGCGATCGCGCGGCTCGGCGAGCGCGACATCGTGGATCTGATCTTCCTGCCCGGCCTCACCACCGCGACCTCGGTGACGACCGCGGCCGGGCGCGGGGTCGGCATGGACGTCGTGCGCACGAACGTCGGCCGCCTCGGGGGCGAGATCGAGGTGCAGACCCAGGCGGGCCGGGGTACGCGCTTCCGGATCAGGCTGCCCCTGACGGTCGCCATCTCCGATGCGCTCGTGGTCCGGGTGGGCGCGGAGACGCTCGCCGTTCCGGTGCCGGCGATCAAGGCGGCCATGCAGATCCGCCCGGAGGAGATCCGGTCCTTCGACGGTGCGGAGTCGGTCGAGATCGACGGCGAGACGGTGAACCTCGTCCGTCTCGGTCGCCTGCTGCGCATCCCGAGCGACGACGACACCGGACCGCTGTCGATCGTCACGCTCCGGACCGGACGCAAGACGCTCGCGGTGGCGGTCGACGAGTTCCTCCTGAAAGAGGAAATCGTCATCAAGAGCCTCGGCGGCTTCCTGCAGGGGATCGGGCCGTTCTCGGGCGCCACCGTCACCGGTGAAGGGCGCGTCGTTCTGCTGCTCGATGCCCTGAAGCTCCTCGAGATGAGCCTCGCCGCGCCGGCGCTTCAGGCGCTCGACGAAGAGTCGCCGCGCGTCACGAGCGCGCCACCGGCCGCCGACGGCCAGCGCCGGGTGCTGCTCGTGGACGACTCGGTCAGCGTGCGGAAGTTCGTCGGCGGCATGCTCGAGCGCGCGGGCTTCCGCGTCGTCGCCGCCCGGGACGGCGCCGAGGCTCTGCAGCAGCTCGCCGAAAGCCCGGTCGACGTCGTCGTCACCGATCTGGAGATGCCGCGACTGAACGGCTACGAGCTGATTCGCGATCTCAACCGGGAGCCGACCACGTGCGGCTTGCCCGTCGTGGTGCTGACCACCCGGGCCGGGGCCAAGCACGTGAATCTCGCGCGCGAGCTGGGCGTCGAGCACTACGTCGCCAAGCCGGTCGACGAGGCGAGCTTCGTTCAGCTCATCGAGTCGCTGACCGTCGCGGCGTCGGCCCGCGGAGAGGCCTGAGCACCATGTCCCGCGTGCTGCTCGTCGATCCGGATCGCGCCGGCCTCGCCGCTCTCGAGGCGGCGCTGAACGCCGCCGGCTTCCGGGACGTCTCCACCGCCACCAGCGCGTCGTTCGCGCTGACGATGCTCGAGCGTAACCGGCCCGACCTCATGGTGAGCCGCGTGGGTGTCCCGGACATCGACGGCTACGAGCTGTGCTCGATCGTCCGCAAGGATCCCTCGATGACGGGCGTGCTGTTTCTCCTGCTCGCGAGCCCGGGGGACGAGGCGCCGGAGGCGATGCTCGAGGAGAAGCCGGATCAGACCCTGGCCGGCGACCTTCCCCTCAGCGCGATCGTCGCCGAGGTTCGCGGTCTCCTCGGAGCCCGCCGGCGGATCGCCCCGGAGCCACCCGCCGCTCCCGTCGAGGTGACTCCGGGGCTGAACGGCTCGCTCGGGGTCATGGACCTTCCGGAGATCGCCAAGGCGGTCGCGCTCGGGGGCAAGACCGGCGAGCTGCTCGTCACGCTCCCCTCGGGGCGGGGCGTCATCGTCTTCGACCACGGCCGGCTCGTGCACGCCGAGTTCTTCGGGCTCATCGGCGAGACGGCGTTCGCGGCGCTCATGGTGGCGGCGCACGGGGCGGCGCTAGGCGAAGCGCACGGGAACTTCGTCTTCCACCAGCTCGAGAACGGCGCGGCCAACGGGACGAAGACGATTCACTGCGACCTCAAGCAGCTCCTGCTCAGCGCCGCGGCCGAGATCGACGAGGGCCGGCCGGGCGCGGCCACAGCACCACTCTCCTAGGAGAACAGCTGATGCCTAAGGTCCTCGTGGTGGATGACAGCCTGAGCGTCCGGAAGGTGGTCGAGAAGGCGCTCGAGGGTCGCGGGCTGGAGGTGCTCTCGGCGGCGTCCGGCTCCGAAGCGATCGAGGTGCTCGAGCGCGATCGTCCCGACGTGGTGATCTGCGACGTCATTCTCCCGGACAAGGACGGCTATCAGATCTGCCAGTACGTCCGGTCCCATGCGGCCATCGGCACGACGCCCGTGCTGCTCATCTCGGGAATCGACAACGGAACGGTGCAGGCCCGAGCCGCTGAAGTCCGCTCCGATGAGGTGCTGTTCAAGCCGTTCGGCGTGGACGACCTGCTCCGCAAGATCGACCGGCTCCTCAGCCGTCGCGCCAATGGCTCGGCGTCTCGAGAAAACGGCGCGACGCCTCCCGAGCGCGATCGGGCGGCGCCGCCGGCTTCGCTCGCGCCCGCTTCACCGGTGGTCCCGGCCGCGCCGCCGGCCGCCGCGCCGGCGCCCGAGCCGCCGGGGGGAATCAAGCAGCATCTCGCGGGTCTCGCGGCCACGCCCGGTGTTCGCTTCGTGGTGCTGACCGATCGGGAAGGTTTCCTCATCGAGACCGCGGGCGATCTTTCGCCGGATACGGACGAGGTGGCGGGCGCCCTCGCGTCCTGTCTCGCCGAAGCCTCCGACGGCATCGGTCGCGAGCTGGGGCAGGGGCAGCTCCTGGGGACAATCCTGGAATATGAGGCCGGTACGCTCCTGCTGCAGGCGGTCGGATCGGCGGCGCTGCTGGCCGTCCTGGTCGACGAGCCGGGCGCGCTCGGGAAGATTCGCTACTACGTGAGGAAGGTCGTCCCCGAGCTGGCGCGGGTTCTGTGATGTCCTTCCTCCGCGCCTCGAGGGCGAAGCTTGTGTGGGCCCTCGAGCTGGCGCTCGGTCTCGAGCTCTATGCCTGCGCGGTGCTGGCCCTCCACGCGCGCGGCCTCCGGGCCACGCCGGTGCTCGCGTCGGCGGGGCTCGTCATTCCGGCTCTGGTGATCCCTCCCGTGTTCTACGTGCTCGTCGGTCTCGTCAGCGTGCGTCCACTCTCGGTCTGGCGAGTGAGCATCGCGACGGGCGCGATGTGCGGGGTGCACGCGGTGCTCGTCATGGCGACGGGCGCGCTCTTCGTGATCCCGGACCTCGTCGACTACGGGGCCGCCGTTGCCTTTTCGCTCTGGGGCTCGCCCGCCGTCACGATGCTTCAGCTCACGGCGGCGCCGCTGGTCCTGGCGCGCCTTCGGCCCCTGATCGCGGCGCCACGGCCCGGCGCGCGCGGAGCGGTTGCGCGCCGTGTCGAAGCGACGGGAACGGGTTCGGCGTCGGCGGCGGGGCGCGAGCCCGTCGGCCCGACGCCCACACCATCGCGCGAGAATCCCGCGGCGGCACCGCGCCCGACGGCCGTGACGCCGCGGGTCGCCGTGCCGGCGGCCGCCCCGCCGCCGGCGACGGCTCCTGCGGCCATGTCCGCACGACCGGCTTCGGTCGTGCGAGAGCCGACTGCGCCGGCCGCGTCGACACCAGCTCCGCGGACGCCGGTCGTGCTCTCGCCGGAGGCGACTCCGTTTGCGATCAGCGTCCCGGTCGTTCGAGCCGACGCGACCCCGCGCCCTGGAGAGCGGCTCGACCGCCGGGCTGCGGTCGGGCCCGCGGAGCCGATGGTCCGCGTGGCGTTCAGCCGGATCGCGGATCAGCTGCCCGTCGAGATGTTCGCTCGTGGCCGGAAGGGCTTGAGCGACACGCTCCGGCCCGGCGTCTCGCTCCTCGTTCCGCGACGTCTCGTCCTGCCGCACCTCGCGGAGGGCGTCGCGCCGGTGAAGTGGGAGGTCGTGGCCGACCAGTTTCCGCGCGACGAGCTGGTGCTCACGCACGCGGAGATCGAAAAGCGGCTGCCGGACGGATCGCTGCTGCTCCCACTCGACGAGGTCGTGCCGCAAATTCCGGCCGAGCTGCTCGCGCGCTCGGCGCCGGCCGCCGCCGTCTCCCGGACCCATGAGCTCCCGACGCCCGTCCAGCTTCACGTCCCGTCGCCGCCGGTAACCGCTGCCGTCGAGGTTGACGAAGTGCCGGGGCTCGACGTGCAGGAGCTGGCGGCGCTGATCCTCGAAGCGCAGAAGCCCGAAGCGGCAGAGCTTGAAGCGGCAGAGCCCGAAGTGGCGGAGCCCGACGAAGCCGAGCCGGAAGCGGCGGAGCCTGAAGTGGCGGAGCAAGAAGCAGCGGAGATCGAGGTCGCGGACGTCGCAGAAGCGGTGACCGAACCTGCAGCGCTCGCGCCGGCGAAGCCTCGGCCGACAGAACCCGGAGCGCCGAGGCCCGCGGCGGTCGTGCTTCGAGCGCCCGAACCGCCGTTGACGCCG
>Ga0137410_10003808_pt1 | contig 10227 bp, 7 predicted proteins | sample CZODoug1_16funga_FD_108878 | JGI IMG/M metagenome (GOLD analysis project Ga0137410, IMG submission 108878) | Vadose zone soil fungal communities from Angelo Coast Range Reserve, California, USA - CZODoug1_16fungal (Illumina Assembly) | ecosystem: Environmental > Terrestrial > Soil > Vadose zone... | reverse complement strand
GAGGACAAGGCGGGCGATCTGTGGGTGACAGTCTCGACCGGCAGCGTGGCGGGGCGAATCCTTCGGCGGCATGGCGGATACTGGACCGATCTGCGCGCGCAAACTGCTCTCCCCCCATACCGTAGCCGGGTCCTGCACGCCGATGCCGCCGGACGCATGTGGCTGGGTTTCGAGAACGGGGACGTGGTGGTGTTCGAAGACGATTCGCCTCGCCTTTACTCCACGAACGATGGACTTCGCAGCGGCAAGGTGCTGGTGATCGCGGACGACCGCGAGGGCCACGTTTTGATCGGAGGTGAGGATGGTTTGAGCCGATTTGCTCAGGACCGTTTCGTCACGCTGACGCAGGACAACGGCCTCCCCGGCAATTCCGTCTCGGCCATCTTGGAAGACGACGATGGCAACCTGTGGCTTGCTGGGGCGCTTGGGATCCTCCGCGTGAAGCGGCAGGAGTTGGAGAAGGCATTCGAGTCTGCGTCTGATCGGGTCGAGGGCGTGACCTTCGACGCCACGGACGGATTGCGCGGTCTGCCGCGACAAAGAGCGCCGTTTCCGACCGCTACTCGCGCCGCCGATGGGCGGCTCTGGTTCGCCACGACCGGCGGCGTCGCCATGATCGACCCGCGCGGGTGGCCTCGCAACACGCTGGCACCGCCGGTCAAGATCGAGAAGGTGACTGCGGATGATCGCAAAGTGGAGTTGTCGAGCGGACTGCGCCTGGCACCGAATACGAAGAATCTCGAGCTGCAGTACGCCGCCCTGAGCCTGACCGCCCCCGAACGCGTCCGGTTCCGTTACAAGCTCGAAGGCTACGACACAGAGTGGCGTGGGCCGGTCAGCGCCCGCAGCGCGACGTATACCAACCTCCCGCCCCGGGACTACCGGTTTCGCGTCATCGCCTGCAACAACGACGGCGTCTGGAACGAGGAGGGCGCCGCAGTCGAGTTCACGATCGTTCCGGCCTTCCAGCAGACGCGCGGATTCCTCCTCCTCTGTGCTGCGGCCGCCGGGTGTCTCGTCTGGGCAGGTTTTCGCTGGCGCATCCGGCAGATCCGTTCCCGGCTGCAGCTTCAGTTCCGTGAACGGCTGGCGGAGCGAACCCGCATCGCCCAGGAGCTGCACGACACCCTGCTGCAGGGCTTCTTGAGCGCGTCGATGCAGCTCCATGTCGTCGCGGACCATGTTCCCGCCGAGTCGGAGGACAAGCCGCGCCTGAATCGGGTGCTCGAGCTGATGAGGAGCGTGATCGAAGAAGCGCGGAACGCGGTCAAGGGTCTGCGTTCCATGGCAGTGGGCCAGCAAGACGATCTCGAACAGGCGCTTTCCCGGGTCCGCGACGAGTTGAGCGCGAAGGAGGGCATCGACTTCCGCGTCATCGGTGAGGGCCAGACGCGCCCGCTCGACGTCGTCATCCGCGACGACGTGTACCGGATCGGCCGGGAGGCGGTCGTCAATGCGTTCCAGCACGCCGGGGCGAACCGGATCGAAGTGGAGGTCGAGTTCGCGGCGAAAGGATTGAGAATCGCGGTCCGCGACAATGGCCGGGGAATCGATCCGCAGCTTCTCCAATCCGGGCGGGAGGGACACTGGGGCCTGGCCGGCATGCAGGAGCGCGCGAAGAGGATCGGCGGGCGACTGAAGGTCTGGAGCAGGGCAGGCACCGGCACGGAAGTCGAACTATCCGTTCCGGGCAGCATCGCTTTTCTGGCGCTGGACCGCCCGCGGCGGTGGCGGTGGCTGGCCCGGCTGCGTCCGGGTAGACTCGACGCGAGGAAGTGAGCGAGCTGAGTGGCTGAACAGGACCTCATCGGCGTTCTCTGCGTAGACGACCACCCCCTGCTCCGGGAGGGAATTGCCGCCCTGGTCAAGAGCCAGCGGGACATGAGGCTGGTCGGGCAGGTCGGGCGCGGTCGCGACGGCCTGATCAGCTTTCGCGAGCGTCGACCTGAAGTAACCCTGATGGATCTGCGGCTTCCCGACATGAGCGGCATCGACGCGATGCTCGCGATCCGCTCGGAGTCCCCCGACGCGCGCGTCATCATCCTGACGACGTTCGAAGGGGACGTCGAGATGCGGCGCGCTCTCGAGGCAGGCGCGCAGGGGTACCTGTTGAAGACCACGCCTCCGAAGGAGCTGCTCGAGGGAATCCGGGAGGTGCATGCGGGAAGGAAACGCATTCCGGCCGAAGTCGGGTCGCAGCTCGCGGAGCATATGGGCGACGAGAGCCTGACGGTTCGCGAGGTCGAGGTCCTGCAGCAGATAGCGGGGGGGAACCGGAATCAGGACATCGCGCAGCGGCTCTTCATCTCCGAAGAGACGGTCAAGGTCCACGTCAAGCACATCATGGAGAAGCTCGGAGCGCGCGACCGCACCCAGGCGGTCGCGATCGGGATCCGACGTGGGATCATCCAGCTGTAGGAACGAGGGACCCTCCTCCAGCGCTCGATGGTTCAGGCGTACGGTACCACTTTCGAGGGACTCGCTTTCCGGCACGAGTTGCTAGGCTGGCCGCGGCCGACATGCAGCGGCTATTCTCGACGTTTCCAAACGGACGTCCCGGAGCAGGGTTGTTGCTGCTGCGCGGGGCGGTGGGCGGCTGGTTCGTCGTCGTCAGCGCAACTTACCTCGCGAGCGGCGGACAGGGCGGCTGGTGGAGGTTGGCCGTCGGAGCGCTCGCAGGCGCGAGCGGCGCCTCACTGTTGATCGGGTTCCTCACGCCAATCGGCGTTCTCGCTGGCCTGGTGGAAATCGGTCTCTCGCTGACCGGGTGGGCTCTGCCTCCTCCCGCCCTCCTCGACGAAGTCCTCGCGGCGCTTCCGGCCGTCATCGCGGCGGCTGCCGTCTTCCTCCTGGGCCCGGGAGCGCATTCCCTCGATGCGCGGTTGTTCGGACGCCGCGAGATCAACATTCCCGCCGGCCCGTCCCACCGATCCCCGGACGAGTGACAGGCCGGCCTCGCCCGCACGGCGATCGCATGTTGGCGCGGCGGATACCGCGATCGCGGTAGGGAAAAAGCCCGCGATCGGGTGATGCGGTCCAGTCACCCACGGGCCTAGCGTTTGGGCACCAGCCTGGAGACGGGAGACACCGATGCGGATGCTGGAACGAGCGGAGATATCTCCGGCTGTCCCAGGGCCACAGATCGTAGCCGAGTCGCCCGCCATGCGGGAGCTCCTCGAGACTGTCGCGCGAGTCGGGCCGACAGACGTCACGGTCCTCGTGCGGGGCGAGACTGGCACCGGGAAAGAGCTGATCGCATCCCTGCTGCACGCGCAGAGTTCCCGCTCTTCGGCGCCTCTGGTCCGGTTCAACTGTGCCGCGATCCCTGATCAGCTCGCCGAGGCCGAGCTGTTCGGGCACACGCGAGGCGCGTTCAGCGGCGCCGAACGGACGCGCCCAGGATTCTTCTCGCTCGCGACCGGCGGGACCATCGTGCTCGACGAGGTGGGCGAGCTTTCGCCAAGCGTGCAGGCGAAGCTGCTGCGCGTCCTGCAGGATGGCGAGATCCAGCAGGTCGGCGCGGGGCGAATGGAGCGCGTGGATGTGCGCGTGATCGCCTGCACCAACCACGACCTCGCTGCCGAAGCCCGCCGCAACCGTTTCCGCATGGATCTCTTCTACAGGCTCGCGGTGGTGGAACTGGTGGTGCCAGCGCTGCGCCATCACCGGGAGGACATCCCGGCGATGGCGCGCGGATTCGCGCAGCGCTATGGGCAACGCTTTGGGAGTCCGGACGTGTGCCTGGCTCCGGCCCTGCTCGATGCGCTGGCCGAGGAGAGTTGGCCGGGAAACGTGAGAGAGCTGGAGAACACCATCGCTCGCATGGTGATCGTCTCGGGTTCCCGCGAGATCGGTCTCGACATGTTGGAAGCGGGTCGACCCTCCAAGGGAGCGGCCGACATGCCGCGATCCAGGCAGCCTCTTTCGCTCCGCGATCAGCTCGCGGCGTACGAACGGAGGATCATCGCCAGGGCGTTGACGGCGGCAATGGGCAATCAATCCCGCGCCGCGCGTCTGCTCGGACTTAGCCGCACCACTCTGTTCGAGCGATTGAGGAAGTACAACCTCGCCACCGCGGTCGTACCGGACGCAGGACCCCGGTTCAGGAGGGCGCATGAACCAGCATCTCCTTAGCCATTCCCGACGCCTCTGAGGGATTCTCCGCAATACGGAACCAGGCCACGTACAACGCGGGGAGGAAGACGAGCGTGAGCGCAGTCGCCACCGCCAGCCCGCCCATGATCGCGTAAGCCATGGGTCCCCAGAACACGGTGGGAGCGATGGGGATCATGCCGAGGATCGCCGCGGTCGCGGTCAACAAGATAGGACGGAACCGGTGCGAAGCAGCTTCGACGACCGCATCCCACCCGGAACGTCCTCGAGCGATCTCCGTTTCGATCTGGTCCACCAGGATCACCGAGTTGCGCACGATCATTCCGACCAGGGCCATGACGCCGAGCAGGGCGACGAAGCCCAGGGGCTTGTGCGCGATGAGCAGCGCCAGGACCACCCCGATCAGGCCAAACGGCGCCACGCTCAACACCAGGAACAGGCGGTTCACGCTCTGAAGCTGGATCATCAGGATGATCAGCATCAGCAATCCTGCGAGCGGCAGCACTGCAGCAACGGACGCCTGCGACTTGGCGCTTTCCTCCACCGTGCCTCCGACCGAGACCGCATAGCCCTGTGGCAGTCCGGCGTTGAGCGCGGCGATCCGGGCACTCAAATCAGCGATGACCGTCGCCGGCTGCACGTCCTTCGTGAGATCAGCCTGTACGCTGATGGTGGCAAGCCGGTCCCGTCGCCAGACCAGCGGCCAGTCGAGGCCGTATTCCACGGCTGCCACCTGCAGGAGCGGTACCGTCTTGCCGTTGGGCAGCGGAATCTCGAGCGTCTTCACCGTCGATCGCGAGAGGCGGTCCTCAGCGCCGGCCCGAGCATTCGTGTCCACCAGGTAGATGTCATCGCGGATCTGCGTCACGGTCACGCCGGACACGACGCTGTTCACGGATTGAGCGAGCGCCTGCGAGCTGATGCCGAGCAGTCGGGCCTGATCCTGGTTGACCCGGATGCGCAGCGTGCGCATCGGCTCGATCCAGTCGAAATTGATCGACTGCGTCCGCAGATCCGTGGCGATGAGGCCCGCGACCTGGTAGGCGATCTCGCTCACCTTCTGCGGATCCGTTCCCCTCACGCGATATTGGAGTGGCCAACCGACGGGGGGGCCGAGCTCGAGTGGCGAAATCCGCGACACCACTTCCGGGAACCCGTCACTGAGCGCAGTCTCGAGGCGTGCGCGCACGCGCTCGCGGGCCTCGAGACCCTTGGTCACGACGACGGTTTGCGAGAAGAAGTCGTTCGGAAGCTGCACGTCGAGCGGCAGGTAGAAGCGCACGGCGCCTTGTCCGACGTACGTGGTCCAGTGGTCGACGTCCGCGTCGCCTTTCAACAACTCCTCGAACCGGGACGCCGTGCGATCCGTGGCGTAGATCGACGCGCTTCGCGAGAGGGTCAGGTCGACCAGCAACTCCGGCCGGTCCGAAGCGGGAAAGAACTGCTGCGGTACGAACCTCACCGCCAGCACGGACAGTACCAACAGCGCGAGCGTCGCACCGATCGTGATCCAACGCGCGCGCATCGCCCTGACCAGGAGCGATCGGAACCCCTTCATGACCCGCCCAGCCTCGGTAGGCGCCTTGTGCTTCATGGTGGTTGGCAGGATCGCGACGCCGATCAGCGGGGCGAAAATGACCGCGACTACCCACGACACGAGAAGAGCGATCGCGACCACGCTGAAGATCGAGAAGGTGTATTCGCCGGCCGCGCTCCTGGCGAACCCGATCGGCATGAAGCCCACGACCGTGACCAGCGTCCCGGTGAGCATGGGGAAGGCGGTCGATGTGTACGCGAAGGTAGCGGCGCGCGTCGAATCCAAGCCCTCCTCGAGCCTGGTCACCATCATTTCGACGGTGATCATCGCGTCGTCCACCAGCAGACCGAGGGCGATGATGAGTGCGCCGAGCGAGACGCGTTGCAGATCGATCCCCGCGATTTCCATCGCCACGAAAACGGCTGCAAGCACGAGCGGAATCGAGCAGGCGACGACGGCGCCGGCGCGCAGGCCCAGGCTGAGGAAGCTCACCCCCAGCACGATCGCGATCGCTTCCCAGAGGGCCTCCATGAAGTCGTCGACCGCGCTCTCCACGACCCGGGGCTGGTCGGCCACCAGCCGTGGCTCGATCCCGATGGGGAGGTTCGCGGTAATCCTGGCCATCGCCGCCTCGACGTTGCGCCCGAGGGCGAGGACGTCGCCGCCCGAGCGCATGGCGATGCCGAGGCCGATGGCTGGCGTGCCGTTGTAGCGGAAGAGCGGCTGCGGCGGATCCGCGTATGCGCGGCTGACCGTGGCGATGTCGCTCAGGCGGAAAATGCGCCCGTCAACCACGAAGTTCACGCGGCGGAGGTCTTCCTCGGAGCGGAAGCGGCCAGTGACCTGGACGAGAACCCTCTCGTCCGTCGTCTGCACCACGCCTGCCGGCGTCACGGCGTTCTGCGCCTGCAGAGCGACGATCAGCGCCTGGCGATCCAGCTTGAGGCCTGCGAGCCGGCGCGCCGAGAATTCGATATAGACCTTCTCGTCCTGGGCGCCGAAGACGTCGATCTTCGACACGTCGTTGACTTCCAGCAGCTTCGACCGCACGCTTTCCACGTAGTCGCGCAGCTGCCGCGGCGTGAAGCCGTCAGCGGTGAACGCGTACAGGATCCCGTAGGTGTCGCCGAACTCGTCGTTGAAGCCGGGTCCGACGACGCCGGCCGGAAAGGTGCCACGGATGTCTCCGATCTTCTTGCGGACCTGGTACCAGATGTCCGGCACGTCCCGGCTGCGCGTCGAGCCGAGCAGGTTGACGAACACCGTCGTGACGCCGGCAGTCGTGTAGCTGCGGGTAAAGTCGAGGCTCGGAGTCTCCTGCAACTTCTTTTCGATGCGGTCGGTGACCTGCTTGATCATCTCCTCGACCGTGGCGCCAGGCCATGCGGCCTGCACCACCATTGTCTTGATGGTGAAGGCGGGGTCTTCGTTGCGGCCGAGGCGCTTGTAGGAAAAGAATCCGGCCGCGACGATCAACACCATGAAGAACCAGACAAGCGCGCGGTGGCGCAGCGCCCATTCCGAGAGATTCAGGGAGCTACTCACTTGCGCCCTGAATCGGTCGGAGGAGACAACTTCACCTGTTGTCCGGGCCGCAGCGCGTGCGTGCCTGCGGTGACGACGATGTCGCCGTTCTTCAGCCCGCCAGAGATGATGACGGACGAGGAATCGTAACGATCCACGTTGACCGGCTGCGCCACCACGGTCTTCGTAGCCGGGTCGACGACCCAGACAGCCGGCGTGCCATCGATCTGGATGAGCGCCGTGCCCGGAACGGTGATGACGGGTCCGGGGTTCAGCGTGACGCTGCCGATCACGGTCGAACCAAGCCGCATCGTCTCCGGCGGACTCTCCAGACCGACCTTCACCACATAGGTTCCCGTGGCGGGATCCGCCTGTGGAGACACTTCACGCACGTGTCCTGTCGCAGTGATGGCCGGGTCGTCCGCCAGCGCGACGGTGACCGGCGGATTGTTCGGGGACTTGCGCATCAACGCCGCGGGCACGTTGAACACCGCGTCCTTGCCGCCTCTCTGAGCCACCTGGACGACCATCTGGCCTGGTTGCACCACTTCGCCCGCCTCCGCGCCCTTGGCCGTCACGGCACCAGCGACATTGGAATACAAAGCCGTGTAGCCGACGTTGTCGCGCGCGGTTCGCACGGAAGCCATGGCGGCAGCGACCCGGGACTGTGCTGCCGCGAGTTGCTGTTGAGCGCTCTCGTACTGCGCGCGAGGAATGACATCTGCCGACTCCAAGGACCGGAAGCGCGCCTCGTTGTTGCGCGCCTGAACGAGGGTTGCTTGCGCGGCCGCCAGCTCGGCTTTCGCGGAGCTGAGAGCGTTCCTGGCATCCTGCGACTCGATGCGTGCGATGAGCTGGCCACGCAGGACGGTGTCGCCGACCGACACGCGACGGTCGATGAGGCGCCCGCCGATACGGAAGGCGAGGCTGGTCTGGTTTTGCGCTTGGACTTGCCCGCTGAGGGAAACCGGCTCGCCTGCCGATCCGTAGCGGATCACGGTGGTTTGCACGGGGCGGATCAATGGGGTCGCTGGCGCGCGCCGGCTGCAACCGGAGATGAGGGCGCAGGCCAGGAGTCCGGACGCCTGCACGGCGAGTCGTGCTGAGGAGATCACGGCAATGGCCTTTCCCTGTGCGATGTCGACCATCCGGCAGTGCAGTGGACATGCCAACTCCGCCACGCTGCGCGCCTCGGATCTGCGCGTCAGGCCAACCGAGTTCCGAAATGTCGTTCGTCATTCCGAAAGCTCGTTCGGAACCGCGACGTGAGCTTCGCTGAGCAGCCTGACGAACCCCAGCCCCTGGAGGAACCCGACTGCGCTTATTTCGCGTCCACCCAAAGCTTGACCGCTACGTCCGAGAAGAAGAGGCGGCCCGGCTGCCCTCTCAAGTTGCCGCGGTGATCCAACGAGACGAGAAGGGGTCCGGCCTTCCTGTAGTCCTGCCAGGTTGCGGTGACCGCCGGCTTTGCGTCGCCGCCGCGGCGGTAGATGAATTCGCGAACGCGGTTGTCAGCGCCGACGAAGAGCTCCCACACATCGCCCGGCGTGTACCCGCCCTGCGCGGGATACGTCACCACGACGCGCCGGGCAGAACCCTTGCCCAGCGGCAGCTGGTGCTTGCCCGTGTCTTCCACCTTGGCGCTGCCGTCCCAGACGAGATGGAACGGAAACAGGAGCCAGTACTGATCGTTCAGGAAAGCCGGATCCACTTCGTCCTTCACGACCGCACTCTGGCTGGCGAGCTCGGACCGCAAGTAGGTGACCTTCAGCGGGTTGCCGGTCTTGTCCTTGCCTTCGTACGAGACCTGGTCCTTCTTCGGCTCCCACACCCACGATCGGGAGAGTTTCCGCGGTCCCGCATCGACATTGAAGGTGTAGCGGATCGCCTCGATCTGACCAAAAGAATCGAGACCGTACGTCTTGGCGATCTGGTCCGCGATGGCCGGGCGCTGCTGCGCCGATAGACGTGCTGCGGGACAAAGCACTCCGACCAGCAGGATACCGACGACCGGGACGCGGCTCGTTTTCGCCACGGATGCCTCCTCGGCGACTCGGAATCGCGTCCTTCAGGCGGGCTTCACGCAGACGGCCTCGATGTTGTTGCCGTCCGGATCGAACGCGAACGCGGCATAGTAGTTCTCGCCGTAGGCTGGCCGAGGCCCGGGGTCGCCGTGGTTTTTGCCGCCGGCCGCGATGGCGGCAGCGTGGAACTTCCTCACGGAGTCCCGGTCCGGCGCAACGAAGGCGAAGTGGGCCGGCCCGCCCTTCCCGACGTTCAGCCACAACTGGGGCGTGCCTGGCTTGCCGAACCCTGCAGAGCTTGCCTTGGGGTCGTGCGACTCCAGCCGGTAGCCGAGCGGAGCAAGCGCCGCCTCGTAGAAGCGGACGCTACGAGCGAATTGGGAAACGGCGATTCCGACGTGATCGAACATGGCGGGACCTCCTGCGCGGATGCCCAGGCTACGATGCCGGACCGCGTTTCGGGAAGCCTCCGAGTGTGCCGCTGCGCGATTGTGAGCGCCGCCGCAGGATCCACCCGGCGTCGCCCGCAGCGCCGGAAGCTGTTACTTTCGCGCCAGCACCCGGCCGAGCTCCGCATCGATCATCCGCCGGAACGACTCGATCGGCTGGGCGCCGACCAGCTTGCGCCCGTTGATGAAGAAGGTTGGGGTGCCCGCCGCCCCGAGCGAAGGCAGGTAGGAAGTTCAAGCCGTCGGCTCCGGCCCTTCGTTCAGCCCGAGCCAGGCAGGCTAGAGCAGAGCGCGACGGGACGTCCATGATTGCGACGTAAGCAAGGACGTCGCCACAAGGCTTGCTCGTACAGGGCGGAGCTCGGAGGCAGCGATGCCGATCTGGTGTGATCACCGCTCGCAAATCGCTGTCCGAGGGCTGAACAGCGCGCCGAAGCACGACAAGCCCGGCCTGATCTGAGGGCGGCACGAGAGTTGCTCGGATCGGCGACGGAAGAGAACCCGATCGGGGAACTGAGGCCAAGAACCATGAGACACGTCATCCTGCTGCTCCTCGTGTCGTCGGTCGCGGCGGCGCGCG
>Ga0137410_10003807_pt1 | contig 10230 bp, 7 predicted proteins | sample CZODoug1_16funga_FD_108878 | JGI IMG/M metagenome (GOLD analysis project Ga0137410, IMG submission 108878) | Vadose zone soil fungal communities from Angelo Coast Range Reserve, California, USA - CZODoug1_16fungal (Illumina Assembly) | ecosystem: Environmental > Terrestrial > Soil > Vadose zone... | reverse complement strand
GCCATCTCGAGCAGCTGGCTTACGTGTTGTGTCTTCAGTTCAGATAAATGCATAAAACGCCCAACCGGGATGAACGACCTCAGACCGTTCGAACGGAAAACCTGGGAACCGAAACGGGGAGGATTTGCGCCTGAATACAGCTCTTTGCAGGCGCGGGGGGCGGGCGGCTAACGTACCGCCCGCCTTATGCGCGAAGAATAGAGTCTTTAAATGTTGCTGTCAAGAAACGCGGTGAGCTGTGACTTGGACAAAGACCCGACCTTCTGCGCCTCCACGTTGCCGTTCTTGAACAGCATCAGCGTCGGTATGCCGCGGACGCCGTATTTCTTCGGGATCTCCTGGTTCTCGTCGACGTTGACCTTCGCCACCTTCAGCTTGCCGGAGTACTCCCTCGCCACTTCGTCCAGCACCGGCGCGATCGCCTTGCACGGCCCGCACCATTCCGCCCAGTAGTCCACCAGGACCGGGACATCGGACTTGAGCACTTCAGGCTCGAAATTGGCGTCGTTCACGTGGTGAATGAATTCGTTCATTTGCTTCCTCTGGAGACGGGGTTTGCTGCGGACTTGATCGTCATGTCGGGGCGCGCGCCCCGAAGTTCAAGAACAATGCTAACGGAATTCCCAGGGGAGGGAAAGCGCATGGCCTTGTCGGGTAAGGGGTTATTTTTGCACGGGAAACCGGCCGAAGACGGGCCCCCTGCGTGATAAAATGCCGCGATGGCCTACGTCGTCACCGAGAGCTGCATCAAGTGCAAGTACACCGACTGCGTCGACGTCTGCCCGGTCGACTGCTTCCGCGAAGGCCCCAACATGCTGGTGATCGATCCGGCGGAGTGCATCGACTGCACGCTGTGCGTTCCGGAGTGCCCGGTGGAGGCGATTTTTGCCGAGGACGACGTGCCGCCCGAGCAGCGCGAGTGGATCCCGCTCAACGCCGAGCTCTCCAAGTCATGGAAGCCCATCGTCGAGCGCAAACCGGCGCCCGTCGACGCCGACGACTGGACGAAGATCAAGGACAAGAAGCGCCTTCTGGAGCGCTGAAGAAGCGCTAAAGTAGGCGCCCATGAGCGCGGGCGCCGAGTTGCCGGTCCTTGAGAAGAACGCCCTGTTCGAGCGCCTGGCGCAGGGGCGCTCCGCGGACCTGACCGTCGTCACCCCCAACAAGCGCCTGTCGCAGGCGCTGATGCTGGAGTTCGATGCTTTCCAGATCGCGAAAGCACTTTCGGTCTGGGAAGCGCCGGATATCCTGCCGTTCGGTGCTTTCGTGCAGCGCCTCTACGAGGACGGCCTCTATGCGGACCTCTCGGCCGAGCTGCCGATGCTGCTCACGCCGGCGCAGGAGGAGGAGCTCTGGCGCCAGACGGTCGGCGGCAGCGGACTCCTCGCGGTCGAGGGCACGGCGGCGAAGTGTCGCGACGCGTGGAACCTCGCCAATCTGTGGCGCATCCGCCCCGGCGCCGGCAACCAGGACACCGAGGCTTTCGCCGGGTGGCTCAGGAAGTACCTCGACCGGACCGGCAATGACGTCGATGCCGCGCGCCTTCCCGACGTCCTGCACAAGTTCCTGCCCGACCTGACGCGGCCGAAGCTCGTCGTCGCATACGCCTTCGACATCCTGCCGCCGCAGACGAAGGAGTTCCTCGATGCACTCGGAACGGAGATCGTTTTTTGCAGGCCGGATCCCCGGTCCGCCACAGTCTCGCGAGCGCCTTTCGATTCCGCGAAGAACGAGATCGAGGGCGCCGCGCAGTGGGCGAGGGCGCGCCTGGAAGCGGGCGGCAAACGGATCGGGGTTGTCATTCCCTCCTTGCAGGAAGACAGAAAGGAAGTCGCGCGTGTCTTCTCTCGTATGATGCGACCCGGCGGCGAGAAGGCGGCAGTGCCTTTCAACATCTCGCTCGGCATTCCGCTCGAGCGGTACCCGGTCGTTGCGCTGGCCTTGTCGGTCCTTCGGGTATCACAACAGGAAATCCCGTTCGAAGAAGCGAGCCGGCTCGTGCGCTCTCCGTTCATCGGCGGCGCCGAGACCGAGCTCGGCGCGCGCATGCGCCTCGAGGTGCGCCTGCGGGAGAACCTCGGCGCGAGCGTCGTCCTGCCGAAGCTGATCGCCGCTGCCGGCCAGACGCCGCTGCTGCGCGCGCGGCTGGAGAAGCTCTATGCACTGCGCGACACCGGGTTGTTCTCGCAGAAGACGCCGGCCGAGTGGGCGCGGCATTTCTCCAGCGTGCTCGAGGCCGCCGGCTTTCCGGGCGAGCGCGCGCTCGACTCGGACGAGTTCCAGACGCAGGCCAAATGGCACGAAGCGCTCAGCGAGCTGTCACGCCTCGATCGAATCTCGAAGGAGATGTCCTTTTCTCAGGCGTTTCAGACGCTGCGAAAGATCGGCGCGGACACCCTCTTCCAACCCGAGAGCCCGGATACGCCGATCCAGGTACTGGGCTTGCTCGAGTCCGCGGGCGTCGAGTTCGATCACCTCTGGATCACCGGCCTTACCGACGACGCGTGGCCGCTGAAGGGCTCGCCCAATCCCTTCCTGCCGCTCGCGCAGCAGCGCGAGGCCGGCATCCCCGATGCGAGCGCGGAGAGCTCGCTCGCGCTCGACCGGCGCATCACCGACGGCTGGAAGCAGGCCGCGGGAGAAGTGGTGTTCTCGCATTTCACGAAAGAAGAAGACCGCGACGTTCTGGCGAGCCCGCTCATCGCCGATATCCCCGAGACGACGCTCGAGGTTCCCGCCTATCCGAAACTGCGTGATCTGATTTTCTCTTCGAGGAAAACGGAGACGCTGCGGGATCGCGTAGCGCCTGCCGTCAGGGAGAAACAGATCCGCGGCGGCACGCGCGTTCTGTCGGACCAGGCCGCGTGCCCGTTCCGCGCCTTCGCGCGCCACCGCCTGCACGCCGAGGAGCTCGAGGAGCCCGCCGAAGGCCTCGACGCCTCGAAGCGCGGCAAGCTGGTGCACGAGCTGATGCGGAACCTGTGGAGCGCACTCAAGGATTCCTCCGCCCTGCAGAAGGATCTCTCGGCGCAGATCAAGGACGCCGCGACCGCCGCGGTGAAGGAGCTGCAGATCGAAGGCCGCTTCGCCGACCTCGAGTGCACGCGCCTGGTGCGCCTCGCGCAAGAGTGGCTGGAGGTCGAGAAGACGCGGCCGCCGTTCTCGATCCTTCATCTCGAGGAGAAGAGGTCCCTGGAATTCGCCGGCCTTGAGTTCGCCGGGCGCATCGACCGTATGGACAAGCTCTCTACCGGCGGCCACGCGCTCATCGACTACAAGACGAGCCGCAATCTCACGCCGAAGCAGTGGGAGCCGCCACGGCCCGACGATCCGCAGCTCGCGCTCTACGCGGTCTCGGCGAAGGAAGACGTCACCGCCGTCGTATTCGCCAAGGTGCGGCCCGGCGAGATGCGCATGATGGGTTATTCGCGCGACGACAAGGCGCTGCCCAAGGTGCAGAAGGCGAAGGCCTGGCAGCCGCTGCTCCGGTCGTGGAAGGAGGAGGCCGAGAACCTCGGCCAGTCGTTCGCAAAGGGCGAGGCGGGCGTTGATCCGAAGAAGGACCTGATGACCTGCCGCTACTGCGGCCTGGAAACGCTTTGCCGTGTCTACGAGAAGATCAACGTGCTCGCCGAAGAGGAGATCGAGGAGCGGTGAAGGAGATGAAGGATGCCGCCGCGCGGGAGCGGGCGCTCGACGTCCGGCGCTCCTTCATCGTCCAGGCGCCGGCGGGTTCCGGGAAGACCGAGCTGCTCGTGCGCCGCTTCCTCAAGCTGCTCGAGGCCGTGAAGAAACCAGAGGAGGTCCTCGCCATCACCTTCACCAAGAAGGCCGCCGCGGAGATGCGCAAGCGCGTCCTCGAGCGCCTGCTGAACTCGGGCGAGATCGCGCACCGTCTGCGCATCCAGACCATCGACGCCTTCTGCACTGCGCTGACGCGCCAGGTGCCGGTGCTGGCGCGCTTCGGCGCGCAGCCGGAGATCCTCGAGGATGCGAAGCCGCTCTACCTGGAAGCGGCCGCGCGCGTGTTCGAGGAATTCAATCCCGCCACGGAGAAGCTCCTCGCGCATCTCGACAACAACATCCCGCTCGCCACCGACCAGCTCGCCAAGATGCTCGAGAGCCGCGACCGCTGGCTGCGCAAGACCGGCGCCGTGCCGACCCGCGCTGAGCTGGAAGCGACGCTCGCGGCCGAGAGAGAACGCCTCCTGCGGAAAGCGAAGGCGCTCTTCCCGGGCGCCTCGGAAGCGCTGGCGCGCGGCGTCCTCCGGAAGGACGGCCAGTGGCTGCAGCGGCCGGCCGCGCCGGAGCACCTGAAGAAGATCCCGGGCCTGCGCGAGGCGCTCTTCGCCCTGTGCAACATGCCGCCGGCGCAGTACGACGACCGGCAGTGGGAGGCGCTGGAAGCGATCCTCGCGCTGCTCAAGCCCGCCGTCGCGCACCTCAAGGTGCTGTTTGGCGAGCGCGGCCAGGCCGACTTCACCGAGTTCGCGCACGGGGCGCTCGAGGCGCTCGGCTCGGTCGACGACCCGAGCGACCTGCTGCTCTCGCTCGACCAGAAGATCTCGCACGTCCTGGTCGACGAGTTCCAGGACACCTCGCTTTCGCAATTCGAGCTGCTCACCAAGCTAACTTCCGGCTGGCAGGAAGGCGACGGCCGCACGCTGTTCCTCGTCGGCGACCCGATGCAGTCGATCTACCGCTTCCGCGAAGCCGAAGTGTCGCTCTTCCTGCAGGCCAAGCACTCCGGCCTCGGCGGGGTGAAGCTCGAGGCGATCGAGCTCAGCACCAACCGCCGCTCGCAGGAAGGCCTCGTGAGGTGGTTCAACGAGTCGTTCCCGCGCGTGCTCCCCGCGCAGGAAGACCAGACCTCGGGCGCCGTGCCCTACCTTCCCGCTTCGCCGCACGAGCCAGCGCTTCCCAGCGCCGCCGTGAGCTGGCACTGCGGCTACGACCGCGAGGAGGAAGCGAAGCAGGTCGTTGCTATCGTCCGGGAGGCTTCGGGCAGCAAGGCGATCCTGGTCCGCAACCGCGCCCATCTCGATGAGATCGTCCCCGCGCTCAAGGAGGCGGGCGTGCGCTTCCGCGCGCTCGACATCGAGCAGCTCGGCGAGAAGCAGGTGGTGCAGGACCTCTACGCGCTGACGCGCGCGCTCTTGCACCTCGGCGACCGCATCGCCTGGCTCGCGTGTCTGCGCGCTCCCTGGTGCGGCCTCACCCTCGCCGATCTCCTGCTCCTCTCGTCCGGCCGGAGCGAGGAGGGCGGCAGCGAGTACACCAGTGGCAGCGCGCTCATCTTCGACAAGATGCGCGACGTCACCCACCTCTCGGCCGACGGCCAGAAGCGCGTCGACCGCGTCCGCTCGGTCCTCGCACCACTCGTTAAGAACCGCCTGCGCGGCTCGCTGCGCGAGCGCGTCGAGGGCGCGTGGCTCGCCCTCGGCGGCCCGGCGTGCGTCGAGAGCGAGACCGACCTCGAGGACGCCGAGATCTTCCTCGACGAGCTCGAGCGCCTGGAAGAGGCGGGCGAGGTCGACCTCACCCGCCTCGAGGACAAGATCGATCGCCGCCTCTACGCGCAGGCCGACGTCCGGGCGCCGAAGGACGCGGTCGAGATCATGACCATCCACCGTGCCAAGGGCCTCGAGTTCGACACGGTGATCGTGCCCGGCCTCGATCGCCTGCCTCGCTCCGGCCCGAAGCCGCTCCTGGTCTGGAAGTCGCTCCTTCCGTCCGGCCTTCTCCTCGCCCCGATCGACGAGACCGGCGCCGGCAAAGACCCGACCTACAACTACGTGCGCGACCTCGACAGGGACGCCGACGACATCGAGGCCGGCCGCCTCTTCTACGTCGCCGCCACTCGCGCGAAGCAGCGCCTGCACCTCCTCGCCTGCGCCAAGGCCGACGAGGACCTCCGCCCCAAGGAGCCCACCCAGCGCTCGCTTCTCGCTAAGATCTGGTGGCAGGCGCGCGAGCATTTCGGCGAAGCGCCCGCCGATGCGATCGCCGCGCCCGAGCGCATGCCGATCCACGACGTGCTGCATCGGCTTCCGGCCGGCTTCGCTCAGCCGAGCGCGCCCGCTTCGGTGAAGTGGACGGCGCCGGACGAGGGACGGCAGGAAGAGCAGATCGAGTTCTCATGGGCCGGAGAAACGGCGCGTCATGTCGGAACGATCGTGCATCGCTGGCTGCAAAGGATCGCGGACGACGAGCTGCGCGCCTGGGACGCCAGGCGTGTCGAGGCGCTGAAGAAGCGGTTCGCCAACGAACTGGAGCGCCGCGGCGTTCCACCTCGCGACCTGAAGGGCTCTACCGAGCAGGTCAGCGTTGCCCTGACGAACGCGATCTCAGACGAGCGCGGTCGCTGGGTTCTCGGTCCGCATCCCGAAGCACGCAGCGAGCATCGCATCCGCGTAACCGGCGCTGCCGGCGCGAACACCTACATCGTGGATCGCATCTTCCGCACGGAGGAGGACGTGCGGTGGATCGTTGACTACAAGACTAGCCGCCACGAGGGCGCGGACCGCGAAGATTTCCTCGACCGCGAGCAGGAGCGCTACCGCGCGCAGCTCGAGGCCTACGCACGGGCGCTCGCGGCGGGCGATGCGACGCTCGGGCTGTATTTCCCCGTGCTGGCCGCCTGGAAGCAGTGGCGTCCCGAAGGCGGCTGAGCCATGGACACGGGCACCGCGCTCGCGCTCGTCTCGGCTGTTTTTCTCGGCACCGCCGTCGTGCTCGCGAACGTCGGCCTGCGCTATCTGCACCCCGCGCGCGGCGCGCTAGTGAGCATTCCGGCGACGACGGTCGCATACTGGTTGCTCGCGCCTTTTCTGCTCCACGGCGAAGGCTGGAACGCCGCAGCGTTCGCGGTCTTCGCCGCTGTCGGGGTGGTCTTCCCGGCGGTGGTGACGCTGCTCAATTTCTCCTCGAACCGCATCGCGGGCCCGACGGTCGCCGGAACGGTGTCGAGCACGACGCCGCTGTTCGCGGTGCTCGCCGCGATCCTCGTCCTCGGCGAGCCCCTAACCGTCACCACGGCGACGGGGACCGCGGCGATCGTCCTCGGGGTGGTCGCGTTTACCGGGCGCGGTGAGAACGGCGCGCGCGCCCTGACCGCGCTCGCGCTCCTGCTGCCGCTCGCCGGCGCGGCGATCCGCGGCGGGGCGCAGGCCGCCGTCAAGGGGGGCCTCGCGCTCTGGCCCGAGCCCTTCGTCGCTGTGCTGGTCGGCTACACGGTGTCGTGCGCGACGATCTTCGCGGCGAGCCGCACGCTCGTTCCGGACGGCGCGGCGCCGCTCAACCGGCGCGGCGTGCTCTGGTTCATGTCGGTCGGCGCCTGTAACGGCGCGGGCATCCTCGCGATGTACGCGGCGCTCGCGCGCGGGCAGGTGAGCGTGGTCTCGCCGCTGGTCGCGACCTACCCGCTTTTCACGCTCGCGCTCTCGGCAGCCTTCCTGCGTGAGGAGAGGCTCGGCGCCCGCGTGCTCACGGGCGTCGCGCTGACGGTCGCGGGCGTCGTCGTGCTCGCCCGGGCGTAGCTATTCGAGGTTCTTCGCCACTGGGAAATCGCGCGAGTACTGCGGCCCGGCGATGAACGCCTTGGGGTCGTAGGTCCAGAACTGGCTCACGTTCGGGTAGGTCGCGACCGTGGTGTTCACGAGCTCGCCGTTCTTGCGCTCCACCTTGCGCACGTAGACGTTGAGGATCGGCTTGCCGTACTCGTCGAGGCGCAGCGGCCCCATCGGGCCGTGGTCGAGCTTGACGTTGTGCAACGCCTTGACGAACGCCGCCTTGTCCTCGAACCTGCCGTTCACCAGCTTCATCGCCTCTTCGATCCACAACCCGGAGGTGTAGGTCGCCGCGGTGTAGAAACCGGGCGTCACCTTGTATTCCTTCCGGATCGACTCGACGAAGCGCTTGTTGTCGGGCGCGTCGCGATCGACCGTGTACCAGCTCGCGGTGTATACGCCGATCGCCTCGTCGCCCATGTTCTTGAGGACGCCTTCGTCGGTGAGCGTCGGGTTGCCCACCACGATCGGCTTCAATCCGTACTCGCGATAGGCGCGCAGGAAGCGCAGCGGGTTGGAGCCGGCGAAGCCGGCGTAGACGCCGTCGACGTTGGTCTTCAGCTGGCCGATGAACGAGCCGTAGTCGGGCGCGTTGAGCGGCGGCCAGAGCTTCTGCACGATGCGCCCGCCGGCGTCCTCGAACGTCTTGTGAAAGCCGGCCGCGCCCTCGTGGCCGTAGGTGAAGTCGTCGGCGACCATCGCGACGCGTTTCATGCCGAGCTTCTTGGCGGCGTAATCGCCCATCGCGTACATCGCCTGCGCCGCGGTGCCGTAGGTGTGGATCACGTAGTCGCTCTTTCTGTGCTGCGCGAGGTCGTTCTGCGCGGCGGACATCGGCGGAAGGAGCGGCACCTTCGCCTGCACGACGTAGTCGTCGAGCGCGAGCGCCTCGAACGTCGCGAGCGGACCCACCAGGACGTGGACCTTGTCGCGCTCGACCAGCTCCTGTGCCTTGCTCTTCGCCTGCGCCGGCTGGCCCGCGGTGTCGGCGAAGATGATCTCGACCTTGCGCCCGGACAGCGAGTTATTGCGTTCCTTGAGGAAGAGGTTGATCCCGTCCTCCATCTGCTTGCCGCCTGCGGCGAGCGGTCCGGTGCGCACGGTGAGAAAGCCGATGCGCAGCGGCTCGCTCTGCGCGAAGGCTCCGCCCGAGAGCGCGCAGAGCGCGACGAGCGACAGCAGGATCCGGATCGAAAAGCTCATGATTCCTCCAGGACGAGGTGTGTTGTGATGGGCCGCTATCGTACCAGCATCGCCAGCGCCGGAGGCTTACAATGGCTCGATGCGACCCGAACTGCTGAGGCTCGCCGCCCTTTTCGCCGAGCGCGAAGAGCGCTTCGCGATCGTCACCGTCGTGCGGCGCGAGCCGCCGAGCTCTGCACACGTGGGTGATGTCGCGCTGGTGACCGAGCACGGCGAGTATCACGGCTGGACCGGCGGCGGCTGCACGCGCTCGAGCGTCCTGCTCGAGGCGATGCGCGCGATCGCCGACGGCAAGCCGCGGCTGCTGTCGCTCTCGCCCGAGCCCGAGGGCGGGCAGCGCCCGGGCGTGGTGTTCCTTCCCATGACCTGCGAAAGCGGAGGTACCGTGGAAATCTACGTCGAGCCGGTAGTGCCGGCCGCGCGGCTGGTGATCTTCGGAAGCTCGCCCGCGGCGCGAGTGCTCTCGCGCATCGCCCACGCCATGGGCTATCGCGTCGACGTCGTCGACCCCGACGCGGACGAGTCTGCGTTCCCCGACGCCAGGGTGCAGCGCTCGATGTCCGCCGACGCTTTCCCGGAGGGCGCGCACGTGCTGGTGGCGACCATGGGCGACAAGGACATCGAGGCGCTCGAGGCGGCACTTTCGCGCTCGCCCGCCTACGTCGGCGTGATCGCGAGCGCGAAGCGCTACGCGCTGCTGCGCGACGCGCTGCTCGCGAAGGGCGTGTCGCGCGAGTCGCTGGCCCGCGTCGCCGCGCCCGCCGGCCTGGACATCGGCGCGCGCTCTCCCGAGGAGATCGCGGTGAGCATCATGGCGCAGATCGTCGAGCATCGCCGCGGGGCGCAGTCGCAGGCTGCCCCGGCGAAGGAGCCGCAGCGCGAGGCGCAGGACCCGGTGTGCGGCATGACCGTCGCGGTGACCGGCGCGCTCCACAAGCAGCAGGTCCTCGGCGCGACGTACTACTTCTGCTGCGCGGGCTGCCTCGGCACCTTCCTCGCCGACCCGAAGCGCTACCTCCCCAAGGCGGTCGTATCGTGAACGAGCAGATCCGCTCGATTCAGGCGGCGATGGAGCGCTGGGGCTACATCGCCGAGCCCGAGATCGCCACCGCGGTGTACCTCGCGCGCGAGATGAGCAAGCCGCTGCTGGTCGAGGGCGAAGCGGGAGTCGGCAAGACCGAGATCGCCAAGGTCCTCGCCCGCATGCTGTCGACGGAGTTGGTGCGCCTGCAATGCTACGAGGGCCTGGACACGAACACGGCGCTCTACGAGTGGAACTACCAGCGCCAGCTGCTGCGCCTAAAGATCGCTGAGCGCGAGAACCAGGATCCGGCCAAGCTCGAGGACCTGATCTTCGGCCGCGAGTACCTGCTCGAGCGCCCGCTCCTGCGTGCGATCACGCGCCGCGAAGGGCCGGCGGTGCTGCTCATCGACGAGATCGACCGCGCCGACGAGGGCT
>Ga0137410_10003805_pt1 | contig 10233 bp, 9 predicted proteins | sample CZODoug1_16funga_FD_108878 | JGI IMG/M metagenome (GOLD analysis project Ga0137410, IMG submission 108878) | Vadose zone soil fungal communities from Angelo Coast Range Reserve, California, USA - CZODoug1_16fungal (Illumina Assembly) | ecosystem: Environmental > Terrestrial > Soil > Vadose zone... | reverse complement strand
TCGCCCATGTTCCCACGGCGCCGCACGACCAGCGCCTGCCGACCCTGGGACTCTCGCCCGGCATGCTGCGTGTCGAGGAAATGCTGCCGCGCCTTGCCCTGCAGTCGACGACGATCCTCATCACCGGACAATCCGGCGTCGGAAAGGAAGTTGTCGCGCGCGAAATCCATCGCCTGGATGCACTTCGCTGCGACAAGCCGTTAGTTGCCGTGAATTGCGGTGGCATTCCGGAGAGCCTGCTCGAGGCGGAGCTGTTCGGCTACGAGCGCGGCGCATTCACAGGTGCAATGCGGCTAAGGCGCGGGCTGCTGGAGCAAGCAAACGGAGGCACGCTTTTCCTCGACGAAATCGGCGACATGCCTCTCGCCATGCAGATCAAGCTGCTGCGGGTGCTGCAGGAGCGAACCGTAACGCGGCTCGGCGGGGAGCAAAGCATCGCGGTCAACTTTCGCCTCATTTGTGCCACGCATCGCGAGCTACGCAAGCTGGTTGAGCAAGGGGAGTTCCGCGAAGACTTGTTCTATCGCGTCAACGTCGTGCATTTGCGCATCCCTCCGCTGCGCGGGCGGCCGGAAGACATTCTCTGGTATTCGCGGCGTTTCTTGCGTGAGGTGGCCCAACAGAATGGCGGCGCGCAAAAAGCCTTGTCGGCCGGGGCTGAAAAGGCCCTTCTCAATCATCTCTGGCCAGGCAATGTGCGCGAATTGCGCCACTGCATTGAACGCGCCTATGTGCTGACGCCCGGCAACACGCTGGATCCCCAAGCGCTGTTCGATGAAGAACAAGCCTGTGCCGACTGTGGCGTCGGGGTCCGCTGCGTAGGCGTGGACCAGCCGACCCTCACCAATTGCCTGGAAGAATGCGAGCGTCAGTATCTGCTGCAGGAGCTGACCCGGCACGACTGGCAGATGACAAAAACCGCCAGCGCCATCGGGATCAGCCGCAAGAACCTGTGGGAGCGTCTGCGCCGCCTGGGGCTTACGGTTCCGGCGCGCGTCCTTCATCGAGAGCCGAACGAACCGCCGGCTGCCTAGAAGCGGATCGGGTCGGCGCTCCGTACAACCAGCGCGCGAACGCGATTGCTGCACAGGCACCTGCCAACTCGGCGACCACGAATCCAGGCACGTCGTCCGGTCGGATGCCGGCAAACGTGTTCGTCGCGGCACGCGCCAGCGTTACTGCGGGATTGGCAAACGACGTCGAAGCGGTGAACCAATAGGCGCCCGTTATGTAAATGGCGACCAGACCGCCGACCCAGGTTGGTCGCACGCGCAATCCGAGCAGGATCGTGAGCAGCAGCCCGGACGTAGCGACGACTTCACTCCACCATTGGCTCGGCCCTGCCCGCACATGTTCCGATGCGGTGAACACCGGCAGCTCGAACATCAGGTGCGCCGCCGCTACGCCGACGAACGCAAAGACAATTTGCGTGGTCACATAGGGCAGCACATCGCGCCACGCGATCTCGCCGGCGGTGGCAAAGGCCAGGGTCACCGCCGGATTGAAATGCGCGCCGGAAATCGGCGCCAGGATGGTGATGAGTACCCACAGGCCGCAGCCGGTGGCAATACTGTTGGCGAGCAACGCGATCGCTGCATTACCGCCTGCAAGCCGTTCGCCCATGATCCCGGAGCCAACGACGACGGCAAGCAGGAATGCCGTGCCGAGCGCCTCGGCGCCGAGGCGGCGCGAGAGCGTCATTGCTTGCCGATGTCCTTGACCGTTTTTTCGAGCTTGAGACGGTCGAGTTTCTCCAGCGGCAAACTGGTGAAGAGCTCGATGCGGCGCTTGAGGATGTTGGCAACCCGCGCGAATTCGCGGCGCTTTGCCTCATCGGTGCCGTGAAACAGCGAGGGATCCTCGACGCCCCAATGGGCCGTGATTGGCTGACCCGGCCAAACGGGACAGACTTCTCCGGTCGCGTTATCGCAAACCGTCAACACGAAATCCATCTCGGGCGCGCCCGGTTTGGCGAACTCGTCCCAGTCCTTGCTGTAAAGCCCGTCGGTCGGGAAATGCAGCCTGCGCAAGGTCTCCAATGCGAAAGGGTTAGGCGCCGTGGCGGGGTGGCTACCCGCCGAATATCCCTTGAACTTGCCGCGGCCAACGTAGTTGATGATCACCTCGGCCATGATGCTGCGCGCCGAGTTGTGCACGCACAGGAAGAGGACATTGAACGGTTTGTCGCTAGCCATGGAGCAGTCGCTCGAATTCATGGAAGGGGGCGCGCGCATCTCCCTGCTGCCCCGCACGCCAAAGACAAGCCAACACCGGAAGGGTCAAGCGCGCTTGCGCTTGTGTTGTGGCTGCGGTGCGCACTCGGTCAAGCAACCCTGACCCTGACAGCAATTCTCGGTGAGGTAGGCCAGCAAGCCATTCATCTGCTCGTAATTGGCGGAGTAGATAACGAATCGCCCATCCTGGCGCGAGTCCACCATGCCGGCGTGGGCGAGTTCCTTCAAGTGAAAGGAGAGCGTCGCCCCCGGAAGGTCCAAACGTTCCGCGATCGTGCCGGCGGACAGGCCCTCGGGCCCCTGCTGCACCAGCATTCGATAGATCGCGAGCCGCGTGTCCTGCGCCAGTGCGGCCAAGGCTTTGACTGCCTGCGGCGTTTTCATTGCTGGTCCCAATCTCCGGGTCATACCTCACAATCGATCATTTTATCATGCTGGAAATACCGAATAGTATCGACCAACGCTATGACGAAGGGGTGACAAGCGTCTTTTGTCTCATCGACGGGACTGCCCGGCGCCCTTGGTAGCCGCCGATTCCTGCCTGCTCGATGCCAGGAGTATCCCTATTGGATACCGTATAGATCAAGCTTCTTGTACAAATTGGATCGCGAGACTCCCAAACGCTTTGCCATGAGCAATTTGTTGCCATGCGTTTGTTCCCAGGCCGCCCGAATCATTCTCCGCTCCAATTCTCCAACCGCACTCCCCAGGGTGGCCGCGCTCATCCTTGCCGGAATTGTCGACTCCGGAGGTTGTCCGGGTGTCAGGAAATCGATGAAGTCATTGACGCTGAGTGTCTGACGACTCGAAAGCACACAAGCGCGTTCAAGGACATTGCGTAGTTCGCGAACGTTGCCCGGCCAAGGCTGCATTTCCAAAAGCTCGATCGCCGCGCGATCCAATTCCTTGAGAGAAATGCGCTGAGACTTGCAGATGTTCTCGATCAGAACTTCGCATAGCAGTGGAATATCGGCCGCCCGCTCTCTGAGCGGAGGAATATTGAGCGGCACCACGTTGAGCCGGTAGTAGAGGTCGGGACGGAATTTTCCCTCCTGCACGAGGCAGGAAAGATCCCGACTGCTCGCAGCAATCACCCGCACGTCGACTTTCGTCACTACGTTCGATCCCAGGGATTCGATCTCGCGTTCCTGCAAGGTGCGCAAGAGTTTGACCTGAGTCCTCAGCGACATATCGGCCACCTCGTCCAGGAAAAGCGTGCCCCCATGCGCAAGCTCCAGCTTTCCGATGCGTCCGTTACGATCAGCACCGGTATATGCACCATACTTCGCGCCGAAAAGCTCGACCTCCATGAGCTCTTCCGGAATTGCGGCGATATTGATGCCGACAAAATGTCGATCTGCCCGGGATGAGGCCGCGTGTATCGCCTGGGCCAGCAGCTCCTTTCCTGTTCCGGTCTCCCCGCAAATCATTATTGTCGAGTCCGTAGACGCTGCTGCCCGCGCCTGCCGTTTGATCGCGGCCGCTGCGTTGCTATTTCCAACGAATTGCGAAAAGTTGTACTTCGAGCGCCTCAAGGCCTCGAGTTTCGAACGTGTGGAACTTAGGTCCGTGCGTAAGCGCTCGAGCTTTTGAGACACGGATTTCAGTGGTTCAAGATCTCCGAACATCACGAATCCGAAGCCGCCAATCACTGTGCCGGCGTCGTCAAATAACGGAAATCTCGAAACGACACACCACCCGCTGTCGGTCTCCATCACATCGAATGGAATTGCTCGTCCCTCTCGCAATACCTCCGGCATCCTGGTGTGAGGTATCACTTCTTCCACGTGTCGACCGATGACGTCGGCGTTGGCGGGCAGTCCAAGAAAGTCAATGTATTTCTCATCGATCCAGGTGATCCGTGCGTGGCGGTCAACCATTAGCGCGCCCCGGGCGAGATCCTGAAGGATCCTGAAGCATGAATCGGAGGCACGATGATGAATCGTGCTTATGTCGGCGGCATCGAGTGCGGGAATAGGATCGCTTGGCGCCTTCATGCGCGGATGGGAATTGCGGACCCTGTAAAGCATGACCAAGGCTCCTCCAAGTAGGGGTGCACTGCCTCTTCTCCGCTCTTTTCAACGAACAGTGCCGCCCAATCCTACGCCCTGCGAGTTGTGTCCACAACGAGGACATCATTGCGTTCTAACCCGACACTCGGTCAGAACGCCGCGGCAACGAACGAACAATGCGCAAGAAGCGTTGTTCAATGTGAACAGGCACTTGGATTCGTGGCGGGAGCGTGGCATCAATTCTGCTCGTCGCGTGGTCATGGTGCGCGAAGGCTCTCGCGCAACCGCAAAGAAGGAGGAGACATGTCGTCGCAACGCTCGCACCGAAATCGTCGACCGCGCGTCACCAGTGTCGCTTGCTTGATGCTGTTGCTGGCGGTTGTTGCATCCTCGAGTACGGCTGCCATCGCAGCAAATTGCGAGACTCTGACGTCAGTCGCCATACCGGACGCCACCATCACCGTTGCTCAATCCGTACCCGCCGGGACGTTCACGCCGCCGGGAGGGACGCCCCTATCGGGACTACCCGCGTTTTGCCGAGTGGCGCTGACCGCAAATCCGTCGAACGACTCACACATCAACGTCGAGGTCTGGATGCCGGCCACAGGCTGGAACGGCCGATACCAGGGAACGGGCGGCGGCGGCTACACCGGAGCCATCTCGTATGCGTCGCTGGCGGCGGGACTCCAACTCGCCTATGCAGTGGCCAATACCGATATGGGCACGGCACCGGCGACGGTGCTGGACGGTACTGCTCTCGTCGGGCATCCCGAGCGTTGGCTTGACTTTGGTTCGCGCTCGACACACGAAATGACGGTTGCCGCAAAAACGCTTATTCAGGCCTACTACGACCAACCGGCGCGCCATTCGTATTTCGTGGGTTGCTCCACGGGTGGTCACCAGGCGTTGGAAGAAGCGCAAGTTTTCCCCGACGACTACGATGGAATCCTGGGTGGCGCCCCCGGACACAACCGTACGCATCTCCACACGGCGTTTGTGTGGGACTACGCCGTTCCACACAAAACAGCCGGCGCGTTCATTCCCGCGTCGAAGTTGGCGGTACTCAACAACGCCGTGCTCGCTGCCTGTGTCGGTAAAGACGGTGGACTGGCAACGGATGCGTTCCTGACCGATCCACGAGACTGTCGTTTTGATCCGGCCTCATTGCAATGCGCATCCGGGGACACGCCAACCTGCCTCACCGCGCAGCAGGTCGACACGGCAAGGAAGTTCTACGATGGCCCGCGGAATCCCCGCACTCATGCATTGATTTATCCGGGCTGGCCGCCGGGGAGCGAGTTGGGTTGGGCGTTCCTGGAAGATCCAGCATTGTTTGGACTGCCGGCAGCACCCGCATTCGAGGGGATCACGACCTGGGCGCTTGGACTTAGCTACGATCCACTGACCGTCGATTTCGACAACGACATGGCGAAGGTCGATGCGGTGCTCGCTCCGACGGTGAACTTCATGAGCACCGACTTGAGCCGCTTTAGCGAAAGAGGTGGCAAGTTCATTCTCTACCACGGATTCGCGGATGCCATCGTCTCGCCGCAAGACACGATCAACTATTACGAAAGGATTCTCGACGAACAGGACTTGACGCCGGATGAGGAAGAATCGTTCATCCGTCTATTCATGGCCCCCGGAATGGGTCATTGTGGAGGCGGCCCGGGCCCCAACGTCTTCGATGCGCTTTCGCCGCTTGTCCAATGGGTGGAGCGCGGCGTGGCCCCAACGCGCCTCGTCGCCACGAAGTATGTCAATGACAGCCCCGCGCAAGGCACGCAGATGACGCGACCACTGTGCGCCTATCCGAAGGAAGCACGCTATCTCGGTTCAGGCGACCCGGCGTCCGCCGCAAACTTTGCCTGCGTCGCCGACCGTGGTGACGAGCAGGCGTCGGAGTTGCCTGGTCGCGAGTATCTCGCACCGCTCGTTCTTCAAGCCAGTGCGACACCCGAGGTCATCAATGTGCGCAACGGTTCCGGTGTCATCACGGCGTTCATTACCGTACCTCCGGATTCTGACAACCTTACGCAATGGGTTATCAGCAGCATTTCACTCGATGGCTCGCCCGCGGTTTCCGCCGGCTTGACCGGGAACGGGCGAACGTTCAAGGCCAAGTTCAATCGAAAGGATCTGACCGGGTTCACTGGGGGCGTACCTGCCGGGCAGCCAGTCGACCTCTTGCTCACGGGCACCTTGCAGCACAACGGCAGCCAAAGCCTCTTCTCGGTGGGACCGACAGTCAGAATCCACAGATAACATCACGGGAGCGATGGGCCGCTAGCTCCCCCAGCGCAGCGCGGCTGTGTGTACGGGCGCGTCCCACAGGTTCCGCACCGCGTCGTCGAGCAGGCTCACGGTAATCGAGCAACCGGCCATCTCGAGCGACGTTACGTAGTTGCCGGTGAGAAATCGGGACACGCGCACACCTTTCGCACGCAGCACGCGCAGCGCCGAATTGACCATCAGGTACAGCTCCATCGCCGGCGTGCCGCCGAATCCGTTGACGAGGAGCAACGCGTCCGCGCCGGGACTCGGGGCGAGATCCTTCACGATTGCGCCGACCATTTCCTCCGCAATCGCGTCGGCGGACGCGAGCTTGACGCGGCGCCGCCCGGGTTCGCCGTGGATGCCAACGCCGAGCTCCATTTCGTCGTCAGCGAGAGAGAACGTCGGCTTCCCGGCGGCGGGAACCGTGCATGACGTAAGCGCGACACCCATCGAGCGCGTCTGACGGTTCACTTGGTCGCCGAGCGACTTGAGCGCTGGCAGCGAGACTCCCTGCTCGGCGGCGGCCCCGACGATCTTCTCCACGATCAACGTGCCGGCAACCCCCCGGCGACCCGTGGACCACGTCGACTTTTCGACGGCCACGTCGTCGTCGGTCACGACGGTGGCAACCTCCCTGCCTGCAAGCTCGGCGGCCATCTGGAAATTCATCACGTCACCTTCGTAGTTCTTGACGATGAGCAGGCAGCCGTTTCCGGTTTCCACCGCTTCGACCGCCGCAACCATCTGGTCGGGTGTGGGCGACGTGAACACCTGGCCGGGACACGCCGCGTCGAGCATGCCGCGACCGACGAAGCCTGCGTGCAATGGCTCATGCCCCGAGCCGCCACCCGAGATCAGCGCCACCTTGCCGGGCTGCAGTTCGCGTCGGCGGACGAATTTGTGCTCGGCGCCCAGCGAAACGATATCGGCATGGGCCGCCGCGAAGCCGGCCAGGCTCTCGGTGAGCATCAGGTCCGGGGTATTGATGAGCTTCTTCATTCGTTCCTCCCTACGGCGCTCATTCCTCGTCACCGAAGCGCGCCAGGCGCCGCGCGATTTCAGCGATCGTTTCATCGAGCAGCCGGTTGCGTCGTGCGTCGCCCAAATCGGGCACCGTGAGCGTGAGCTTGCGTGTGCCCGCGGGTTTCTTGACCAGATCGAGCCGTCGCGGATGCGCTTCCGCGTACACCGCGAGGAATTCGCGCCGGTCGGTGGCCGTAAAGTGGCAAATCTCGAAGATCGTCTCGAGGTGCTGTACCGGGATCGGCACTGCGTACACCGGATTGGCGATCTGCGAGATGAACGAGCGGTTTTTTCCCAACGCGATTGCCAGACGATGGCGCGTTCCGGACGGGCGCGTGTCGAGAATGCGTCTGAGCACCGCCTTGTACGCGCCGACGGTGTCCGTGCGCTCGCGCTCCTGCTTCATGTTGGCCATGATTCGGATTCCACGACGGCGCTGAGGTCGGTCGCCGCAACCGCGAGTTTCGCGCCACCCACGAGTGCGGGTGCCATGGACAGCGAGCGCAAGCCCGCCGCGAGCAACCGCGGGATGGCGCGAGGATCGCCACCGGCGTCGCCACACAGGCTTACATCGATGTGCCGTGCGTGCGCAGCGTCCACCACGCATCTGAAAAGCCGCAGCATGGCGGGCTGCGTGGGATCCGCCAAGTCGGCGACGGAATCGATATCACGACCCGCGGCAGCCACGTATTGCGTGAGATCGTTCGAGCCGATCGAAAAGAATTCGGCGTCGAATTGGTCGGCGGCAATCGCGGCCGCCGGAACCTCGATCATGATCCCAAGGCTCGGGCGTCGGCCAGGAATGCCCGCCGCACCCAATGCAGCGACCTCGGCGTCGAGCATGCGGCGTGCAACCGCCAGCTCGCGCGGCTGCGTCACCATCGGCAGCATGATCTTGACGTCGCCGTGCATCGCGGCGCGGGTCAGCGCGCGCAATTGGGTGCGGAAGACATCGGGTTGCGCAAGCGAAATACGGAGTCCGCGCATGCCGAGGAACGGGTTGCTCTCCCCCACGGGCGTAAGTCCCGGAATCGGTTTGTCACCGCCCGCGTCGAGCGTTCGAATGGTCACCGGCCGACCCTGCGCCCATTCGACGATGCGCCGGTAGATCAAATACTGTTGTTCCTCGCTGGGCAGCCCTTGCCGGTCGTGGAACAGGAACTCGGTTCGGACGAGCCCGATGCCGTCGCATACCGCCGGGTCGAGATCCGCCAACTCGCGGGGATCGGCAATGTTGAGCAGGATGCCGATCCGCGTGCCGTCAGCGGTTACCGCGGGCTGTGTCGCGGCGGTAGCTGTCAGCGCGCGTGCCGCCACGGCCGCTTCAGCATCGCGCTCGAATTGCGCTCGAGCTGCGGGACCCGGATTGACAATCAGCAGGCCGCGATGCGCATCGACCAACCCCAGTTTGGAAAGTTCGGCCAGGTCGACACCGAGACCCACGACGGCCGGAATGCCACGGGAACGCGCAAGCATCGCGACATGGCTGGTGGTGCTGCCGGCGGTCAGCACCAGCGCCCCGCCCCGTGTCCAGTCGATGGCAAGAAAACGCGAAGGCGCCAGGTCTACTGCGGCCACAATCGCGCCGGGCGGTACCGTAGGCTCGGTCGCCGATCCCGTCAGATGCGCGAGCACGCGGTCGCGAATGTCGTAGAGATCTGCCCCGCGCGCCCGAAAATATTCGTCGTCGGATCCCTCGTATCCGGCGATTTCCCGTTGCATCGCATCGAGCCATGCGTGATCCGCGGCGCTGCCCGCCGCGATCGCAGAAAAAGCGGGTTCGGCGAGCACGTCGTCCTCGAGCAGCGCGACCTGGAATTCCAGGATTGCCGCGGCGTCATGGGTCGATCGCTCGACGAGGTCCTTCAGCTCGGTCAGTGCGGCATTCAGCGCGATGCGCAGCGCTTCCGCTTCGGATTCCGCCGCACCCGAGGCCACCCGCGTGCCAGCGCCATTTGCAACGGGGAGCAACGCGCCCAGCGCGACTCCCGGGGCGGCCGATCGGCCAGCGAAGCGTTTTTCCATCACCCCTGCGGCGGTAGCGAAGAACTCTCGGCTTCGGTGGCAAAGCCCCGTTCGATGAGGGAAACAATGGCTGCGAGCGCCTCGGCCGCGTCCGAGCCCCGCGCGCGAAAATGCAGCGTTTCTCCCTTGGCGGCCTTGAAGCGCATGACCTTCACCGGGCTCTTCGCATCGACCCACGGCCCCGTCGCAGCACGCGCAAATTCGATGTTCGCGCCGAAGCGCTTGGCGAGTTGCGTCAGCTTCACGGAAGGCCGCGCGTGGAGACCCACGTCGTTGGTGAGCAGCGCGGAACCGGTGTGCATGGTGTTGGTCGGCAAGGGATCGTGACGAAAGGATGTGGTCACGTCGGGGACAATTCCTCGGCAGTGCGCCGGACGGCGTCGAGCGTCGCGCCTCCCGATGCTTCGGTAGCCGCCATCACCGCCCCTTCGACGACGGGCGCTTCGCAAACGACCACGCGTTCGCGCCGCCCCGATTCGAGTGTTTCGATAGCCATCTCGCTGTTCGTTTCCGCACCGCCCAAGTCGACGAGCACCGCAACGCCGGCGTCCGACCATGCCCGCTCGATCGCCTCGATGATCGACGCAACGTCGGTGCCCAACCCGCCTTCCGGATTACCGCCTGTCCACGCGAGCGGCACGCTGTCGCCGACCATCTGCCGC
>Ga0137410_10003802_pt1 | contig 10238 bp, 8 predicted proteins | sample CZODoug1_16funga_FD_108878 | JGI IMG/M metagenome (GOLD analysis project Ga0137410, IMG submission 108878) | Vadose zone soil fungal communities from Angelo Coast Range Reserve, California, USA - CZODoug1_16fungal (Illumina Assembly) | ecosystem: Environmental > Terrestrial > Soil > Vadose zone... | reverse complement strand
CTGCTGAGCAAGGCGGGGCTTGTCACGCGCGATGCGCGCGAGGTCGAGCGAAAGAAGGTCGGCCTGCACAAGGCGCGGCGGCGCAAGCAGTACTCCAAACGCTGATGTTCAGAGGATCGCGCAGGAAAGCCGCCCCAGGGCGGCTTTTTTGTTTGTCGTTCTGAAAACCCAATACGATTGCGGCGGGAAATCCAGCTTGAGGCATCGGTGATCAAGATCGGCATCGTCGGCGGGACGGGTTATACCGGAATCGAGTTGTTGCGCATCCTCGCGCAACATCCGCAGGCTCAGCTCGTGGCCATTACATCGCGCAAGGAAGCCGGCAGCCGCGTAGCCGAATTTTTTCCGAGCTTGCACGGCATCCTCGATCTTGCGTTCTCGGATCCGGCCAAGACGGACCTGAGCAAGTGTGATGTCGTGTTTTTTGCCACACCCCACGGAATCGCGATGGGCGAGGCGAAGGACCTGCTGGCGGCCGGGGTGCGCGTCGTCGACCTTTCGGCCGACTTTCGAATAAGGAGTGTGGCCATCTGGGAGAAATGGTACAGGGTCAAGCACGCGGCGCCCGACCTTCTATCCCAGGCTGTATATGGTCTTCCAGAGGTGAATCGGGACAAGATCAAGGCGGCGCGCTTGGTCGCCAATCCGGGATGTTATCCGACCGCAGTTCAGCTCGGCCTGCTCCCCCTGCTGGAGGCCGGAGCAGTGGATGTCGGACATTTGATCGCGGACGCAAAATCAGGGGTGAGCGGCGCGGGCAAGCGGACTGAAGAGCACCTCCTTTTTTCCGAGGCCTCGGACAACTTCAAGGCCTATGGGGTCTCGGGCCACCGTCACTGGCCTGAGATCCTGCAGGGGCTCGATACCGCGGCGGGCACGAGCGTCGGGTTGACCTTCGTACCGCATCTGGTGCCCATGATTCGAGGGATATGCGCTACGCTGTATGCGCGTGTTACGAAGGCGGTCGACTTTCAGCGGATCTATGAAGATCGTTATCAGGATGAGCCTTTTGTCGATGTGCTTCCTGGCGGAAGCGAGCCCGATACACGTTCCGTGCGTGCGGCGAATACATGCCGCATCGCGATCCATCGACCGCATGGCGGAGACACCCTCGTCGTGCTTTCCGTGATCGACAATTTAGTCAAGGGGGCATCGGGACAGGCGGTGCAGAATATGAATATCATGTTCGGGTTGGAGGAAACCATGGGTCTTTCAGCTCTGCCCGTTGTGCCCTGACCTGACTGGTTAGAAATCGAATGCTCAAGCTGCTCAAGCAAGTACGCCAACGCTTCGGGATTTCTGCGCCGAGGATGACCGTGCAGACGCACGTAGCATGGTATTGGCGTTGGTTGGGGATGCTGGTGTTTCTTTCCCTCGCGCTTGCCGTCGCAGCCTGGATGTACGACGCGGGACGCCGATTTGCCGGTTTCGACCGCAGCGAGCTGCAAAACGAATTCGCCCGGCTTCGTGAATCGATGTCCAGACTCGAAAGCGAGGCGGCGCGCTTACGCTCGATCGCCAACGCAAGCGAGTCGCGCCTGAAGATCGAGCAGACGGCGCAGATTCAACTCGCCGCGCAAGTAAAGACCCTTGAAGACGAAAACAATCGACTCAAGGAGGATCTCGCCTTCTTCGAAAATCTCGTGCCGGCCGAACGGAGGGGCGAGAAAGTCAGCATTCATCGCTTCAAGGTTGAGCGGGATGTGCTCCCCGGGGAGTTTCGCTATCGGCTGCTCGTGCTCCAAGGAGGAAAGCTCGACCGCGAGTTCCACGGATCCCTGCAGCTTGTGGTGGAAATGCAACAAGAAGGCAGGGATGCTACAATTGTCATCCCTGATTCGAGCGATACGAGCAGCCTCGCTTTCAAGCTCAACTTCAAGTATTTTCGAAGAGTTGAGGGAACATTTCGGGTTCCGGCGGGAGCGAAGGTACGTACCATACAGGCACGTATCTTGGAGAACGGGTCCGGCGAGGCCCGTGCCAGCCAGAACGTCAACATCTCTTAGCAGGCAGGAAACGCCATGTTTCGAAAGCAGCCGAGCAAGCCGCAGAATCGAATCGACAGTTTGATTGGCGTCGGGACGAAGATCGAGGGTAACGTGAATTTCACCGGAGGTCTTCGTGTCGACGGTGAAGTCATCGGCAACGTGACCGCGGTGTCGGAAGAGCCCTCTACCCTGGTGCTCAGCGAGAAGGCTCGTATCGAAGGTGAAATAAGCGTCTCGCATCTGGTCGTAAACGGGGAAATCTCAGGGCCCGTCTACGTGGCAGAGTTTCTAGAACTTCAGTCACGCTCCCGAGTCAAAGGAGACGTGCACTACAACAGCTTGGAAATGCATCTCGGCGCCATAGTCGAAGGGCACTTGGTGCATCGCTCGGGCGAAGCGGAATCGAAGACCGTGGAGCTCAAGCTGGCAACGAGCAAACCGGTCGGATAGGGATCAGCGGGTTTCGGCTTGAATATCGATCCGGAAACCTCATATTACGAAGTCGAAACGCGATTTGAGACAGGAGTAGGGGCATGAATGCAATCGCAGAGGTGCCCGCGCCTTTGGTCTTCACCGATAGCGCGGCAAACAAGGTAAAGCAGCTGATCGATGAGGAAGGCAACGCCGAATTGAAGCTGCGGGTGTTTGTTACCGGCGGCGGTTGCTCCGGATTTCAGTACGGCTTTACCTTCGATGAAGTGAAGAGCGACGACGACACCGTAATGGAAAAGAACGGTGTGATGCTGCTCATCGACCCGATGAGCTACCAGTACCTGGTCGGGGCCGAGATCGACTATAGCGAAGGGCTTGAAGGCGCACAGTTCGTTATCAAGAATCCCAACGCAACGAGCACGTGCGGGTGCGGGTCGTCGTTCTCCGCCTAGATTCTCCGGAAATCATCTGAAACGGGGGCTTCGGCCCCCGTTTCTATTTTGTGCACACGGTGACGAGCCGCAACTACCGTCATGCGGCGTAAATTGCGCCCAGCACCCGCGGCTCCTTCGCGCCGGTTACTCCGGGAAGGCTCGCCGCCTCGCCCCTGAGCCGGCGCTGTGCAAGCCAGGCAAAGGCCATCGCTTCCACCCAGTCCGGATGGATGCCGAGCTGAGCCGTGGAGCCGACTGCGATCTCCGGCAGCGTCCGCGCGATCCGCCTGACGAGGTCGCGATTGCGTGCGCCGCCACCGCACAAGTAGACCTCGCGCGCGCCGGAGCAGAATCGGATAACAGCTTTTGCGACGCTGCGCGCGGTGAGCTCGGCCAGCGTGGCCTGCACGTCCTCCGCCTTGTAACGTGCCGCCCCAGACCGGCGCAGCCAATCGAGGTTGAAATGGTCGCGGCCGGTGCTTTTTGGCGGCGCGCGCCGGAAGTAGGCGTCGGCGAGCAGAGTCCCGAGCAAGGGCTCGAGCGGACGTCCTCGCGAGGCCAGAGCCCCGCCCCGGTCGAAGTCTCTGCCGAATCTCTGCCTAATCCAAGCGTCAAGGAGGACATTCCCGGGACCGGTGTCGAAGCCCGTCACCGGTCCGCGGCGCGGCAGATCCGTCAGGTTGGCGATTCCCCCAAGGTTGACGATGACGCGGTGCGTACGAGCACTGCGGAAGACCGCGGCGTGGAACGCAGGCACAAGAGGCGCGCCCTGCCCGCCCGCGGCGATGTCGCGGCTGCGGAAATCGGAGACAACGGAAATGCTCGTATGCTCGGCGAGCCACGCGGCACTGCCTAGCTGTACCGTGTACCCGGAGTCGGGTTGGTGACGCACCGTTTGGCCGTGACAGCCGATGGCGCGAACGGCTCGAGCGTCGATCCGACACCTGCGCAGAAGGCGATCGACCGCTATTGCGTAGAGCCTCGATAGATGAATCCCTGCAAGCGACGCGCGATGCAACTCGTTCGACGACGCGTTGTGCAGGGCGAGCAAGGTGGCCTTCAGCTCCTTCGGATAAGGCACAAACATCGAGCCGAGCAGCAGGGGCTGAGACCGGAGATCGACCAGCACGGCGTCCACGCCGTCGAGGCTCGTACCCGACATCAAGCCGATGTAGACCTCGGAGTGCCGGGCGCGCTTGGAACCGCTCACTCGAGCAGGGCGAGGTCGCTGTTTTTCAGAAGATCGAGTCGCGCGAGAAGCGGGTCGGCGGCACGCTGAAACGCAGGGTGCTCGATCTTCAGAAGGGGCTGCGCCGGCTGAAACGTCATGGCGAGTGGATTGCGGTTCTGGTCGCGAACCCGAAACTCGTAGTGAAGGTGCGGACCCGTGGCCCAGCCGGTTTGCCCGACCTGGCCGATCACCTCACCCTGCGCAACGTGCTTGCCCTGCTTCAGTCCTTTCGCGAAGCCCCTCAAGTGGGCGTAGTAGGTGCTGTATCCGCCGTGATGCCGCAGAACAACGAGGTTGCCGTAGCCGCTCCGCGGTCCCGCGAATGAAACGATGCCATCACCCGTGGCCCTGACCTTCGTTCCAGTCGGCGCTCCATAGTCGACTCCCTGATGCGCCCGCCACTGCTGAAGAATCGGATGGTGCCGCAAGCCGAACCCCGATGTAACGCGCGAGAACTCCAACGGTGAGCGCAGGAAAACTTTGCGCAGGTTCTCTCCATCGGGGGTGTAGTATCCGCCCCTTCCCGATGCGTCCTGAAACCAGACAGCGCGAAACGTCTGCTTCCGGCTGGAAAACTCGGCGGCGAGCACTCGTGAGGACCGGACCGCGCGTCCCTCGAAATGGATCGTCTCGAAAACCACCGCAAAGCGGTCGCCGCGCCGAAGGTCGCGGTGAAAATCGACGTCGCCGCCGAAGATATCCGCGAGCTGGATCGCGACTCCGTCGGGGACCCCTGCGGCGTCGGTTGCGGAAAAAAGAGAGGTCTTGATCTCGCCCGATTTCATCTCGACGCGGCGTCTCAGCTCGACCTGCTGCTCGAAGGTCTGAAAGCCGTCACCGACGCGGTCGAGCGAGAGCACCGTGTCCCGGTCGGTGAGATACCACAGCGACCGCAGCTTGCCGGTATCGTCGATCTTGGCCTGAACCGGCGTCCCCGGGACTAGAAGACGAAAGGGCCGCATCGCGCGCGGGGAGCGAAGGATAGCTCCTGCATCCCCCTCATCGGCCCCGAGCCGGCTGAGCAGCGTGGCGGGTGTTTCGTTACGCCCCGACACGCCCTCGCGGAAGTATATGCTCAGGCCGGATTCGCCGACGTGCGTCGGGGTCACCGCGAGCGGCTCGACAACCGCTTGGAGCGGAACGGCCTCGGGCTCCCGCTGTACCGTAGCGAAAGCGGCAACGACGCCGAACAAGGGCGCCGCGACGGCGGGCGCGAGCCATCGGAGGCGTCTTCCTCCGGAGCAGGCTACAATTCTCTCCTCGTTGTTGTTATGCATATGTCGCCGCGGGTTGAATAGAAAAGTCTAGCAAATAACAGCGAGGCGGGCCATTCTTGAAACCCATGAGCGATATCGACAATCAGCTGAGGATTCTGAAGCGCGGCTGCGATGAATTGATCGTCGAGGCCGAGCTGCGCGAAAAGCTCAAATCCGGTCGCCGTCTGCGCGTCAAGCTCGGCATGGACCCGACCGCGCCCGATTTGCACCTCGGGCACACGGTAGTGATCAACAAGTTGCGCCAGTTTCAGGACCTTGGGCATCAGGTCCAGTTTCTGATCGGAGATTTCACCGGCATGATCGGTGATCCGAGCGGCAAAAACGAAACGCGCCCGTCGCTTTCGCGCGAGCAGATACTACAGAATGCAAAGACCTATCAGGATCAGGTGTTCAAGATACTCGATGCCAATCGCACCGAGGTTCTGTTCAATTCCAAGTGGTCGGACGAGCTGGGGGCGGCGGGCCTGATCCGGCTGGCCTCGACCTGGACCGTTGCGCGGATGCTCGAACGCGACGACTTCGCCAAGCGCTATGCCGCCCGTCAACCGATTGCAGTCCACGAGTTTCTCTATCCGCTCATGCAGGGCTACGATTCGGTCGCGATGAAATCCGACGTCGAGCTCGGAGGAACGGACCAGAAGTTCAATCTCCTGGTCGGACGCGAGCTGCAAAAGCACTACCGCCAGCCGCAGCAGTGCATTCTCACGATGCCTCTCCTCGAGGGCCTGCACGGCCCGGAGAAAATGTCGAAATCCCTGGGTAACTATGTCGGGATCAGCGAGCCGCCGGAGACTATTTTCGGGAAGCTGATGTCGATTTCGGACGAGCTGATGTGGCGCTACATCGAGCTGCTTTCGTTCCAGCCGATCGAGGCCGCGGACAAGTGGAAAAAGGAAGTCGCCGACGGCGGGAACCCGCGCGACATCAAGGTGCTCTTTGCGCGCGAGATCGTAGCGCGCTTCCACAGCGCCCGGGCCGCCGAGGCGGCCGTCGCCGATTTCGAGGCGCGCTTCAAGCGCGGCGACCTGCCCGAGAATATTCCGGAGGTCACGGTGAAGATTCCGAACGAGAGCCGAAAATCCCCGGACCGGGTCCCCGAGCTCGCGATCACGAAAATACTCAAGGAATCGCAGCTCGTATCCAGCGCTTCCGAGGCCCTGCGGATGATCGAGCAGGGCGGCGTGCGCATCAACGGGGAAAAAGTCATTGACAAGGGACTGACGGTGAAACAGGGTGAAATGGTCGTGCTTCAGGTTGGCAAGCGCAAGTTCGTCCGGGTTACCCTGGCCTGAGGTGCGAGCAGCCTCCGGCTGGAGGCCATCGAGCGCCTGCTGGGTACGATACTCCATTTGCCGGAGTGAAACCTTGTGCTATCGTTAGCGCTGGCCGACGGGTCGTGTAAGGCCCCGCGATGCCAAAAAAAGGAGGAGAACAAGATGAAACCACGCACGTGCCGTCTGCTGCAGAGGTCCGCCCTCGCCGCGGCCGTAGCCGGCATTTCCGCCCCGGCTTCAGCCGCTTTTTTTGCGTTGGCCGAACAAAATGCGTCGGGCATCGGAACCGCCTTCGCCGGAGGCGCCGCGATCGCCGAGGACGCCAGCACGGTGTGGTACAACCCGGCGGGCATGACGCGCCTGACGCGCCCGCAGCTCGTCGTTGCCGGCAGCTACATCGACCTGAGTATCAAGACCAATGTGATCAGTGCGACCTCCGTCTTGGGCGCTCCCATCGGCGGAGGCGCCGGAAAGGATCCGGGTGAGTCAGGCCTGGTTCCCAGTTTCTACTACACCCACCCTCTGACAAAGGATTTCTCGGTTGGCGGAGGCATCAACGCACCCTTCGGGCTTAAGACGGAGTACGACAGCACCTGGGCAGGTAGGTATCACGCCATAGAGTCGGATATCAAGTCGGTAAACTACAACGTTGCGGGAGCCTACAAGTTCAACGACGTGCTGTCCGGGGGTGTCGGTGTCAACTACCAGCATTTCAAGGCCACGTTGAGTCAGGGTATAGACTTCGCCACGGCTTGCACCTTAGGCACCTTAGCGACTCCCCCTCAGCCGACCGGTGCGTGCTCATACGGGGCGGGCTTCAATCCGGGCACCAACCCACTGGACGGGAATGGCAAGGCCACCGCAAGCGGTAATGCCTGGGGCTACAATCTTGGACTTCTCGCGCAATTGCAAAACGACTTCCGCGTGGGAGTCGCATACCGCTCGAGCATCAAGCAGGCGCTCTCGGGCGACTCCAATATAACTTTACCCGTAACCGGCAATCCTCCCGTCGATGGCACCGTCGCAGCTGTCGCTGCGGGACAGAAGCTGGCGAGTGGTAGCGCCAGCGCAGACGTAACGCTACCGGCCAGCTTCTCGGTCAGCTTTTACCAGCAGATCGGCGAATGGGCCCTCATGGCGGATGTCACCCGGACGAATTGGAGTTCCATCCCGGAGCTGCGAATCAAGTTCGGCTCGGGTCAGTCGGACTCGGTGACGACTTTGAACCTCCAGAACACCTACCGTACCTCGGTCGGCGCTACGTACAAGGCAAACGACGCCTGGACACTTCGTGCCGGCTTGGCCCTCGATCAGTCGCCGGTGATCAACGCGGCCGACCGGACGCCCCGTTTACCCGACGCGGATCGGACCTGGTACGCGATCGGGGCGGGTTGGAAGGCTTCTCCCAGTCTGAAATTCGATTTCGGCTACGTCTATATCAAGGTGGATACAGCGCAGGTCAGAAAAACGGCGACTACCACCAACGAGAACATTGCCCGCGGCAATCTCTCGGCCGATTACACCGGCACGATTCAGGTCTTGAGTGCACAGGCTAGCTGGACTTTCTAGGGGTTAGCCGCAGCTGCACTATTCGGGGCGTGCCCAGCCGGCTTTGGCGTGCTCCGAATTTCTTGGCCCCCACGCATCGCGGGATTCGTTTCCTGACGAGAGCCGTATATCCCGTTGAAAGTGCGCTAGCGCACCATTGGGTCGGCGCTCCCCGGTGTTTCGAGATCCTCTCTAGCACCTGAAGTAGTCGCGGATTCGCGATCCGCTCTTTACTACTAGTCGATTCTCCGCAGCTCCGGTGATGACCGGGGCGCTGTGGAATATTGGCGCTAAATACCGTGCATTTGTCGCATCAAATCCCCTAGTACCCAGGTTCTGGCACCCGACTTGCTCGTGCTATGGGGACGCGATAGGTCGCCATCGCTTCGTTTCGCCTTTTTAGCGGCCCCGGATGTAGAGAATCGATGACGAGGTGTCGCAGGAGAATGGTATGAAAAGCCGCGAGAGCGAAGGCGTGAGGGAGTTGCTGCCACGGGTCTTCCGGTCCGCCCATTTCTTGGGTTCGGCCGTGAAGATCGCGTTCGCGATGCACATGCGATGGTTCGCAAGTTGCAAGCGAATGCTACTCATCCTTTCGCCGTTCCTAGTCATCGTCACGGTGCTGGTCTGGCTCGCCATTGCGAGCATCGATATCTTGGCGGCAGGTCGCGCCTACGTCGAAGGCGAGAGCTTGTGGTCCAAGAACCAGAAGGAAGCGGTGTTCCACCTGGTGCGTTTCGCCGAGACGCGATCCGAGTCCGATTTCAGCAGCTATCGGAAGGCCATCTTGGTGCCGCTGGGATACCGCAAGGCCAGGCTCGAGCTCGAGAAGTCCGAGCCGGATTATTCCGCTGTGCGGTCGCATTTCATCGAGGGCGGAACCCACCCGGATGACATTCCCGGCGTCATCCGCCTGTATCAGCGCTTTCACCGCGTGAGCTACATGAAAAGCGTGCTCGAAATCTGGAGAACGGGAGATGAGTTCCTCACGAGGCTCGAGGCGGCCGCCGAAGAGCTCCACGCACTGAACCTGTCGCGTGGCGCTGATTCTTCCAGGACCGTACCGATACTGAACCGCATTATCCAGATCAACGAAGAGCTCAGGCCCTGGCAGAACGGATTCTCGAACACTCTGGGCGAAGCCACGCGCTGGATCCAGACTACGCTGTTGCTGGTGATCCTCTCGGTCGCAGGCACCCTGGTTCCGATCGGAATCCTGCTCACGCAGCGCGTAGTCAGCCGTGTCGATCGAGCTGAGCGGGAACTGAAGGAGCTCAAGCTGCGGCAGGAATACGCAGCGAAGCTTGCCTTCCACGCAAGCCACGATCCGCTCACCAATCTGGTGAACCGCCCCGAGTTTGAGAAGCGGCTCGAGCTGGCCATACACACAGCCGCGACCCAGCAGCGACACCACGTAGTGATGTACATGGATCTCGATCAATTCAAGATCGTCAACGACACGAGCGGGCACGCAGCAGGCGATCAGCTGCTTCGGCAGGTGAGCGCGTTGTTGAAGGAGCAAGTGCGCGAAGGCGATTCTCTGGCCCGCCTGGGCGGCGACGAATTCGGCGTGTTGCTGGAAAACTGCCCGATGCAGGAGGCTATTCGCATCGCCGACGAGCTGCGGCAGTGCGTCGCCGATTTTCGCTTCGTCAACGAAGACGGCTCGTTCAGCATCGGCGTCAGCGTCGGCGTGGTCCAGGTCGCCGATGGGATGCTCAATCTCACCGACATACTCGGCGCGGCCGACGCCGCCTGCTATATGGCGAAAGAGAAGGGACGCAATCGCGTCCAGTTCTATCGCCCCCACGACAGCGAAGTGTTTCTGCGACGCGGCGAGATGGAATGGGTGTCGCGGCTGCAACGCGCGCTTGCTGAAGGGCGTTTCACCCTTTATTCGCAGGAAATCATGCCGATCGGAAACCAAATGCCTCGGCACGTCCATCACGAATTGCTCGTGCGCATGCTCGACGAGCACGGCAAGATCATCCCCCCGATGGCGTTCATCCCGGCCGCCGAGCGCTACAGCATGATGTCCCTGATAGACCAGTGGG
>Ga0137410_10003801_pt1 | contig 10239 bp, 7 predicted proteins | sample CZODoug1_16funga_FD_108878 | JGI IMG/M metagenome (GOLD analysis project Ga0137410, IMG submission 108878) | Vadose zone soil fungal communities from Angelo Coast Range Reserve, California, USA - CZODoug1_16fungal (Illumina Assembly) | ecosystem: Environmental > Terrestrial > Soil > Vadose zone... | reverse complement strand
GATTCGTCGCCACCCGCGCATAAGCGTGAACCAACTCTTCAGCCGACACGATCCCCGTCGAAGGCACATCCAGCGCCGCAACACCCTTGATGTGCGGCTCGCGCTTGCGAATCACATCCTCGTCAACGAGGCGTAGTCCCTCGACTCCATTGTCCTCCCCGCGTTTTTTCAGCGCGGCCAGTGCATCCAGTTCGTGAGCGTCCGCAGCCACCACCAGTTTTCCGCAGTGACGAAACGGAACGTTATGCTTCTTGCAGAATTCGTAAGTCAGGCGGTTGCCCTCGACACAAAACCGCGCCTTCAGCGAATTCTTCGGGTAATAAATACCGGAGTGGTTCACGCCGCTGTTGCGCGTGCTGGTAGCCATGCCCAGCTTCGGAAATTGCTCGACAAGAAAAACGTCCTGCCAGCGTTTAGAAACGGCATTGGCGATCGCGCATCCAATCACGCCGCCGCCGATGATCAGAATATTGGCTTGATCCATGGAGCTTTTATTTTCGCTTTTCCATTTTCCAATTTCTAGCTCTATTGATCCCCACCAACAGCGTCAAAGTAAGGCATGCACGCAACCAGCCGCGACTCAGTCCCGTCATGCACTGCATAAGAAGCCTGTTTGCTAGCTTCATATCCATTGCGCCAAAGCGAAGCCGCCCCGTGCACCCCGTCCTTGTTGATCCCGTAAAAGTAAATATGAAACGTCCCGAGTTTCTTCTTGTCGTTCTTGTAGTTCCTCGCAATCCGCGCCATGGCTTCGAGGCACGCATCCGTCGGCGATTTTCCCTGCCGCATCATTTCGATGATCGTGTGCCCGCCGGAAATCTTGATGTTTTCCTCGCCCTTTCCCGTCGAGCCTGCCGCGCCCACTTCATTGTCCACGCAGCATCCCGCACCAATAATCGGCGAATCCCCCACGCGTCCGGGAATCTTCCACGACAGTCCGGAAGTCGTCGTCGTGGCGGAAATGTCGCCGTTCGAATCAACTGCCATGCACGGAATAGTGCCCGTCCGCGGATGCGCAATCGCGCGCTCCGCGTAGGCGATTTTTTCCTGGTCGCCGTCGAAAATCGCCGAAATGTGTTCTTTCCACTCCGGCGAATCGATTCCCGGCCGCCAGTTGAAAGAGGTTTTCGCCTTCCAGGCCAGCCAGATTTTCCGCGAATGCTCCGTGAGCAGATTCATCTCCTCGAACCCTTCGGCCACCGCAAATCGCCGCGCCCCGTCGCCCACGATCATCACGTGATTGGTCTTTTCCATCACTATTTTCGCCAGCCGCGAAACATTCTTGATCCTCCGCACGCTCGCCACCGACCCCGCCCGGTGCGTCGGCCCGTGCATTACGCTGGCATCCAACTCCACCTCGCCCTCTTCGTTCGGCAGTCCCCCGTATCCAACGGAGTCGTCGTTCGGATCGTCCTCGACGACAGTGACAGCCGCAACCACAGCGTCCAGCGTGTCCCCGCCCTTCTTGAGAATATCCATGCCTTTATCGAGCGCATGCAGACCATTAGCGCTGGAAATAATCAACGGCCGCTTGCCCTGCGCCGCTGGCGCAAGATTCGAAAGAGCTCCCGGGCCTCTGCCGTTCGAACGCGTTCCCCCAAACAATTTGCCCGCGCTGGCAACCGCGCTCCCCACCAGCGAAGTCAGAAAGAATCTACGTCGTGACCACAGTTTCATGGGAAGTCCCTCCTCCGTGTGCGCACCGCAATATACACCCGAAGTTCAAGATTTCAGGCAGCGACTTCGCAAAACGTGTTGGCGGTGATTCGAACGGAAAACTGGCGTAACCAACAGCAATCAGCCGACTCTAATCTTCACTAAACGTGCAAGGACTCCAGCGAAAATATCTCCCCATGCGTGGGCAATCATTCCGGGACGCACGCTTCTGCGCCAGTTGGCGAGAATCCCAAGCAGCCCACCTTGCAGGCCGATCCGGACTGCCCCGCCAAGCCCCTGGTAAGAGTGCGCTGCTCCAAACGCCACCGCGGAAAGTAGAATTCCGATGGGAACGCTCTTCGTCAGCGCCATGAACTGTCGCTGGAAGTACCCTCGAAAGATTACCTCCTCGCAGATTCCCGCCGTGATCGAAAGCAAAATCCACAGCGACATTTCGAATCCTCCCTGGGGAAGCAGGAATTGCGTCGCGCGATCGGATGCCCCACTGTGCGCGTGCGCGCCAAAAATCGAAACGATAAGTGTGGAGCCTATCCAAAACGCAGCTGCAATTCCGGCATCCCGCAGCACCTCTCGGACCGAATTCCAACGATCTCCGAGAACCGTAAGGAGGGATGAGCCGTGGAGCCACGCCCCGAAGATCACCAGGGCGAACATCAGCCACTCCGTTAAAATCGTGCGTTCATACATGGCCACACGGTCCAGATTCACCATCGCACGCGCCTGGTCTGCCCGAGTTATTCCTCGGACCACCAAAGCTCCCTGTGCCGCGAGTATTAAGATTGTATGCAGTGGCGCGGCGATTCGACCGTAAATCTCCGATTCTGACCGTGCCGTGGCAGTAGTCGCCATGGATACTCCTGTGGAATGCCCCGTGGTTGTTGATGACCGGACGAAGATCCCCCGCTTCCAACCTGGCACAATCGTGCCACGGTCGGTTCATCTGCATACTGAGACGGATGAAACTACGAAGCGTCAACCGCGAAGCAGAAGAGAAGCCGTCTAACAGAAGAAAAACGCAACCTGCATTCGCATAAACACGAACAGGACATGGGAACATTCATCAGTCTTGTGCGTATAGATGAAAGATAGATACTGCGCGGTCGGCCCTGACTCCCGGGCGTGTCATCATCGGCACAAAGTCGTTGACGGACGCGGAAGCGCAGGGGAGAATCACGCACCTCACCATGATTCGGCTGGAAAACGTAACCAAAGAATACGACCTCCCGCCCGGCCAGCCAGGACAACTTGTTGCCGCTGACCGCTTGACCATGGAAGTTCCCGCAGGCGAAGTGTTTGGACTGGTGGGGCCCAACGGCGCCGGCAAAACCACCACTCTCAAAATGATCTGCGGCCTGATGTTGCCGACTGCCGGACGCATCACCGTCAACAATATTGATGTCGAGCAGCAACCCGAAGAAGTGCAGCGATACATCGGCTACCTCGCCGATTTCTTCTCCGTCTACGATGACTTGAAGACCTGGGAATACGTCGAGCACTTCGCCAGAGCCTACAAACTGGACCGCTCGAAAATCCCCGCGCGCGTCCGCGAGGTCATCGCTGTCCTCGGCCTGGAAACAAAGTACGACGCCTTCGTCGGTAGCCTCTCACGCGGAATGAAGCAGCGCCTGGGCATCGCCCGCGCCATCGTTCACGATCCCCCGCTCCTGGTCCTGGACGAACCGGCCTCTGGCCTCGATCCCAAAGCCCGCCTCGAGCTTAAGGATTTGATCCGCCGCCTGAATCGCGAAGGCAAAACCGTCTTCATCACTTCCCATGTCCTCTCCGACCTCGAAGAAATTTGCACTTCCCTCGCGATTATGGAAAAGGGGAAGTTGCTGCGCGTAGGAAAGATCGACGATGTGATGCGCGGAGCCGGAATGACCAGGCGCGTTCGAATGCGCCTCGCTGCGCCTGGATTCGCCTTAGGAACCTGGCTCGCCTCCCAGCCCGGCGTCAGCGAAATAAAAGGCAATGGCCTCGAAGCCGAATTTGTTTTTCCTGGCACAGATTCAGAGCTCGCCGCGCTGGTGCGTCAAGCCGTGAACGCCGGCGCTCCCATCTGCGGCGTCGAAGAAAAAGTCGAAACACTCGAGGCGCTCTTCTCCCGCCTCTCCAGCGGAGAAGTAATGTGATCGCCATCTGGAACAACCCGGAATTCATTCGCAACGTGCGCGCACAACTGCGCCCGGGAAGGGCCATCGCGACGGCCGTCATCTGCGCGGCCATTTCCATGGTGATTGGTTTCGCGATTTCTCACCAGACTGAGAACGGCTTTTCCGCAGGTCCTTATCGCTGGGGCCTCCAAATCCTCCAAACCGCCTTCTGGCTGCAAGCGCTGATGCTCGCCGCGGGCGGTGGGATTGCCTGCATCAACAGCATCCACCGCGAGAAGGAGCAAGACACTTTTGACTACCAGAGAGTGACACGTCTGACCCCGCTGGAGCTGACGCTGGGGAAATTGTTCGGCGCGCCGGTCTTCACGTATTTCGTTTTCTTGTGCCTTATGCCCTTGGCCATCTTTGGCGCCGTCCAGGGGAAGCGGCCCTTTTTGACCGTCGTCGCGGCCTATGCCGTCTTGTTAGTGGCCACGGTGACAATTCACGCTCTTGCGCTTTTGATTTCACTCTTGACGGTTCGCGGCTCGCATACCGGAGCAATCCTTCTACTGCTCGTCCTGCTTGGCGGAACCGCTGCGGGAGGCGGAGGTTCCCAGGTCTTTCAGGCGCGGCCCTTCGGGCCGTTTTACGCAGCCGAAGTGGTGGGCTGGGGCGAGTTAGGGGCTGCTCCAGTTCAAACCCAGTTCCACCGTTACGAACCCCCGTGGGGCGTGGACGTTTTCTTCGGACACGAAGTGTTGCACGTCCCCCTCCTCCTGGTGATCGATCTTTTGTTCGCCACTTGGTTCTTGCTCGCCCTCGTTCGAAACATCAAGCGCGACCCGAACTACTATGAAATCTATTCGCCGCTCCAGGCTTTGGGCTTCGCCCTTTATTTGAATCTTCTCTTTGTGGCATTCTTCAACTGGCAGTCCGCGCCCCAGGTTGACAACCAGGCCATCTTGCTCTCCCTCAATATCGGTGTTTTCTTCTGCCTCGGGCTCGGCGCGCTGCGAAATCGCGAACGCGTTCGGCGAATCTTGCGCCCGGAGCAAACGGATGCGAATCGATGGTTGGCTACCGCATGGCCGGCTCCCTTGATGATCGCCGGCACTCTCGTCGTGGGATTGCTCATGGTCTTCGGAGTTGCCGAGGGCAGAGACCTGCGCCTGGAGTGGAATGCCAATTTTGCCGTTCTGCGGACTTTGTTTTTTGTGGCTTGGATCACCCGTGACATGCAATTCCTGCAATGGATGGGCCTGCGCCGCGGAAAACATCCCCTGGTTATGGGTGTCCTTTTCCTAGTGGTTTTTTATGTGTGCGTATCCATCTTGATGGCCTCGCTCGGCATTTACTCGACACCCGAGCGAACACCGTTCTCCGCGTTTTTCGTGCCCTCGGCAATTTATGTGCTGGACCACTCCGCGTGGGCTCTGCGCCCCGCGATTTGGATTGCCGCGTTTATTGCGCAGTGGGTTCTCGTCGTCGTCTTTATCGCTTTGCAACGCCAATCCATTGAAGAGTTGGACTCCTCAGCATCTGTTCCCGTCGCCGCCGCTGTTGCCACACAAACTTAGCAACCTCCATTTTGTCGAACCCGCCCAACTCGTTCGAATCGTGATCGCCCTAACTGGAAGCTTCCAACTTTGCAGGAAATTCGCCTTCCCATCTCGCAATCACCACGCAGGCGACGCAATTCCCGAGCACGGTTACTGCAGTCCGTCCCATATCCATGAGCTGATCGATCGCGAAAAGGAGAAATAGCGGCTCCATCGGCAAGTGAAACGAAGTTGCCGCGCCAAAAACAATCAGCAGCGAGGCGCGCGCCACGCCGGCGGTTCCTTTGCTGCTGATTAAGAGCGTCAGAATCATCAGAACTTGCTGGCCGATGCTCGGGTGCAGCCCCGCGGCCTGCACCACAAAAAATAATGCCAACGACTGATAGAGACTCGCGCCGTCCATGTTGAAGCTGTAGCCCGTCGGCAGAACGAAGGCCACGATTTCGCGCGGTACTCCGAACGATTCCAATTGTTCGATCGCGCGCGGCAGCGTCGCCTCGGAACTCGCCGTTGCAAATCCAATGGTGACAGGTTCGGCCACAGTGTTGACAAAACGTTTGATGGGAATGCGCGCCCACAACGCAATCGGCAGCAAAATGCAAACGATGAAAAAAGCAAGCGCAATGTACATCGTCGCAAGCAGCTTCAGTAACGGAAGAAGAACTCCCAAGCCCATGTGGCCGACGGTATAGGCAACCGCGCCGAAAACGCCGAGCGGCGCGGCATACATCACCAGGTTCGTGAACTTGAACATGGTTTCCGAGAGGCTTTCGGCAAACGCGAGGATGGGGCGGCGCTTCGAATCCGGAACGAGAATGAGCGCCATGGCGAAGAGAACGCTGAACACCACGATTTGCAACACCTGCCCTTCGGCAATGGATTTCGCAATGTTCTCCGGAAAAATATCGGTGATGAGTTGCGTTGCCGTGTGCGGCGAAACGTTGAGTGATTGCCCCGCCGCGGACGGAGGCAGGTGGACGCCTTCACCGGCGCGGCTGATGTGAATCGCCGCGTAGCCGATGAGCATGGCGATCGTTGATACGATTTCAAAGTAGATCAGGGACTTGAGGCCGAGGCGGCCGACTTTTTTTAGATCGGAGTGGCCGGCGATCCCAACAACGAGGACACCGAAAAGCAGCGGCGCGATAATGACCTTGATGAGGCGAAGAAAAATCGTGCCGAGGAGTTGCAAGTTGACCGCGACGGAAGGTGCGTCGTGGCCGAGTTCCGCGCCGGCGAGAAGGCCGACAAAAATCCAAGTCGTCAGCGAACGGCGCGAAGTGGCATACGCCGCGACCAGGAAAATTGCAATGCAGCGCAGGAGCGTTGGGACCAACGCGTGTAGCGGCAAAATCTGAGCGCTGGCGAGAAGCGTTGCCACGATGGCAATCGTTGCGGCGACGACGGCCGCGGCGAGCAATTTGTTCTTCATCGGCGCTCGATGAAAGTTTTCATCGGTGCCGAAAGGTATTCTGGTTAGCGGCGCATGTCAATGCCGACGGCTGCCAGAAAAATTTGTCACACCTTATCTTCGCGTAAAGAGGAGACGGCTCCTCCATTCGCGACGGACGCTATTCCACACGCAACGCGACGAGCGGATCGATGCGTGTGGCGCGGCGCGCGGGAAGGTAGCACGCCACCAGCGCGACGCTCATCAAGAGTAATGTGATGCCGGCATAGGTGAGCGGATCGGTAGCACTTACGCCGTAGAGGAGGCCACCCGCCATACGAGCGACCGGCAACGCCACCAATACGCCTACGGCAGCGCCAATGAGCGCCAGGAGCATACCCTGCCTGAGCACAAGCCCCAGCACCTGGCGCGGCTGCGCGCCGAGCGCCATGCGTAGGCCGATTTCACTGGTGCGCTGCGCCACGGAATAGGCCAGCACGCCATAGATTCCAATCGAAGCGAGGATCAGCGCAAGCGCGCCGAACAGACCGAGCAACGCGGCGCCCATGCGCGCAGCCCACAGCCCCTGTCCCAAGATTTGCTGTACGGTCTGTGCGTTGGTGAACGCCAGATTCTTATCAATTGGCTGGACCTGCGCGCGCACGGCTCCGATGAGCGGCTCGGGGTTGCTGTTTGTACGCACGACAAGTGCGGCTCCGGGAGAGTATTTTTGCCGCATGGGGAGGTAGGCGATGGGCTGGGGGTCTTCTCCGATCTGACCAATGACCGCAGTCCCCACAACGCCGACCACCTGGAGCAACTCTGGTTCCGTCACAATCGAGAAGCGCTTTCCGAGCGGTTCCTGGCCCGGCCACATCATCTTGGCCAGGGCCTCGTTGACGACCACGACCGGCGTCGTGTTTTGCCGGTCAAAGTCAGTGAAGTCGCGTCCGCTCAACAAAGGAATGCGCATGGTCTCGAAGTGGCCAGGGGTGACGTCGTCAAAATTTACGAGCGTTCCACGATTGTTGGGGTCAGTCTGTTCACCTTCGCGAAAGATGGTGCCCAGGAAGCCGCCGCCGAAGACGCCGTTCGAGGACACAGAGGCGCTTACGACGCCGGGAACGGATTTGGCGCGCTCGATGACATCGCGGAAAAACTGCTGCCCATGGTCGGCGTCGTAACGCAATGCGCCGAGGTCGAAGAATGATTGAAACAAGTTCTGCGACTCGAAGCCGGGATTGTATTGTTGAGCGTTCTGCATACTGCGAAGAAACAGACCCGAACCGACCAGCGCCACCAGCGCCAGAGCAATTTCCGAGATCACCAGCAAGCCACGCAGACGATTGTGCGTCCAGCCGAGCGCGCCGCCGCGGCCGCCGGTTTTCAGGATTTCATTAATGTCGGTGCCGGAAGCTTTGATGGCGGGAATGATGCCGAAGACCAGTCCGGTCAAGAGCGAAATGAGAAGGGTGAATCCGAGCACGCGGGCATCGAAGGAAAGATCAATAGAGCCGTCGAGAAGAAACGGCGGGCGGAAAGACCACAGCACGTTGCGTCCCCAATAGGCGACGAGAAGGCCGGCCAAGCCGCCCAGCAGAGAGAGGACCGTGCTTTCCGTCAGAAGCAGGCGGACGAGGCGGAGGCGTCCTGCGCCCATGGCGGCGCGAATGCTTAACTCTTTTTCGCGTTTGGCCGCCTGCGCGAGCAAGAGATTGGCGAGATTGACGCAGGCGATCAAGAGGACCAAGCCGACGACACCCATCAGCACGCCCCCGGCGAGAGAGAATTGTTTTCGCTGATTGATGCCGAGAGCCGATTGGTTGAGGGGAAAGAGTTCGATGGTGCGGCCTTTGTTGTCGCGGGGATATTCCTTTTCGAGTCCGGCAGCGATGGTTTTCATCGCGGCCCGGGCCTGCGCAACGTCCACTTGCGGTTTCATGCGGCCGACAATGGAGAGCCAGCGAAAGCGGCGGTGGTTTTCGAGCGTTTTGAGCTGCCCGGTCAACGCATAGTCACGCATGGTGATGGGGATCCAGAGTAAGTCGGGGCGGCCGAGCGAAACGATTCCTTTGAAGCCCGGCGGCGTCACGCCCACGACCGTGTAGGGAGTGCCGTTCAGAGTGATGGTCTGGCCGATATACTTTTCGTCGGAACCGAACCGGCGGGCCCACAGGCTGTGGCTCAGAACTACTTCCGGGTTGCCGCCGAGCTTCTTGTCTCCATCGGCGATAAACGTGCGCCCGCGATAGGGCTTCACGCCCAGCACATCGAAGAAATTGCCACTGACCAGCGAGGCGTTCAATTGTTGTGGCTCGGCCTGGCCTCCCCAATTCAGAGGTATGGGGAAAGTGACCATAGCCAGACCCGTGAAAACGGTGTTCTGGTCACGATAGTCCTCGTAATTAGGGAGAGAGGTGCCAGTGAGCTGGAAGTTCGTATTGGCATCGATGGTTAAAGTGTCGCGGGTGAACATTTCCGCGAGGCGGGCGGGCTCCTCGACCGGCAGAGGGTGGAGGAAGACCGCGTTGATGATGGTAAAGATGGCGGTGTTGGCGCCGATGCCGAGCGCCAGAGAGAGCACCGCAACGAAGGTGAAGCCGGGGCTTTTCTTGAGCATGCGCAAACCGCCGCGTAGATCCTGTTGGAAGATTCCAGCCATAACGTCACCCCCACTCAACGATTAGGACGGTCGGCCGGGACATTTGTTTCCGGCCTTCGGTCTTGATGGCGGAGCACGAGAGATAGTAATCCATTTCGATTTCCAGTTAACAATACTGGCCCCCTCCCCCGGGTTTTTTGTAAGTGTTGCAGCTAAAGCACTTAGGGCATATCTAAGTGGTTTAGAATCAACACTTACGGGCATTCCTGTAGGTGTTGATTCTAAAAGAGTTACTGAACGACGATATGGGAGTGGTTGCAATGCGAAAAGGTGGGCAGAACCGGCGAGCTGGCGATCAATCATCCCCGATACTAGCACGGATTAAATTATTTGTCAAATACTATTATAGTACTAGAATTTAGCAAATTGAGCGATTTGTTCGAAAGATTTTGTAAGGAGAAGAAAACAAAGGGGTAGAGCTCACTGGGGGATGTGAGATGAAACTAGAGGGCAGAAACTAGAAAGTAGAGATGGGGGATGGAGGCGGTGGCGCGGCCCTGGCGTTTTCGCCTTATGGTTTCCTGATAAAAGGCTCAGGATTTCCTCAAGGTCTTTTCCTTACGATCCCAAATGACTAATGCGCTCCGAAATTGAGAGACATGCGAGGAGCGGCAAGGAGCCATGGGAGGAACTATCATGTCAACGGGACCAAAGGGTACGGAACAGGATTCGATTGCACAGTGTAGTGTTTGTGGCCGTATGGAGGCATTATTCGAGCTTCCTGGAAGAACAGAGAAATGCTGTCTGGGGTGCAGTGCAGACTTGGCAACGACCATCCTGTTGAGTACTGAAATCGACGCCGCGACGCTGGCCGGGAGGAGTACAAACGCATTAGTGTCTGAATTTTCCGCGATC
>Ga0137410_10003800_pt1 | contig 10239 bp, 9 predicted proteins | sample CZODoug1_16funga_FD_108878 | JGI IMG/M metagenome (GOLD analysis project Ga0137410, IMG submission 108878) | Vadose zone soil fungal communities from Angelo Coast Range Reserve, California, USA - CZODoug1_16fungal (Illumina Assembly) | ecosystem: Environmental > Terrestrial > Soil > Vadose zone... | reverse complement strand
CCGCCTGCAAACTCGGCCCATCCAAAGCGCGCGAAGAGCGATCAACAAAGGTACCGTCTGCCGCGTCGCAACATGCCGGCGATCCGGGCATCGATCTGAATTGCGTGATCGACCACATCCAGAATCCCCCGGAAGCGTTTCACTATACCTACAAGAAGGACACCCCTGACAACACTCTGGTGCAGGAAGCCGACCTAACTCCCGACACGATCGACGGCACCTCAAAGGACAAATATGCTTCACTCACGATTAAGGGCGTAAAGTCTGACCGCACTAGCTGGCAATCCGCGCGGATGGGCTTGACGGGAATTTCTGGTATGTCCAGCACGATCGCGTTGATTCATAGCGGTTCCCCCACAGTTCGAGAAGGCACTGAGAAAATGAACGGCTACGATACGATCCGCTATTCCATTGACACCGCGCGCAGCGACGCCGCCGAGGCCGGTCTCTATCGAGCCACGCTCGGCGCAGGTGGATTCGAAAAAGGCATGGCTTGGGTCACCGCACAAGGCTGCCCCGTCAAACTCTCTCTCGATTCCGAAATGCACCTCAACAACGGCTCCATCGAAAAAGACCACTACGAAATCGAAATGGTCAAAAAGTAAAGTGCGAAGCCCCGGGTGCGTGCCCCGCTTCTTTTCATGACTTCACTGCGCGCTTACCTGTAGACTAGCGACGAATGAGGATTTTTTGACTCGCTCCGTCAAGGACAGATTGCTTCTTCCTCTACTATTCTTGGCTTGCATCCTACTCCTGCAAGCCTGCCAGTTGCCTATTCAGCCTTTCACTTCGAGTTGTAAGGCAGATGAGCAAATCTCTGCGGTTGACGAAACGAAGATCGGCCAGGCAGCACTCACGTTCGTGCAAGATGCACTTGGCGAAAACCCATCTGCGGCCTACTCGGCATTCACCGCGGAGGCAAAGGACAAAGTACCGCTGCCTCAATTCGTTTCTGCCCTTCAAAGCGCAATTAAGCCGACGGGACCGTACAAAGACCTGCGTATTGTTGGGACATATTTAGCGCAAGTTACGGGTGGTGGGCGGGAGCAGCGGGTCGTCTGCGGAAATCTTTCACGGCCCGAAAGTTGGGTCGCGGTCAACGTCAAGCCCGGACCGGCCGAGGCACACGTAGTTATTGAAGCTCATACGACAAATAATTCGGAGGTTTTTGTCGTTTGGCTGCTACCCGAACAGGGAAATTGGCGGGTGCAATACGTCCACTTTGCCCTTTCGGGCGTCGTGGGAAAATCGCCCGCCGACCTCCGCAAGATAGCTGAGGCCGAGCAGCAAAAACAACACAACCTAAATGCCTTCCTTCTTTTTGCCACAGCGCTTCAATTGACAGATCGCGGACCCTACTTCCAGCTTGGCATCCGTCCAGACATTGAGAAGGATCTTAGTGAGATCAAGAAGCCGGAGTTTCTTGTTGGGCAGCCTCCATTCATTTGGAACGTCGGAACTGCGGGATCTTTCAAACTCTTGAATGTGGGGCTGATTGGAGTGGGTGGGAAAATTTACCTTCAGGTTGACCATCGAGCCGCGCCTTGGACAGACGACAAAGATGTCGTCAAGTCAAACCGTTCACTCATAGCCGCGTTGGATAGTAGATACCCGGAATATAGAGAAGCGTTTGCAGGAATTGTCGTAAGAGCGCACGAGGACGGCACTAACCGGACCTACGGAACAGTGGACGAAAACAAGAACTGATTCTCGACGCGGCGTAACGTTAAGTTGCCTATTCGATCTCGCGCACAAAACTCTCTTCACCAACTACGAAGATTTTCGCGGACAATACGAATCCGCTCCGCGGCCCTCTCTACTGACTATCCGCGCTTCGGACCAGCGCTCTCGTTTGTCTCTACAACAAGCGAAAAATCGAGCGCCTTCAGTACTGGCAGGAGCGAATCGAGTCTAGGGTTTCCCTTCTGCGAAAGCATGCGGTAGAGATTTTCGCGGTTGACGCCAGCGAGCGCAGCAATTCGCCCCACCCCCTTCTGCGCCTCCGCCACGTCGCGCAGCGCTATGAGGAAAGCTTCCATCGAGTCCGCAAGGGCAGCGGATAAATACGCTGCGGCATAACCCTTATCGCTTTTTAGGTCGTGGAGCAGATCCTTTTTGTAGCTTGGCTTTTGCCGCGCTCGCGGCTGTTTGCTCTTTGTAGTCATTCCAGAACCCCAGCGCATTTGCTATGTCGGCGCTCTGCGACGATTTGTCCCCGCCGTCAAGCAAAACGATCTTTCTGCCGTCCCTGCCGTAATAAATTCGAAATCCCGGCCCAAAATCGATTCGAGATTCCGAAGCGCCTCCGCCAATAGGCCGCGAATCTCCGAAGTTTCCGCCGCGCATTCGCGCGATCCGAGCGTCAATCGCAGCTTTGGCGCGAGCATCGCTGATTCCCGCACGCCACTCGCGAAACGGCGCGAGACCCGAAGGAAGCGTGTAGTACTCAATCGACCACTCAGAAAGTTCCACGTGAACTTCCTTGCAGTCTTTTGCATTGTAGCTTATACGCTACAGATAAGTCCACGGATTAATTCCCCTTCCAGCTCCTGCTCGACGATTACCATCAGAATCATATACACCAGAAATTAACAAAAGGGGATGGAAAAGGGCCGCGACAAACGTTGGCCACCGCTAGGGCAGGATTTGGGTCGGAGTCCACCCGTTCCAAAATATTTTCACAAACTACGAAGATTTTCGTTGACAATACGAAATCCTTCGTAGTAGCCTCCTTTTCATGAAAGCAGCCACTCAACAAAACCCGACTCCTTCCGAGTTGGAAATCCTTCAGGTGCTCTGGTCGCGCGGGCCTTCCACCGTTCGCGAAGTCCACGACGCCGTCAGCGCCACGAAGCAGCTCGGCTACACCACCGTCCTTAAATTAATGCAGATCATGACCGCAAAAGGCATCGTCACCCGCAGCGAAACGCAGCGCGCGCACGTCTATGTAGCAGGAGAGCCCGCGGAGAAGACCAAGCAGCAATTCGCGGCTGACGTAATGCAGCGCGTTTTCCAGGGTTCCGCCAGCGAGCTGATGCTCCACGCCCTCGCCGGACGCCACAGCTCCAAGGAAGAACTCAAAGAACTTCGCCGTTTGCTCGACGAATACGAAAGGAAACAGAAATGACCGGCCTAACGTCCTTGTTCGCTCCTGACACTCTGCGCACGCTCGGTTGGTCCCTGCTCCATTTCGTCTGGCAAGGTTTCGCGCTGGCGGCCATCGCCTCGGTGGCGCTCACTCTCTTCCGCCGCGCCTCCACACGCTATATCGTGGGCGTGCTGACCCTCTTCGCCATGGTTACTTCCGTGGCCTGCACCTTCGTCGTTCTTCTCAACTCGCAAGCCGCGATGCAAGCCACCGAAAGCGCCGCGACTCCGTTCATTGTCCTCACACAAAAAACATTTTTCGCGCAAACCGTCCAGCCTGCGCTCGCTGGCGCCCCTGCCGTCAAATCACTGTCCGCTCAAGCGCTTCCCTTGCTCGTCGAATTCTGGCTCGCCGGAGTTCTCTTCTTCACGCTGCGCACCGCCGGTAGCCTCATCTATCTCGAACGCCTCCGCCGCGCCGCCTCTCTCTCCGTCGCGCCTGCGCTCCTAGCAAAGTGCCGCGAACTCCAGTTGCGCCTTGGCATCACGCGCATCATTCGTTTCTGCGAAAGCCGCTGGCTCGACGCGCCCGCAGTCATCGGCTGGCTCCGTCCCGTCGTTCTTCTTCCCGTTCGAGCCCTCACCGGCCTCACCGAAGATCAAATCGAAGCCGTCATCGCCCACGAGCTCGCACACATTCGCCGCTTCGACGCCTTCGTCAATCTTTTCCAGGTCGTCGTGGAATCCCTTCTCTTTTTCCATCCGGTGGTTTGGTGGCTGAACAAGCGCGTGCGCATCGAACGTGAAAACTGCTGTGACGACGTTGCTGTCGCCGCCTGCGGCAATCACCTCGGCTACGCGCGCGCGCTCACCACCATGGAGGAATGGCGCGCCACGCCGGCCTTCAGCCTTGCGGCAAACGGCAGCCCGCTTGCCGCTCGCATCTCTCGAATTCTTGGCGTTCGCCACGCCACAGAAAATCGCACCGTCGGCTTCGGCGCCGGTTTCGTCTGCTTCGCCGCAGCCATCGTCGCTGCTTCCCTGCTCTACGGCGTCGCTCATCCTGCCGCCGCAGCGCGTATCGAAAAGGTTTTGTTCACTCCGGCAGCGCAGGCTGTTCCTGCGCCCACGCCAAAACCAACACCACTCGCAAAGCCCACTATCGTCGTAGACGCAGATCGGCTGCCACAGACAGCGCCAGAGCCACAAGCTCAGCCATCCGCCAAGTCTTCTTACATCGACGAAATGAAATCCGTCGGCCTCGATCATCTCGACATCGATCAGCTCATTTCGATGAAAGTCCAGGGCATCACCGCGGACTACGTCAAGGAAATGGTCGCGGCTGGATTCAAGCCCAACGTGGACGAACTCATCGCCATGAAGGTTCAGGGCGTCAACGCGCAATACATCAAGTCCATTCGCGATATGGGCTACACGCCGGACGGTGACGAAATCGTCGGCATGAAAGTGCAAGGAGTCACGCCGGAATACATCAAGCAAATGCGTGATCTCGGCTTCAAGCCAAATCTCGACGAAATCATTGGCATGAAGGTTCAGGGCATCACTCCGGAATATGTAAAGCAAATCCGTGATCTCGGTTTCAATCCCGACGGCGACGGGCTCATCGGAATGAAAGTTCAGGGCATTACGCCGCAATACGTGCAGCAGATTCGTGAGCTCGGCTTCAAACCGAACGGCGACGAAATTATCGGCATGAAGGTCCAAGGAATCACACCGGAGTATGTAAAAGAAATCCGCGCGCTCGGCTTTCAGCCGGACGGAGACGAAATCATCGGCATGAAAGTCCAGGGAATCACACCGGAGTACGTCAAACAAATGCGCGACCTCGGCTTCAACCCCAACGCCGACGAAATTATCGGCATGAAAGTCCAAGGTGTGACAGCCGAATACGTGAAGTCGCTCCAGGCCGAAGGCTTTAAACTCAACGCCGAACAAGTTACCGGCGCAAAGATAATGGGCATTACGCCGGAATTTATTCAAAAGGCGAAGAGCCACGGTTTCAAAGACTTGACGATCGACAAACTGATCCAGCTCAAGAATGCGGATATTTTTTAACGCAAACGGTTTTCTCGAGTAAGTAAGCCCGGTAAATCACCAAGGAGACGTCATGAGTCCCAAAAAACTCGTTGTAACTATCGTTGCATCCTGCATCGCCCTCGTTTGCGCCCTCGGGCTCTTTGCGACGGACGTGCAGCAACAGAACGGAAGCTGGACGGTGCAGCCGTCCGACGAGCCCGGAAAAGTCCGCTTCGCGCTGTTGCAACATTGGAAGGGCCACTCCAACAATCACGAGTCGGACTGGTCCACGAACTCCTTCGAGGGACTCGACCTCTCCGTCAAAGCCAAACACGAAGTTAAGTTCACGATTCGCCGCGACGCCGGCCGCTTTGAGTGCGAAGGCTACGTCGAAGATTCGGAAGGAGCGGGTGTCTTCCATTTTTTGCCCGATGGGAAGTACGCCACTTCGATGAGCGCCCTCGGCTTTAGCGTCGATCCCGACAAAATATTCGCGATGGCGATTTTCGACGGCAGCGTGGATTTCGTGCAGGAAATGAAAAATCTAAAACTACGGAATCTGGACTCGGACAAATTGATTGCGTTCAGGATTTTCGGCGTCGATGCCAAGTTCGTCCAGGAAATTCGCAAGGAAGGACTGAACACGGACGACAGCGACAAACTCGTCGCGTTCCGCATTCACGGTGTCTCGCCGGAATTTGTGCGCTCCGTCCGCAGCGCGGGCTACACGCCGAGCGAAGACGATTTGATCGCCATGCGCATTCACGGCGCAACGCCGGAATGGATGGCGCAACTCAAAAAAGAAGGCTACGACCACATCGAACTGCAGAAATTAATCGCGTTCCGCATTCACGGAGTTTCGCCCGAATTCATCGACAAGATCGAATCGCTCGGCTACAAACATCCGGAACCCGATCAACTGATCGCCATGCGCATTCACGGCGTGACGCCGGAATTTATTTCCAATCTGAAATCGCGCGGCATGAAAGATTTGACCATCGATCAGCTCGTCAGCCTGCGCATTCACGGCATCGACTGAACGCGCTTCAATAAAGCAGAACGGCGATCCGGAAGCGTGAAAAGCCTTTCGGATCCGCCGCGCTGCACGCACCGACGGCGGCGGTTTTGTAGCTTCCCTTTTTAATTGTGGCGCCGAGTCGCTCGGGCAATTCATTCAAGTCTGGCGCTTCAAAATGCAAGATTGCCATGGACGTCACGCCTGGAATTGCCACCGAAGAGTCGCAAGCTTTGCGCGCATCGTCTGGATGTTCCGCGATGCGCAATCCGCGCGCGCGCAATAACTCCCCGACTTTCTTTTCTTGTTCTTCTTTCGTAAGCACGCCGACGGCAGTGGAAAAATCCTGCACGCCAAAATACTGTTCGCCGCGCAGTTCTATGGCGATTCCGATCGCCGTCAATTTCGGATTTAACATATTGGCCCGATGCGGCGGAGACTTCATCCAGCCGATGTGCATTTCATCGATCGACGGCGCTTCGGCGATATTTTCCGCGAGCGCGCTGAAATGGGCGCCGGCGGTACGGGCGCGTGCGGCCATATCCGGCTCACCGGGAAATTGATGCGAGAGGCGATTGCGTTCGGCCAGTTGATGAACGTGCGCTCGGGCGGCTGCGGCGAGTTCGGCGTCCCACTTCAAGGGCGGCAAGCCTTCGGCGTGGCGATCGTAGTTGACAGCGTCGAAAAGAAACTTCACGTCGCCGGCGGGAACTTGCTGCGAAAAGATTTTCGTCGCAAGCAGTGAAGAAAAAATCAGCGCAAGAAAAAATCGCCCGAGAAAATTTTCCGGCATGCTTAGCCGCGAACGCGAACCGCGCTGAAGCTCAGGATCACGTGGCCGCCGGCCGCGGGCCTGCCAAAACTCATCATCGGGCGGAAACGCGAGAACAAAAGCATCTGGTTCAATTGATGCCGCATGTCCCGGCTGTCCGGTCCGGCAAGAATTTGATAATCGATCATCTGGCCGTGCTGATCCACGGTCACGTCCACGAGCAAACCGTGCGGAAGCGAAAGTTCGGTTTCGTGTTGTTCGGGCGCCCAGTTGCCGGGATTGTCGGAGAGCGCGAGCAATTCCGCGGGCTGCATCAAATTCAGCGGAACGTCGTTCGCAATGGCTTTCACGGAAATTCCGGGAACCATCATGTGCAGCACAACGACGAAAACGAGAACCGCGGAAAAGAATCCACCGGTCGCAGGAGCCATGATGGGGCGAAAAACGTTGTCGGTAAGAATTTCGATGCGATTGCGAGCCGCAAGCCAACGCCGCTTCCAACCCTGTGTGGATTGCTTCTGCGCTGCGGCAACTTTAATGCGAATTGCGAGGTCGGCGGGCGGAACAACGCGCGGCGCGCGCGATAGCAAAAGCGAAAGCTTGCGATACCGCTGCAATTCTTCGCGGCAGGGCGCGCAAGAATCGAGGTGCTGACGGATCGGGACGCGTTCCGACTGACTCGCGTTGGAGCCGAGCCCGTCGTCCAGATAGCCTGCCAGATTTGACCGAACCGTGGCGCACTTCATGACGCTTCCTCTTTCGCTCCGTCGAGCAAGGAGTGCAAACCAGTTGGAGAAACAGCGTGACTGGTTACCTTGTGAATCGAACGGCCGGAATCGCCCAAAAGCGGATCCAGCAAATCTTTCAGCGAGCGGCGTCCGCGCAAAATGCGGGACTTCACTGTGCCGACGCTGCATTCCAAAACTTCGGCGACTTCTTCGTAGCTCAAACCTTCGAGGTCACGCAAAATCACGGCGCTGCGGAAAACATCCGGCACTTGCGCGAGGGCGGACTGCACGGCGCCCTGAATTTCCAGCGAAGCAAGTTGCTCGAACGGCGTGGCGCCTGCGTCTTCAATTTCCAGCGGCGCGTGGCCTTCTTCCGGCTCGGCATCGATCGAAACATTTTTCTGCAGATGACGCTTGAACCAGCGGCGATGATTGAGCGCTTCGCGAATCGCGATGCGATAGAGCCAGGTCTTTAGAGAGCTGCCGCCGCGAAACTTTTTAATTCCTTTGAACGCTTTTAGAAAGACTTCCTGTGTCGCATCAGCGGCGTCGGAGGTGTCTCCGAGCATGCCGAGAATCAGATTGAACACCGCGGCGTGGTAATGCGTGACCAGCCAGTCAAAGGCGGATTCCGAACCGGCTTGTAATTCGCCGACGAGTTCGGATTCGTCACGGCCCCACGATAGAGCCCAATCGGACACTGGATGCCTTTCCGGGCCGGCCCTTTTCGCGAAAGGTAGTGCTGGGTGCCGTCCCCTGATGGCTAGCGGGCCTGGCCTGCGATCCCTGGCCAACTGCTGAATCAACCTCGCGGTTGAGCCCGTTGTCCGCTCTTGAATCTTAGACACCGGGTCGAGCGGAAATGTTTCCCGGGCCACAGAACTACCCGCAAAACCAATAACGGAACAGATTGTTCCACCGTGTGGCCGCGGATGCAATGGCCTCTCGGGGTTAGTACGTGGAGACAGGAAGCTCTTGCAAGGCGTTCCAGATTGGGAATGATCCCGGGTACACCCCGGTTGTTTTGGGCAAAGAGTGCGCAACGTATTGAAAAGGGGCAGCTTGCGCGGCGCTCTAGTGAAAGAGAGCGAAAGAGCGAAGGAAGAATGAGGAATTTGCACATAGGCAGTCCAGATGGTTATCAAAAGCAAGGGGTTACGGGAGAGGCAAAAGGGATCGTTGTCAAAATAAAGGGGATAGCCAGATTTGGCTGAGCGCACGACGGGCTGGTGCGAGGCGAACACACACCATGATAGTATGGGATGTTGCTTAAGTCAACAAGATAATTGATTAGGTAATTCGAATGAGCTGTGGAAATTTGTTCGACGGGAGGAGGAGCCAAACCCAGGCGGAAGGGCGGACCCACGCTTTCAGAACCCGAAAGCGTAGGCCACCCTGAGGTCCTTACTCAGTCATTTTTCTGGCAGTTCCGATCGAGTGGCCCACCCGGCCTACGCTACGAGAAGCGAAACCCAAGACCCAGGTTCAAGGAAGGAACCTGGGGTACCCGAGAAGGGAGAAAAAGCAGATCCCGCGCAACTGCACGCGGGATGACAACGTTAGGAAAAGCGAGGAAGAAAAAGAAAGATGCCGCCCTAAAGGGACGGCGCTACACGACCGAAGAGTACCCGGCAGGATGGGGATTTTATTTTGATTGGTAGATGATTTTGCCGGCGCGGATGGTGTAGCGGACTTTGGCGAAGGCGGTGGAGTCGAGGGCGGGATCGGCGGAGAGGACGACGAGGTCGGCGTCCATGCCGGGCGCGATGCGGCCTCGATGGGCGGAATCGCCGAAGCGAGCGGCAGGGTTCGTGGTGAGCGAAGCGAGAATTTGCTGGAAGGTCAATCCGGCGCGAGACATCCATGTGAATTCTTCCGTGGTGTCGAACTGCTCGATGTAGCCGACATCGGTGCCGAAGAGGATTTGGCCACCGAGTTCGGTGTAGGCGCGAAGTTGAGGCAGGGCCGTCTCTTTCATTCCCTTTTCAAAATCCGCGACGGGCATACCCCTGCTTTCGACATGCCAGAGCGTGAGCGTGGGAATGAGGGCAACGTTAGCGGCTTTCAAGCGCGCGAGGAGCGATGGGTCCCAAGGACCGCCTTCGGGCGTTGTGTGGGCAAGAATATCCACACCACTTTGCAGACAGACTTCAATTCCGTGCTGATTACCGGGATGGGCAAAGACGGGTTTGCCCGCGCGATGCGCTTCGGTGACAGCGGCTTTCGCCAAATCCAGAGGCATGATGAGAATGCTGTTTTGCTGGACGGAGCCTGCAAAAAGCTTCATGCCGTCGGCACCGTCGTGAAGCTGCTGGCGTACACGTTCGACGGCCTGGGCACTGGATAGGACTTCCGGAATGTTGATGTGGTTGGCTTCCAAGAATGCTTTGACATAAATGGGCGTTCCGCCTTTGCCCCAAAGAGGTTCGCCGGTGGTGAGGATGCGAGGTCCTTTTGCTTCGCCGCTTGCGATACGGCGGCGGATTAGATTCGTGTTTTCGAGAACCGAGGCGATATCAAAGACCGTGGTGAAACCCCACCGGGTCAGCATTTCTTCGAGTTGTGAACTGAGCTGCTCTGCGGAGAGTTTTTCTGCGTGG
>Ga0137410_10003799_pt1 | contig 10240 bp, 8 predicted proteins | sample CZODoug1_16funga_FD_108878 | JGI IMG/M metagenome (GOLD analysis project Ga0137410, IMG submission 108878) | Vadose zone soil fungal communities from Angelo Coast Range Reserve, California, USA - CZODoug1_16fungal (Illumina Assembly) | ecosystem: Environmental > Terrestrial > Soil > Vadose zone... | reverse complement strand
TGGACTATGGCGGCGTCGGCATCGCCTTCAAGCTCGGCGGCACGATCAAGTACTCGACCGAGCTCTACGCCTACGTCACGAGCTTCGGCCTGGGAATGAACGAGGACTTCTGGGCCAAGCTGCCGCCCGACTTGAAGAAGCTGGTCACCGACAGCGTCACGGGCAAGGAGGCGGAGGTCGGCCAGGCCTGGGACGCGCTCGACGTGCCGGGCAAGAAAGCGGTGATCGACGGCGGCGGCGAGGCGATCAAATTCTCGGCTGCGGAGAACGCCCGCGTGCGCAAGATCGGCGCGGAAGTGTCGGAGGCGAAGATCAAGGAGTACGAAGCCAAGGGCATGCCGGCGCGCGCGATCTACAGCCGCATGCGCGAGCTCTCTGACCGGCACGCGAAGACCTCGAAGAACTTCTGGAACTGAAACGATGGCGTAGCACGCTCGCCACCGTCTGCGGCGCGGCGGCGGGGGTGTTCCTCGTCGCGATGATGCTGCTCACGGTCGCGGACGTGGTGCTGCGCGCCGTCATCAATCAGCCGATCCGCGGCACCTTCGAGATCATCGAGCTGCTGCTCGCCTGCAGCTTCTTCCTTGCCCTGCCCGCGGTGTTCCTGCGCGACGAGCACCTGCTCGTCGACGTCATCGACCCGATCGCGCCGCGCTGGGTGCCGCGCCTGCGGCGCGTCGCCGAGGTGATCGCCCTCCCGGTGCTCGCGCTCATGGCGTGGGAGGGGTTCAAGGCTGCAAGCGAGACGCTGGTGTTCAACGATGTCACTTCGGACCTGTCGATTCATCGACTCTGGTACTGGATCCCCGTACTCATCGGACTGATCGGTAGCGCGATCGCCGCGGTGGCGATGTTTCTTCGCGGAGACGACGAATGAGCGCCGGCGTCGTCGGCGCTCTGGGCGTGCTGCTTCTCCTGCTCTTGATTTTCGCGCGCGTGCCGATCGCGATCTCGCTCGCCGCGAGCGGCCTGATCGGCTACGCCGCCCTCGATGGCTGGGGGCCGGCGCTGAAGATGTTCGGCCGCGTGCCGTTCACCCTGGCGAGCGCTTATTCGCTGTCGGTGATCCCGCTCTTCATCCTGATGGGCGCGGTCGCCTCGCGCGCCAGCATGGCGCGCGAGCTCTTCGACGCCTGCAACGGCTTGTTCTCGGGGCTGCGCGGCGCGCTCGCCAACGCGACCATCGGGGCGAGCGCGCTGTTCGGCGCCATCTGCGGCTCGTCGATTGCCACCGCAGCGACGTTCTCGCGCGTCTCGATCCCCGAGATGCGGCGCCACGGCTACGAGGCGTCATTTGCCGCCGGCGCGGTGGCGAGCGCTGGGACGCTTGCGGTGCTGATCCCGCCATCGGTGCTGCTCGCGGTGTACGCCATCGTCGCCGAGCAGTCCCTGCCGAAGCTCTACGCCGCCGCGTTCGTCCCGGGCTTCGTGCTGGCGGGGCTTTACGTGCTCGCGGTCTTCATCGTTGCATGGTGGCGGCCGCACTGGGTGCCGAAGGTACCTGCGATGCGCCTCGCGCAGCGGCTGCGCGCCGCGGCCGGCATGTGGAAGATGGGCGTGCTCTTCTTCTTCTCCGTGTTCGGCATCTACCTCGGCTGGTTCTCGCCGACCGAGGCGGCGGCGCTCGCCGCATTCGTCGCCATCCTGATCGGCCTGCTCACCGGAGCGATGGGCTGGCGCGCGCTGTGGGAAGCGATACTCGAGGCGGCGTACACAACCGCCGCGATCTTCTTCATCGTGGTGGGCGCCTTCATCTACTCGCGCTTCATCGTGCTGACGCAGTTCCCGAATGAGCTCGCGGCGTGGGTGAATGGGGCAGGCCTCGGGCCGGCGTGGATTCTGCTCGCGGTGATCCTGCTCTATTTCCTGCTCGGCACTTTCCTCGACGAAGTGAGCACGATCCTGATCACGGTGCCGGTGACGCTGCCGCTCGTCCTCGGCCTGGGCTTCGACGGAGTGTGGTTCGGGATCTTCGTTACCGTGATGTGCACCATCGGCCTGATCAGCCCGCCGACCGGCATGACGGTGTTCGTCATCCAGGCGCAGCACCCCGACATCCCGGTCGCCCGGATCTACCTCGGCACGCTGCCGTTCCTGGTCGCCGACCTGGTGCTGGTCGGGCTGCTCGTCATGCTGCCGGGGATGGTCTCCTGGCTGCCGACGCTGCTGAAGATCTGACCTTCAGGATTTGAGGCGGGAATAGATCGGCGTGAAGTCCGGCGCGGTCTCGCGCATCAGCTGCGCGAACGAATCGATGACGAAGTACGTTTCCTGGTAGCGGTCGATGATGTATTCGCTGCGCATGATCCGCTCCAGCTCGAACGGCAGGCGCCGCGGCCGCGGATCGTCGACGCAGTAGGCGAGCTCGCCGCCTGACGAAAGTAGTCCAGCGCCATAGGCCTTGATTTGAGAATTGACTTTGATCAATCCGAATTCGATGGTGTACCAATACAGGCGCGCCAACCACTTCACCGCGTCGAGGCGCATCGCCTTCAGGCCGCCCTTGCCGTACTCGTGCAGGTGGTCGGCGTAGACCTGGTCGAAGAGCAGCGGCACGTGGCCGAAGAAGTCGTGGAAGACGTCGGGCTCGACGATGTAGTCGAACTCCTCGGGCTTGCGCAGCCACACCGTCACCGGGAAGCGCCGGTTGGCGAGGTGAGTGAAGAAAGCGTCGTCGGGGATGAGGCCGGGAACGGCGACGATTTCCCAGCCGGTCTTGCGCCTGAGTTTCCCGGACACCTGGTCGAACTTCGGAATCTCGCGCGCGGAGTCGAGGCCGGCAATCGCCTCGATCCATTCCGGACAGGCGTATTTCGGCACCAGCTTCGACTGGCGCTCGAACAGGCGCCGATAGAGCGCGTGCTGCTCGGCGCCATAGCGCGCCCAGTCCTGCTCGACCGAATAGTCCGGCGCGGCGCGGCTGTAGTCGCCGCGCAATGGCGTGTTGGCAGTCACTTGAAGATCTTGCGGAAGCCGTCCCAGACCTTGTCGTAGTCCTTCTGCAGGGCTTTCGACTGCAACGCGGCCCGCGTTGGCCGGAACACGTAGCGTGATTCCCACATGAAGGCGAGGCTGTCGCCGGTTTTTTCCGGTAGCAGTTCTTTTTTCAAGCTCTTTTCATAAGAGGCGAGGTCGGGTCCATGCGCGCTCATGCAGTTGTGGATCGAGACGCCGCCCGGCGCGAACCCTTCAGCTTTGGCGTCGTAAACGCCGCGGATCAGACCCATCAGCTCGCTCATCACGTTGCGGTGGAACCATGGCGGACGGAAGCTGTGCTCGGCGACCATCCAGCGCGGCGGGAAGATGACGAAGTCGCAGTTCGCTACGCCGGCCTGCACCGACGGCGAAGTGAGGACGGTGAAGATCGACGGATCCGGGTGATCGAAGCTCACCGTGTTGATCGCCATGAAGCGCGCGAGGTCGTACTTGTAGGGGGTGCAGTTGCCGTGCCACGCCACCACATCGAGCGGCGAGCGCGTGTAATCCGCCGCCCACAGGTTGCCGAGCAGCTTCGCGACCACCTGGCACTTGCGCGACTTGTCCTCGAACGCCGCCACCGGCGCGAGGAAATGGCGCTTCTGCGCGAGGCCCTGTGAGCCGATCGGCCCCAGTTCGGGCAGGCGGAAATGCGCGCCGTAGTTCTCGCACAGGTAGCCGCGCGACGGCCCTTCGACGTCGACCTTGAACTTGATGCCGCGCGGCACGACCGCGATCTCGCCCGGTTGGATGTTCAACAACCCCAATTCCGTGGACAGCGAGAGGCCACCTTGCTGCGGCACGAACATCATCTCGCCGTCGGCGTTGGTGAAGAAGCGGTCCTTCATCGATCGGTTGGCGCAGTACACGTGCACCGCGATGCCCGACTGAGACGCGGCATCGCCAGAGCCGGCGACGGTGGAGAGCCCGTCGATGAAATCGGTCGGCTTGGACGGAAGCGGCAGCGGGTCCCAGCGCAGCCGGTTGGGCGGGGTTTCGGCTTCGGCGAACGGTCCCGAACGCAACAGGCCGTTGGCGATGCGCTTGTACGGTGCGTGCATCGCCGACGGTCGCAGCCGGTAGAGCCACGAAGAGAGATTCTCGGAGCGTGGCGCGGTAAACGCCGTGTCGGACAGGACTTCCGCGTAGAGGCCCTTCGGCGCGCGCTGCGGCGAGTTCTGGTCGCGCGGCAGGGCTCCCTTCACCGCTTCGCTCGAAAACGTGTTGCCGAAACCGGACTGGTACTTCATTTGTGAAGCACACCGCGACGCATCTGGTCGAGCTCCATCGATTCGAATAGCGCCTTGAAGTTGCCTTCGCCGAAGCCCTCGTCGCCCTTCCGCTGGATGAACTCGAAGAAGATCGGCCCGAGCTGGTTCTCGCTGAAGATCTGCAGCAGCAGCTCGCCGGCCTTGCCGTCCACCAGGATCTTGCGCTTCTTCAGCTCGGCGACGTTCTCGCCATGGCTGGGAATCCGCTTATCGATCAGCTCGTAGTACGTGTCGACGGTGTCGAGCAGCTTCATGCCGCTGGCGCGCATCGCATCGACGGTCTTGAAGAGATCCCTCGCGCCCATCGCGATGTGCTGGATGCCCTCGCCGTGATACGTGTCGAGGTACTCGGTGATCTGCCCGGGCTTCTCGTTGCCTTCCTCGTTGATCGGGATGCGGATCTTGCCGCAGGGGCTGGTGAGGGCCTTGCTCTTTACGCCGGTCACCTGTCCCTCGATGTCGAAGTAACGGATCTCCCTGAAGCTGAACAGGCGCTCGTAGAAGGCCGCCCATTCCTTCATCCGGCCGCGATGCACGTTGTGCGTCAGATGGTCGATGTAGAGCAGGCCGTGCCCCGTCGGTGCCAGCGTCGCACCGGGAAGCGGCTCGAAATCCACGTCGAAGAAGCCGATGTTGCCGATCTCGCCATCCTTCGCCCCGTTCTTGCCGCGCCAGCGGTCGACGAAGTAGATGAGCGAGTCGCCGACGCCCTTGATCGCGGGAATGTTGAGCTCGCCTGGGCCGGCGTGGCCGGCGTAGCCCCAGGCGCCGAGCGAGATGGCGCGCTCGTAGGCCGCCTTGGCGTCGCGCACGCGAAAGGCGATGGCGCACACGCTCGGGCCGTGCAGGCGCGCGAAGCGTTGCGCGAACGAATCGGGCTCGGCGTTGAGGATGAAATTGATTTCGCCCTGGCGGTAGAGCGTCACGTCCTTGTGGCAGTGGCGCGCGATGGCGGTGAATCCCATGCGCTCGAACACCTTCGCCATGGCTGCGGGATCCGGAGCGGCGTATTCGATGAACTCGAATCCGTCGGTGCCCATCGGATTGTCCCAGGGGGTGAATTTCATGTCAGCCGATCTTAACGCTCACGGGCAGCCTGCGAAAACCGCGAAAGCGAATGCGGCGATCGCGCTCGGGGACGCCGGCCGCGGCGATCCCGGGGAAGCGCTTGAGCAGCGCGTCGAAGGCGATGCGGGCTTCCATTCGCGCGACATTCATGCCGGCGCAGGCATGGTCGCCGTGACCGAAAGCGACATGGCGGTTGGGCTTGCGCCCGACGTCGAACCGGTCGGCGTCGGCGAACTGCGCCGGGTCGCGGTTGGCGGCGCCGATGCCCAGGGTGATGAATGTTCCCGCGGAGAGCTGCATGCGGCCAAGCTCGAGCGGCGCCGTCAGCCGACGGTTATTGAGCTGGATCGGCCCCTCGTAGCGCAGCATTTCCTCGACCGCGCTCGGAATCAGCCCCGGGTCCTTGCGCAGCTTCCGCATTTCCGCATCGTGGCGCAGGAGAAGCCACATGCCGCTGGCGATCAGGTTGGTGGTGGTTTCGTGCCCCGCGTTGAGCAGGAAGATGCAGTTGTGGTGAAGCTCGGCGGCGCTCAGCCGCGTGCCGTCCTTCTCACCTTGAATGAGGCGCGTAAGCACGTCTGCATCGGGGTCGCCGGGATTCTCCGTCCTTTCCTCGATGAGACTTTCCAGGAAGGCGACGAAATCGGTCACCGCCCGGTTGCCGCGCTCCAGCATCTCGGGGGTTGGCCTCGGTTCCAGGCCCGAGAGGATGGCGATCGACCAGGCGCGCAGCGGGCCGCGCTCGTCGCGGGGCACGGCGAGCAGGTTGCCGATCACCTCCACCGGAATGCGCGCGGCGAAATCCTCGACGAAGTCGACCTGGGCTCGCTCCTGCATCTCGTCGAGCAGCCGCGCGACCAGCGTCACCACGCCGGCCTCCATTCGCGCGATGGCGCGCTGGTTGAGCGCGCCCACGAGCAATCCGCGCACGCGGGTGTGCAGCGGCGCGTCGTTGAACACCAGGCTGGTGGTGTGATGCTGGTAGAGCGGCGAGTCGCCGAACTTCGGCTTGAACTCGACTTTCTTGTCGGAGCTGGCGCGCGTGTCGCGGTACAGGGCAACGACGTCTTCGTAGCGCGTGAGGAAGACTGCACCATCTTCGAGCTCGTGCACGGGCGCCTGCTCGCGCAGCGCCGCGTAATAGCGGTAGGGATCGTCGAAGAAGTCCGGCGGCACGTCGGTGAGGCGGAAGCCGCGCACATCCATTCGGTTATTATCGCGCCATGTCACGAACACCTCTGGCGGACTTCGAGCCCGCGCTGAAGAAGCGTCTCGAAGAGTTGTGGGGCACGCCGCCGAACCTCTACCACTGCCTCGCCAATCATCCCGCGCTGGTCGCCGCGTGGAGCGATTTCTCCAAGGCTCTGCGTCACGGCACGCGCACGCCACGCGCGCTGCGCGAGCTGGTCATCCTGCGCGGCGCGCAGCTGATGCGCTCCGAGTACGAGTGGGCGCAGCATCTGAAGATGGCGCGCAAGGCCGGCGTGCGCGAAGCGCAGATCGCGGCGCTGCCTTCGTGGAAAACGTCCGCCGAATTCGACGCAAAGGAGAAGGCCGCGCTCCTGCTTGCCGAAGCGGTGACGCAGGGCAAGGTCAGCGACGAGGTCTACGCCGAGGCGATGCGGCACTTCGACCATCACGACTATGTCGAGCTGTCGATTACCGCGGCGTTCTACGCCATGGTCGGCCGCATGCTCGACGCCATGGGCGTGCAGCTCGAGCCCGATTTCCGCGACTTTTCTCCGCCGCTGCCACGATGAGCGCTACGCCTCCGCCGCGCCAGTACCGCTACTACGAGTTCGTGATGGCCGCGTTCGTCACCGTCCTCATCTGCTCGAACCTGATCGGCCCGGCGAAGATCGTGCAATTCGACTGGCTGCCCTTCGCCTTCGGCGCTGGCGTGCTGTTCTTCCCGGTGTCCTACGTGTTCGGCGACATCCTGACCGAGGTCTACGGCTACGCGCGCGCACGGCGCGTCATCTGGGCGGGCTTCGGCGGGCTGCTGTTCGCCTCGTTCATGGCTTCGGTGGTGGTGGCGCTGCCGCCCGCGCCCTTCTGGGAGAACCAGAAGGCCTACGAGATCGCCTTCGGCACGACCTGGCGCATCGCTCTCGCATCGATGTTCGCCTACTTCTGCGGCGAGTTCGTGAACTCCTATGTTCTCGCCAAGATGAAAATCCTGACCGCGGGCAAGCACCTCTGGTCGCGCACCATCGGCTCGACCATCGTCGGCGAAGCGGTGGATTCGGCGCTGTTCTATCCGCTCGCTTTCTACAATTCCGGACTGATCCCGAACGACAAGCTGCTCGCGATCATGCTGGCGCAGTTCGTGTTGAAGGTGGCGGTGGAGGTGGTGTTCACGCCAGTGACCTACAAGGTGGTCAACGCTCTCAAGCGAGCCGAGAGCGAGGACTACTACGACCGCAACACCAACTTCAGTCCCTTCACCCTCAAGACTTAGGCGGCGGCCTTCTGTTTCGCCTGTTGCGAAAAGGCTGACAGCAGCTCGTCTTTCTTCTTGCGGGCAGTTACAACGCTCTTCGCCTTGATGTGCCCGTAGCCGCGGATTTCCTCCGGCAGCGAGGCGATCTGGATCGCGACGGCGTGGTTCTGCGGCGAGAGCCCGGCGAGCAGCCGATCGACGGTCTCCTCGTACTCGCGGATCAGCGCGCGCTCGGTCTTGCGCTCCCCGGTGTAGCCGAACACATCGAGCACGGTTCCCCTGAGAAATTTCAATTTGCCGAGAATTGCGAAAATCCCGCCCATCCAGGGGCCGAACTTGATCTTCTTCGGCTCGCCCGTCAGCGGATCGGTCTTGGCGAGGAGCGGCGGCGCGAGGTGGTAGACGACCTTGTAGTCGCCCTCGAACATGCCTTCGATCTTCCTTCTCATCGCGCCGTCGCTGTGCAGGCGCGCGACCTCGTACTCATCCTTGTAGGCGAGGAGCTTGGCGTAGTAGCGCGCGACCGCCTCGGTCAGCTTGGTTGAATTCGCTTTTTGTCTTTCGATCTCTCGCGCGCGATTGACGAGGGAAAGATACTTCTGCGAGAGGCCGATGTTCTGATAGCCGGTGAGGAATTTCGCGCGGCGCTCGACCAACTCATCGAGGTTGCGCGAAAAGTGCTGGTCGATCGGGATCACGTCCGCCGGCGTAGCGATGCGCCGTACGCGCTCGAGATCGACCGCCGCGCGCCGGCCCCAGAGGAAGCTCTTGCGATTGAACTCGACCGCGACGCCGTTCAGCTCGATGGCGCGCTCGAGCGCTTCGGCGGAGACCGGCACCCAGCCCTTCTGGAAGGCGTAACCGAGCATGAACATGTTGGTGGCGATCGCATCGCCCATCAGGCCGGTCGCGACCTCGGTGGCGGCGACGAAGTCGGCTTTCTGCGAAGCCTCGCGGATGTCGCCCTGCAGATCCGAGCCGGGAAGCTGCCAGTTCGGGTTCTTCACGAATTCGGCGGTCGGCGTGACGCTTGCGTTGACCACCGAGCGGGTGAGCGACGAAGACATCTTCGACACCGCCTCGGTGCTCGCGGAGACCACCAGGTCGCAGCCGACCACCAAGCTCGCGCTGCCGGTGTCGATGCGCGTCGCGTTCAGGTTCTCCGGCCGCGCCGCGACCTGCACGTGCGACATCACCGCGCCGTATTTCTGCGCCAGGCCGGACATGTCGAGCACTGAAACGCCCTTGCCCTCGAGGTGCGCGGCGACGCCGATGATCTGGCCGATGGTGATGACGCCCGTACCGCCGATGCCGGTGATCAGGATGCCGTAGGGCGTCTGCAGCTCGGGAAGCGAGGGATTCGCAAGCTCGGGAAAATCGTCGACGGTCTTCGCCGAGGACTTGCCTTTTTTCAGCCGGCCGCCCTCGACCGTGACGAAGCTCGGGCAGAAGCCCTTCAGGCAGGAATAGTCCTTGTTGCACGAGGACTGGTTGATGGTGCGCTTGCGGCCGAACTCGGTCTCGAGCGGCTCGACCGACAGGCAGTTGGACTTGACGCTGCAGTCGCCGCAGCCTTCGCACACCATCTCGTTGATCACCGCGCGCACCGCGGGATCGGGGAATTCGTTCTTCTTGCGGCGGCGGCGCTTCTCGGAGGCGCAGGTCTGGTCGTAGATCAGCGCCGACACGCCACTCACTTCGCGCAGCTCGCGCTGCACCTGGTCGAGCTCGTCGCGGTGGCGCACCGTCACGCCCGGCGCCCAGTTGGTGCCGTGCGGATACTTGTGCGGCTCGTCGGTGACGATGACGATCGGCTTCACGCCTTCCGCGGCGATCTGCCGCGAGATCATCGCCGGGTCGAGCGGGCCGTCGTGGCGCTGGCCGCCGGTCATCGCCACCGCGTCGTTGTAGAGGATCTTGTAGGTCATGCTGACCTTGGCCGCGACCGCGGCGCGGATCGCGAGCAGGCCGGAATGGAAGTAGGTGCCGTCGCCGAGGTTGGCGAAGATGTGCTTTTCCTTGGTGAACGGCGCCTGCCCGATCCAGGGCGCGCCCTCGGCGCCCATGTGGGTGAAGGTCGAGGTCTTGCGGTCCATCCACACCGCCATGAAGTGGCAGCCGATGCCGGCGGTGGCGCGGCTGCCTTCGGGAACGCGGGTGGAGGTGTTGTGCGGGCAGCCGGAGCAGAAGTAGGGCTGGCGGATCGCCGTGACGCGCGGCTTGGCCAGGATCTTTTCCTTGAAGCCGAGGAAAGCCAGCCGCTCCCGGAACTGAGAGCCCAGTTTTTCCGTAAGGCCGAGTTTCTCGAGGCGTTGCGCGATCGCCTTGGCGACCATGGCGGGTGAATGCTCGTAGTGCGCGGGCAGCAGCCACGTGCCCGCGGGCTGGCCGCCGCTGCGGCTCCACTCGCCGCTGTCGTCGAACTTGCCGACGACGCGCGGCGCGCGCACGCCTTCCTTCCAGTTGTAGAGCTCTTCCTTGA
>Ga0137410_10003798_pt1 | contig 10240 bp, 6 predicted proteins | sample CZODoug1_16funga_FD_108878 | JGI IMG/M metagenome (GOLD analysis project Ga0137410, IMG submission 108878) | Vadose zone soil fungal communities from Angelo Coast Range Reserve, California, USA - CZODoug1_16fungal (Illumina Assembly) | ecosystem: Environmental > Terrestrial > Soil > Vadose zone... | reverse complement strand
GGCCCGCACCGCGATCCGCGCGCTGGCCAGGGCGTTCACGTGGGCGAGACCTCGGTCTCCACGTCTTCCTCGTCGGAGGCCTCTCCGCTCGGCAGGGTCGCGAGCAGCTCGCGGGCGATCAGGCGATCGGACACCGGTTCGTCGTGGGTGAGGTGGCCGTCGCGAAAGCTGAGCGTGCGCCCCGCGTAGCGCGCGATGTCGGCCTCGTGGGTCACCACCACGATCGTGATGCCCTCGCGGTTGAGGTCCTGGAACAGGGCCATGATCTCGACGCTCGTCCGCGAGTCGAGCGCCCCGGTCGGCTCGTCGGCCAGGATCAGGACCGGGTTGTTGATGAGGGCCCGCGCGATCGCCACCCGCTGCTGCTGGCCGCCCGAGAGCTGGGCCGGGTGGTGATGCTCCCGCTCCGAGAGCCCGACCGCGGCCAGCTTGGCGCGCGCGCGCGCCTGCCGGTCGCGCGGAAGGGCCGCGCTGTAGAGCAGGGGCAGCTCCACGTTCTCGAGCGCGGTGGTGCGAGGCAGCAGGTTGAAGGTCTGGAACACGAAGCCGATCTTCTCGTTGCGCACGTGGGCCAGTGCGTCGCGGCCCATGCGCGAGACGTCGAGCCCGTCGAGCCGGTAGAGGCCCGCGCTCGGGGTGTCGAGGCAGCCGAGCAGGTTCATGAAGGTCGACTTGCCGGAGCCGGACGGGCCCATCACCGCCACGAACTCCCCGGGGGCGATCGTCATCGAGACCCCGCGGAGGGCGTGGATGCGTCGCGAGCCCAGATGGTAGTCCTTGACCAGGTCCACCGTCTCGATGAGGGCGTCGGCCATCTCAGAACCGGAGACGCGGGGCGGCCCCGGTCTGCGAGGGGGTCCGGTCGCCCGGCACCGCGACGCCCACGATCACCAGCTGGCCTTCCTTGAGCTCGCCGCGGGCCACCTCGGTGTAGGTCCCGTCGCCGATGCCGAGCTGCAGCGACAGCGCGGCGGGCTTGCCGTCGGGGCCGAGGACCCACACCCGCCCGGCGGGCGCCCCGCCGCCGCGGCCGGCCCCGCCGCCGGGCCCGCTGGGCCGGGCCGGCCGCTCGCGCTCGGTAGCCTCGACGCCGGGCGGGCGGAACCGAAGCGCCGCGTTCGGCACCTGCAGCACGCCCTCCTTCTGGTCGATGACGATGCGCACGTTGGCGGTCATGCCGGGCAGGAGACGCTGGTCCGGGTTCTTGGCGCTCACCACCACATCGTAGGTGACGACGTTCTGCACGACCAGGGGCGCCTTCCGGATCTGCACGACCTCCCCGGTGAAGGTGCGGCCCGGGAAGGAGTCGACCGTGAAGCTGGTCACCTGGCCCACTGTGACGCGGCCCACGTCGGCCTCGTCGACGTTGGTGTCGACCTGCATGTTGCGCAGGTCCTGGGCGATCGTGAAGAGGGTCGGGGCCTGGAGGCTCGCCGCCACCGTCTGGCCGACGTCGACGGTGCGACCCACCACCACGCCGTCGACCGGCGCCCGGATGTAGGTGTGGTCCAGGTCCACCTGGGCCTGGCGCTGGGCCGCCTCGTTCTGGGCCACCTGCGCGACCGCGTTCTTCAGCATCGCCTCGGCCACCCGCAGCTGCGCCTCCGCGGCGCGCACCGTCGACACCTGCGCCAGCTCCTGGGCCTTCGAGGCCTCGAGCTGGGCCACGGCGGAGTCGTAGGTGGCCTGGGCGGTGTCCTCGTCGGCCTGCGCGATGAGGCCGCGCAGGCGCAGGTCGCGATTGCGGCCGAGCGTGCGATTGGTGTCGACCACCGTGACCTGGGACTTCGCGGTCTGGGCGCGCGCGGCCGCGAAGGCGGCCCGGGTGTTCTCGAGGTCCGCCCGGGTCTTCTCCACCGCCGCCTGCTGGTTCAGCACCGAGGCGCGCGCCGCGTCCACCTGAGCCTTGGTCTGGTTGACCTTGGCCTCGAAGGTGTCGGGATCGATGCGGGCGATGACCTGGTCCTTCTTCACCTGCGAGTTGAAGTCGGCGTGGAGCTCCTTGATCTGCCCGGACACCTGGGAGCCCACCTGCACCGTGATCACCGCGTTGAGGGTGCCGGTGGCGGACACCGCGGAGGTGAGCGGGCCCCGCGAGACCGCGGCGGTGCGGAACGCGGGGCGGGCCCCGACGCCCTGGGTATAGAGATATCCTCCCGTGATCGCCCCGGCGAGCACCACGATCGCTACGATCCAGAGGATTCGGCGCTTCATGATGGGGTGACGCGGGGGCGGTCGGCGGTATTCCTAGCGCCGGCCGAGCGCCCGCTCCAGTCGCGCGATCCCGATCCGATAGTCGGAGAGCGCCTGGGCCTGGTCGGACTGGGCCTGGGTGAGGGCCAGCTGGGCGTCGGTCAGCTCGATGATGTTGGCCACGCCCGCGTCGAAGCGCCCCCGGGCCAGCTGGTAGTTCTCCTCCGCGGACTCCACCGCCTTCTGAGCGGCCCCGATCCGCTCCTCGGCCTCCCCGAGGTTGAGATAGGACTGCTCGACGTTCTGCCAGACCTGCAGCTCGGTGTCACGCACCCGAGCCTGGGAGGCTTCGACCGCAGCCTTGGCTTCCTTGTAGCGCGCGATCTTATTGCCCCCGTCGAAGATGGTCCAGTTGAGCGTCAGGCCCACGTTCCACTCGTTGCCGTAGTCGACGAAGCCGCTGGTGGTCCGGGCGTTGAACGCAGGCCCGCCGGTCACCCCGGTGACCCCATAAGTCCCGCTGCCGAACAGGTTCGGAAAGAAGTCCCGGAAGGTCTGGCGGACGGAGGCGTCGGCGGAATCGGCGAGCGCCTTCACCTGCCGGTACTCGGGCCGGTTCCGGAGCGCCTCCGCGATGAGGTCGTCGCGGTTGATCGGGAACTGGGAATAGGAGAGCAGGTCCTTGACCTCGGTCGGCGCGTTGACCGCGATTCCCATCGCGGTGTTCAGGGCCACCCGGGCCAGGTTCACCGCGTTCTGGGCCCGGATGACGTTGACGCGCCCGTTCGCCACGTCCACCTCGGCCCGCGTGACAAAGCTCTTGGGCTGGGTGCCCACCTGGAAGAAGCCCTGGGCGCTGCGTAGGTTGACCTCGGCCCGATCGAGCGCGGCCAGGTTCACCTGGACCAGACGCTTGGAGAGCAGCAGCGTGAAGTATTGCGTCTTCACGAGCTGGGAGATGTCGAGCTTCTGCGTCTCGAGCACTTCCTTGAACGCGGCCGCGCTGTACTTGGCGACGTCCTTGGCCGCCCACGTCCGTCCGAAGTCGAACAGGAGCTGGGAGGCGGTCACGCTCGCGGAGCCGAAGTCGTTGGTGGCAGCCGCGCCGCTGGCCGGGCTGATCACGCGCAGACGGCCGTAGTTGCCGGTGCCCGTGAGCTGGGGCAGCAGGGGGGAGAGCGCCTGGGTCACGCGCTGCTGGGCCGCCACGTAGTCGCCGATGCGCGCCACGATGATCGGGGCATTCTCGAGACCGATGTTCACCGCCTCTTCCAGTCCCAGCTCGCGTCCGATGAGCTCCTGCGGGGTGGCGAAGGGGCGGATTCCCGGGGGCGCCGGCAGCGGCTCGCGCGGCGGCATGGACGGGGGCGTCTGCATCGTCTCTGGCGGAGGGGCGGCCGGAGGTAGCGTGGTCGCCGGGGGCGGCGTCTGGGCCCAGGCCGCGGAAAGCAACACCGCGAGGGTCAGGACCAGCGCCAGGGACAGAGTGAATCGCTCCCGAATCATACCGGATCTCCCTGATGCCCTGCCCCCTCCGCGGCCTGCACCGGGCGCTGGGTCGGCTCCTTCGGCATCACGTCAAGCGTGGGGAAGAACACCAGAGTCAGCCTGGGTCGAGCGGTGCTCATAAAAGACGTCAAATCGAGCCTCGTATTCGTGAGAAAGAGCGTCCGGACCGGCTCCTCCAGGGGCGGGCGAGGTAGGAGGCGCATGGGGAAATCTCGGTGGAGAAGTCAATTCCGCCCAATTGTAGGGACCTTTGGACTGTAGTCAAGTTTGTGAGATAGTCCGGAGGGTACCCCAGGCGCGGGGAGGGTCTCGGGCGCCGGATACCAGGGGAGGGGTAAGCGAGAGCCATGTCGTCCATCACCCGACCGCCCAAGATGGGCCGCTGGTCGGAGCCCGCGCTGCGCGTCCTGCGCGAGCGCTACCTGGCCCGGGAGCAGGGGCAGGTGCGTGAGACCCCCGAGGAGATGTGCTGGCGGGTGGCGCTGGCCATCGCCTCCGCGGAGACCCGCTTCGGGCGCACCCCGGCGGGGGTCTCCGAGGTGGCGACCGCCTTCTACGACATGATGGTCGACGGCTATTTCCTGCCCAACTCCCCGACGCTCATGAACGCGGGCAAGGACAACGCGCTCCAGTACTCGGCCTGCTACGTCCTGCCGGTGGGCGACTCGATGGAGGAGATCTTCGAGTCGGTGAAGGCGGCCGCGATCATCCAGCAGTCGGGCGGCGGCACCGGCTTCGCCTTCTCGCGCCTCCGCCCCAAGGACGACGTGGTGCACTCGACGGGCGGGCGCGCGTCGGGGCCGGTGTCCTTCCTGCGCGTCTTCAACGCGGCCACCGAGGCGGTCAAGCAGGGCGGGGCGCGGCGCGGGGCCAACATGGGGATCCTGCGCGTCGACCACCCGGACCTGCTCGAGTTCATCGAGTGCAAGCTCGACGGCGGCATCACCAACTTCAACATCTCGGTCGCCGCGACCGACACGTTCATGGAGGCGCTCGCCGCGGACGGGGAGTACGACCTGATCAACCCGCGCACCGGGCAGGTCACCGGCCGGCTGCGCGCGCGCGACGTCTTCGCGCGCATCGTCCGCGCGGCGTGGCGCACCGGCGATCCCGGCATGGTCTTCATCGATCGCATCAACCGGAGCCCGGCGAATCCCACCCCGGATCTCGGGCTGATCGAGGCGACTAATCCTTGCATCGTCGCGGACGCCCTGGTGTCCACCGATCGCGGCCTCGTCCGGATGGAGCGGATCGCGACCCGCTTCCGGGCCGGCGGTCTCGCGGTGAAGGTGGACCCGCGGCTCCTCCCATCGCGGCTGATGGTCTGGGAGGGCACCCACGACGTGCCGCTCTCCGCCTACGGCGAGGGCTGCCTGCCTATCAGCCAGGCCTTCTGCTCGGGCGAGCGGGAGACGGTCACGGTGAGGACCGCGGCCGGGTACGAGCTCACGTGCACGCCCGACCACCGGCTGATGACCGACCGCGGTTGGGTCGCGGCCGCCGATCTCCGCGTCGCGGTCGATCGGGTGTGGATCCAGAGCGATCCGGGCGTCTTCTCCGCCGACGATACGCTTCCGGTCGAGACACCCGCCGAGTTCACCGGGCGCAACGGGCGTACGTATCGCCACTGCCTCCCGACCCGGTGGAGTGCGGACCTCGGCTTCGTCCTCGGCTGGCTCGTGGGCGACGGCTGGCTCCGCGGGGGCGACGTCTCCTATCCGCGGGTCGGCTTCTCCTTCGGCTCCGACGACGGCGCCGCGCTCGAGCGCATCGCCTCGGCGATGGACGGCTGGCACGGGCGCCCGTCGAAGGTGTGGCTCCGCTCGCGCGGCGTCCGCCACCTCATGTACCCGGGGAAGTTCTTCGCCGCCTTCTTCGAGGCGCTCGGGGTGCGACCGGTGAAGGCCGGGCAGAAGACGGTCCCCGAGACGCTCTTCGGGGCGCCCCGCGCCGCGGTGGTGGGCTTCCTCCAGGGGCTCTTCTCCGCCGACGGCACGGTGCGGGAGAACCCGAAGGCCAACAGCTCCTGGATCGCGCTCACGTCCAAGAGTCGCGATCTGCTGCGGGGCGTCCAGCTCCTGCTGCTGAACCTCGGGATCAAGAGCAGCCTGATGGACCGGTCGCGCCCGGCCCGCCGCGGTCTCTTCGGCTACCGGGCCAAGGACGGCGGGCTCCGCTCGTACGACTCCGACGGGGTCCTGTTCGAGCTGGGGATCTTCGGCCGGTCGCGGTCCCGCTTCCTCCGCGAGATCGGCTTCCTGAACGACAAGCAGCGGCGGCTCGAGCCGGTGCGGTACGCGGGGGCCTACGCGCCCAAGTGGAGTGACGAGGTGGCCGCGGTGGAGCCCGCGGGGCGGCGGGCGGTCTACGATCTGACCGAGCCGCAGAGCCACTCCATGATCGCCAACGGTCTCGTCGTCCACCAATGCGGCGAGCAGCCGCTCTTGCCGAACGACGCGTGCAACCTGGGCTCGATCAACGTGGCCAAGTTCGCGGTCGAGCGATCGGGGCGGTGGGAGATCGACTGGACCGAGATGGAGCGCGTGGTGCGCCTGGCGGTACGGTTCCTCGACGACGTCATCGAGGTGAACCCGTACCCGCTGCCGCAGGTCGACGAGATGGTGAAGGCCAACCGGCGCGTGGGCCTCGGGATCATGGGCTGGGCCGACCTGCTCTTCACCCTCGGGGTGCCCTACGACAGCGACGAGGCCCTCGAGCTGGCCGAGCGGCTCATGGCCTTCGTCAACGAGCGGGGCCACGACCAGTCCGCGCGGCTCGCGGAAGAGCGCGGACCGTTTCCGCACTGGGCCCGCTCGATCTACCGGCACGGCCGGCCTCTCCGCAACGCCACCGTGACCACCATCGCGCCGACCGGGACCATCTCGATGATCGCGGGCTGCTCGTCGGGGATCGAGCCGGTCTTCGCGCTCGCCTTCGAGCACCGGGTGAAGGGGCCGGACGGCGAGCGGGTGCTGCCGTTCTTCAGCGAGACGTTCGAGCGGCTCGCCCATCGCCGCGGCTTCCACTCGGAGTCGCTGATGACCGAGGTGGCGCGCCGCGGCTCGCTGCGGGACGTGCCCGGCGTGCCCGAGGCGGCGCGCGAGATCTTCAAGACCGCGCACGAGATCGACGCGATCTGGCACGTCCGTCACCAGGCCGCGTTCCAGAAGCACACCGACAACGGGGTCTCGAAGACGATCAACCTCCCGGAGAATGCGGCCGAGGAGGACGTGGCCGCCGCCTACCGCCTCGCGTGGGACCTCGGCTGTCTCGGCATCACCGTGTTCCGCGACGGCTCCAAGGGCAGCCAGGTGCTGAACATGGGGCTGCGACCCGACACGGCGGTGGGCGAGCCGCCCGCCCGTGGGGTCAAGCCGCGCCCCCACAGCCTCACCGGAGCCACCTACCGCATGGAGACGCCGATCGGCACCGCGTTCATCACCGTGAACGACAACGGCGGCGGGGAGCCGTTCGAGGTCTTCGTGCAGGTCGGCAAGGCGGGCTCCGACACCATGGCGGTCGCGGAGGCGCTCGGGCGCCTCGTGTCGCTCGTCCTGCGGCTGCCCTCGCCGCTCAGCCCGACCCGGCGACTCGAGGAGGCGATCAGCCAGCTCCTGCGCATCGGCGGCGGGCAGCCGACCGGCTTCGGCGCGGCCAAGGTGCTGTCGCTGCCCGACGCGCTGGCCCGCACTCTCGCCGAGCACATCGGGGTCCCGCGGGCCGCGACCCCGGTCGACCCGCCGGCGGTGAGCCCGCTGCGCCGGGTGGGCGATCTCTGCCGCGAGTGCGGCCAGGCCACCCTCGTCTACGAGGAGGGCTGCAAGAAGTGTCTCTCCTGCGGCTTCAACGAGTGCTAGGGGGCGCCGATGTTCTCCGGAGGTGAGTACGAGGAAGTGGCGCGGTGGCTGCGGAACTTCGTGGCCTCGCACGCCAAGCGGGAGAACCTGCGCGCCGAGCCGGTGGTGGACACCGAGGGCCCGCGCGAGGGGCAGAGCTACGGAGTGCGTCTCCGGGTGGGGGCCGGGCTGAGTCCCGCGCCGCCCGCGCCGCCGCTCGAGCTCGGCTTCCCGGAGGTGGCGCAGAACCGGGGGAGCCTCGCGTGGTGCGCCGGCCTCGCGGCGCGCGTGCGCGCACTCGCGCGCGAGCTGCCCGCGGCGGGGTCGGGCCCGCTCCGCACCGCCTGACCCGGTGAGGGCGGGACCGGGCGTCCGCTGGTGGGCCCCCGGCGACTGGAACGCGTTCTTCGGGCTCGCGCTCGACAACCTGAGCCTGTTCGTCATCCTGTCCGGCCTCCTGATCGGCGTCTTCGGCTTTCCCTCCGACCTGGTGCTGCGCGTGATGGTCCCCGGCACCGCGCTCGGGGTGCTGCTGGGCGATCTGACCTACACGTGGCTCGCGGTGCGGCTCATGCGGCGCACCGGGCGGAGCGACGTCACCGCGATGCCGTTCGGCATCGACACGCCCTCGCTCTTCGGCATGGTCTTCGGCGTGCTGGGCCCCGCCAAGCTCCTCACCCACGACCCGATCCTCGCCTGGAAGATCGGCATGGGCGTGACGGTGGCGATGGGGGTGATCAAGCTCGGGCTCGCGTTCGCGGGCGACTGGGTGCGTCGCCTCGTGCCGCGCGCCGCGCTGCTCGGCTCGATCGCGGGGGTGGCCGTGCTCCTCATTGCCTTCCTGCCCGCGTTGCGGATCTTCGCCGACCCGCTGGTGGGCGTGGTCTCGCTCACCGTCGTGCTGGTCGCCCTGGTGGGTGGCCGGCGGCTGCCGGGGGGAGTCCCCGGCGCGCTCGCCGCGGTGCTCGCGGGCACCGCCATCTTCTGGGCCCGGTGGGCCCTGACCGGGGTCGGGGGCGGGGAGGTGCGCCCGGTGCTGGCGCTCGGGACGCTCGGGCTCGCGCTGCCGATGCCCACGCTCGCGTGGCTTCACACCCTCGACGCCCTGCTGCCGTACCTGCCGCTCGCGGTGCCGTTCGCGCTCGCCACCGTGGTGGGCGGCATCGACAACACCGAGTCGGCGATCGTGGCGGGCGACGAGTACCGCACGCGGGACATCCTGCTCACCGAGGCGCTCGCGACCATCGCGGCCGGCTGCTGCGGCGGGGTGGTCCAGAACACCCCGTACATCGGCCATCCCGCCTACAAGGCGATGGGCGCGCGCGCCGGCTACACGCTCGCCACCGGGCTGCTCATCGGGGTCGGCGCCGCGATCGGGGTCGTCGCGCTGCTGGTGCACCTGCTGCCCGACGCGGCGGTCGCGCCGATCCTGGTCTTCGTGGGCCTGCAGATCACCGCGCAGGCCTTCCTCGCCTCCCCCGCGCGGCATGCGCCCGCGGTGGCCCTGGCGTTCCTGCCCGCGATCGCCGCACTGGTGCTCATCCAGGGCAACCTGCTGCTGGGTGGAGTCGGCAAGAGTGCGGCGGATCTCTCGGGCGAGGGCCGCGCGATGTGGAGCACGCTCCTGGTGCTCGGCAACGGCTTCATCCTCACCGCGCTGCTGTGGGGCGCCGCCCTGGTCGCGATCATCGAGAAGCGGCTGCCGGTCGCGGGCGCGGTGCTCGCGATCGCGGCGGTGGCGACGCTCTTCGGCGTCATCCACTCGCCGCTCCCCGACGGCGCGGTGTTCTGGCCGTGGGCCATCGCGAGCGGCGCGCCGCACACGCTGGCCGCGGCGTACGGGGTGGCGGGGGCGCTGCTGGTGCTGCTCGGCCGGGGGGATCCCTAGCCGCGGACCTGGTCGAGCATCTCGCGGTCGCTCGAGAACTGGAACTCCTCGACCTTGTCCGCGGCGGCCCGCGCGCGCTCCGCCGCCTCGAGGCGCTGGACGGCCGGGTAGTCCACCACCGCGGCGCCGTGCGCGTCGAGGGCCCGGCGCAGCGCCTCCACCGCCCGCTCCGCGTCGGCGAGCGGGCGCTTCGGGCGCTCGGCGAGGAAGGCGGCCACGTGCCTGATCCCGGTCTCGGCGTCGAGGCGCGCGCGGCCGACCACGCCGTCGCTCGCCTTGCGCGCCCAGCCGACCACGTAGACGCCGGCGCGCGCCTTGCCCGCCGTCTCGTCCAGGACCTCGTAGGCCCCCGCCGGATCGTCGCCGGGCACGGTGAGGTAGAGCCCGTCGCGGTACGGCAGTCCCGCGTGCTCGTCGACGCGATCGCCGACCGCGAACACCACGGTGTCGCACGGGATCACCGAGGTGAGCCCGGTGCCCACCGCCGCGATGCGGTCTTCCTTGCGCTCGAGGCGCGTCTCCTCCACCTCGAGCGCGACCACGCGCCCGCCCTCGGCCACCACCCGCCGCGGGGACGCCAGGAAGCGGAAGCGCAGGCGGGTCCGCGCCCGCGGCGAGGGCTCGCCGCGGGCCGCCATCGTCGCGATCAGCTCGTCGGCGCTCTGCCCGGCCGCCTCGAGCCGCGGGCGGATGCGCTCGATCTCCTCGCGATAGAGCGCGTGGTCGAAGGCGTCCTCGACGTCCTCGAACTCGCGATCGTCGTACGCCTTCTCGTAGGGGCCCCGGCGCGCCACCGCCACCACCTCGTCGACGT
>Ga0137410_10003795_pt1 | contig 10242 bp, 11 predicted proteins | sample CZODoug1_16funga_FD_108878 | JGI IMG/M metagenome (GOLD analysis project Ga0137410, IMG submission 108878) | Vadose zone soil fungal communities from Angelo Coast Range Reserve, California, USA - CZODoug1_16fungal (Illumina Assembly) | ecosystem: Environmental > Terrestrial > Soil > Vadose zone... | reverse complement strand
GTCGGCGCCGCCCTCGGCGCCCTCGAACATCGACCCGCAGACCCTCGCGAAGGCCGAGGCCGCGCTGGCCAAGTACATCGGCGCGGTGGCCAGGATCGTGGTGAAGCGCGCCGCGGCCAAGGCGCGCGACGCCGGCGAGCTCTACCTGCTGATCGCCGAGGAGATCGAAGACAGGGACGAGCGCAAGGCCTTCGTCCGCAAGGCGATCTCCGCCTCGGGCAAGGAATAGCTATCTCTCGTACTTGAACGACAGCAGCACCCGCGTGCGGTACGCCGCGACCTTGCCGTTCTCGATCTTCAGGTCCTGCTTCACCACTTCGGCGACGCGCAGATCGCGAAGGGTCTTGGACGCGGTCTCCACCGCCTTTTTCGCGGCGTCCTCCCAAGAGGTCGAGCTCGTCCCGATTACTTCGGTGATACGGTAGACTCCTTCAGCTTTGGCCATCGATCGTCTCCTTTGGAAGGGTTCGCCCTTTTCAGACGAGAGCGTTCCCGGATAATACTCCCCCATGGATCTGATTCTCTGGCGCCACGCGGAAGCCGAGGACGGCAGCCCCGACGCCGTTCGGAAGCTCACCAAGCACGGCCGCGATCAGGCGCGTCGCGTCGCGGCGTGGCTGACGCCGCGCCTTCCCAAGCGCTGCGAGATCCTGGTGAGCCCCGCGACGCGCACGCAGGAGACTGCCGCGGCGCTGGGGCTGCGCTTTGCGACCGCAAGCGAGATCGGCACGGGAGCGATCGCCGCCGACGTTCTCGCGGTCGCCGGCTGGCCGGCGCGCGCCAAGGCGGTCCTGGTCGTCGGACACCAACCGACCCTGGGCCGCGTCGCCGCGGCGCTGCTCTCGGGCCAAGAGGCCGACTGGCACTTCGCCAAAGGATCGGTATGGTGGCTGAGGCATGTCGACGGGGAGACGAGGCTCTTCGCCGTCGTGCACCCCAAGCTCGCCTGAAGACCGCTAGAAGCCGTAGTGGAAGCGCGCCGAGGCGATGCTGACCGGGCCGCGGTCGGCGTTGTAGGCGGGACCGAATATCCTCTGGAAATCGGCCGAGACCCAGACGTCCTTCACGACGCCGAGACTGTAGAAGATCTCGAAGATATCCTCCGATCGGTAGCGCAGCTGCCCGTCGCCGAGGAAGAAGCCCAGACCGCCCGCTGCGAGGTAGTCGCTGTGCGGGCCCGAGATCCCGTTCCTCACCAGCGCGACGCCGACCGAGTCCGCGGCGCGGCCCCAAGGGGCGCCCCTGACCAGCAGCCCCGCAGAAAGCGAGCGGTCGATCTCGGTGAACGCGAAGGTCTCGGCCTCGCCGTTGTTCCAGCTCGCGCGGGCGAACAATCCGACGTCGCGCGACAGACTCTGCTCCAGGTTGATGCCGAACCCGTACTTGTCTCTCTTCTTGCGCGAGATCGCGAGGTCGGGCGTTGTCCCGGCCGCGGCCGCGTCGGCGATCGAATCGCTGTATCCGCCCATGTCCGCCTGGTTGCGGAAGGCGAGCAATCGCAGCTTGCCAGGCCGGCCGGCGATGGCGTGCGCGTGCTCGAACTCGATCTGGTCGCCGAAGCTGTAGAAGACCCGGGGGTTGAGCGCGAGGCCATTCGACTGCTTGGGCATGAGGAAGCGCCCGGCGCGCAGCGCCCAGTCGTCGTGGAAGTACTCGAGCGCGAGGCCCCAGGAGTAGCCGCGTGCGTCCGCGGCGAAATCCCAGGCCCCGTAGGTCATCAGCGACCAGTTCAGGAACTGGGTGCGGGGATCCTTGCTGTAGGCGTTGTCGTCGAACAGGTCCTGGACCGATAGCTTGCCCGCGGTCAGCACCAGTCTGCGGCGCTCGGCGCTGCCCGTGAGCTGGTTGGCGTCGGACTCGACTTTCTCGCGCTCGCCGCCCAGACCCCAGGTCTGGCGCAGGAACGCCCGGGCGACGTAGAAGGTCGGCGCCGGCCCCGAGGTGCGCGCGATCTCGCCGTTCGAAAACCCACCCAGACCGGTGAGGTGCGAAAGCGGCACGCCTTGTGCGACCTCGGGATCGACGTAGACCTCCCCGCCCTTCCACACCCGCGCACCGAGCGCGGCGGTGGCGGTGAAGGAGTAGCTTTTCTCTCTCTCCGGGATGAGGCTGTTCGTACCCGTGTACGCCGCGCCAAAGGGATATTTGCGCTGCCAGACGTAGGTCGCCTGGAGCTTGGCGCCGTACGCCTCCTCCTCGGCCTGCTGTGCCAAGGCGGCGGAAGCGCCCAGCGCGAGGACCCCGGCCAGAACGAGGCTACGCAGCACGCACCAGGTCGCCGACGGCCCAGATCAGGCCGACCCCGAGCGCGATCAGCGTCACCTGCTGCGCGGTCGCGCCCAGCTCCGGCCGCCGGTGCAAGCCGGGGATGAGGTCCGCGACGGCGACGTAGATCATGCTGGCGGCGGCGAGCGCGAGCACCGTCGCGATCCACTCCTGCGCCGCCTGCATGGTGAAATACGCGATCAGCGCGCCCGCCAGCATGGCGAGGCTCGACAGCAGGTTGAGCGCCAGCGCGGCCGCTTTGCTGTAGCCGGAGTGCAGGAGAATGACGAAATCGCCGATTTCCTGCGGGATTTCGTGGGCGATGATCGCCGCCGCGGTGACGACGCCGAGCTCGGTGCTCTGCAGGAAGGCCGAGGCGATCAGGATGCCGTCGACGAAATTGTGGAATGCGTCGCCGATGATGATCATCAGACCGCTGCGCCCATGGTCGTTCGGGTCGGCGTGATGGTCGTGGGCATCGCAGTCCTCGACGTGGCAGTGGCGCCAAAGCACGAGCTTCTCCAGCACGAAAAAACCGAGAATGCCGCCCAGCACCGTGGCGAAGGTCGCCTGCAGGCTGCCCGCGCTGCCGATCGCGTGGGGCAGGATCTCGAGAAACACCGCGCCGAGCAGCGCCCCGATGGCGAAACTCACCAGCGCGGGAACCCAGCTCGCCGGCGCAGACAGCGCGAACAGCGCGGCGATCGCGATGCTGATGACGCTGCCGGCCACGGCCGCGCCCGATATCCATGCGAGGGTCGGCATGCCCTAGTCGTCCTCTAACCAGATGAGGCTCGCCATTCTGCCTGTTGTGTGGTCGCGCCGAAAGGAGAAGAAACGATCCTCGCAGGCGGTGCAGTACCCGCCGCCGAAGACCGCGGCGACCCCGGCGGCGGAGAGCCTCGCCCGAGCGAGCGCGCAAAGGTCCGCGAAATATTTTCCTTCGGTGCCCGGCGCGAACGCGCCCGCTGCGTCAGCGTCGCGGCTCACGAAGGCGCGGCGAACGTCGTCCCCCACTTCGTAGCGGCGCGGTCCGATGCCCGGGCCGATGAAGGCGATCATTTTCGCCGGCGGTGCATCCATTGCCCGCACGGTGCTTTCGATGACGCCCGAGGCGAGGCCGCGCCAGCCGGCGTGGGCGATTCCCACTACGCTGCCATCGCGATCGCTCAGGAGCACCGGCAGGCAATCGGCGGTCATGACCGCGCACACGCGCCCGGGCCGCCGCGTCACGGCCGCGTCGGCCCCGCTGTCGGCGGCAGCCGAGTCCGGGTCGGCGACCGCGGTCCCGTGAACCTGCTTCATCCACGTCGGATCGGCGGGAAGGGAAGCGCGAAGGATCGCGCGGTTCCGCGCCACGCTGCCCGGGTCGTCGCCGACGCGCAGGCTCAGATTGAGCCCGGCGAACGCTCCGGTGCTCACGCCTCCTGCGCGCGTGGTGATGAGCGCGTGGACCCGGCTCGCAGCGGGCCAGCCGGGAACGATCCACTCTGGGTGCGGAGCGCTCCTCACCGGAGCGAGTCGAGGAGCGCGCGGAAATCCTCGGGCAACGGCGCGGCGAACGATCGCGGCGCGCCGGAGGCCGGATGCAGGAACTCCAGGCGAGCAGCGTGGAGGGCCTGGCGAGCGAGCCGCGCCCGCCCGCCGCTGCCGCGCCCGCGGTACAGCGGATCGCCCACCAGCGGATGGCCGAGCGACTGCATGTGCACCCGGATCTGGTGCGTCCTTCCCGTTTCCAGGCTGCACTCGAGGAGCGAGGCGTCGGCGAAGCGCCGTGTGACCCGGTAGCGCGTGAGCGCGTGGCGTCCCGCGGCGACCACCGCCATGCGCGTGCGGTTGCGCGGATCGCGCCCCACGGGCGCGCTCACCTCCCCGGCTCCGCGCACCGCGCCGTGCACGAGCGCGAGGTATTCGCGCTTCACCGTCCGCGCCTGCAGCTGGCGAACGAGATCGGTCTGGGCCGTCGGGGTCTTCGCCACGACGAGCAGCCCGCTCGTGTCCTTGTCGAGCCGGTGCACGATGCCGGCCCGCGGCAGGGCCGCGAGCTGCGGCGAGTGATGCAGCAGCGCATTGAGCAGCGTGCCCTTCCAGTTGCCGTTGCCCGGATGCACCACCAGGCCCGCCGGCTTGTTGATCACCAGGATGTCGTCGTCCTCGTGGACGATGTCGAGCGCGATGCGCTCGGGCCGGTGCGGTCCCTGCGAGGGGTCGGGCTCTGGCCGGATCTCGACTCGCTCTCCGCCCCAGATCTTCTGCTTGGGTGTCGCCGCGTGCGAGTCGAGGCTCACGTGCCCGTCTCTCAGCCATCTCTGAAGCCGATTCCGCGAATGCTCGGGAAACATCCGCGCGAGCGCCTTGTCCAGGCGCAAGCCGGCGAGGGTCTCGGGAACGCGTTTCGCCTCGCCCGCCAAGGTATAATTTCCCGTCTTTTCCGGACGCGCCATCGTGAAACGTAGTGTAGCTTTAATCGTCCCGGCCCTTGCAGCGGCCCTTGCGGCCTGCTCGTTCATCGACAAGCAGGATCCGACGGCCACGATGTCGGCCGACAAGCTCTACGCCGAAGCGAAGGACGCTCTCGACGGAGGGCAGTACGATCTCGCGATCAAGCGCTACGAGGCGCTCGAGGCGCGCTTTCCTTACGGCCGGTACTCGCAGCAGGGCCAGCTCGAGATCGCGTACGCGTACTACAAGCAGGCCGATCAGACTTCGGCCGTGGCCGCGGCGGAGCGATTCATCAAGCTCCACCCCAACCAGCCCAACGTCGACTACGCCTACTACCTCAAGGGTCTGGCGTATTTCAACGAAGACCTGGGCTTCCTCGGCAGGATCTCCAACCAGGACCGCACCGAGCGCGATCCCAAGTCGGCGCGGGAAGCGTTCGACGCCTTCAAAGACCTCGCGCAGCGCTACCCGGAAAGCAAGTACACGCCGGATGCGCTCGCGCGCATGAAATACCTCATCAACGCGCTCGCCTCGCACGAGGTCCACGTTGCGCGCTGGTACGTCAGGCGGGGTGCGTACGTCGCGGCGGTAAACCGCGCGCAATACGCGCTCAAGAACTACCCCGAGGCCCCCGCGCAGGAAGAAGCTCTGCTCATCATGATCCAGTCCTACGACGCCCTCGGAATGACCGACTTGCGCAACGACGCCGAGCGGATCGTTCGCAAGAACTTCCCCAACAGCGAGCAGGCGAAGAGCGTGCTCAGCCAGCTCGGCCGCTGAGCGCGGGCCGGTCGCCGCTCGCGGATCGCTCGAAGAAGCGCACCGCTTCGTCCAGCTCGCGCACGAGCCTCATCGGCGGCAGGCTCGCCAGAATCCGCTTCCCGTAAGGCTTGGCGACCAGCCTGGGGTCACAGATCATGAGCACGCCCCGGTCGGTTTCGTCCCGTATCAGCCTGCCCGCGCCCTGTTTCAGCGCGATAGCGGCCTGCGGCAGCTGGTAGTCGAGGAAAGGATTGCCGCCGGCGCGCTCGAGGGCCTCGAGACGCGCGGACAGAACCGGGTCGTCGGGGGGCGCGAACGGCAGCTTGTCGATGACGACCAGCGACAGGGCCTCGCCTCGCACGTCGACGCCCTCCCAGAAGCTCGCGCTTCCGACGAGTACGGCGTTGCCGAGCGCGCGGAAGCGCTCGAGGAGCTCGCTCCGCGGCCCCTGCCCCTGAAGCATCAGCGGAAACTCCAGCGCTTCGCGCTCGAACGCCTCGCGCAGCAACTGGTGAGCCAGCCTCATCGCGCGCAGAGTCGTGAACAGCAGGAACGCCCGTCCGCCGCTCGCGCGTATCAGGGGCAGCGACACCGCGACCACGGCGCGCGTGTGCTCCTCGCTGTTCGGATCGGGCAGCCCCCGCGGAATGCACAGCAGCGCCTGCGAGGTGTAGTCGAAAGGACTGCCCCAGCATGCGGTCAGCGCGTCGTGCAGGCCCATCTCCTTGCGGTAGTGCCCGAAGTCGCCCGCGATGGCGAGCGTCGCCGAGGTGAAGATCCAGGCTCGCGGCCTGCCGTCGAGTTGCCTACGGAAGATCTCGGCGACCGAGAGCGGCGTGGCGTTCAGCCTCAGCGAGTGGCCCAGCACCTCGATCCACCGCACCAGGTCGGCGCGACTTTCGTCCCGCCAGCCTTCGAGCAAGCCCTGCGCCCGCCTCGCCCGCTCTGCGCACCGCGCGAGGCCCTCGCTGCGCTCGGCGAGGATCTCGAGCGCGTCGCCGAGCGACTCCAGCGCCGAGGCGAGAGCGGTGAGCGCCTCCGCGAAGCCGCGCTCGCGCGTGACCGACGCCGCGGTGACGCGCGCGCCCTCCCTCGGCAGGGCGAGGCGCAGGTCGCGCGCCGCCTTGTCGAGCGCCACCGCCGGCCGCTGCGCCTCGGGCGTGTCCGCGGCGCCGGAGAGCGTTTCGGCACGCACGTCGCGCGCCAGTTCGACGAGCTGCGCCGTGGACAAGGTCTCGCCGAAAAAGAGCGTGGCTGTGTCGGGGAGCTGGTGAGCCTCGTCGAAGATCACCGTGTTGCACGCGGGCAGAAGCTCGGCCATGCCCTCGTCCTTCAGCATCACGTCGGCGAAGAACAGATGATGGTTCACGACGACGAGATCGGCGGCGAGCGCCTCGCGCCTCGCCGCCATCACGAAGCAGTCGCGGTACCGCGGGCACGATTGTCCCAGGCAGTTCTCCCGCGTCGAGGTCGCCAGGTCCCAGGCCCGCGCTTCCTCGGGCACGTCGGCGAGCTCGCCCTTGTCGCCGGTACGGCTGATGCGCGCGAAGCTCGCGATGCGCCGGAGGTCGCCCGCGACCTCGGAGCCGTGCTGCCCGGCTTCGAGGTTGCGCTCCAGGTAGTAGTGGCAGACGTAGTTCGCGCGCCCCTTGAGCAGCGCCGTCGCGACCGGCACGCCGAGGGCAGCACGCACCGTCGGCAGGTCGCGGCGGTACAGCTGGTCCTGCAGCGTCTTGGTGCCGGTGGAGACGATGACCTTTCCGGACGAGAGGATCGCGGGCACGAGGTAGGCGAAGGTCTTGCCCGTGCCGGTCCCTGCCTCGCACACCAGCACCGCGCTATCTGCGATCGCCTCGGCGACGCGGCCGGCCATCTCGAACTGCTGCGCCCTGACGCGGTACTCGGGAATTTTCGACGCCAGCAACCCGCCTTCGCGGAACACCGCGTCGAGCTGTCCGTTCGCTTGATTGAGGATTTTCTCCAGGACTTGTGCCTCTAAGCCGTATAAGCTCGCAGCCCTACTTTACAGCGGTGACTCGATAGTCTAGGCTACTTTAATTATGCGCTGTATCTATTTGTTTTTAAGCATTTTGGTGATCTCTGGCTGCGTATCCGCTCCGCAGCCTTCACCACGCAGCCCCGAGGCCGTCTTCCAGGCGCTCGCCGTGGCCGGCGTTCCATACCGGCGCGGCGGAGACGCACCCGAGACCGGTTTCGACTGCAGCGGCCTCGTGGCCCACGTGTACCGCGAGGCCTACGGCATTCAATTGCCGCACAACGCCCTCGCGCAGAGCCGCATGGGCCGGCACGTGACGCTCTCGGGTCTGGCCGCGGGCGACCTCGTCTTCTACAACACCGAGCGGCGGCCTTATTCCCACGTGGGCATCTACCTCGGCGACAACCGCTTCATCCATGCTCCCAAGCCAGGCGCCGCGGTGCGCGTGGAGGACATGCGCACCGCGTACTGGACCCGGCGTTTCGACGGCGCGCGCCGGGTGTTGGAGTAGCGGAAGTCCGACCGGTCAGCCGGTCTGCAGCTCGAAGATCACTGGAACGTCGACGGTGAATTCCCGCCCGCGAGGCGCGGGCTGCTCCTGGGCGAGAGCGTTGAACGCTCTCCTCACCATCTCGAGCGCCTTATCGTCGAGCACCTGATACCGGCTCGAGGTCTTGACCAGCGCGCTCTTGATCGCGCCGTTCGCGTCAACCACCAGGCGGATCTCGACGCGTCCTTCCCACCCTCTTTCCATCGCCTGCACCGGGTAGCGCTTGTAGCGCTTGGCGGCGTTAATCAGCGCGAGGCGGTAAGCGTCGAACAGGCTCGGCTCGAGCACATCGGCGGGCTTGGAGGGGACCTCGGCCCGAGGCTGCGCCGGGGCAGACGCCGCCACGGGCGACCCTGCAGCGGCCTCAGCCGGCGCGGCGGCCGGCTCCGGCGCACTCGGCGACGCGACGGGCGCCGGCTCCGGAGGTTTCGGAAGAGGTGGCTGAACCTCCGCCTCCTGCCGTGCGCGCGGCTTCCTGGGAGCAGGCGCGACCGCCGCCGGCTCGGGCTGGGCGGCGAACAGCGCGGTCAGCTCCCGTGTCTCGTCCGGGCGGAAAGCGGGCCGTCCGGCGGGAAACCACAACATCGCCGCCCCGTGCAACGCGATCGAGGCGCCGAGGCACGCGTACAGCATCCGCATCTGCCTCTGGTAGTGCAGGCGCGCGGCGACGGGGTCCGGGTACCACATTCTCCTAGTATTGTACTTAGGCCGACTTCTTGTAGTAAGCCTGGTACCAGTCGGCGAACCGCCGCACGCCGACTTCGATGGGCGTCTGCGGCTTGTAGCCGACGGCGTGTTGCAGCTCGCCGACGTCGGCGAAAGTCGCCGGAACATCCCCCGGTTGCATCGGCAGCAGCTCGAGGCGCGCCTTCTTGCCCAGGCACTCCTCGAGCACCTCGATGTAGCGCATCAGCTTCACCGGCTGATTGTTGCCGATGTTGAAGATGCGCCAGGGCGCGTAGCTGGTCGCGGGATCCGGCCGCTCTCCGCTCCAGCCTGGAGCGGGCGCGGCAGGCTGGTCCATGGTGCGGATGACGCCTTCGACGATGTCGTCGACGTAGGTGAAATCGCGCACCATCTCGCCGCGGTTGAACACCGGGATCGGACGCCCGGCTAGGATACCTTCGGTGAACTTGAACAGCGCCATGTCGGGACGACCCCACGGTCCGTACACGGTGAAAAAGCGTAGTCCCGTGCAGGACATGCCATAGAGGCTCGCGTAGCTGTGCGCCATCAGCTCATTGGCCTTCTTCGTGGCAGCGTACAGGGACACCGGGTGATCGACGTTGTCGTGCTCGGAGAACGGCAGGCGTGTGTTGGCGCCGTAGACCGAACTACTCGACGCGAACACCAGGTGCCCCACGCGGGAATGCCTGCACCCTTCGAGCACGTGCAGAAAGCCGACCAGGTTCGCGTCGATGTACGCTCCGGGATTCTCGATCGAGTAGCGCACTCCCGCTTGCGCGGCGAGGTGCACCACGGCGTCGAAGCGCATCGAGGAAAACAGGTCGCCCATTCCTTTGCGCTCGACGATGTCGAGCTTGTGGAAGACGAATCCCTCGCGCGAGCGTAGCCGATCGAGCCGCGCCTGCTTGAGGCGTACATCGTAGTAGTCGTTCAGGTTGTCGATGCCGACGATCTGCTCGCCGCGATCGAGCAGGCGCTGCGTCAGCGCGGATCCGATGAAACCCGCGGCACCGGTTACGAGAACTTTCATCTTCTGCCGATTCCTCCCGTTGTCCGACGGTGGCCTGTCGATTCTCTACGCCCGAACCGGCGCCTGGGCGCTTTCGTCCCGGTACCCGTAGGGGTTCTGGCTTTGCCATCGCCAGGTATCCCGGCACATCTCGTCGAGCCCGTATTCGGCTTTCCAGCCGAGCAGCGTTCCTGCGAGGGACGGGTCGGCATACGACTCGGCCACGTCGCCCGCCCGCCGCGCGATCTTCTCCATCGGAATCGTACGTCCGCTCGCGCGCTCGAAAGCGCGCACCGCCTCGAGCACCGACACCCCGCGGCCCGTCCCAAGATTGACCGTGAAACCGCGCCCGTCGCGCCGCAGCGCAGCGAGCGCAGCAAGGTGCCCGCGCGCCAGGTCGACCACGTGGATGAAATCGCGGATCCCGGTGCCGTCCCGAGTCGGATAGTCACTGCCGAATACCCTCACCTTGTCCCGTACGCCCGCGGCGACCTGGGCGATGTTCGGCATCAGATTGTTCGGGATCCCCTG
>Ga0137410_10003792_pt1 | contig 10244 bp, 7 predicted proteins | sample CZODoug1_16funga_FD_108878 | JGI IMG/M metagenome (GOLD analysis project Ga0137410, IMG submission 108878) | Vadose zone soil fungal communities from Angelo Coast Range Reserve, California, USA - CZODoug1_16fungal (Illumina Assembly) | ecosystem: Environmental > Terrestrial > Soil > Vadose zone... | reverse complement strand
GACGACAGTGTAACCGCCCAGAACATGGGCAAGAAGATCCTGTCTGACGCGGGATATGAAGTGATTACCGTCAGCAACGGCTCGGCGGCTTTGAAAAAAGTCAACGAACTAATGCCGGAAATCGTTGTGCTCGACGTGTACATGCCGGGGTACAGCGGTCTGGAAGTATGCAAGCTGCTGCGGGAGAATCGCCAAACGGCGGAGATTCCGATCTTGTTGACGGTGGGAAAGTTGGAGCCGTTCAAGTCAGAAGAAGCGCTGAAGGCGCGCGCGAATGCGTTTATCGTAAAGCCCTTCGAGGCAACGGAACTGCTGGCTGTGATTCGCAAGATTGAAGATGCGAACGCCAAGGCGCCGGCGAAGGCCTCCAAGACAGGCAAGCTAAGTCCGGTGGCCAGAACGTTCGCAGGTTCTACAGCGGACGCCCCCGAGGCCCAAGAGGCTGGCTTCGAAGAAAAGGGCTGGAAGAACCGCCTGGGTATGCCTTCGAAGAAGAAGGTGGAGCCTGAGCCGGAAGAGGCGGCGCAGGAAATGGGAACTGGCTTCCGCGATCTGACGCCTCCTGCCGAGGACGAATCCACCCTGCGGCGGGAGAGCGCGTTTACGGCGGATGTCCCGGAAGCGCGCGTTCCGGAAACAGATTCAACTGCGGTGCCACTGGATATTTCTCCCGAGGAGATCGCCGCGATTAAGGCAGCGGCGGAGGTGCTGAGCGGGGAGGGCGACCGTGCGCCAGTGCTGCACGTAGCTGCGACGGGAGGGCCTCGCCAGTTGGCTCCGGAACCGGAAGAGGCACCGGAAGAATCAGGCGTGCCGCGGATTGTTGAGAGTGCGCCCACAGGTGCGCCAGTAGAAGCACCAAGGACGGTTTCTCCGCACTGGATCGCGGAAGCCGTCGAACTGACACAAGCGGACGGGGCAGTTTCGCTGGAACGTGAGATGCAAGAGGCGCACGGGACAGTGCCGCCAGCCGCCCCCCCGGCAGAGACGTTCAATACCTACAACTTGACGAACTTTGCCGAGAGTGCGGTGGCGGAGCCGGTGGATGACGAGCCCATCGTCTCCGAGGTTAGAGAGTCCGAAGTAGCTGCGTCTGCGGTAGCGGCAAGTGAGGCAACAGATTCTGAAACAGCTGTGAATGAAGTCACGGCGCATAAAGCGGAGGCTGTGGCTCGCGTGGCGGCGGCAGTTGAGGCACAAGCCAGGGCGACCGGCGAAGTACATGAGACTGCGCTGGCGGCCAGCGCCTCTGGGGATCACCACGCGAGCTTGGCATCGGCGAGCGCTATGCCTGCAGCAGGGACGTCTGCGGCGTTCGAAGCCCCGGCGGGGTTTCAGGATTTACGGGCGACAGCCTCAGCCACAGCAGTCATGGCCCCGGAAGGCACTGCGGATGGCATTTCTGGCGCGGCTCCGCGAGATCCTTCGTCGCCAGAGGACGAGATTGATTCGCGCACAAAATCGCAAATGGATGCGGCATGGTCGAACTGGCGCGAGATCCGCAATACTATCGTTACCCCGAACCTGACCGAACAGCTAGCCGAAGTGGCTACCGCAGCCGCCCAGCAAGACGCGGCGCAACCGGCGAATGGCGCCGGCCATGATCCCGATTCCATTGCCAGCATTGTGGACAGCGTCCTGGCTGAGATGCGCCCCAAGCTACTGGAAGAGATTGCACGCAAGCTGGCCGCCAAGAAACAGTAGCGGGGCTCGAAGTTTGACCGCGTTTTCCTCCCGCCTGTAAGATCAAAAGTCACCCAAACGACAAAATATTGTTTCCAGCGTGGTGAAGATACGCTTGGGGTGGCGCTGTCTTTCAACGACTAGAATGGCCCACGAACTTCCCAAATCGTACGAACCAGCCGCGATTGAAGCGCGCTGGGCAGAATACTGGACCGAGGAAAAGCTCTTCGCCGTGCCTACCCCGGCGGAGAGCGATTCGCGCGAGCAGTTCAGCATGCTGCTGCCCCCGCCGAATGTTACCGGGCGGTTGCACATGGGCCACATGCTCAATCAGACGGAGATGGACATCATCACGCGCTGGCACCGCATGCGCGGATTTCTCGCCCTCTGGCTGCCGGGGACGGATCACGCGGGCATTGCCACCCAGATGATGGTGGAGCGGCAGTTGGCGACAGAAGGTCAATCGCGGATGCAGTTGGGGCGCGAGGCCTTTATCCGTCGCGTTTGGGACTGGAAGAAGCTGTACGGCGGCGCAATCAAAGATCAGATGAAGCGGCTCGGCGCGTCGGTGGACTGGGACCGCGAATACTTCACGATGGACGACAATCTTTCGCGCGCCGTACGCGAGGCGTTTGTCCGCTTATATGAAGAAGGGCTAATTTATCGGGGCAAGTACATCGTCAACTGGTGCCCGCGGTGCATGACAGCCCTTTCGGATTTGGAAGTCAAGCATGAGGATGTTCCCGGTAAGCTGTACCAGATTCGATACCCGGTGGTGGGCTCGGAAGAGTATTTGGTGGTAGCGACGACGCGGCCGGAGACCATGCTGGGGGATACGGCGGTCGCCGTGAACGCCAAGGACGAGCGCTACAAGCATTTGCACAACAAGAGACTGCAACTGCCACTGACAGACCGGCAGATACCCATTATTCTGGATGACATTGCGAATCCGGAATTTGGTACTGGTGCGGTGAAAATTACCCCTGCGCATGACGCCAACGACTATCAGGTGGGATTGCGGCATTTGTTGCCGCAAATCGACATCATGGACGACACGGCTCACCTCAACGAAAACGCCGGATCGTACGCGGGACTGGACCGCTTCGAGGCGCGGGAGCGGGTGCTACAAGACCTGCGCGATCGTGGGCTGCTCGAAAGCGAGAAAGACCACGTTATCGCGCTTGGCAAATGTGACCGCTGTAAGACAGTGGTGGAGCCTCGACTGTCCACGCAGTGGTTCATCAAGATTGCTCCGCTGGCGGAACGGGCGATTGAGGCGGTGGAGAAGGGCGAGATTCGCTTCACGCCGGAAAATTACGCCAAGACTTACTTCGAGTGGATGCGGAATATCCACGACTGGTGCATCTCGCGGCAGTTGTGGTGGGGGCATCGCATTCCGGCGTGGCGTTGCGCGGACTGCAAGACCATCATGGTCGTTCGCGACGTGCCGGAGCGCTGTTCGCACTGCAAGAGCACGAGCCTGCAACAGGATCCCGACGTGCTCGACACCTGGTTTTCTTCGGGACTGCTGCCATTCAGCGTCTTCGGCTGGCCGGAGAAGTCGCGTGACCGGGAGATTTTCTACCCGGCGTCCCTGCTCATTACGGGCTCGGACATTTTGTTTTTCTGGGTGGCGCGCATGATCATGCTAGGCTGCCACTTCATGGCCGAACACCCGCAGGGTAGCGTGCCCTTTCGGCAGGTCTACATTCATGCGCTGGTGCGCGACGCCGACCGCAAGAAGATGTCGAAGACGAAGGGCAACGTGCTCGATCCGATCGAGGTAATCGGGGAGTACGGCACCGACGCCACACGCTTCACGCTGGCTGCGATGGCTGCTCCGGGAACGGATATTGCGTTTAATTCCGACCGCACGCAGGGTTATCGGGCGTTCGCGAATAAGATATGGAATGCTGCACGATTCATGTTCATGAACGTGGACAAGGCGCAACAGGCGGGCATTTGGTCGTTGGATGACTTCAGGAAATCGCTGAAGGATGGCAAGCCAGCGGCGACGATCACCGGATGCCAGACGCTGACGCTCGAGGACCGCTGGATTTTTTCGCGCTTCAACGGCGTGGCCGGGCAAGTGCATCAAGCGTTGGCAGAGTTTCGCTTTCATGAGGCGGCGAACTGCATCTACGATTTCTTCTGGGGCGAGTTCTGCGATTGGTATATTGAGCTGGTGAAGCCCCGCGTGGCCCTGGGTGATACGAGCGCCGGCACTGTGCGCACGGCTTCACAGAATCTGGTGGCTTTGTTCGAGGCCTCCCTCCGCCTGCTGCATCCCTTCATGCCGTTCATTACCGAGGAGATTTGGCAGGCGGTTTACGACGGGAAGCCTCCACTAAAATCGATTGCCCTGGCGGTGTTTCCGGAGGCGGATCCAGCGCAAGCCGACACCGCTGCGGAGACCAGCATGGCGATTCTGCAAGACCTGATCGTCAGTATCCGCACTCTTCGCGCGGATTTGAAGGTCGAGCCTAAAGAAAAGGTTCCCGTGCAGGTTTATGCTAACGGTGAAATTCGCACGCTAGTGGACCAGAACCGCAGCGCCGTGGAGCGACTCGCAGGGGCGGAGAAGGTAACGTTCGTGGAAGCTTCACTGGCTAAGCTGCCGGGCGCGCGCAGCACGGCGCGATTTGAAGTCCGGGTGGTTTACGAGAAGAAGATCGACGTCGAAGCAGAGCGCAAGCGGCTCACGAAGGAACTAGAGGCAGCGGAGAAAGAATTGGCAAATATAGAACGGCAGTTGGGGAATCTCGAATTTCTTTCCAAGGCCCCGGCCCATATAGTAGAGAAGATGCGTCTGCGGGCTCAGGAATTGATCGTGCTCATCGAAAAAATTCGCGGTGGTTTGAACGGGTTGGGCTAGCAGAATTATTGCCAAGAAACGGAATCATGGACTGGAACAGCCGCCGACTTACCGCCATCATCGAAAATGCTCTACTGGAGGATCGCGCCACGCGCGACGCCACCAGCTACTCATGCATTGACCCGCAGCAGCGGGCGTCTGCCACCGTGCTAGCCAAGCAGGACTGCGTTCTCGCCGGAATTGGCTGTATTGCCCGCATTCTCGATGTCTTTGCCATTTTGGACGGCGCGGTGGTTTCGCACTATGGAATTTCCAGTCATCCATCGGTCTTCGACGGCGTACGTCTTCACAAGGGCGATCCCGTCGCGGTGATTCAGCACAACGCTCGGGTCCTGCTTTCTTGTGAGCGGGTCATCCTCAACTTCCTGCAGCGTTTGAGCGGCGTAGCCACGCTGACCAGAAAGTTCGTGGACGCCGTTGCCGGAACGAAGACGAAGATTCTTGACACCCGAAAGACGATTCCCGGGTGGCGCATGCTCGATAAGTACGCGGTCCGCTGCGGGGGAGGTGCCAACCACCGGCTCGACCTTTCCGAAGGCGTGCGAATCAAGAATAACCACATCGCCCTCGCGGGCGGAGTGGTCGAAGCTCTGGAACGCACACACCGCAATCGCAGGGGCACGCAGCCGATTGAGGTCGAAGTACGCGGACTCGATGAACTGGAACTGGCCTTGCAACACGGCGCAGAAGCCATCCTGCTCGACAACATGAGCGTGGAGGCTGTTCGCGCGGCCGTCGAGCGCGTGCACAGACTCGAGAAACCTTTGCCCCTGGAGTGCTCGGGCGGGATTCGGCTGGACAATGTCCGCGCCTACGCGGAGACCGGAGTGGACTTCATTTCCGTTGGCGCGCTCACCCACGCCGCCCCCGCGGTGGATATGAGCCTGCGCATGGCGCCAGTCTAACCCCTTCCAGGCCAGGCTTGGCGTGCGCGCCGCGAGTCGCGCATAATCATCGCATCCTTTCCCCGGCCCCAATCCGCCCCTCCAAGAACCCGCCCACTCTGGAAGCCACCGACGCTCGCCTGAATCGCATCGTCCGCTTGCTGACGAATAACGCCACGGTGGTGGTCAGCGGCACCAAGATCGCAGCCGAGTTGGGCGCCAGTCGATCGGAAGTATGGCGGCTGATCCGGGCGCTGCGCGAGAACGGAGTGGCGATCGCGGGCCATCCTTCCATTGGTTATCAACTCGAAGCTACGCCAGACTTGCTCTTGCCGGATATTCTTGCGCCGTTGCTGGCGGGGACAATGTTCGCGGGACAGGTGCATCACTACTTCCGCGCGGGTTCCACTAACGCCCTTGCTCTCGACGCAGGTGCCGCAGGCGCTCCCGAAGGCCGCGTGTTCCTTGCGGAGGAACAGACCGCGGGCCGCGGTCGCGGCGGTCATAGCTGGTACTCAGCCCGAGCGGACGGCATCTATTGCTCGGTCCTTTTGCGACCGCAATTGCCTCCCACCCAGGTTCTATTACTTGCACTGGCGGCGGGCTTGGCGGTCCGCTCCGCGGTTCTCGAGGTTATGGGACTCGAAGCCGATCTGAAGTGGCCGAACGATCTGCTGCTTGGCGGCAAGAAGTTCTGCGGCATCCTCACCGAAATGCATTCTGAAGCGACCCGAGTGCGCCACGTCGTAATCGGGATGGGGCTCAACGTCAACCAGAAGTCGTTTCCCGAGGACATTCGTGAGCAAGCCACGTCGCTTTATCTTGAATCCCGCACCCAGTGCTCGCGGGTCGAGTTGGCTGGGGCTTTGCTAAAATCGCTGGACCGGGAGTATCGGGCGTTGATGACTGAGCCGGAGGGGCGCGAGTCGATCTTGCATCGGTTTCAGGAGTTTTCCTCCTGGACGAACACCTGCGCCGTGCGAATTGAGGATGACGAGAGTTTCACGGGCATCACCGAAGGCTTGGACTCTCAGGGATTCTTGCAGGTACGTACTCCAAAGGGATTGCGAACGGTCGTTTCTGGAACGGTACGCCGCAACAAGCCGTAATCAAACGAGGGCCTGACTTCATGCTGCTGGTGCTGGACGTAGGCAATACCAATACGGTCCTCGGAGTTTTCGAGCGCGCCTCCGCCGACGGTGACACCGCGCCCCAATACGAACGCCTCCTTGCCAATTGGCGTGTCACCACCAGCAAAACGCAAACCGTCGACGAATACGGTGTGCTGTTTCGCAACCTCTTTTCGATGGCGCACCTCGAGGTCAGCGAAGTGCATGGCATCGTGATCTCTTCGGTGGTGCCGCCGCTGGATTCGGTCCTTCGCGGCGTGTGCGAACGTTACTTCAACTTGAAGCCGCTATTCATCGAACCTGGAGTAAAGACCGGTATGCCGGTCCTCTACGACAACCCGGCAGAAGTGGGCGCTGATCGCATCGTCAACGCCGTCGCGGCCGTCGAAAAGTACGGCGCCCCGTGCATCGTCGTCGATTTCGGTACCGCCACTACCTTCGATTGCGTCTCCGCCAAAGCGCAGTACATGGGCGGCGTCATCTGTCCGGGAATTGGAATTTCCGCCGATGCGCTGTTCGAGAGAACGGCTCGACTTCCGCGCGTCGATATTCGTAAGCCAGCACGCGTCATCGGCTCCAATACGGTCGGCAGCCTGCAGTCGGGGCTCTACTACGGTTACCTTGGTCTGGTGGACGGCATCCTCGAGAACTTGCTCAAGGAGATGGGCGAAAAGACGAAGGTTATCGCTACCGGGGGCCTCGCCCCGCTCATCGGCCCCGCTTCAAAACACATCGCGACCGTAGATGACCTGCTCACCCTCGAAGGCCTGCGTATCATCTGGGAGAGAAATGCCGCACCCCGTGTGGTTGCCGGGAAGCACGTCGCGCCTCGCAAGCCTGCACCCGTTCACTGACGTCCCTGCAACTGCGGAGATCCTTGGAAAACTACTTCAATTACTTCACTGAAATCGAGGAGCATTTCCAGCGCCATCGCAGCTCCACGCTGCTGCTCTCGACGCTCGATTGGGCGTTGATCGAAACCTGGAAAGATGCTGGCATCCCGCTTGAAGCTGTTCTACGGGGCATTGATTCGACGTTCGAGCGCCATGCCAAGCGTCCCGCTCGGACGCGCAAGATCAATGGCCTAGCCTTCTGTTCGCAAGAGGTGCTCTCCGCCGCCGAAGACATGAAGGAAGCCACGGTCGGCACAGGGAGACCGTCCTCCTCAGCCAAAGGCATAGACACAGCGGAAATTGCGATGTTCCTACTAGAGAACGCAAAACGTCTGGAAGCTGCCAGCCTGCCTGAGAGTCCCACCGCATCCCCACACGCTGTCGCTGCCGATACAGCCCGAGTTCTGAGGGAGCTAGCGCAGAGGCTGTCAGCAGGTCCCGACTCAAACCTCGAAGACCTGGAGCGCCGCCTCACAGTGCTCGAAGAAAGGTTGTTCGCCGTGCTCCACGCCGCCGCCCCGGACGACCTGCTATTGCAAGTCCGCACGGCCGCCGATCGAGAACTTGCGCCCTACCGCAGAAAAATGCCCGCCGCGCAAATCGAGCAACTCCATAAGCAGTTCGTCAACAAACGGCTCCTGGAAGAACACGGCCTGCCGCGCCTCAGCCTCTTCTACATGTAAAAAGAAAAAACCCGCCAGAGAACCAGTTTGGTCTCTGGCGGGGACTACCTTGCTGAAGCCTCTTCCCCCCGAAATCAGCTCCTGCTCGGTAAGCTCGCAAAATTGTTGTGTGCCAGAGCGCCCCCTTCGTTCCATCCAGCAACTCTGGGCTGGCGCGTTGTTCGCTGCCACACACCAATAGTGAAAGCAACCCACGTGCCAACCCGAGGCCAGTCCGAAAGTTGCATCAGTCCTCGCGGAAATGATTGATAAGCAGCGGCTTGCAGGGGGATGCGGAATGGGCGCCTGATCAAAAATGGTGCCGAGCGTCTATCCAACTCACGAGTATCTATCCGTCCGGATAGTCTGGCCTGCCGGAAGATTCGAAGCACAAGGTATGCTGGAGGAATTGAACCGAGGCCAATGCGGCCTGCATTACCCATCGAATGCAATTGACCATCGAAAAACTCGTATACGGCGGCGATGGCTTGGCTCGCCTACCAGCCGATGCCTCGGGAAAAGGCAAAGCCGCCTTCGTTCCCTTTGTCCTCGCCGGGGAGGAAATCGCCGCCACTCTCATGGAGCAAAAGTCAGGCTTCGCACGCGGAAGACTGGACGCCGTGCACCGCCCTTCCCTGGACCGTGTATCCCCACCCTGCCCGCACTTCGGTTCCTGCGGAGGTTGCCACTACCAGCACGCAACCTACGCCGAGCAACTGCGGATCAAGACGGAAATCCTGCGAGAAAACCTCCGCCGCCTGGCCAAGCTGGAATTGGCGGTTCAAATTCAGGTCCACGCGTCGCCCCCCTGGAATTACCGAAACCGCACACGAGTGGCTTTGCGGCACGAGCCTGAGTTCGAGTTGGGCTATCGCCGGATGGGCTCGGAACAAATTCTAGCCGTAGAAACGTGCCCAATCAGTTCGCCGCTGCTCCAGAAAGCGATGACCGCTCTGTGGGCGCTAGGCCGCAACGGGCAAGTTCCGGCGTCGCTGCAAGAGGTTGAGTTTTTCTCCAATGCAGACGACACCAAGCTCTTGCTCAGCCTTTTTCGACGTGGTGAAACCGCGAAACCCGAGGCCGACCTCAAATCGTTCGTCTCCCAGCTCCAATCTGATCTCGCCGAGTTGGAAACGGTCGCACTCTTTGCTGGGCGACAACACCATCGCAAGAACCAAGAACCCGAAGACGAGAAACCGCAGATCCTGGCCGGCAGCGGTTTCCTCACCTACGCGGTCTCCGGCCATAACTACCAGGTCAGCGCCGGGGCTTTCTTCCAAAGCAACCGTCACCTCATCCCGACTCTGGTCGAAATCGTCACCAAAGACCGCAACGGAGACACTGCCCTCGACCTCTACGCCGGAGGCGGCCTGTTTTCCCTCCCCTTGGGAGCGCAATTTCAGAGCGCCGTCGCCGTAGAATCGTCCCCGGCTTCCTTCCGCGACCTGCGCCGCAATTTACCGCCCAACGCTAAGGCAATCCGCTCAACGGCCGAGGCCTATTTGCAGAACGCCAGTAAGAAACTTCGGCCGGACCAAATCGTCGTCGACCCTCCTCGAGCAGGCCTCGGCGCCAAAACGGCCCGCGCCCTCGCGGAGTGCCGCGCACCGCAGGTAACCTACGTATCCTGCGATCCCGCGACGCTAGCCCGCGATCTGGCAGCATTCAATGCAACCGGATACCGAATAGAGGAAGCCCATCTGCTGGATCTCTTTCCGCAGACCTATCATCTGGAGACCGTTCTGCATCTGGCCCTCCCTTAAGCGAGGCGCGCGCGGTTTTCAATTCCCCGTCAAACTGCGACAATGAGCCCTTCGACCAACGGAGCCAAATCTGAGTTCACCTTCTCGCATTGATGTAGCTGTAGTTGGCGCAGGCGCGTTTGGAAGGAACCACGCACGCGTCTATCACGAACTGGAACAACAAGGCGAGCCTGTTCACCTCGCGGCGATTGTGGATGCCGACCCGGCCCGAGCCGACTCTGTCGCCCGTGAGTTCAACGCGCGCGCTTTCGGCTCCCTGGAACAGCTCCTTACCTATCGCGAAATTCAAGCCGCCTCCATTGCGGTGCCCACGCGCGACCATCTGAGCGTCGCGCGCCCTCTAATCGAAGCCGG
>Ga0137410_10003791_pt1 | contig 10245 bp, 9 predicted proteins | sample CZODoug1_16funga_FD_108878 | JGI IMG/M metagenome (GOLD analysis project Ga0137410, IMG submission 108878) | Vadose zone soil fungal communities from Angelo Coast Range Reserve, California, USA - CZODoug1_16fungal (Illumina Assembly) | ecosystem: Environmental > Terrestrial > Soil > Vadose zone... | reverse complement strand
CCGTAAAAACGGTGTAATCCGGGATGCCGTATAGTGGAGCGCTGATGCGTACGCGTCGTCCCTTCTTTGCAGCCCTCGCGGCCCTGGCCGCGATCCTTTTCGCGCAGCTGGCGATCGCGGCGGCGTCCTGGGAATCGGCGCCCTCGCCCTGCCACGAGCAGATGCCGAGCAGCTCCAACCTCTGCGCTCAGCATTGCAGCAACAACGACCTGACGCTCGACGTTCCGCGGATCAAGCTGCCCGCAGTGGCGCCTGCTTCGGCGCCGGTCGCGGTCAGTGTTCCGGTGCGCTATCCCCCACTTGTGCCGGTTCGGATCGCCGTTCTTCCCGCTGGCCCTCCACCCCGCATCCTCTTCCAGTCGTTCCTGATCTGATCTCCCGGCGGTGCTAGCCGTCCAGGGCTTTTTGTTTTTTCTCGGGAGATCGAGATGCATCGCATTTGCAGGATCGGCACATTCGCGCTTGCGTTCGCCGCGACGGCGGCGCAAGCGCAGGAACTGACGCTCGCGGACGCGCAGCGTCGCGCCGTCGCGCGCTCGCAGCAGCTCGTGGGACAGGATTCGGCAATCGCCGCCGCGCGCGAGATGGCGGTGGCGGCGGGCCAGCTTCCGGACCCGGTGCTAAAGCTCGGGGTCGACAACCTTCCCGTTAGCGGCGAGGACCGCTTCAGCCTGACGCGCGACTCCATGACCATGCGGCGCATCGGCCTGGTGCAGGAGCTCACTCGGAGCGAAAAGCGCGATCTGCGCGCGCAGCGCTTCGGCCGCGAGGCAGAGAAGGCAGCGATGGAGAAGGCGGCCACGTCGGCTGTCATCCAGCGCGATACCGCGCTTGCTTGGCTCGACCGCTATTACGCCGAGGCGATGGGGCGCGTAATCGCTGAGCAGGCTGGACAGGTTAAACGCGAAATCGCCGCCGCCGAAGCTGGCTATCGGGGAGGCCGCGGCAGTCAGGCGGATGTCATCGCCACGCACGGCACGCTCGCCGCCCTTGAGGACCGCGCGAGCGAATTCCGCCGCCGCGTCGTCAGTGCAACCGCGACCCTCGCGCGCTGGATCGGCGAAGGTGCCGATGCGCCACTCGCGCCGCGGCCGGCCATCGATGCGGTGAAGCTCGATGCGCAGAATCTGGAGGGCGATCTCGCGCACCATCCTGAGGTCGCGGTCCTCGCCCGGCAGCAAGAGATCGCCGCGACGGAGGCAAGAATCGCGCAAGCGAGCCGCACGCCGGACTGGAGCGTGGAGATCGCCTACCAACAACGCGGCCCCGATTTTTCCAACATGGTGTCGCTCGGTGTCTCGATCCCGCTGCCCTGGGACCGCGGCAATCGGCAGGACCGCGAGGTGGCTGCCAAGCTGGCCGTGGCGGAGCAAGCGCGAGGCCAGCGCGAAGAAATGCTGCGCGCGCACGTCGGCGAAGTGCGCGTCCTGCTCGGCGAGTGGCAAAACGGTCGCGAACGCCTGGCCCGCTATGAGCGCGATCTGATCCCGCTCGCCGCTGAGCGTAGCCGTGCTGCGCTTGCCGCCTATCAAGGTGGTCGGGCTAGTCTCACCGACGTACTGCTTGCGCGCCGTAACGAGACCGAGGTGCGCATGCAGGCGGTACAGCTCGAGATGGAAACCGCCCGTGTATGGGCGCAGCTCAACTTCCTCTCGCCGCACGCGGGGAGCGCGCCATGAGGGTGAGAACCACGGTGCTGGTGCTCGCGGGGTTGGCTGTACTCGCGGCAGGGGGCTATGGCCTCTACGAGTTGGGCATGGAGCGCGGCATGAAAACGTCCAGCCCGCCACAAGGCGGAAGGCGTGTTCTCTACTGGCACGACCCGATGGTGCCCGGGCAGCGCTTCGACAAGCCCGGCAAGTCGCCCTTCATGGACATGCAGCTTGTGCCGGTGTACGAGGACGAGCAACCCGCAGGCGCCGGGGTGGCGGTCGATGCCCGGATGCAGCAAAGCCTCGGCATGCGCACGGCGGAGGCGGTCAAGGAACGTCTTGCGCCGACCATCGAAGCGGCTGGAAGTGTTGCCTACAACGAGCGCGACACGGCATTGGTGCAAGCGCGCGCCAGCGGCTTCGTCGAGCGTTTGTACGTGCGCGCGGCGCTGGACCCGGTGAAGAAAGGCGAGCCACTCGCGGAGCTGTATGTGCCCGACTGGGTCGCAGCACAGGAGGAGTACCTTTCGGCGCGGCGGATGGCGGGAACGCGGATGGAAGGGCTCATCGATGGCGCTCGCCAACGAATGCGCCTCGCCGGCATGACCGAGGCACAGATCGCCACGGTCGAGTCGACTGGCAAAGTGCAGGCGCGCCTGACGATCACGGCGCCCATCACTGGGGTGGTGTCAGAGCTTGGCGCGCGCGAGGGCATGACGGTAATGCCGGGTGCGGCCCTTTTCCGGATCAATGGCTTGAGCTCGGTGTGGGTAAACGCCGAAGTGCGGGAGAGCGAGGCCGGCGCGGTGCGGGTCGGCAACGCAGTCGAAGCGCGCACACCGGCGTTGCCGGGCAAGGTATTCAAGGGTCGCGTCAGCGCGATCCTGCCGGAGGTGAACGCGACGACGCGGACGCTCAAGGCGCGCGTCGAGCTCGCCAATCCGGCGGGCGAACTGAAGCCCGGCATGTTCGCCACCGTCAATTTCACTCCGACCGCGCGCGGCGAGGTGCTGGCCGTGCCTTCCGAGGCGGTGATCCAGACCGGCAAGCGCAGCGTTGTCATCGTTGCCCAGGCAGAAGGCCGGTTCGTCCCGGTCGAGGTTCAGACGGGCATCGAGGCGAACGGCCGCACGGAGATTCGCTCGGGCCTCGAGGCCGGCCAGAAGGTCGTCGTCTCCGGCCAGTTCCTTATCGATTCCGAGGCCAGCCTGCGAGCGGCGGAGGGTCGGATGGGCGCGTCGGTGCACAAGGGCACGGGCAAGGTGAGAGCCGTCGACGCCCCATCGGGCTACCTCGAGCTCGACCACGATCCGATTCCTTCAATGCAGTGGCCGCAGATGGTCATGGCCTTCCAGGCGGAGAACAAGGCGGAGCTGCGCGCCCTGAAAGAGGGCGATCGCGTGCAGTTCGAGGTGCTGCCGGCACCGGACAAGGACGGCAACTGGATCCTGCGGAAAATTGAGGTAAAGCCGTGATCGCGGGCCTCATCCGCTGGTCGATGGGCAATCGCGCGCTGGTGCTGCTCGTCAGCGTGCTCGTCACGGCCTGGGGAATCTGGTCGATGCTGCGCACGCCGCTCGACGCAATCCCGGACCTGTCCGACGTGCAGGTGATCATCCGAACCACCTTCCCTGGCCAGGCGCCTCAGATCGTCGAGAACCAGGTCACGTACCCGCTCTCAACCACGATGCTCTCGGTGCCGGGCGCCAAAGCGGTACGAGGCTACTCAATGTTCGGTGACTCGTTCGTGTACATCCTGTTCGAGGACGGCACCGACCCGTACTGGGCGCGCTCGCGCGTGCTGGAATATCTCAACCAGGTGCAGTCGCGGCTGCCGCAGCAGGCGCGCGCCGCGCTCGGTCCGGACGCAACGGGTGTCGGCTGGGTCTACGAGTACGCGCTCGTCGATCGCAGCGGCCGGCTCGACCTGTCACAGCTCCGCGCGCTGCAGGACTGGTTCCTGAAGTACGAGCTCAAGACCGTTGCCAATGTGTCTGAGGTGGCGAGCGTCGGGGGCATGGTGCGTCAGTACCAAGTGGTGCTCGATCCCGACCGCATGCGTGCCTTCGGCATCCCGCAGGCGAAGGTGATTGAGGCGGTGCGGCGCGCCAACCAGGAGACCGGCGGCTCGGTACTGTAGCGCGGCGAGGCGGAGTACATGGTGCGCGCCTCTGGCTACCTTCAATCGCTGGAGGACTTCGGCAAGATTCCTCTCGCTACGACCGAGGCGGGCATATCGGTGCGCCTCTCCGATGTGGCGCGGCTGCAACTCGGCCCCGAGATGCGGCGCGGCATTGCCGAGCTCGACGGCGAAGGCGAGGTCGCCGGCGGCATTGTCGTCATGCGCTCGGGTAAGAACGCGCTGGAGACGATCGACGCCGTGAAGGCGAAGATCGCGGCACTCAAACCGGGGCTACCGCCCGGGGTAGAGATCGTGCCGGTGTACGACCGCTCCGGCCTGATCAAGCGCGCCGTGTCGAACCTGCAGCAGAAGCTCGCCGAAGAATTCGTCGTCGTCGCGTTGGTCTGCCTTGCGTTCCTCGTTCATCTGCGCTCGGCCTTCGTCGCGATCGTCTCGCTGCCGCTCGGCGTGCTGATCGCCTTCATCGTGATGCGGTATCAGGGCGTCAACGCGAACATCCTCTCGCTCGGCGGCCTCGCCATCGCCATCGGCGCCATGGTCGACGCGGCGGTGGTGATGATCGAGAACGCCCACAAGCACGCCGAAGCATGGCGTCACGCCAACCCGGGTCGCTCGCTGGAGGGCGCCGAGCAGTGGCGCGTCATGACCGAAGCGGCGGTGCAGGTCGGCCCTGCGCTTTTCTTCTCGCTGCTTGTCATCACCCTTTCCTTCATTCCGGTGTTCACGCTGGAAGCGCAGGAGGGACGGCTCTTTTCGCCTCTCGCCTATACCAAGACCTACGCCATGGCGGCCGCGGCAGGGCTCGCGGTGACGCTGATCCCGGTGCTGATGGGCTATCTCGTGCGCGGCCGGATCGCCGATGAAGGTCGCAACCCGATCAACCGGGCCTTGATCGCTGCTTACCGGCCCGTGCTGAATGCTGTGCTCGGCCATCCCAAGGTCACCATCGGGATTGCACTGCTGGTCCTCGCCGCGACGATCTGGCCGGCGATGCGGATCGGCGGCGAGTTCATGCCGCCACTCGACGAAGGCGATCTGCTCTACATGCCCTCGGCGTTGCCGGGTATTTCGGCTGGCAAGGCTGCCGAGCTACTGCAGCAGACCAATCGCCTCATCAAGTCGGTCCCTGAGGTGGCGAGCGTGTTCGGCAAGGCCGGGCGCGCCGACACTGCGACCGACCCGGCGCCGCTCGAGATGTTCGAGAGCACGATCCAGTTCAAGCCGCGCGCGGAGTGGCGCCCAGGCATGACGCCCGAGAAGCTGGTCGAGGAGCTCGACCGCACGGTGCGGGTACCCGGGCTGTCGAACATCTGGGTGCCGCCGATCCGCAATCGCATCGACATGCTCGCCACCGGCATCAAGAGCCCGGTCGGTATCAAGGTCGCCGGCACGAGCCTCGAGGAACTCGACCGCATCGCCGCGGACGTACAGCGCGTGGTGCGCCAGGTGCCCGGAGTCACCTCGGCCTTCGCCGAACGCCTGACCGGGGGGCGCTACATCGATGTCCGCATCGACCGCGACCGCGCGGCGCGCTATGGGCTCAACATCGCCGACGTGCAGGGCATCGTCTCGGCGGCGATCGGGGGCGAGAACATCGGGGAGACGGTCGAGGGGCTGCAGCGCTTCCCCATCAACCTGCGCTACCCGCGCGAGATGCGAGACTCGGTGGAGAAGATCCGCGCCCTGCCGGTGCTCACCGAGCGCGGGGCGCAGATACGCCTGGGCGACGTCGCGGCGATCGAGCTGAGCGACGGACCGCCAATGCTCAAAAGCGAGAACGCGCGCCTTTCAAGCTGGCTGTACATCGATCTGCACGGCCGGGACCTGAGTTCGGCCGTGCGCGACATGCGGGCCGCGGTGGCAAAGGACGTGCGGCTGCCGCCAGGCTACTCGCTCGCCTGGTCGGGACAATTCGAATATCTGGAGCGTGCGACCGCCCGCCTGAAGCTCGTCGTGCCGGCGACGCTCGCCATTATTTTCGTGCTGCTCTACCTCACCTTCCGCCGTGGGGACGAGGCGATCTTGATCATGGCGACGCTGCCTTTTTCGCTCATCGGCGGCTTCTGGCTGATGTACCTGCTGGGCTACAACATGTCGGTCGCTTCGGCGGTCGGCTTCATCGCTCTGGGTGGCGTCGCTGCCGAGTTCGGCGTCGTCATGCTCCTCTACCTCAAGCAGGCGATCGACTCGGGCCGGCACGCGACGCTCCTCGCTGCCCTCGACGAAGGCGCAGTGCAGCGCGTGCGGCCCAAGGCCATGACCGTCGCCGTGATCATCGCCGGCCTGATCCCGATCATGTGGTCATCCGGAACCGGCAGCGAGGTGATGCAGCGCATCGCCGCCCCCATGATCGGCGGCATGATCACTGCCCCATTGCTCTCGATGTTCGTCATCCCGGCGGCGTACCTCTTGCTCCGCCGGCGCAAATTCTCACCCCCTGAAAGGAGTTCCTCATGAAACACCTCGCAACCGTTCTTTTCGCCGCCCTGCTTTCCGCTCCCGCCTACGCGCAGATGAAAGGCATGGAGATGAAGGGCATGGACATGAAAGCGGACAAGAACGACGGCACCACCCACAAGGCGAAAGGGGTCGTCACCCGGGTCGATCCCGGGAAAAACACTGTGACCATCAAGCACGATCCGGTCGCCAGCCTGAACTGGCCGACGATGACCATGGTGTTCAAGGCCAAGGACAAGGCGATGCTGGAAAAGCTGAAGAAGGACCAGAAGGTCGACTTCGAGTTCGTCCAGCAGGGCAAGGACTACATCGTGACCTCGGTGAAGTAAGCTTTCGCGATGCGACAAAGCGACCGGCGGCTGATCGCTGAGTACGGCGCGGTGGCCGGTGACTACGATCGCAAATGGAAGTCCTACGTCGAGGCGACGATCCGCGAAACGCTGGCTCGGCTCGAATTGCGCGGCGACGAGCGCGTGCTCGACGTCGGCTGCGGCACCGGCGAGCTGCTCCGACAGATCGGCGTGCGTCATCCGGGCGCAAAGCTCGCCGGGATCGATCCGGTGCCGGCGATGCTGGCAGTGGCCCGGGGCAAGCTACCGGCTGCCGTCGACCTCCAGGTTGGCTGGGCCGACGGTTTGCCGTGGCAGGCCTCCCGTTTCGACGTCGTGGTTTCATGCAACGTATTTCACTACATGACCAATCCGAGTCCCGCGCTCGCAGAGATGTCGCGCGTGCTTAGGCCAGGCGGAAGGATTGTGATCACGGACTGGTGCGATGACTACCTCGCGTGCCGGCTCTGCAGCCACTATCTGCGCTGGACCGGCGCCGCCTTCCACAAGATCTACAGCGCCGGTGAGTGCGAGGGCCTGTTCGCAGACGGCGGCTACACGACCCGCATCGAGCGCTACAAGATCAGCTGGCTTTGGGGCCTGATGACCGCGACCGCCGTCAGAGCTTGACGCGCCGAAGGCGCAGCGCGTTCGTGACCACGGAAACCGAGCTCATGGCCATCGCCGCGCCGGCGACGATCGGCGAGAGCAACAGGCTGGTGAACGGATAGAGCACGCCGGCAGCGAGAGGCACGCCGAGCGCGTTGTAGACGAAGGCAAAAAACAGGTTCTGTTTTACGTTGCGCATGGTCGCGCGCGAAAGCCGCATCGCCTTGACGATGGCGCGCAGGTCGCCCTTCACCAGCGTCACCCCGGCGCTCTCGATGGCGACGTCGGTACCGGTGCCCATGGCGATGCCGACGTTCGCCTGCGCAAGCGCCAGCGCGTCGTTGATCCCATCGCCCGCCATGGCGACGAAGCGCCCTTCGGCTTGCAGTGCCTTCACCTTCTCCGCTTTCTGCTCCGCGAGAACTTCGGCGATCACCTCGTCGATGCCGAGCTGCCGGCCGACCGCCTCGGCGGTCTTGCGCGAATCGCCCGAGAGCATGACGAGGCGGACGCCCTCGGCGTGCAACGCCTTCACCGCCTCGGGCGTGGTTTCCTTGATCGGGTCGGCGACGGTGAAGCCGGCGACCACCTTGCCGTCTATGGCGGCGAACAAGCTGTGCTGGGCGAGCAAGGGCGGAATGCTCGACACCGCCATCATGCGCCGGCTGCCGACCGCCACCTGCTGACCTTCCACGCTGCCGACCACGCCCTGGCCGGTCATCGAGAAGAAGTCCCGCACCGGCGAGAGCCGCAGCCCCCTGGCCTGCGCCGCCTCGACCACCGCCTGCGCGAGCGGATGCTCGCTCGCGCGCTCGACGCTCGCCACCAGCCGCAGCGCCTCGTCGTCGCCGGCGAACCCGACCAGGCGCGGCTTGCCCGCCGTCAGCGTGCCGGTCTTGTCGACCACCAGCGTGTCGACCTTGCGCAGCAGCTCCAACGCCTCGGCGCTGCGGAACAGGATGCCGTTCGCCGCGCCCTGCCCCATCGCCACCGTGATCGAGATCGGCGTCGCCAAGCCGACCGCGCACGGGCAGGCGATGATCAGCACCGCGACCGCGTTGACCAGCGCGTAGGCGAGGCGCGGCTCGGGACCCCAGACACCCCAGACGACCGCCGTCACGACAGCGATAGCGATTACCGTCTCGACGAAGTACGCTGCCACGAGGTCGGCGAGCCGCTGCACCGGCGCGCGCGTGCGCTGCGCCTGAGAGACCATGTGTACGATCCGCGCCAGCAGCGTTTCCGAGCCTACGCGCTCGGCACGGATCACGAGCGTGCCCTTGCCATTGATCGTTCCGCCGCTGACACGATCGCCGGTCTTTTTCGCCACCGGCACCGGCTCGCCCGTGAGCATCGACTCGTCGACGTTGGAGGACCCTTCCTCGCACACACCGTCGATCGGAATCCTTTCCCCCGGCCGCACGCGCAGCCGGTCGCCGACGCGCACTTCACTCAGCGGGATTTCCTTTTCCAGGTTCCCTTCGACGCGGCGAGCGGTGTTGGGTGCCAGCGCCAGCAACTGCCGGATCGCCTGGCTGGTCTGGCCCATGGCGCGCAGCTGCATCACCTCGCCGACCATGACCAGCGTGACGATGACGGCGGCGGACTCGAAGTAGCTGTGCAGCCCGGGAACGAACAGCGCCGCGACGCTGAACAGCCAGGCCGCGCCGACGCCGAGGCCGATCAGCGTGTACATGTTCGGGCTGCGATGCTGGAGCGACAGCCAGAACTTGCGGAAGAACGGCCAGCCGCCCCAGAGCACCACCGGTGTCGCGAGCGCGAACTCGAGCCACGGCATCGGCATGACGAACATCATCGCCACCAGCGGAATGGAAAGTGCCGCGCTCACCCAGAGGCGGCGCGTCAGATCGCGCAGCTCCGAGTCGTCCTCTTCGCCGCCCTCCATCGGCACCAGCGCCATGCCGCACTTCGGGCAGGAGCCCGGGCCGACCTGCACGATCTCGGGATGCATCGGGCACGTATAGGTGCCGCCGCGGGTCTCCGGCTCCTTTTTCTTGCCGAGATATTTCCCGGGATCTGCCTTGAAGGCGTGAACGCAATGCTGCGAGCAGAACCAGTACGTTTTGCCCTGGTGCTCGACGCTGCCCGCCGCGGTGGCGGGCTCGACGGTCATACCGCAGACCGGATCAGTGGCCATGTCTTTGACGCTCCAATTCTCCGCTATCCTGAGAGGCGATGCCCCGCGTCTTGCGGAAGTTTGGCCTGACTGCGCACCTCGCCTTCTCCCTCGGCTGGTTCGGCGCTGTCGCCTGCTTTCTCGCGCTCTCGATCGCCGGCGTGACGAGCCGCGATGCCGACACCATGCGCGCCGCGTACCTCGCGATGGCCATCATCGGCTGGTTCGTGATCGTGCCATTCAGCTTCGGCTCGCTAGCGAGCGGCGTCGCGCAGGCGCTCGCCACACCGTGGGGGCTGTTTCAACATTACTGGATCGTGCTCAAGGGGGTGGTCGCGCTGGTCGCGACGGCCCTTCTGCTCGCTCATATGCAGCCGACGACGCGACTCGCCGAAACTGCGCTGCAGGGCGCGCCCGACGCGGGGTTGCAGATCCGCCTGCTCGCCAACGCTGCGGCGGCGACCTTCGTGCTGCTGGTGGCGATCATGCTCGGGGTTTTCAAGCCGAAAGGGCGGATTGGCGAGGACGTTCCGCGCTGGCTGAAAGCGATGACGCTACCCGCGGTGGCGCTGGTCGCCGCGTTCGGGCTGCTGCACCGGCTGGTCTAGGCTTCTACTTGACGATCAGCAGCGGCTGCGTGGCGAGGTGCAGCACCTTGGTGGCGGTCGAGCCGAGCAGCGCCTTGCCGAGCTCGCCCAGGCCGCGGCTGCCCATGCAGATGAGGTCGCATTTCGACTGGCTCGCCTGCTTGACGATGGTCTCGGCGATCGGCCCGACCAGCACGCTCGCCTTGTAGGCGATGCCGGCGGCGTCGAGCTTCTTCTTCGCCGCGGCGAGGTTCGCCTGGCCCTCTTCGTCGTAGTACTTCGCGAGCTGGTCCTTGCCCACGGCGCGCATCCTCGGCACCGGCAGGTGAAT
>Ga0137410_10003787_pt1 | contig 10248 bp, 11 predicted proteins | sample CZODoug1_16funga_FD_108878 | JGI IMG/M metagenome (GOLD analysis project Ga0137410, IMG submission 108878) | Vadose zone soil fungal communities from Angelo Coast Range Reserve, California, USA - CZODoug1_16fungal (Illumina Assembly) | ecosystem: Environmental > Terrestrial > Soil > Vadose zone... | reverse complement strand
GCTTGGGATGCACGAGGGAACTGCTGTTATTCGTGGTGGCGCTGGAATTCTCCATGCCGCCCGCCACGAAATCATCCACCATCACCTGTGCGTATTTTTCCCAGGGATAGTCCACGCCGAATTTCTTGCTGAAGAGTTCCATCATGGCGGGAGTGCGTCCATAGTTGATGGGGAGGCGGTCGCCGCGACCCTTTGGCGCATAATAGGTGACGGGAATGCCGCGCCAGGTATCTTTCACCTCATCGAATTCACCGGCGACAACCGTAATCAGGTAGGTTGAGCTGGGGACGGATTCTTTCCAATACCACGTTTTCAAACCTTTGCCGGCGTCGCTGACGCTGATGAGCTTGCCATTCGAAACGGTGATCCAGGAAGCGGGAACGGTGAGGATTGTTTCGGTCGTGAGGCGATCGTTTGGATAATCGTATGTGGGCAAATAGTAGTGCGTATCTTCCGATTCGCCCTGCGTCCAGATCTGGCTGGGACGGTCCGGGTAGTCCTTGTCCGGCAAAATGAAATACATTCCCTTGGCAGGCTTGCCTTCATAGCGAATGGTGATATCGAATTTGTCTCCGGCCTTGGCCTCGGAGGCGAGCGGGATGATCAATTTCTCTGCCGTCGTTTCAAATTTCGCCGCCGCCTTGTTGACCGTCACTTTCTGAATCGTTAGCCCGGCCGAGTCGAAAGCGATTTTCGCAGTGCCGTCGCGAAGAACGGAGAGCGAATGCGTGACCTCGCCGAGGACTTTTTTTTGCTCGAGATTAAAGCGCAAAGCAATCTTTGAATGCTGCAAATCATAGTCGCGGCTCCTCGCGTATGGCTCATCGGCGAACAGTTGAGGCGCGGCGACCAAGGTCGCCAGTAGCGCCGCAAGCGCAAGAAACACGGGACGACTACGAAAGTGACTGGCGATGTGGAGGTGTTCCCTGGTCATTCGGCTTTGCTCCTGTGGATGGTGTGTCCTGCCCGCTCCAGCGCGGCAATGGCTGCCGACAATGTTTCGGAAGCGACGAGCAGGTAATCCGTATCAAACGTCGATACGGCAAACAAACTAATCTTTGCGTCAGCGAGCGGGGCGGCGAGCGCAGCAAGTACGCCGATTTCCGACAAAGCGAAAGGCCCATGCGCTTTCAGGACGCGCCAGCCGGACTGCGACTGCACACCATCTGGAACGCGCGAAGATTCGGCGACAATCGAAAGCTCATCGCCGGCACGCGTCACGGAAAAAAAGGAACCTTGCATCGCCCAGGCAGGAATGGGCGAGTCGGCGGCCAGCCGGGAAATAGCGAAGCGCTCGGGCAGCAAACTGAGTTCAAGGTGACGGGTCGCGGCGGCCATCGAGCGCTAGAGCATGCTCCCCATCAGGCCACCATGGACTGCGGCGCAGGTCGAGCTGCAGAGGCATCCACGGGCTGTTTAACCGACGACGAAGCAATCGTAATCAGACATCCTCACTTGTTTCTCTGCATCCGCGACAGAGTTTAGCTGGCAAAACAATGGTGCTCATCAGAAGCTGGTCGAGTGCGGCGCGCCTGGCTTCCGGCGGGACGTTCTTAAGCATATTAGACGGAGGACAGCCGGAATTGGTAACGAAGATGCCGGCGCGACGGAAGCGTACCTCCACGGCGGGGACAAAGGCGGCAACTGCCATTGAATCAGTCACATCCAGCGCTCGTTGCGGAACCCTGGGCGCATTATTCTCTGAATGTGCGTGACTGTTTCTTCGAGATTGTTTGTCGTCTGGCGCAGATGGCTACTGTGAGCGCCCTCGCGCGCGAGTTCCTCCGGTACGGCTCCGCCAATTGATATCTGACAACGGCAGGCGCACAATCCCTTACGCAAACAGGATCCTACTCTAGTCAAGGCTGACTGCTGCTTAGTCTGCAAAAGGGAGCGCACTATGCCAGTTAAACAAGGAGATCTCGGACTGTTGCAGCATCCTGCGTCCCTTGAGCTGCTGCAATCAAGAATACCAGCCCGTTTAGCCTACGTCTGGGTGGATGGGACTCCCAGGGTCATCCCCATCTGGTTCCACTGGAATGGACGCGAGTTCGTGCTGGGGACCCCGCCCAAGGCCCCGAAACTAATAGCCCTCGCAAAAAATCCTAAAGTGGCCGTCACGATTGACGACAATAGTTTTCCCCATAAGGTGCTTATGATACGTGGCATAGCACATCTTGAAACCGTAGATGGAATCGTGCCCGAGTATATCGTTGCTGCCGAGAGGTATTTTGGAAGCGAGCAAGGCCAGGCGTGGATCAAGCAGCTTCGCGGCCTGATTTCCAACATGGTCCGAATCACGATTACGCCAGAATGGGTTGGCCTGTTGGATTTCCAAACCCGTTTTCCGAGTGCATTGTCGTCGTGAACGACTCCCGTAAAGTCGAGTCTCCCTCCATGAAATTTGTTTGCGCGAAATCCCGAGCGGCACTAAGATGCAGTCAATTTCCTCCTTGGGAGGTTTCCATGCCGCGAAGAATATGGCTCATCGGCGCTCTGCTGCTCTACGGAGTCGACCCCGTATTCGGGCAGCAGATCGGCAAATACGTTCCGATTCAGGCGGGGTCGGAAGTAGATCATGCGTTGACAGAGATCAACGCCGCGACCGATCCGGCGCAGAAGTTGGCGCTCCTCAATAAATTCGCGGCGGGGCCGGGCCAAGAAGGCGATTATCCCCTGGTGGCTGACGGCCTCTATGTGGACTACTACATCGCGCAGAAGAATTACGACAAGGCATTTGAATACGGCGACAAACTTTTCGCTCTCGATCCGGATAATTTTCAGAATGCCATGAACATGATCCGCGCTGCTTCGGAAAAAGGAGATTCGGAGCGGCTGATCGCATACGCAGAGAAAACACAGGGAATCCTCAAGCGTTATAAAGAGGCGCCGGCGCCGGCGGGGACCGACGCTTCCCATTGGGAACAGCAAAAGTCGCAAACGCTGGAAAACAATAAGGACGGCATCGCTTACGTTCAGCAAGCGGTCTACAATGGCGCCCTTCAGGCCAAGGATGCAGGGAAGCGCGCGGGATACCTGGCGCGGTTCGCGCAGGCTTTTCCTGATTCGCCGTACGCGAATCAGGCGCTGGGAGTGGCCGCGGCGTCCTATCTTCAGGCACAGAACGCACCCAAGATGCTGGAAGTGGCGAACGGACTGTTGGCCAAGGATCCCAGCAATCTGGGGATGCTGCTGCTGCTTTCTGATTATTATTGCGACAAAGCCGACCAACTCGCGAAAGCCGAAGCGTACGCCAAAAAAGCACTTTCAGTGCTGGACACGTCCGCGAAGCCGGAAGGTGTGACTGACGAACAGTGGACTCAGCAGAAGAGCCTGCAAAAGGGCCTGGCGCTGAGTTCGATGGGGCAGGTGAACATCGGAAAGAAGGACAATGCCCAAGCGGTGGAGAATCTGAAAGCTGCCGCGCCGCTGCTGAAGCCGGATGACGGGAGCTACGCCCGCAACCAATATCGCTTGGGATTTGCGCTGCTAAATCTGAAAAGGACCGCCGAAGCCAAGGAGGCCTTCACACAAGCTGCTTCGGTCAACAGTCCCTATAAAGCGTTGGCGCAGGAGAAGTTAAAGGCCAGCGCCGGAGCGACGCCGGCGAGGCGCAAAGCGCCTTAGAGGAAACCGAGAATCGCGGGCCATAGCTCGCGCATCAAAGCCGTGCGCCTTGAATGTGAAGAGAGTTTGATCTGAGGGGAGAGGTAGCCATGTCAGAGATAGCGACGTTTGGAGCGGGATGCTTCTGGGGCGTTGAGGCGGCGTTTCAGCGCGTGCCAGGAGTGATTGATACGGCGGTCGGTTACAGCGGCGGGGAGACGCCGAATCCGACGTACAAAGACGTTTGCACGGATGAAACGGGGCATGCGGAAGTGGTGCAGGTAACATTCGATCCAGCGAAAGTGAGTTACGAGCAGTTGCTCGACGTTTTCTGGCAAGCTCACGACCCGACACAAGTGAATCGCCAAGGGCCGGACTTTGGCACGCAGTACCGCACGGCGATTTTTTTTCATTCCCCGGAGCAGGAAGCGGCGGCCAAGAAGTTACGTACGGCACTCGATGCCAGCGGCAAATTCAAGCGGCCCATCGCGACGGAGATCACGCCTGCAAGCACGTTTTACCGCGCCGAGGAGTATCACCAAAAATATTTGCAGAAGCGCGGCGTAGCCTCGTGCCACTTCTGAGCCAGTTCTGGTCGAAGACACAATCTCAAAACTCAATGGCCGAGCAGAAATGCTCGGCTTTTTCATTCAGAAACCCGATTTTTTGTGAAGGAAAAAAATGGCGGAGAGGGTGGGATTCGAACCCACGGTACGGTTTCCCGTACGCTCGCTTTCGAGGCGAGTACTTTCAACCGCTCAGTCACCTCTCCGCGGTCGCTGTAGGTTTAATCGTAGCAGAGCGTTGCGTTTTTCGGCAATCCGGGCGCGGACACTCTAACAAGGCGGTGGTGGTACGGACTTGATTTGGTTCAACGACATTGAACGCGGGTGCATTACGAAAATCGCGAAGCGCACGGGCTAAAGCCTGTGTTACTGGCGGCGTTCGGAGAAGAAGGACTGGAGGATAGTCGCGCAGTCGGCCGCGAGGATGCCAGACGTGACTTTCACTTGATGGTTGAGGCGCGGGTCGGAGAGGATTTCGAAACAGGAGCGGACGGCACCGCCCTTGGGATCGTCGGCGCCGTAGACGAGGCGCGGGACACGCGCCTGGATGATGGCGCCAGCGCACATGCTGCACGGCTCGATGGTGACGTAGAGCGTCGTATCGGCGAGGCGATAATTGGCGAGAAGGCGAGCGGCTTCGCGAAGTGCGACGATTTCGGCGTGAGCGGTGGGGTCGCAATCGCGGATGGTGCGATTGCCAGCACGAGCGAGAATCTTGCCGTCATGGACGAGCACGGCGCCGATGGGGACTTCGCCCGCTGCGGCTGCAGAGCCCGCTTCAGCGAGTGCTTCCTGCATGAATTGAACGTCGGTTTCCATCTGCCGCGAGAGGATAACATGTTCCACGGAAGCCTTTACCAACTGAGCGTGTGCTGGCAAGATCTAGGGGAATCGTGACTGAGGTGTCTCCTTGAAGACCCATAAAGAAAACCGCTGCTCTCGGTGTATTCGGTGTTGCGGGTCTCATAGTGTTTTCCCTCACCATCTATTTTGGATTTGGACTGCACCGCCTTGGAATGCTGTTCGGCCTTGTTTCCATTGCGTTTGGAGGGTTGATTCTATCTGTAATCAGGATGCAAACATCCAAGAAGCGCGCGGACCGTTTGCGGTGATTGCTTGACAATTGGGGAGGGGGGAAACACACTAGGCGCATGCGGGAACTCCTGGAGCGATTGTTCCAAGTGGATTTTTTGAAGGGCCTCGCGGTCACCTTCCGGGCGCAGCATCCGAAGAATATTGTTACGGAGCAGTATCCGCTGGAGCGGCCGATGGTGGCGGAGCGATATCGCGGCGCGCCCCGGCTGAACAATAATCCAGAGACGGGCGAGACGCTGTGTATTGGCTGCAATTTGTGCGCGTTGGCCTGCCCGGAGAACTTAATTGTGGTGGGCTGGCAACGCGACGAGGCCACGCGAAGAAAAGTGCTGACGACTTTCACCTATGATACTTCCCGATGCATGTTCTGCGGACTTTGCGAAGATGCTTGCCCCGTGGATGCGCTGGAATTGACGCAAGATTTCGAAATGGCCTACTTCACGCGCGAAGGCGCGATCTGGGATCGTCATCGCCTCGAACAGGGTCCAACACCTGCACGCTACACCCGCTAAAGATATCGAATGGAACTTCGCAAAGATCCCATCACACAAAGCTGGGTCATCCTGGGACAGAAAGAGGCACGTGGCGATGCGCCGGGGGAATGTCCGCTGGAGCCGGCCAAGATTGAGAAGCTGCGGTCTATTATGACGTGGCCGGCCGAAGGGGCTTGGCAAGTGCGCGTGTTGCCGCACCCGGAGCCGCTCTATCACATTGAAGGGGAACCTGGACGTGTGGCCGAAGGGATGTACGACAAGATGGTGGCGCTGGGGGCCCACGAGATTGTGGTGGAGACACCACACCACGACAAGAAAATGTCGCAGTTCAGCGACGAAGAGATTGAACGGGTGCTGTGGGTGTGGGCGTCGCGTATTGCCGATTTGAAGAAGGACTCTCGATTCAAATACATAAGCGTTTTTAAGAACCAGGGTACGCTGGCGGGAGAAGAATGGCCGCATGCACATTCACAGTTGACGGCCACGATTTTCGTGCCGCGACGCATTAAATACGAACTCAGTTCCGCGCACGAATGGTTCAAAGATAAAGAACGCTGCATTTTCTGCGACACGGTCCGTCAAGAGGAGAAGCAGGGAAAGCGCATCGTGGACGTGCAGGGAGATTACTATGCGTTGTGCCCGTATGCTTCGCGCGTCCCTTACGAAATCTGGCTGATGCACCGGCGGCATAATCATTTGTTCGAACAGCCGCGGCCGGGTTCGAATCGCAAGCAATTGGCGGCGCTATTGGGGCGCGTACTGCGCCGGCTAGAGAAAGTGGCGCCGGCATTCCATCTGGTAGTGCATACTTCACCCAACACGAAGAATAAAAAAGGTGAATTGGCAGGCTATTGGAAGACGTTGCCGGACGACTACCACTGGCATATTGAAATCCTGCCTATCGTGGAGAAGACCAGCAAGTCTTACAGCATCAAAGAGGTATATTTCAACGCAGAACTGCCGGAGCAGGCGGCCGCGAACTTGCGAGCGTTGGACCCCAATTCATGAGGCACGGCCAAGCGAATCCAGGCGAGCTCGGCGGAATCTTCCTCAATTTAATCATATTGCTCTGCATCGTGATTTTCTGCGCTGTACTGTACCTGGTGAGGCGTCCCGTCCTTCGCTTTGCTGCGGAATCATGGATCGTCGAAGATCCTCTCGACAAAGCCGACGCGCTTATCGTTTTGGGCGACGATAATTTTTATGCCGACCGGGCAACGCGAGGAGCGCAATTGTTCAGGGAAGGGAAGGCGCCCGTGATTGTCGCGAGTGGAAGACGCTTGCGGCCGAGTGCGGGGATCGCGGAATTGATGGAACACGATTTAATTGAGCGCGGAGTGCCAAGAGAGAAGATCGTGCGGTTCGTACACGACGCGGACAGCAGTCTGGAGGAAGCGCGAGCGCTTACGAGGCTAGTAAAAGAAAGAAGATGGCATAGCGTTATCGTGGTGACATCCAATTTTCACACGCGGCGCGCAAGATATATTTTTCGGCGCGTTTTTCCACAGGGCGTAGAGGTGCGCATGGCCAGCGCGCGCGACGGAGACTTCGATCCCGAACATTGGTGGGAGAAGCGTAAGTCTACCAAGGAGTTAACGAGGGAGTTTGCAGGCATGGTGGTGACCTGGTGGGAGCTGCGGGGGAAGAGTGAGACGAGCGAGGCAACGCAATCTGTAGTGGGGTTGAGAAGGCCAATTCCGCAATTAGTGGTGTAGCATTTCAGGAAACACCCTAGATTTGGGACCGGCCATACTTGTTTACAGCTTTTAAGTCGTGTACTATGTTCACTCTTCCGAGTCGCAGCTCCAACCAGCCCTGCGATAAGCGGCTTCGAAAATCCAATTTTCGATGTCGAGGTGTCCAGTGTGGAAAAAAGACGATTTGAAGCCGGAAGGAATTTCCGGCAACTCTGCAACTCCCGCAAATTCTGCGACTTCCTCAAGCACTGCTACTGCCAGTACACCTGCGGTCTCGGGCGCGCTTCCGACTTCGTCGCGCGCGGCCGCATGCATTAGCCAGGGAATCAAAATCAAAGGTGAAGTAACAGGCAGCGAAGATCTTTTCGTTGACGGCGTGGTGGAAGGCAAACTCAGTCTCACGACAAACAGCTGCTTGACCGTCGGGCCAAACGGCCATGTGAAGGCGGACGTGGTCGCACGGGAAGTTATCGTGCGTGGAAAAATCGACGGAAAAGTTACTGGCCGGGACAAAGTTCAACTGTGGAGCACTGGGCAGGTCACTGGAGAAGTGCTAACGGACAGACTGGCGATTGAGGACGGCGCGCTGCTGCGCGGAAAGGTTGAAGCGGGCAGGCAGGCGAACAAGGCTCCAGAGGTTAAGGCGTCTGCAGCAACCGCGACCGCATCTGCGACGGGCAAGGCTCCCGACACGGCTACGACTTCCCTGAATACTGGAACGGCGGCCAACTGACGATGAGTTTCCTGCATAAACTGGGCCTTGGAATGGCGAACGGAATGAGCCGCGGGGTTTCCCTTCCGGCACATTCAAACGCGAACTCTCGCTCACGCACCCCTGGCGTTCCGATTTCCCCAGTGGGTGCGGCGCGAGTGCCGGAATCGCCTGAATCGACGCGTGTTTCGAATGGATTAAAAGAATTACTGTGGAATCTCGACGGTCTTGGGCGGGGCACGCTGCTTGATCTGGGGCCTGCCTGGCAGACGACTTTGAGCTTCTTCATCGAGCGGGGTTTTCGTGTTTCATCGGAAGACATTCTCCGCGGATGGAAAGCGTTTCTAACCGAGGAAGAGACCCGGCTCCGCGAAGACGCCGATGCGCGTGAAAAACTGGACATGACGCCAAAAGGCCGCGCGACGAGATTCCTGGCCGAGAACCTTCAATACCCTCGCGCATCTTTTGACGCCGTACTCTTATGGGATTTGTTGGACTATCTTGAGCCGATGCTGGCGAAGCAAATGGTGGAAAACCTGACGGAGCTTTTGCGGCCCGGCGGAGTGATTCTGGCGATGTTTCACAGCAAGAAGCCTGAGGGGTTTCAGCGGTATCGAGTGGCCGATTCGAACACGCTCCAGGTGATTTCGTCGGCGGTGATCTGCCCGCCGCAAAAGGTATATCAGAACCGCGAGATCCAGGACCTTTTTGTTCGCTTTCGGACGATGAAATCGTTTGTCGGCCGCGACCAACTGCGAGAGACGCTTTTCATCAAGTAACAGCGGACAATTTCCAAACTACACGAGGGCTGTGGAAATTGCGCGTTCTCCCTCTCTTCGCTTGCATTCAACGAATTTGAGGAGTACAAGCGAGGCGTGAGCTCACGTAGCTCCGGAGGGACCATGACTCCACCGGGCTTAGAGCTGCACCAAACCTGATCACACCGCTTTTGCGGTGCGCGTCGCTCGCGAAACATACGTGCTTTTAGCGCGCTTCCGAGACGACACAGTAAAGTAGCAAAAGGGGGGCCGCCAGGCTCCCCCTTTTGTTCCCGCTCTATTTCGAATCAGTGTTGTGTGGAAGTCTTGTGATGGTGGTGATGACGTCTGCCGGTGCTATGCCTGCGATGGTGGCGGTCATGCGAGGACGCCGGATTGGTAGCCTGCGGCTGGACTGAATTCACATTTTCTTGCGGGGCCGATTGCATGGCTGGAGCCTGCCCGACGGAAACAAAAAGCATTGACGTTGATGCGAGCAAGAGGAATCGAACGATTCTTTTCACGACAATTCTCCCGAGAGGAATCCCCCGTGAACGTATTGAATCACAAGTTGGAGAGAAAGTCTCCGGGAATTGCCTTGCCGATGTGTTGCGAATCAACCAGCCGGCAATTGGGTTCGCGCAGACTTCCAATTCGCTAAATTGTTTCGCTGGAGCTTCAGGAGTATGCAGAAAAAGGCGTGACTACCCGCCGAACTTGAGTCGTTCGAGCCACTGTATGGCTTCGCGCTGGTTGGCGATGATCTGCGCCTGCCACACCAGGGCAATGGACATGAAGCTCATGGAAATCACGCAAAAGACAAGAACGATGCCGATGGTGGACTCCTGAGCGGGAAGGCGAAAAACGCGCCGAAGCCAAGTCATGGTAGGAGTTCTCCTAGTACTCAGTTCGCTCTCCCGGCCTTCGTTTCGGCGAATCCAAGTCGGCAGCGCCGTGGGGCACAACGGCGCTGACCTGAGTATCCCAAGGCAATCGATGGGCCAAGGCAAGCGAGGCAGACCAAATTCTTATCCTACAGAAAATAGATGGTTTGCGAAAATAGGTGCCGCTCGTTCATTCACCGACTCGAATGGATGATGTCCAAGCTGACTCGCATTTGTGCAACATTTTTTCCAAGGCGTCTAGCCTTTCCCCGCGATGACCGCCAGCAAACGCTCCCAAAGGTCAGGTGCATGGAGCGGGAGACGCCGAGCTTGAGATGTATCGGGCTGGTCCAGTGAGGCGGTTGCGGACTTGCGGTCGGTAAGAAGGATGGCGCGCTCGCAGAAAGGAAAGAGTCCAGGGGCAGAATCGGGTGTG
>Ga0137410_10003786_pt1 | contig 10248 bp, 9 predicted proteins | sample CZODoug1_16funga_FD_108878 | JGI IMG/M metagenome (GOLD analysis project Ga0137410, IMG submission 108878) | Vadose zone soil fungal communities from Angelo Coast Range Reserve, California, USA - CZODoug1_16fungal (Illumina Assembly) | ecosystem: Environmental > Terrestrial > Soil > Vadose zone... | reverse complement strand
CGCGTTTCCAATTGCAGTTACTTCCGAAGGATGAGTCGCCGAACTCGGTGGGTGCGCCCGATAGCAGAAAATCCTTCTCCATCCAACACCCATCGATCCGCATCCAATCAATCCTGGGAAGAGCAAACTAGTACGGTGTTTAGGGAGACGAACCATGCAGAGTCTCTATTTTGGTCGCGGCATCGCCCTTGTGGTGATTGCTGGCATTGTCGGCTGGACCGCTTTCCGTGCTCTTGGCTCGCGGCCTCCCGAAACCCCCAAAATACCATTCCCCGCGCCAGCCACTGATGCGCCGTTGGCCACCGCCAAGAGCCAGCAAGCCGCGGTTCTTGCCGGAGGCTGCTTTTGGGGCCTCCAGGCCGCCTTCGAACATCTCAAGGGAGTTTCTTCGGTGACCTCCGGCTATGCGGGCGGCTACGTCAAGTCACCGTCCTACGAGAGCGTGAGCATGGGCGTGACCGGCCACGCCGAAAGCATCAGCATCGTCTATGATCCGTCGCAACTCACCTACGGCCAGCTCTTGATGGTTTTTTTCTCCGTCGCGCACGATCCCACGCAATGGAATCGCCAGGGTCCGGACACCGGTTCCCAATACCGCTCCGCGATCTTTTACACAAACGAGGAGCAGAGGCGCATCGCCCAGACCTACATCGCGCAGCTCGATGCTGCGAAGGTCTACTCCCGGCCCATCGTCACGAAAGTCGAGCCCTTCCAGGCTTTCTACCCTGCGGAGAGCTACCATCAGGATTTCCTCAAGCACAATCCCGGTAATCCCTACATCGTTTACAACGACCTGCCCAAGCTGGAAAACCTGAAAAAGGATTTTCCAAACCTCTATCAGCCTTAGCAATCAAAGACTTTTAACGGCGGTCCGGGCGCTCGGTCACCGCTTTGCCGGTGGCGCCCGGAAGCGGCGCCTTCGCGCCCCCCGCCGCTTCTCCATCGAATAATTCGTTCAAGCTCGCATAGCCGTAGATCGTCGGTGCCTGATTCTGCATGAGCCCTCCGGTGTCCGCCGTAGGACCGTAATTGCTGTGCAAATCTCTTCCCAGCATCCTCAGCATCGCCATCTGTTGGCCTCGATGGTGTGCGGTGTGGGCGATTCTCCGGACCATCACCCACGCGCGCGATCGCCGCACGTCAAAAAATTTCGTTCCTGACTCCCACCAATCATCGTCTTTCGCTCGCAGCGCCGCCAGCCGCTTCCCGCTGTCCTCTGCGTAGCGCTTCATGAATTCCAGCCTAGTCTCCCTCGCCGGCAGTGGCGGCGCGTTAACGTCAATCCCCAGCATGCCGATAAACCACAGATTCTCGCTCACGCACTGGTGCACCATCTGTTCGTGCACGCTGCGCCCTCGCGGATCTCCCGCTCGCGGGCGGACCGGAAGATCCTCATCGCGGAATTCACTCCACACGCTCACAACCTTCATCCGTTCCGTCTCATACGTTTCCAAGAGAAAGTCGTATCGCATGATGGTCATCCTGCAAAGCGCTCTCGAAGGGAATTCTCCCTCCCGGCAACCCATGCGTCAACTTAGATGCTTGCAGGAAAGCAACGCGTCACTCGAAAGCGATTATCCTTCCACGCTCCAGGACAAATTCGGAGCGGATAGGGACGGCTGCAGCCCAACTGGGAAGCATTTCTGCTCCTCGGCGTCTTGTTAGCATCTGATGGTTGACTTAGGCACTCGAGAGGAGTATTTAGTCCTTTAGGCGCGCTCTGCTGTGGCTCCCTCCCGTTTTCCGAGCGCGCACGTCCAAGACAATTAGGAGGCCGTTATGCCGAATCCTGTCCGCGCTATCCCCGAAGGGTATCATTCCATTACCCCAGCGCTCACGTGCAAAGATGCTGGCCGGGCCATTGATTTTTACAAGAGTGTTTTTGGCGCGACCGAGATCATGCGCATGCCTGGTCCGGATGGCAAGGTCATGCACGGCGAACTTAGAATCGGAGACTCCGTGATTTTTGTGTCCGATGAATTTCCCGGCATGTCCTGCGCACCCACGCCCGGTGCCACGAACCCCGTTTATATCTTTATGTACACGGAAAATGTGGACGCCACTTACAACCGCGCAGTTGCCGCGGGCGCCAAAGTCGACATGCCGCTCATGGATCAGTTCTGGGGAGACCGCTACGGGAAGGTCACCGACCCGTTTGGCCACCAGTGGGGCCTTGCACAGCACGTCGAGGACGTCGCTCCCGAGGATATGAAGCGCCGTCAGAAAGAGGCCATGGCGGCACAAGCGGCCAAGGCTGCCGGCCAAAGCTGAACCCTTGCGATTAAATTCGTGGAAAGGCCCGCCGACTCCCAAGCGAACGGCGGGCCTTTCGATTTCCAGGCGCAGCGGGTGAAGTTCTCTGCGGCCTGTGCGCCCCTTGCCGTCAGCGTTTCTTGAACAGGCAAACACCCGACCACGGGCGGTTGCCTGCGGGCCCTTTTTTCTCAGGCAAACGGCCCAGCAATCGCAGGAAGAACGGCGGTCGCTTGAAGCGCGTCGCGGTTTTCAGCAACCCCTTCACGTCCATCGGCTCCCAACCATGCGGCGTGAAAAAAGCCGGCCCCTCCGCCGGGCCGAATTTGAATGGCGCGCCAACTTCGCTGAGTTGTTTTCCGGTTGTACGCTGCATCATCCGCAAAAGTCCCGGCGAGGCAAGGTCCAGAATCCAGCGCTGAAAATGCGAACTCGCGGCGAGATCTTTGGCGAGAGCTGCAACTTCTTCGGCGCTAAGATAGATGAGCAGACCCTCCGTGAGAATCAGGATTCTCTTGGCGCGGCGGTCGAGATCGGCAAATAGCGCTCGCCGTGCGCTGCCGTCGGACAAATCGACTCGAACGCGCTCCAGCGCGCAAACCGGCTTTTCGTTCGCAAGAATTCCCTCTTTGTAAGTAAGTATCTCCGGCAGATCGACTTCGATCCACTGCAACGAAGCGGGCAGACCCATGCGGTACGGCCGCGCGTCCAGGCCCGCGGCAAGATTCACCATCATGTCGGTGCCTTGCTCGATCTCCTGCGCGATGAACCAATCGAAAAGATAAGTCCGGGCCACCCACGCCCACGCGTGACTGTTTCCCTCCGGCAGCGTGTTGGCGATATCCACGCCCATCTTCCCCGCGAGGCGTTCTGCATAGGGATCGCGGAAGAGCGCATCAGCGCGCTTCGTTTCGCGCGCGCGAAAAACGGCCGCCCACCGCGCGGTGTCCGAAATGTTTCGAACGACGGCTTGCGTGCCTGATGCTTGAGCCTCAGTCATAGCTTTGTTCCTTCTGGCAGGAACTGCTGGGGTGTCCTCGCCCGCAAGATGGTCCTAGTCTGGCAAAAGTTACGTCATCGTGTAGTGGAAAGTTTGATTGCGGAGCGGCACCGCCCGATCTGGCTACAACGGCCACAGCCAGGCCGCGCCGCGCACTCCGCTGGCATCTCCATGCTTCGCTGGAAGAATCGGGGTGTCCGCTTCCCTGCCGAAAACGTATCCCTTCAGACGGGCCGGCACATTTTGGTAGAGCCGCGGAATTTGCGAAGCGCCTCCACCCATCACAATCACGTCCGGATCAAGAAGATTGATGACTTGCGCCAGACCGCGCGTGAGCCGGTCTTCGAATCGATCGAGCGCGGCGAGCGCGGCAGGTTCGCCTGCAGCGCTTCGCGCGATGATTTCGGGGCCCTTGAGAGAAACGCCCGTTGCACGCTTATAATCCGCTTCCAGCCCCGTTCCGGAAATCCACGTTTCGATGCAGCCGTTCCTCCCGCAATAACACGCGGGACCGGGATATTCCTCCGGCCGCATCCACGGCAATGTGTTGTGCCCCCATTCGCCCGCAACTCCGTTCAAACCGCCGTGCACACGGCCATCGACCGCAATTCCCCCGCCGCAACCAGTGCCCAAGATGACTGCGAAAACGACGTGCTTGCCCGCGCCCGCGCCGTCCGTCGCTTCCGAAACCGCCAGGCAGTTGGCGTCATTCGCGCATCGCACTTCGCGCCCCAGCGCGCGGCTCAGGTCCTTGTCGAACGGTTTCCCGTTCAGCCATGTGGAGTTGGCGTTCTTCACCAAGCCGGTTTTCGTGGAAATGGTTCCGGGGATTCCCATACCCACGCTAGCGCTCCGGCCGAGTTCCTTCTCGATTCCTTCCGCAGCGTGCGCCACCGCGCACACCGTACCTTCGTAATCAAAGCGTGGCGTGGCGATGCGGTGGCGGTGCAGCTCCCTGCCATCTCGTTCGAGCGCCACGAATTCAATCTTGGTGCCGCCGAGATCCACGCCAATTCGAATCTGCTCTTGTTTTTCTTGAGCGGTCGGCATCGCTTGAGCCCCCCATAGGGCGCGGACGTAGTCTATCGCGCAAGGCTCAATTTTGGATGGTCATGTCTTCGGAATTCTCCTCCAAATGCGTGAGGCCCAGGCGCTGCGCGCTATTCGTCTTACATGCCGCCAAATGTTTGTACGCGAAACGACGACGAACGTGACAAGAACGAAGGGCACCAAGACGAAGGCTGCTGTCCAAAGCTTCGAGACACGCAGCCACTCGGAGGGGCGCCCCCCTTCGTACCACTAGGCAGTATCGATGTGGATCCGGAACTTTCATGTGAGCCTATTCCCTATCGCATGCTTGGTACTACCGTATCGCGGGTCAATAGAATTGGCTTGACGCGCGCGCTACGAGGTGCTATTTCTATAGCACATCTGCTATAAAACTAGCATGCGATGATGAAAAAACCTAAACCGAACACTCTTACGCGCCGCGAACGCCAGATCATGGACGTGCTCTACAAACAAGAGCGGGCAACCGTCACGGAGGTGCTCAATAACCTCGCGGATCAACCCAGTTATTCCACCGTGCGCGCGCAGCTCCGGATGCTTGAAGAAAAAGGGCACGTGCGGCACGAAGAGCATGGATTGCGGTACGTCTACGTTCCAACGGTGCCGCGTGACGTTGCGCGGCGCTCTGCTCTTCGCCACTTGGTCGAAACTTTTTTTGACGGGTCTGCGGAAAACCTGGTCGCCGCACTGCTTGGCGGAGAGATTTCGCGCATCTCCCGCGAGGAATTGGACCGGCTAACCCGCCTCTTCACCAAGGACCGAAAGGAGCGCTGACAATGAGCCTGCTCGACAACTCCGCATTCTTACTTGCGTTTCTAATCGCGTGTTCTGCAAAGACGACCATTTTACTAGCTCTCGCGTGGGTCACAGTGGGCGCCGCACGCCATCGATCCTCCGCATTGCGCCACTTCGCATGGGCGGTGGGGATTCTTGGCTCGCTCACTCTTCCTTTGCTCTCGCTACTGCTACCTGCGTGGCACTCGGCCGCGCTGGGAAATGCTGTTGGAGTCTGGGGCCCAGCGCACGCAATAGCTTCCGGCCCCAGTTCTCTGACATTGCCTTCGATGATCGTGGACGCCGGCGCAGTATCTCCGCTGTTCGGCAAGTTAGCCGGCTTGGCCCTGCTGGTCTGGGCAGCCGGCTTTTTGTTCTTTGCGATGAGACTCATCGTGGGCCTCGCGCGTCTTGTATGGATATCCGCGCGCGCAAAGCCCTTGTTCGACGATGGATGGACGCGCACTGCTCTGGAGCTATCTAAATCCTTCAAAATTGAGCGCCCCGTGCGGCTGCTGGAATGCGGCCATCCCGCCGCCATGCCGCTCACGTGGGGAATTCTCCGGCCGCTGGTCATATTTCCTTCCGCCTCTGCCGATTGGCCCGAAGGTCGGCGGCGCATCGTACTTTCCCACGAGCTTGCCCACATTGCGCGCGGTGATTGGTTTTTGCAGGCCTGTGCCGAGTTGGCCCGGGCGTTTTACTGGTTCCATCCGCTGGTTTGGACGGCCGCAGAACGTCTGCGCCAGGAGAGTGAACTCGCCTGCGATGATTGCGTCTTGAACTCAGGAATTCAGCCTTCGGAATACGCCAATCAACTGCTCGATCTTGCGCGGTCGCTCCAACATTCCGGACGTGCCTGGTCCCTTGCGCTTGCGATTGCGCGCCGGTCCAATCTTGAAAGGAGATTCGCTGCCATGCTCAATCCGTCAGTCAATCGTCACGGCTTGTCGTTGAAATCCAGGTTGTTAACCGCTCTTTCCGCCTTTTGCCTGCTGCTCCCGCTTGCGGTGCTGCGCCTTCCGGCTCAAAACGTGGCTAGGAAATTCTCGGGAACTATCCGTGACGTGAGTGGCGCTGCGGTACCCAACGCCACCATCATTATGACCAACAACAAAGCGAACGTAGTCGAGATGACCGCGTCGGACGCCGCGGGCAATTTTGGTTTCAAGACCTTGCCTGCGGGCGAGTATGAGATGAAAGCGCTGAAGCGCGGATTCGTGGAGTACAAAGCGCCGCAAGTTGTGCTGGAGCCCGGCCGCGAAGCCTCGCAGAACGTCACCTTGAAAATAGCGGCCGTCATGGAGGAAGTGGACGTCCTTGCGGAAGGAACAGCCAAGCCTTTGCCCTCATCGGGAACATCAGGAAAACCGGCGCGACTTCGCGTTGGCGGCGACGTCGAGGCTGCCAAACGCCTAAACCTAGTGACTCCAGTCTACCCGCAGGCGGCAAAGGCGGCCGGCATCCAGGGTACCGTGATCCTCCATGCCATCATCGGTATGGACGGTACTCCGTTGTCGCTGCGAGTGATGAACGGCGACATCGACCCTGAACTTACGCGTTCCGCTGTGGAAGCGGTCAGCAAATGGCGCTACCGCCCAACGCTCCTGAACGGCGAGCCCATCGAAGTCGACACTACCATCATGGTGAATTTCAAACTGTTGTCCTAGTGGACTAGGCCTCCGGCCATCCAGAACGCGCCGAGTCTTGAACGTCGCTATTCGTCTCCGCGGACCTGCCACCAATCGAGGCGTTCGAATTCGGCTATCTTTTCCGATCCGTGTTCCTGATACCAGCGGCTCCAAGCGAGCGCGTCCGCGGGCAGATTTTCATCCGTAATTTCCTGCAGTGCGAGGAACGTCCAGCTTCGCATTTGTCCTGTTGTGCGTGGATTCATCGCCAGATCGAGGAGTTTCGGCACGATCCTCATACGTTGTTTGCGCGTGAATATACCGCAATCGGAAATGTTGCAGCCCGCGCGGTCCCGGACGCTGTTGGCGGGATCTTCGGTGAACGAAGTGAACAGCTCATCGAGAACTTCATCTTTGCCGAGAAAACGCATGCCCTCGACGGCCCACTGCCGCACGCCAGCGTCTTGATCGTATCGGGCATAATTCAAGAGCGCGCAGTGGATACGCTCGTAGTCGACGCCGCGGCCCGCGAGCATGCCAAGAAAATAAACCGCGGCGCCACGGTAACGCTGGTCGGTGCGCGCGCGCTCGATCAACAGATCGGCCGCCTGCTCGTTCTTTTGCCAGCCTTCCAGTGCAAGATGGATGTCCACATTGGCGTACCGCACGCGAAGATCCTTGGAAAACTGCGAGCGCTGCTCTAGTTGCCGCAAGCGGTCGCTCATTCGAATCTGGCCGATCCAGCTCTCCACTTGCCGATCGAAAAGTTCCAGCGCGTGCGTGTCATGACCGATGGCGCGTTCGAGCAGTTCTTCAGCCTGCGCCTGTGCGGGCAGTGCGCTCACGCGCGCCACGTCTGCATCCGTCAAAGGCGCGAAAAAAACGCGCCGCGTAACTGGCTTGGCAGCCGATGCCGCTGCCGCTGTACGCGAGTTGTTCGTGCGGGAACTGAACGAGGTCATCCGCCATGCCATGAAGCCAATCATCCCCGCGACCATGACGAGGAAGACCCCGGCGGAAGCGGCCACCGGCACGCGCGGCTGCGACTGAGTTAAAACTTGGCCTGACGATTGCTTGAGAGGTTGTGGAGATACGCCGAGAGGTAAATCCACTTCCACATGCGTATCCAATTTCAAGCCGGCTAGTGTTTCGATCTGCGATACGATCCAGCGCGCTTCCTGGCGGCTGTCGATTTCGTCGGCGAGCGTGATTTTGCGCCCGTCCTTCAACCGCATTCGAATCGCATGGAGCTGATTTCCGGAGCTGCCGCCCTGTTGCATGCTCGCGACGGGCACAATCGAGGCCACGTCGGAAACTTGAATTCGGCGCGTGCGGCCGAGGCCGAAAATTCCCGTGCGCGAAAGAATTTCGCCGCTGCGGACGGCGATGCGCGAGGTTCCAAACGTGACGTGCAGAAAGCCCGCAATTATGATCAAATCGCTCAACCCAAGAAAAATGAAAAAGAAAATCGGCGCATGCTTCTGGTACATCAGAAAGGCGAGGCCGGTCCACACCAAATTAACGAGAAATAACACCAGAGCGCGACCGGGATTCCGAAAAGGCGGAAAATAAAATTCGGTTCCGCCGGAGCCCATCGACACAACCACTTTCGTGTGCGCGGGCTGCGGGACCGCGCCGGAATCCGCGTCGCTGGGCGGCGGCGTTGCGAAACCGAAGCTGTCCGTTCCAGTTGTGGTTCGTGTTCCGGAATCGCTCGACGACTCGGCCGAGGCTGCGCTCCGAAAAACCGGAATTTCGAAATCATCTGAGTAATCCACGCCGGGAACGTCCGCCCGCGTGTGAAGCAGCCAAAGAACTTGATCGCTCGGATTGTCGTGATCCGTGATCAGGCTGTCCGCGGGCGGAGAGAAATCCACGGGAATGGCGCGGCCGAGCGGTCCGGGCTCCACAGCCCCCGCGGGAACATTGTGCTCCGCCTGCCAGAGGACGATTTGATTGGTGCTGCGGTTGTCGCCAGATCCGGAAACGAGTTTGCGCACGCAGGAGAGACGCAAGTCGATGCCGTGCTCCGCGCGTGTATCAAATTTCAGGTGAATCCTTCCACCCACACGTTCGCCGGGAGAAAACGGCAGGACCTCGAACTCGAAGTACGCGTCACCGAAACGCCGATGGCGAATTGTGGCGCGCAAGGCCTTGACTATCAGAACCACGCCAAACAGGTTGAAGCCGAGGAGCAGAAACACACGTGGGTCGCCATTGTGCGCGAAATTCGGAACCATGCGGAAGAGAAACGGGAGAGTGATCAGATTGCAGAGAATGGCGAATACCCAGGAGGTGATTTCACTTTTCTTGTTTTGACTTTCCGCGCGGCGCGACGCCCAATCCAGACGCCACAGCCAGGGAGAGAGTGGATTCGATTCCTCGCGTGCAGCTTGCTGCTTCAGGAGTCCGTAGCCGCGGAAGGCGGCGTAAATAAGTCCGCTACCGATGAAGACGAAAACCGAGCCGAACATGATGCTGGCGAAGATGTCGAAAGTGTCGAAATTTCCGCGGCTCAGGAGCCGTGCGTAAATGAAGGCGAGACCGCCTCCCAGGAAGGGCAAACCGAAGAGCGTCAGGAAGATGGAGGCACCCTTGGAAGGCTGGGTCATTCCTTGATTCTAGAATTGTTCGAGCGGACAAAGTGGAAGCTAAAAGCTGAATTGCCTTTGCGGTTACACCTGAACTGTGGGACAGGCCTGGATGTCCGCAGCGAGCAGCGCGCGAAGAAGCGCGAGGCGCGGTCTCGGCAGGCCTCTAGTGAGTTGCCATCATCGGATTGGCGATCAACAGTGCGTTTAGATCCGCTACGATTTCCGAAGCGATCTTCTTGAAATCGTCATCCGCGGCGTTCCGATCCATCTCGAAACGGACCGCCGGAGAGTATGAGGTCACGGTAATGACGGGGCCATGCTTGGCGTCGTTGCTCGGAGGATTGGCAAGCTCATAGAGCGGCTGTTGTGGGCGCGAGAGGTTGTTCACCCCGACGTACAGCAGCATCTTCGGGGTCAGGGGATCGCTCCCGACCAGAAGGCGCCGCACGCGGTTTTGTTCATCGGGCTCAGCGAAAACACCACGGATGCGCAGGCCCTCGGCCGGGAGCGCTTGTCCCGGCCGCAGACGCTTCACCTTGAAACCGGCCTTCTGCAGAGCGGTTACCAGATTTCCAGCCATGATGTTGACAAGCTTGTCGGCCTGTTCGGCGGGAGTCTCGTCTGGCTGGGAATCGGCCGTCGGGGCAGGCGCGAGTTTCTTCGGCAATGAACCAGGAGGAGTATTTTTTTGCGTGTCGGAAGGAACGTTTGATGCGCTGCCGGAAATTGTGCTAGGGGAGTTGCGGGAGGGTGCGCGCCTCGGCGTCCGGCCATTGAGGACTTCGAGTTCGAAATCGCTGACATAAACGACCAGGGAACTGGCGGGAGAACCATTCGATGTTTGTGGCTGACGCGAGTTGGGCGCTGGTTTCGCGGGGCTCAGGCTTGAAACGGCAAGAGCGCAAGAAGCGATCATGGGAAGCAAAGG
>Ga0137410_10003785_pt1 | contig 10249 bp, 9 predicted proteins | sample CZODoug1_16funga_FD_108878 | JGI IMG/M metagenome (GOLD analysis project Ga0137410, IMG submission 108878) | Vadose zone soil fungal communities from Angelo Coast Range Reserve, California, USA - CZODoug1_16fungal (Illumina Assembly) | ecosystem: Environmental > Terrestrial > Soil > Vadose zone... | reverse complement strand
TTGCCACCCTCACCGTTTTCGACGTTTACGACGAATCTAGATGCTGCGACTCCTCCCTGAGCGAACATATCCGCACGGGCGCCGATGGCAACAGCAAGCATCAGAAATATCGTGCTTCGCATGGTTGGTTGCTCACACCAAGACTCTTCGCAATGGCGGCAGCGGCGCAATGTCTAAAGGGCCATCAGGGCAATAGTGTTAGAGCGCAACGGCCCTGAGAATGCCCCACACATGGCAGTGGGCGTGATGCTCCTCAGGATGCTTGCCCGCAGTTCCGATTGCACTTGAAACGCACGAGCGTGGGACGTCAGCAGACCCTTCAAAGGCGATCGCCTTGTCATAGAGCGCTCCGGATTCGAGAACAGAGCCGAGCCCCTTGAAGCGATAGCCCTTGCGGAGGAACGGATCGACGTCGCCTCCACGTTGGCGTTCTGTCGGAGATTCGCGAGGGTGCCCGGCGACCGTATGTTGGCGAACACCAGATGGTCGTCGTCCCAAACCGCAGTGGTGCCCTTTGGCGAAAGATTCGGAGTACCGTCGGGACAGACCGTGGCGACGAAGCCAAGGCGTTGCTCCTCCACGACTCGCTTCATGTCGGCAGTTAGAAGTCCCGTGGTCCTCCTCCTCTCATGCCGCCCAACTTTCGAACTGAGCCGGGCGCCGCAGCGACATGATCGCATACGTCGGGCGCGTCGGATCCAGTTGGGTGTTGCGCCGTCGTTGCCCATGTTTCCGGTTGCTCACCGACACTCACCCTGCGTCCGGCTCCAGTCGATCCAAGAGTCCGCCCCACGGTTCGGGCCGAACTCCCGAACCCCAGACGATCTCGAATGTCGCGAGGCCACAGGATGCCTGCCAGCCGCGCATCATCCACTGGTCCGCTCGCTCGACCAGGTCGTCGCGATCCGCTCGAACAGAACGCAAGGTACACCTCTGGGAAACAGATCGGCATTAGTGAGAACGGCAGTGCGAGCAGACGAGGGCCAATGCCCGTGATCCGGTGTCTAAGCGCGAAGGAGTGACGGCGCGAACTGAAGCCGACCCGCCATCCGCATCGGCTGTTGGCGGATCAGGAGCGATCTGGAATGGATGCCCGTTGGAGAGCGCTCATTTTGATGTCGATTTGCTTCGCTTTGTATCGGCAGCTGGACAGCGGCATCTCGAGACCCGCAGGCCTTCGCAATGACACGCGGACAATTCCAGCAAATGCACTCTCGCCGGTGTTCGGGTTCTACGCTGAGCGTCCTACGCTGGTCACGATCGAAGGCCGCGCGTGCGGCACGCGGATCGCGAGCGACTGTTGGGGACCGGAAGGCAAACCGGCCGTGCCGGAAGAACTTCAACCGGCCAAGACGCTGATGCAGGTGAACTGGCATGGAGAGGGCATTCCCTATTCGCCGCAAGGCGCCTATCGGGCGGTGGTGGCCTGCACGAACCCTGACTGCAATGACCTGATTCAGTCTCAACGCGTCGCGGTCGGGCGCCGATTCATCTCATGTTCAGGGGCGCACCCTCACAGTGTGTATTTCTGGTCCAATGCGATCCGCGACCCCGGGAAGTACGCGCCCGCGGGCGATTTCAGTGCCGCCCAAGGCGAATTCCATTTCACGCTCGTCCCCGACGATCCCGAGGCGGTTCAAGTGTGCGCGTCGCACTGGCATTCGTGGTTTGTGCCGTTGCCGTGAGGTTTCCGCCGGCGGGCTGCGTTCCCGCATGGATGAATGCTGACAAAGGCGTGCGAAAACCTGCCGAGCGGGCTCGACGTCCCACGATCGCACGCGGACGGCCTCGCTGACACCAGTGACGCTCGGTCCGTAAACAGATCGCCGTTATCGAGGCGCTATCCGGATCTAACAGGATTCGCCTGCAGGCCAAGCGATCGTCGTTCTCCAACCGCCAACACAGACGCAATCAGCCTCCGAAATAGGACGCGCAACGTTTTGTCGGCCTTGTTCGAACACCTGCCGGGGTTTGTTGTCTCTTAGATGAACAGATGCCCGAATGCCAGGATACCCGCCAAACCGTCCTTGTCGCTCTCGCCCAAAATGGCGACCGAGACGCTTTGGAGGTGTTGCTTCGCCGCTACTATCGGCCGCTTCGCGCCTTTGTCACGCCTATGGTTGGCTCATCCCACGCGGACGACGTGCTCCAAGAGATCGCCCTGGCCATCTTCCAAAATCTTCGCTACCTGCGTCATCCGGGGGCCTTTCGTTCCTGGGCCTTCCGCATTGCATCCCGCCGTGCCTTCCGCCACCTGAAACGCGAAGCGCGGTGGAAGCTCCTGGCAAATGATCCGGATTTAATCTCCTCCCTGCCCGCGCCCGAGCCGCTGCCGGAGACTCTGGAGCCTGGGCTACTCGCCGTTATCGACCAGGTGTCGCCCGCCAGCAGGGCGGTACTACTCCTTCATTATCAGCAAGACCTCTCTATCGAAGAAACGGCGATGGTTCTCGACATCCCCGTTGGAACGGCCAAGTCGCGCCTCGCTTACGGCGTGTCCGTCCTTCGAAAACGTATCAATCAGAAAGGAACACGATGAAACCCATCAACCTCGATCCGAAAGAGCAGGCATTCATCGAACAAGCGCTAGCCGCTGCTGCGCGAGCGGAACGCTGGGACCGGGTCCGCGTTGTCGTCGCAGGTGCTGCCGCGGTCAGTGCGGCGATTTGGTTTGCCTTCCGACCTCCCAGTCCTGAGTTGCGCGTCGAGGCCACTATCTGCGTCCTGCTCGGCAGCATGCTCGCTGCAGCAACCGCAAAGCTCCGGTCGTTGATCCAGCACAACACAAGACTCGTTCTTCAAGCGCTAGCGGCCCCCCGACCGCAATCGGATTCAGTGTCGCCCCGGCCTGCGGACCACTAGATCAGTTGGAGAATAACGGCGAGTAGTCGCGAAGTGGCGACCAATCCTCGCCGGGACCTCAACTCATCACTGCGGCGTTTGAACGCGACCGGCTAGATGATCCGTTGTGCGCGGAACATTTCCGCGAACGGCTGGCGGCTGTCGTGAACCCTGACCTGTCAGTTCTTCCAAATGCGCAGCTTACTTTGCTGCGCGAATCGACTCCACCTGGATCGTCTTGGTCTTGGCGTCCAGCGTGCCTGTGACCCGCACTCTCTGTGCCGCGAATTGTTCCGGCGTCCGCTGGTCGCTCAGCGTGTAGACCTCCCTGCCGTCATATAGCACGTACGTGGCACCGTGGGCACTGATGCAGGCAACGGTGCATTCGGCATCGGTCGGCCCCATTCGCATTTGGGCATGACCGGCTTTCCCGCACATGTCGTCCGTAATGATGCCGGTGAGTGTCTGCTTGCCGGGAGCTGCGGAAAGCGCAGCGACGGCAAGCAGACTCCAGCGCAGATGTTTCATGCGCCCGGTTATTCGCCGGGGACCATGAGGTGAGCCGTCGTCGTACCCGCGTTCATGATCCATATGCCGTTCTGCGTGGGTTTGTCCGGCAGCCCGAGTGATTGCGCCGTGGCGCCCGGCACAGCGATCGTCATGTGCGGGCGAGTGTGCTCTCGATCGGCACCCGCCAAGTGATACCACACCGAGCCGAACGCGGGCTTTACGCGGGTTCCGTTCGTTTCCTGTTCGTTGAGCATCGCATTGGTCTTGGCCCTGTCACCGAGTGCTTCGGCCTTCAGGTTCTGCGCCTGTCGGTCCAGGTTGCCGGTGCTGGTGCACTCAACCGAGAACGGCTGCTGTAAAGGAAAGCCCGAGCGGTCGTAGCAGACCAGTCCGTTCGTGCCTTCCTCAGCGTGTCGTGCGTGAAGTCGGGTTTCCACTTGATGACCGTCGCCAGGTTGCGCAGGTTTTCGGGCAGGGCGAGCACAGCCTTGTCGACATCGGCCTGCGACGCCCCCGGCTCCAGCGGCGCGGGCGGAGCCGGCGCGCCGCGCCCTCCCTGTGCCAACGCGCTCGTCGAAACCGCCATGACCACGAGGACGAACCTTACAGTGCGTTTCATACAGGCCTCCAATCGAATATCCGCTCAGATCTTGCACGTCCCAAACCGCCAGCACGATAACACGTCACCGGGTCAGAGTCTCACAGGAGTACCTCCTTTCGGCGTTTCTCGAGGGCGATGCCGGAGGCCAGTAGCATAGCCCACGGCTGCCGCGCGCGGTATCAATGAGGGCGGCGCCGCCGCCACTGGCCTGGGGGCATTCCGACCACTTTTTTTTGTACGCTCTGCTGAATGCGGCTTCCGACTCGTACGCAACGCGATCGGCGACGGCTCCGCACCACCGCGGGCCGTATAATCCACATCCATTGGCCCTCAAACCAGGCACGCGCCCCGGCGTCTACGAAATCATCGCCGGCATCGGCGTCGGCCGAACCCAGTCGGCGCTCCTTCAATGGAACAGTAGGCCAATCGCGTGAAACCACTTGCTGTCCTCCTGGCTATTGCTGCGGGGGCATCTCTTCAGACAGAACCGCGCGTTACGCCGCCCGCTGCGTCAACGAGGTCGGCACGACCGACCGGGTTGCTCTACGACGACATCTATCTGAAGCATCTATCGGGCAACAGTGGCCACCCCGAACGGCCTGAACGCCTGACCGCCATCTGGAACGGCCTCCAGAACGCCGGTCTGATGAACGACATCTACCGCCTGGCGCCCCGCCGCGCGACCGACAACGAGTTGGCGCTGGTGCATGAACGTTCGTACATTCAACTCGTTCGCCGTGAGTTGGCGAACGTGCGCGGCTACAAAGAGCTGAGCACGGGCGACACGCTCGTGTCTGCCGATTCGCTCGACGCGGCGCTGTCCGCGTCGGGGGGCGTGCTGAACGGCGTCGACGCCGTCATGACGGGCAAAGTGAAGAACGCGTTCTGTGCCGTCCGGCCGCCCGGACACCACGCAGGCCCGACGCGCGGCATGGGCTTCTGCATCTTCAACAATGTCGCCATCGCCGCCCGTTACGTGCAGAAGACGTACGGCGTTCAGCGAGTGCTGATAGTCGACCAGGACTACCACCACGGCAACGGCACGCAGGACATCTTCTACGAGGACGGCTCCGTTTTCTACTTCAGCACGCACCACTACGGCGCGTATCCCGGCACCGGCGCGGCATCCGAAACCGGCCGAGGCAAGGGTTCAGGAACAATTCTGAACGTGCCGCTGCCGCCGGGCGCAGGCGACGAGCTGGTTCTTCAAGCATTCCAGACGAAACTGGTCCCGGCCGCGCGCGCCTTCAAACCCGATTTCATTCTGATCAGCGCAGGCTTTGACACCATGCGCAACGACGGTCTCGGCGTCTTCGACGTGACGCCCTCGGGCTTCGCCGCCATCGCGCGACTCGTTGTCAATCTTGCCGACGAATTGTGTCAAGGACGCGTCGTGTCGGTACTCGAAGGCGGCTATCGACTCGATGGGTTGGCCGACAGCGTCGCCGCGCACGTAAGGGTCCTCCAAGGTAAATAGTTTAGAAGCACTCCCATTCTGCGGGTCAGCGATCTGGAGGCCAGCCTCAACTACTACGTCGGAGTGTTCGGTTTCACAGTGGACTGGACGATAGCAGTACACATCCAGGCCCAATTGGAGATCACGCCTGGGGCCTCGTCGGAATTAGCCGCCTCCACCTCGTCCGGGATCACGTCGGCGTCAGAGCGCGTCAAGCCAAGGGCACCGCCGGCGTCCCTATCGATTCGTTCGGTGTTCCATTACACACATTGGTCGGGCTGGTTCCGCGACCATGACAACTGCGACACTTTCTTTCACGTTTGTGCGCACAACGCGCATGGCACAACTGTTGATGCCTGAGCCGTTCATGACCATTTCAACCGCCAACGCCATCAACCGCCGCAAACCGTCCGCGACGATGGTCGCGACGCTCGTCGCCGCGCTGTCCACGATTCAGTGTTCGAGTTCGGGGTCGCCGAGCGCTCCGACGACCGGAGGATCTGCGGTCGTGAGCGTCACGCTCAACACATCGACCCTCGCGGCCGGTTCGACAACCCAGGGCACGGTGACCCTCGCGGCTGCCGCGCCGGCCAGCGGCGCGAACGTCGCGCTCACCAGCAGCAATCCCGCCGTGGCGACGGTGCAGACCTCGATCGCGATCGCCGCAGGGTCCACGAGCGCGGCGTTCACCGTCACCGCCGTCGGCGCCGGCACGGCCACAATCACCGCGACGTTCAGCGGCAGCAGCCGTCAGTCGCCGGCGCTGAACGTCACCCGCGGCGCGGCGCTCTCGTCGATCACGCTCAGCGCGCCGACAGTGGTTGGCGGCAATACGCTGAACGCCACGGCAACGCTGACGGGGGCCGCGCCTGCAGGCGGCGCGGTGGTGTCGCTGTCGAGCGCCGACCCCGTGACGGTGCCGCCGAGCGTCACCGTGCCGGCCGGAGCGACGACGACGGCGTTCACGGTCCTTACGCGAGCCGTCGGCGGGACGATTGCTGCGACGATCACAGGCTCGTACGGCGGCGCATCCGCGTCGGTCGCGCTCTCCGTGACGCGGCCGACGACGGCGACGGCGAGCTTCGGCGTCACTGGGCCACATGAGACGGAAACGTGCGTGGTCGCGGACAACGGCAATGCGATCGACTGCACGTTCGACGGCAGCACGTCGACCGCGCCGGCCACGATCGTCGCTTGGGACTGGACATACGGAAACACCACGCCGCGCGCGCAGACGACGACGAACCCGAAGCTCACGAGACCAGCGTTCAGCTGCAGCATGCTGCCGCCGCCCCCGTTGCCGGCCGACGGCACGCCATTGACGATGACGGTCACGCTGAAGATCCACGACGAAGCGGGAAACGTCAGCGCAGTCGTCACGGACACAGGCGTCCGCGTGCTCCCGCAAGGCTCGTGCGGTTATTGATCGCGTTTTACCTGAGCGGTGCCCTCGGGCTTCGCCGCCATCGCGCGAGTCGTTGTCAATCTTGCCGACGAATTGTGTCAAGGACGCGTCGTGTCGGTACTCGAAGGCGGCTATCGACTCGTGGGTTGGCCGACAGCGTCGCCGCGCATGTACGGGTCCTCCAAGGCAAGTAGCTGTCCTCGTGGTCCCGAAAACCGGCGCGGATCGGCCATCGCGAAACGCAGTGAATCGTGATACGTCTGACTCAGCCCTCCCGAAGGATCGCGGAGGGATCGAGCCGCGACGCCCGCCAGGCGGGCACGAGGCTGGCCGCGACGCTGACGACGTAAACGATGGCGACGGCCTCGACGAAGGTGATCGGATCGCGGGGCCGCAATCCGAAGAGCAGGGACGCGACGAGCTTTGACACCCAGATGCCAATCGCGATTCCGCACACGACGCCGAGGCTCACGATCAGGGCTGCCTGGGAGAGCACCAGCGTGCACACCTGAGACGGTGCGGCTCCGATCGCCATGCGAATGCCGATCTCGGTCTTCCGTTGCGCGACCGAGTAGCTGGTCACGCCGTACAGTCCGATCGCGGAAAGGGCGAGCGCGAGCAGGCCGAAGAATCCGGCGAGCGCCGCCACCAGCCGCTCCTGCGCGAGCGACGCCTCCACCTGCTCCGACACGAGGCGGAACGTCAGGTTGAGATCGGGGTTGACCGCTCTGAGCGCCGTCGACACGCTGTTCACGAGCGCGGCGGGCGACCCGCGGTCGGAACGGACCGCGACGTAGAAGTTCACAGGGTAGATCGGTCCGTCCGCCTGGGCCAGCGCGAGGTAGACCGTCGGCTGTATCGGGTCTCGGATCGAGCTGTAGACGGCGTCTCCGACGACGCCCACGACAGTCATCGCGCCAATCGGCCGTTCATCGAAGCCGCCAAAGCGCATCGACAGCTGAATCGTCTGCCCGAGCGGTGAACGGCTGGCGAAGAATCGGCGCACGAGCGCCTCGTTGACGAGCGCGACCGGCGCGGTGGATGTCGAATCGTGTTCGTCGATGTCACGGCCCGCGTGAATCGGCGTGCCATAGGCGGCCAGCCAGCCCGGCGTCATGTACACGGATCGGCTCTGCCGTTCGGCGTCGGATGGCCGAACGGCGCCTGGCACGTTCAGCAGGATCTGATCGGACAGCTCCGACACCAGCGGCGCGGACATCGCACCGCCGGCGCGCACGACTCCTGGCGCGCTCGCGGCAGCCTTGACGAGCCGGTGATATGCCGCGTTGCGAGCCTGCGCCGGCACGGTCGGCGCGGAGAGCGTGATGGCCAGCACGTGCTCCTTGTCGAACCCGAGAGGCGCCTCTTGCAGCGTGACGAATGTTCTGAGCAGCAGGCCGGCGACAATCACGAGCGCAAGCGACAGCGCGACCTGCGCGACAATGAGGCCGCTGGCGCGGATGTGCACGCCGGCGGACGTGCCCGAGCGTCCGTGCTCTTTCAGAGCGTCGAAGGGCTGGACGCGGGTCGTCCACAGCACGGGCATCACGCCGAAGAGCATCACCGTCGCGACGAGCGCGGCAGCCGTGAACGCGAAGACGCGCCAGTCGAGCGGCAGGTCGAGCGCGATCGGATTGATGAACGTCGACAATTCCCTGACAGCCGCCGCGCTCGCCCAGCGCGCGAAGACGCCGCCGGCGACCGTACCCGCGCAGCCGAGAATCAGGCTTTCGACGAGCAGTTGACGCGCCAGATGCCACCGCGAGGCGCCGAGCGCGAGCCGGACGCTGAGCTCGTGCCGCCGGGCGACGCCGCGCGCCAGCAGGAGATTCGCGATGTTGACGGACGCGATGATCAACACGAAGGTCACCACGCCCAGCAGGGTGACGAGAGGGCGTTCAAAGCGGCTGCGAAGCGGCGAGACGCCGAGATTGGCGCCGGCGAGGACGAGCGGCTCCTTCAGGAATGCACCAGTGTCGCGCGCGTCCCTGGGTGCGGCCGCTTCGTGAATCGCCGGCTGTACGGCTCTGAGCGCCACATTGGCGCTCTCGATGGACTGCCCGTGGCCCAGGCGCACCATGATGTGCAGCCAGGCGACATCGTCATCGAGGCTGGTCGCCGTGCGGATTAGGCTGAACGTGCGGATCGGCAACGCGACGTCGACGGTCCTGCCGACCTCGACGCCGAAGAAACCCTGCCGGGCCACGCCCACGATCGTGACGGGCGTCTTTTCGATGGTGACGGTCCGGCCCACGACGTCGAGCGCGCCGCCAAAGCTCCGTTGCCACAGCGGGTAGCTGATGACGGCGACGGGGCCCTGAGGCCCTCCACCCGGCTGGTCATCGGCCATCGTGAACGTCCGGCCGATCAGAGCGGGGACGCCCAATGTCGCGAAGTAGTCGCCGCTGACGAAGCCGTCGTAGACGACTTCCGAGGAGCCGTCGTGGATGAGCGACATCTTCCCGAGTCCGGCCCACGCGAGCGCGCCGTCGAACGCCTGCGCGTGGCGGCGAAGGGCGTCGAACGTGGAATAGCTGTACTGCTGGAGACCCGGCGACGAGCCGCTCGACAGGATCGCCAGGCGGTCGGCGTCTCTGACCGGAAGCGGCCGCAAGAGCAGGCTGTTGACAACCGAGAAGACCGCCGTGTTGGCGCCCATGCCCAACGCCAGCGATAGCAGCGCAACGCTGGTGACAATCGGAGTCGTTCGCAGCGAGCGCAGCGCCAGACGAACGTCCTGCGCCGTGCCGATCCAAGCGCTCCGGCGTGATGGTCGACTCATCTCGAAGGTTCGATCGTCATTGGTGTTCCCGCGCCGGTACCGATCGTGCTGTGGTGGCCGCATCGGAATGAGCCGGCGGCCCGCGGTGACCGCGACGATTCAGAACGTACGACAAGGTCCGGACCGACGCACGGAGATTCATCGGGGAGCACATGAACGACCGCCGATTGCCGGCTGAGCCGGCATCACAATCTCACGCGCGTGATAACCGTTTATCTGACTCGTGCAGAACAAAGTCGACTCGACCTTTGCTTGAACACGTCTTTTGTGTGCGCTCTCGCCGGGTTCATCGTTTTCGGCGTCGTGCAACGACGGCAGCAGCGTTTCGACGAGCAACGCTACGCGCGTCCCAAGTAAGCTCTCACGGGCACATTGGTGCAAGTTTCCGCGGTTCTCGAACCGATACAGAGTTCGTGGGTAACTTCCTGAAGTGGACCGGACATCAGGGAGCGCGTCGAACTGCATTCTGATGCACGAGCAGCACTTGCTTCGTCCTGGCTGTCGCCCACGCCACACGCCGGCCTCTGTATTGGCTCACGCGCGCGATACCCTGACGACACTGGCGATCCTGACACCCGCCTCGGCCTCGCGAGTTACCGCTTCCACGGCTCAGGCTCATCGATGGATGGATATATCCGGCCGCGATGTCACCGG
>Ga0137410_10003773_pt1 | contig 10269 bp, 10 predicted proteins | sample CZODoug1_16funga_FD_108878 | JGI IMG/M metagenome (GOLD analysis project Ga0137410, IMG submission 108878) | Vadose zone soil fungal communities from Angelo Coast Range Reserve, California, USA - CZODoug1_16fungal (Illumina Assembly) | ecosystem: Environmental > Terrestrial > Soil > Vadose zone... | reverse complement strand
TAAGAAAGAAAAGCGGGAGCAAGCTCCCGCACTCCATAGGTAGTCTTCCATAACGTTAAGTATATCATATTTTAAGGAAAGGTCAATAGAAAAAATATTTCCCATAGAAAACGTCTGAGCCTGCCCCGTGAGATGCGAGTGCAAAAGGCCACCAGTTTGCTGAGCAAGGGGTGTTGTCATTCACGCGGCAGCGCAACTGGCGGCGGGCGGAGGCCGCGCGAATGGCGTAAACTATTTTATTCGGAAGGCCCATGGCAGGCACACAGAAGAGTCCCCGCAAAGAGGTGCGACGTCCGGTGTGGGCGGAAGTTTCGCTCGGCGCGCTGGCATACAATCTCGAAGCGATCCGCAAGTACGTAAATCCGCCACAAGAAAAGCGCAAATCGCCACGCAAGATTCTCTCCATCGTAAAAGGCAATGGCTACGGCCACGGCGGCCCGGAAGTGTCAAAGGCGCTGGAGAAGGCCGGCTCGGACTGGTTTGGCGTGACCTGCACGGACGAGGGGATTGCCGTTCGCAAGGCTGGCGTCCAAAAGCCGATCCTGGTGCTCACGAGTTTCGTGCCGGGAGAAGAATCCCGGCTGGTAGAGCATGACCTCACGGCGGTGATCCATCGCTGCGAACAATTGGCGTTACTCAATCGCGCGGGGGCGCGCCGCGGCAGCAAGAAGCCCGTGCCCTTCCATTTGAAGATCGATACGGGGATGAACCGGCTGGGCATCGCTTCCGGCGACGTGGAGTGCTTTGCGCGGCAATTGGGGAAGTGCAAGCACCTGGAGCTTACCGGCATCTTTTCGCACTTCGCCTCATCGGAAGTTTTCACGGACACCGCCGTTGGCCAGCAGACACGTGAACAAGAAGAGCGTTTTTACGCGGCGCTAGAGCGGCTGCGCGCCCTGGGGATCGATCCAGGTCTCGTACACCTTGCGAACAGCGCGGCGATCGTATCGCGGCCGGAAACCTGGGCGGACATGGTGCGGCCTGGCGTGATTCTTTATGGCTACCATCCGGGCTACGATCCCATGGAAAAGCGCGAGGAAGCCGAAGCGCGGTTGCCGTTGAAGCCGGTGATGAGCCTTCGCTCGAGGATCATCAGCCTTCGCAGCGTCCCTGCGGGCGCGGGAGTCGGATACGACGCGACGTTTTTGACCAAGCGGCCGTCGCGTATCGGCGTGCTGGCGGCGGGATACGGAGACGGAATCCACCGATCGCTGGGAAATCGCGGCAGCGTGCTGCTACGCGGGAAGCTCGTACCCATCGTGGGCATCGTCTCCATGGACGTGACCATGATCGATGTCACGGACGTGGAGGACGCAGAGGTCGGCGATGTGGCCACCATTTATGGCCCGGAGGGCAAGGAAATACTGCCGGCGAATCGCGTGGCGCGCGGCGTCGGGACGGTCACCTCGGATCTGCTGTGCGCCGTGAGCCAGCGCGTGCCGCGGCTCTACGTCAGATAATAGGAAGTTTCTATGCGCTGCATTCAGTAATTCCTCCGCTGCTGATTTGATACCTGCTTGACGCCATACTGTTAAGAGAGTATATAGACCCCGGCAACGCATACCGGCGTTCCACATCCCGCATCGGCCCCTTCTCCTCCGCTCCTGCGGGCTGGCTGTACTGATTTTGCAGTGAAAGCTAGAAACTGTGAGGTCGTATGAGCCGGATCAGTCCTGAAGCGCAGTGGCGTGGGCATTCCCAGGAATCCAGAGTTTCACGCGAGCGTGAAGATCCTGCGATTGGTGCGCGTCCTGCCTGGTTGTGGCGTGGAGGCTGGGATTTCTGGGTGGTGCGCGCGTTTCTAGTCGCGTGCACGGGGGCCGTGAGTTATACGTTGGGGCCGCTCGGCCTCCGTGGATTGCCGGCCGCCGGTATGGGGTTTCTGATTGCGCTGGTAGTCTTGTTGGCGGAGTTGCGGCTGCGCCGGGCGGCGTTGAGCGGGCTGCTAGGCGGGGCGTTTGGCGCCATCCTCGGCGTATTTGCCGCCTTGCTCGTGACCCTGGTAGTCTCCCGCACGGATGAGCCCGAACCCACCAAGTCCTTCCTCGAATTTGCCGCACTGTTCGCATTTGGCTATCTGGGACTCGTCCTTGGCTCGGGCCGGGGCGGGGAATTGCGTGTTGACGCCATGGAGGAGTTCTTCGGGAAGAAATCTGCTCCCCCGGGATCCGTGAAGCTGCTGGACACCAGCGTATTGATCGACGGCCGAATTGCCGATATATGCGAGGCGCAGTTCCTGGAAGGCGTTCTCGGAGTGCCGCAATTCGTGCTGCGCGAGCTGCAGATGGTGGCCGATTCCTCGGACTCGTTGAAGCGGCAGCGCGGGCGACGCGGGCTTGAGGTGCTGCAAAGGATTCAGAAGATGCCACAGGTGGAAGTGCGGATTCTGGAGGAGGATTTTCCGCAGGCCGGGGACGTGGACCACAAACTGGTCGAGTTGGCGCGGAGCATGGGCGCGAAAATTGTCACCAACGATTTTAATTTGAACAAAGTGGCCACGGTGCAAGGGTTCTCGGTGCTGAACGTCAACCAGCTGGCGCAGGCGCTGAAGCCTGCCGTGCTTCCTGGCGAGCCCATGCGGGTCTTGATTCTTCGTGAAGGCAAGGAACCGAACCAGGGCGTGGCCTATCTGGATGACGGCACGATGGTGGTGGTGGATGGTGCGCGCCGGATGATCAATAAGAGTGTGGACGTCATCGTGACCTCCGTGCATCAGACCACGGCAGGCAAGATGATCTTTGGTCGCCTGGAGGAACGGGCGGAACAACCGGCTCCAGCGTTGCGACAAGCTGCCGCGGCAGGCCGTGGTGATGGCAATGGCGGCGTGCGTTCTGATGTAACGAGCCGGATAGAAACATCCGCGCGGCTTCCGGAGCTGGGCACGCCGGACCGCCAAGCTCGTCCCATCTTTCCTGAGCCCGATGCGGGTTAGTTTGAGAGTGCGCATCGGAGCACCCCTGCTCATTTCATAAAATTAACTGTTGAAGTGGAAGCAGGCCGCCTGGGTTGGCGCGCCACGGCTATCGATTTCACGCCGCGCCCCGCTTGAGGTACACTCTGAAGTTTGCGAGTCCGCACCTTGAAGCGTCTGGGCGGAATCGCTCCAAACATGAGCCGAATCGCTGCCATTCTTCCCGCGGCCGGTATGGGAACGCGCATGGGCGCGGAAACGCCCAAGCAGTTTCTGGAGCTGGATGGAACGCCGATCGTAATCCTGAGCCTGCGGCGCATCGCGGCCTGCCCGCAGGTTACGGACATTATTGTGGCGACGCGGGCGGATGAAGTGGCGCGCCTCAAAGAGCGGATCGCGCGGGAAAAATTCAAGCAGCAGGTGCGCGTCGTGAAGGGCGGCGATTCGCGTCAGGATTCGGTGGCAGCGGCGCTGCGCGAGGTGGCGAACGACACGGAAATCGTGCTGGTGCACGACGCCGTGCGGCCCTTCGTGACGCCGGAGCAGATCGCGCGGGTGATCGAAGAGGCGCGGCGGTGCGAGGCGGCGATTCTGGGTATCCCGGCGATGGACACGGTCAAGGAAGTAAAGCGCGCCAGCTTGCCGGAGGACGTGGCGTTGATTACGGGGACGATGCCGCGCGAGCGCGTGGTGCTGGCGCAGACGCCGCAGGCGTTTTCAACAAGACTTCTGAAAGAGGCTTTTGCGCGCGCCGAGGCGGACGGGGTAAATGCCTCGGATGAGGCGGGGCTCGTCGAGCGCATGGGGCACGATGTGCACGTGGTGCTGGGCTCGGAGCGGAATATGAAAATCACCAAGCCGGCGGACATGGAATTGGCGCGCTTCTACCTGGAACGCGAGCGGCAGAAAGCCTGAACATGCCGTCTCGTTCCCTCACGAAGACCTTTTTCTTTTGGATCGGCATCGGATTTATCAGTTTCATTTTTTTGAAGCTAGTCTTAACGAATAAGAATCCTGCCGCTGGTCGCGCATATTCCGAGTTCCAAAAGCTGGTCGACAATAACGACATCTTTTCCGTGAACATCTACCTGGAACCAACTTCTGCGAAGGTTTATGCCCTCTTGCGAGGTACGCAAAAGTATGTGGAGACAACCATTCCTTCCGCCGAACTGCCAGATCTCACGAGGCGGCTGAGAGACGGTGGAACGAGCATAAATGTCAGCGAAGTGAGGAGTGGCGATTGGACACCGATTGTTCTCATGGCAGCGCCACTAATTCTTCTCATCGGGTTCTGTCTTTTCCTTGCAAGGAGGGTCCAGAGCAGCGCCAGGAGAGTCCAGGCTGCTGGGAGAGCGACATCCAAGACGGGAATCGGTTACGACCTGCACCGGCTTGAAGGGGGCCGGAAACTTATTGTTGGCGGGGTCGAGCTGCCGTTCGACAAGGGGCCTGTGGGACATTCGGATGGAGATGTGCTGGCGCATGCTCTTTGCGATGCGCTGCTGGGGGCGGCGGGGCTTGGTGACATCGGAACGCATTTTCCGGACACGGATCCAAAATGGAAGGGCGCGAACAGTCTGATTTTTTTAGAACATGCAAAAAAGCTGCTGGATGAGAAACATTTCGCGATCGAGCATGTCGATGCGGTGGTGATTGCGGAAAAGCCCAAGCTCGGCCCGCATTTCCCGAAGATGCGTGAGGCGCTGGCAAAAGCGCTGGGCGTCGGCGCCGATAAGATTCATTTGAAAGCAAAGACAAACGAAGGCGTCGACGCGATCGGCCGTGGGGAAGCCATCGCGGCGCATGTGATTGCTACGCTCACTTCCCGCTGAATTGCCGAAGTGTGCTGGCAGGGGCGCAACATGCTGCGCCCTACGCTACAATCTCCTTGATGCTTCCGCCCGAGCATTCTGACGCGCTCGTTGCTGCCGCGAATCCATTCATTGCCGCCGACGTTCTCGCCATCCTGCGCGAGCGCGGCTGGCTGGCTGCGGAGCCTTCGCCGGAGCAACATGCCTGGTGCGAACGCGCGGCTTCGATGCTCGGGGGCCACGCCTCTGATCGCGCTGCCCTGGCCGATCTGCTGGACCTGGTTTTTCAATACGATGCGCGCGAAATCATCTCCAGGGTAGAAAGCCACGTGGTGCTTTCGCGGTATGCGGCGCGGGACGTGCTCCGGCAAGTGGCACTGTTGCTCCTGGATGAAGCTCCGCTGACGTCTGAAAGATTCAAGGAGATTGTCACGACATTGAAGGACGGCATGGAATTGCGCGGACGCGAGCTTTTTCACCCCATCCGGCTGGCGCTGGCTGGGCGCGCCGGGGAGGGCGAACTTGACCGGGTGATTCTGCTGCTCGACGAGGCTGCTGCGCGTTCCTTCGCAATGCCTGTGAAATCCGCTCGCGAGAGAGTTCTTGAGTTTTGCTCGGCGCTGGACTAATTGTGCCATCGGAAAGGGGGCAGCATGCTGCGCCCGTACGACGACGGCCTAATGCAGAGAGCGGCAGCCAACGGAGGATGATTGCCTGGCTTTCAACTGTGGACTGGCAACTGTAAACTCTCTACTTCATGGACAAGCTGACTGGCATTCATGCCGTTAAGGAAGCGCTGGAGGCACGGCGCCCCATCGATCGCATCGCCATCGCGAAGGGGAGGCAGGACACGCGGGTCGAAGAAATCGTGCAACTGGCGCGCAAGCAGGGAGTTCCGGTGCGGTTCGAGGATCGCGGGCAGATCGACCGGCTGGCCAATTCGAAAGACCACCAGGGAGTGGTGGCGTTGGCGGCGGCGCGCGCGGCAGCGACTTTGGAAGACATTCTGGCGATTGCCAACGCAAGCCCCGGGCAAAAGGGATTGATCGTATTACTCGACGGAGTGGAAGATCCGCACAATCTGGGCGCGATCGTTCGAACGGCGCTGGCTGCGGGCGCGCACGGCGTGGTGATTCCCGAACGGCGCGCGGCAGGACTCACCGATACGGTCGCGCGGGCTTCCGCCGGAGCGCTGGCGCATCTGCCGGTCGCGAAGGTGACCAACCTGGTGCGCACCATGGAGGAATTGAAGGAAGCGGGCTATTGGCTCGTGGGCCTCGATGAGCAAGGGGACAAGAATTACACCGAAGTGGACTACACTTCTCTGATGGGCATCGTGCTCGGCAGCGAGGGCCAAGGCCTGCATGAACTGACGCGCAAGAGGTGCGATTTCGTTGTGTCGCTGCCGACGACCGGCCCGGTCAAATCCCTCAACGTTTCCGTGGCCGCCGGCGTTGTGCTGTTCGAAGCCCTTCGCCAGCGGAGCGCGCGCGCACGAGGGAAGTGAGTTCTTTCCGTTGGGGCCACAAATCGCAGATACTGATTCCTATTTGTCGTACTGGATCAGTGAGAAGACGTCGAGGCCCTTCAGTTTGCTGCGGCCGTTGAGGAAAGTGAGCTCGACGGCGAAGGCCGCGCCTTCGACTGTGCCGCCCAATTGCTGGATGAGCTTGGCGGTCGCGGCGGCGGTGCCACCGGTGGCGAGCAGGTCATCGCAAATGATCACGCTCTGGCCGGGTTTCACGGCGTCTTCGTGGATTTCGAGCGAGTCCGTGCCGTATTCCAGGGCATAAGAGACGCTGACGGTCTTGGCGGGGAGTTTCTTCGGTTTTCGAACGGGAACGAAACCTGCGTTGAGTCGGTACGCCAGAGCGGGGGCAAAAATGAAGCCGCGCGCTTCGATACCAGCCACTACGTCAATGGTGCGGCCGACGTAATGCTCGCAGAGCCGGTCAATCAACATGTGAAAGCCAAGCTTGTCCTTCAGCAGCGTGGTCAGATCGTAAAAAAGAATCCCCGGCTTCGGGTAGTCCGGCACTTCGCGGATCAGCTTCTTTAAATCGTTCATTCGAACGTCTCCCCTTCTTGCCATTCCCTCATATTCGTATCGTTCAAAAGCTGGGATTGATAACGAATCCGCCTTCGTACTGCGGATCCGGATTGGCGGACTCTTCCTGCACCGCACTGACGCTGGAGAAGCGTGGTCCGCGCTCGAGCATGGTCCGCAATTCGGCATGCTGCTGCGGCGTGGCCATGGCGAATACTTCAACGCGGCCGTCCCGCAGATTTCTCACGAAGCCACTCACTTGCAACTTTTCCGCGGTGTCTTGCGTGAAGTAGCGGAAGCCCACACCTTGGACCATTCCCGAGACGAGGTAACGCTTGGCTTGTTTGGTTTCGCTCACGAATCGCCAGAATTGTAGCAGAGAGCCCCCGATTCTACCTCGGAGGGCGGATGCGGGCCGTCTTGCTAGGGCAGCATGCCTGGGGTGCGTTAAACTCTTGCTTCGGGAGCGCCTGCGAGGCTGCCCAAAGAGGAATTGGGCGCATCCAATTTCTTATGAGCCAGGCCAGACAATTGCAGTCCTACAAACACATCTCATTCGTTTTGCCCGCCTGTGTCCTATGTATGCTGGCCGCTATTCAGGGATCGCCGCTGCGCGCGCAAGATGCCCAGCAGGGGCCGATCGCTCCGCCCCCGGAGCATCACGTCACGCGTATCGGAAATGAATCAGAGCCGGAGGCTCCGCCATCGCTCCCCGAGGCCGAAATCGTCAAACGCTTTTCCCAAAAAGAAGACGAGTACATCCTTTCGCGCATACACTACACCTACCAGAAGACGATTCGAATCCAGGAATTCGGTGCGGACGGGCAGCTTTCCGGGGAATTCGTGCTGGTGACTCAACCGGGCCGCGATGTGGATGGGAAGCTATTCGAAAAGGTCGTCGAAAAGCCTCGTTCCACCCTCCAGCATTTCTATCTGCGGTCGGAAGATCTCGAAGGGCTTCAGCGCATCCCCGCGTTTCCGCTCACTTCCAGCCAGCTTGCGAAATACGACCTGAAATACTTGGGTAAGGAGCAGGTGGATGAAATCGATTGCTATATCTTTCAGGCCAAGCCAAAAGTGGTCGAACGCGTCAAGGCTTATTTCGACGGCGTTGTGTGGGTGGACGCGAAATATCTGGAGGTCGTGAAAACATACGGAAAATGGGTTACCGATCAGGGCGACGTGCACACGCTCACGGATCTACCGTTCAGCCTTTTCGAAACCTATCGCGAAAATGTCGACGGAAAATACTGGTTCCCGAGCTACTCGCGCTCGGATGAGACGCTGAATCTGAAGGGTTTGGAGATTCCCGTTCGCATCGTCATCAAGTGGACGGACTTCAAACCCGTTCCCAGCGCACTGCAAGCGCCATCGCCGTCAACTCCTGCAACTTCTCCGAAACCATAAGCGCGATCGCTAAGAAACCTGCTCTATCAGCGGAGCAATCTCTTCAGTACGTCCGGCAATTCCTCGATCGAGCGAATAAGAAAATCCGGCCGGGCCGCGCGCAGACGCTTTTCCGTGGGGAAGGGGCCGAGCACGCCAATCGCACGCACCCCGGCACGCTGGGCCATCTCTACGTCCTGTGGCGCGTCGCCTACATACACGCACGCAGAGGGAGCCAACCTCATCTGCCGCATGGCCAGGCGCAGAGGTTCCGGATGCGGTTTCTTGCGCGGGGTATCTCCGCTGCAAACGCGCGCCGCGAATAGCGTTGTCAAACGAAACTCACGTAATTGACGGGAGACACGGTCGCGATCGCCGCTGGTGACAAGGCCAAGAGGATGAGCGCGGCCCAATCTCGCCAGCACCCGGCGCGCACCCGCGATCAGCTTCGGCCGATGCTTTGCATAGTGCGCGCGCCAGGCGCGGTCCGCATCTGGCCAACGCCTCCGCGGCAGCCCCGCAGAGCGATAAACCTGATACCAGTCCGGTGAATAATTTTTCTCAAGCTCTTCGATCCCCCAAGAGATGCCCATCTCCTTGAACATCGCCAAGTACGCGGACGCATCGGCGTAGTAGGAATCGATCAGCGTGCCATCCCAGTCGAAGAGAACTCCTTCAATGCTGCGTTTTCGTTTCGCGGCCATCGTTCCTCAGAGTAGCAGAAACTTTATGGACGCCGACCCTGTACGTCCGAGACGGTTCGCGGGAGCAGCTCGGGAGTTGTCCGGAATCAAATGGATGCGCGGGACTTACGGTTTGAGAAAACGGGAAGGTATGCGATCGTCGCGGTCAAACTGGACATCATCGAAGGCCGCGGCGATGCCAAACCAGCCGGGCACGGCAGCGGTCTCTGCACGGCGCACATGCGCCATCGTAGCAACGACCACGTTGCCCAGGCCCAGGGGCTTGCTTACCAGCACGATCTCAAGCTCGATCGAGGCGCCCGCCACGAGTTGCCTGGGGCAAAGAAAATAGACGCCGGTTGAGCTGATGTCGCGAGTGACGAGGGTTATCGGAGATTCCTCGGGCACTCCGGCAGCAGCGCGAAGACGCAGCGGGAGGTTCAGAGTGGCGCGGGGGTATTCCCGATGTTCTGGATGGACGCCCACGGCGTGAGTTGGCACGCGAGCGAAACGCCGAGGCTGCGAAGGGACTAGAAAAGGCGCCAGGCGAAGAACAGGGACGCGCGGGGCCTCCGCGAGCGGTTGTGGTCTCATCGCAGCTTCGCGAGCTTCGGCGGTTGGTTTGGCAGGCCACGATTCAAATGGGGTTATACGCTTCGCCGCGCTCATCTAGCCCTCAGAGACGCTACTTCACTGTCGCTGGCTACGGCCCAACAAAATGAACTGCCAAACTGACTCTCTGGAATTTGCCCGTCCGCACCAGTGCTGTGCGGAGCGCTAAGATGGCACTAGTAATGTCCCGCGTCAACCTGTTGAAAACGCCGGAAGTGTCCTAACCTCAAACACTTAGTAATGGTACCGGAACCCACCCACTACATTCTGTGGATTACTTTAGACAATGCTCTACCAATATGGTGCTCGACACTCCTGCCTTTCGCCGCTATTTATAGAATCGTAGGCCGCGTGAGGAAACATGTCTACGACAGCACTAGGGACGAAGCACGCCGTGGGAACTCCCGCGCCCCTGCCACACACCCCCAGTGGCACGACAACACTCGTTCTGATGGCTTTCGCGGCTGTGTACGTCGTCTGGGGCTCTACCTATTTGGCGATCCGGATTGGGATCGAATCGTTTCCACCGCTGATCCTGGCGGGACTCCGCCACATAACCGTGGGCCTGCTCCTGTACCCTATTCTTCGAAGGAAGACGGGGATCAGGCCCACCGCCGCCAACTGGCGTACCGCCGCCGTCGCCGGCGCCCTGCTGCTATTCGTTGGTAATGGCGGCGTGAGTTGGGCGGAGCAGACAGTGCCCTCCGGTATCGCGGCGCTGCTGGTGGCCACGGTGTCGCTCTGGTTGGTGATCGTGGACTGGCTCCGCCCGGGCGGCGTAAGGCCCGCTCCCAGGGTGGCTATGGGGCTTCTGATGGG